>Ga0187871_10004047_pt1 | contig 11142 bp, 5 predicted proteins | sample June2016WEW_16_1_FD_132988 | JGI IMG/M metagenome (GOLD analysis project Ga0187871, IMG submission 132988) | Peatland microbial communities from SPRUCE experiment site at the Marcell Experimental Forest, Minnesota, USA - June2016WEW_16_10 | ecosystem: Environmental > Terrestrial > Soil >...
GTTTACGGGGCAGCCGCCACAGGTCAACGGGGTTTTCGACCAGATGGAGGCGGGCTACGTGCCGAATATGCCCAAGGACCGGCCCAACATGGGTTCCTTGATGAAGAATCTCGGTTACCGGACGGCATTTTTCGGCAAATGGGAAATGGAGTCTGCCCTTATCCCTCCCAAGCCGACCGTCAACTACAGCGAAGCGCTCCAGCCCTACGGTTTCGACATCTACCAGCCTGACGGAGACAAAACCGGCGCGCCCGACCAAGGCTACAAGACCGACGTTTACACCGCGTCCGAAGGAGTCCGCTGGCTGCGGGGCAATGTGCCCAAACTGCGGGCGTCCGGGCAACCGTTTTTCATGATCGTGAGCTTCGTCAACCCGCACGACATCATGTATGCGGACGCCAATGTACCGGGAACGGCCCAAGCGCAAAAGGCCGACCTGAACGGTGTGCTCACAGCGCCGCCGAAAAATTCGCTGTACGCCAAGCACTGGATCTCCGCCCTCTCGCCGACAATGCAGGAATCGCTGTCAGCTCCGGGAATGCCCGCGGCGCTGACGGAATACAACACGGGTTGGTCCGGGGTCCTCGGTTACATTCCGGTGGACCGCCCGGACATGTGGCAGGTGTTCAATGACTACTACCTGAATATGATTCGCGATACGGATGCCAGCCTGAAACTACTTGAGGATGGCTTGGACGAGCTGAATCTCTGGCAGAACACGGTCGTGATCTTCACCGCAGACCACGGTGAGATGGATGGCGACCATGGTGGGCTCCGGGGCAAGGGGCCCTTCTGCTATGAAGGCAACACCCATGTGCCGTTGATCGTTGTTCACCCCAACTATCCCCGTGGCCAATCGTCCTCCGTTCTCACCAGCCACCTGGACCTGTTGCCAACTCTGCCCGGGCTGGCGGGCGTTCCCGAAGCCCAGCGCCGCGAGGCCACGATGGGTTTGCCCGGCCACGATTTTTCCGGTGTCCTCGCAAATGCCGAGACCGCATCCCCCCAAGCCGTACGCCCTGGTGTCTTGTTCAACTACGTCAGCCCCATGACGGTCGATTCAGGTTATCTTTTCGCGGCGATGACGCAACTGATGCAGGATAAAGTGGCCCCACCCTTGACGGAACTTCAGCCCAAACTTAACAAGCGCGGATTCCTGAGTTTTGCTTTCGACGGGCAGTACAAGTTCGCGCGTTACTACGCCCCCAACGACTTCAATACACCGGAAACGCTCGAGCAAGTCCTTGGTCATAACGACGTCCAGCTCTTTGACCTGAAGAATGACCCGCTCGAGACACGCAATCTTGCCCTTGATCCACGAAACAATAAGGAAGTCATCTTGCGTATGAACGCGCTGCTAAACCAGCTCATGGCTAAGGAAGTGGGCAAGAACGATGGAAGTTTTCTGCCCGCCGCAATTCGCCCCAACCTTCACTGAGCACGGCAGACGGTTAGAGAACGCCGTCGCACCGACTCGCCCCGGCCTTGACCTACCATGGGCCGCGAGGAAGCTGCCGGCTTCCCAAATCTCCCTAACTGCGGTCAATCATTGTCAGTGAACGTACCCTTGGCGAATAACGGACCAATGCGAAAGGTCGGCTCGCCGGCGTCAAGTTGACGTATAACGCCCTATACGCCTAGGTGAAGCGGTCCGTTTGCAACTCGTAGCTTATTGCGAGATCTTGGTCGGCAGCAGATTTGCTGGCGAGAAATCGTCAAGTCGTAAGTAACCCCGTTGGAATATCGAAATCGTGGATAGAGTACGACTTGGCCTGATTGCAGCAGCTACCATGCTCCTTTGGAAATCCCTCGCCACTTGGGTGTAATGTTCCAAGTCAAATGAAAACTGTCAACGTAGGAGACCATCATGACGAACCCTGCCCAACTTCCCACCTCAGTAATGAATTGCAGCCTGCGAAGAACGGTATTTGCACTGGCAAACATGACACAGCGATCACTAGCTCGCCATCTCGCAATCAAAGTAACGGGGACAGCGACGCTGGCGATTGTGTTTGAACTCTTGCTCGTCCTCACGCCAGCGGCGCAGAGCCAGACACTCGACCTCATCCACAAATTCGAGAACGCCGACGGCGCGCATCCCAACGCCGGCTTGACCATCGATGCGCAGGGACGGCTCTACGGCACCACCGCTCAAGGCGGAGCCTCCAATTTCGGCACGGTGTTCCGGCTGACACATGTGGGATCGGGCTGGGTGGAGAATGTCCTCTACGAGTTTCGCGGTGGCACCGACGGCATGACACCGCTCTCGCGCGTGATCTTCGGGCCCGACGGCACGTTGTACGGAACTACCGTGCAGGGGGGAGATCCTAGCTGCGGTTGTGGAGTGGTCTATCGACTGCAACCGCCGCCCACTACCTGCAAAACACCGCTATGCCCGTGGACAGAAAGCGTCGTCCACACCTTTGAGGGCACGGCGGGCGGAAACGATGGACAAAACCCCATGGGCGACCTGGCCTTCGACAGCGCAGGCAACATCTACGGTACCGCTTCCGCAGGCGGCCAATACAACTACGGCATGGCGTACAAGCTGACCCGAACGAACGGCGGCTGGACGGAAAGCAATCTGCACAATTTCACGATCTTCGAACAGTATCCCTACTCCGGCGTAACCTTCGATGCGAACGGCAATCTCTACGGGACTACGTTCACGGCGAACCCCTATTTCGGCGAGGTCTATGAGCTGAGTCCGTCGGGCGGCGGCTGGACCGAACAGGTCCTTCATCAGTTCCAGCAAAGTGACGGCGGAGACCCTTATGCCGGCCTCATCCTGGACGCGGCCGGCAATCTGTACGGCGCAACCAGTTACTACGGCGCGAATATGGGAGGAACCGCTTTCGAATTGTCGCCCTCCAACGGAGGCTGGTCGTTTTCTGTCCTGTACAACTTCGTTGGGAGCAATTACGGCGACAACGGACCGCGCGCCAATTTGGCCTTCGATCAAAGCGGGAACCTCTACGGCACCACGTATACCAGTGGCCCTGACCATCTTGGTTCGATCTTCGAACTCATCTCCGGCGGCGGCAGCTGGACCTACACTGCGCTTTACGTTTTCACCGATCTTTTGGCCGCCGGCAAACCCATTAGCAACGTGGTGTTCGATAGCGCCGGGAATCTGTACGGCACAACGTCCTACGGAGGCAATCCCTACGGATATTGCATGTACGGCTGCGGAACGGTTTGGGAGATTGCGCCGTAACTGAGGCTTCTTAGCCGTTTAGCATTTCGATAACTGTCGCAACATCGCCATAGTGCTCATTGACCTGCTGGCCGGGGTTTTGAGCGCTATCGCCTGATTTCAACAGTTACGGTGCGCAATAAAGATTGGTTGATAGAAACTGCTGTCAGGTGGCGACAGCCATCGAACGTTGATGAATCCTGCCCCTTCCAAAATGCGCTGCAACTCACCCCGAAGCACTGCACGATACGTCGAGGTGAAGTGGAACGTCTGCCACGCAGCTTCCATGTTTCGCGTGACGTAGAGGTGGAAGCGATAGCGTCGCTCATCCAGCCAATCCCAGATTTGAAAGACAATGCGCCTGCTACCTTCATCCGAATAAAAGAGCGGCCCCTGGGTTGTCGGTCTTTCCACAACCAATTGATCGTAGTCACGAATGCTGCCAATGAAAGAACCGCCTGGCCGAAGTTTCCGATATGCCTGTTGAGCGGCCTGCAACAAGTCTTCATCTGTTTGCAAGTGCGGAAGCGAGTTGTCGATACAAATCACTGCGTCAAAGCTCGATTGCGGGATTCCGCTCAGTTGCACCATGTTCGCGACCGAGAACGGAACCCTAAGCCCCCGCTTCGAGGCTTCTGAGCGGGCTCGTTGGACCGCTCCGATGCTGATGTCGCAACCGGTGACATCGAAACCTTTCATCGCGAGCCCCAGCGATTGAGTTCCTATGCCGCAGGCGCAATCCAGCACCCGAATGGGACGCCTGTCGCCGCACTCGCAGTCGAGAATGCCCGCGAGCACCGTCGCCTGTCGCGCAATGCTCGCTTCCCAATCTTCGAATATTTGGTCATAGTGAGCGGCAAGCTCGTCATAAGATTGGATAAGATCAGCCATACTGCATTCTAGCTGGCGCAAAATCGCCATAGCACAAGTTAGGCGCAGCCGCCCAAAAGCTCATGTTTGCGGGCAAGCTGAGAGCCGGCCGCCCGTCTTGCCCGATCAGGCACTCACAGCGGCCGACTCCTGAGGGTGATTGGGCAAGCCGTAGAAAGCTCGCTGAGCGGTCCCCTTGCTCAGCTTCAGTGTCTGGCATACATGCGGCCACGACAGTTCCTCACCTCGCAAGGCGGCCGCTCGCACCGCGAAAACAAAGGCGAAGGTTGGTTCTTGGCCGACGTGGGTCCTTACCGCAAGAGCGACACTTGTTGCCCGTGCCAGAACTACCACCTCGGCTTCTCGACCTATTGCTTTCTGTTGACACTATTTTACCTACGGTATATACTTCAGGTAGGCCGCAGAAGAGAATGATCGCCGCTTTCGGAAGGTCCATATATCCATCTCTTTCGGAAGTAGATACCTTGTTCATTGCTGATCGAACGGCTTCACTGGAGAGGCGGATTCGCGAGCATCGAGCATCGTCCGAATAATCGAGTCTACTGAGGAGTTTGCCCGATTGCGTGAATCAATTCGTCGTTCGCTTGTGTGTACTCGAGCTGCGACTGAAGCAGCAGCGTTTTCGCGTCAAACTCCTGAGCGACCGCCATGTCGGCTTGGGAGCTGAGCGCGGCTCCATGGGCGAGTTCCTGCTGCAGCACGCGGCTGGATTCAGTGCGCATCGCCAATAGTTCCTCGGATACGCTCAGCATTTGCTGCGTCCGTTCCAGTTTGTTGTAGGCTGTCTGCACCGCAAGCTCGACCCCGTCACTTAATCGCGCAAGGTTCTCTTTTGCCTCTGACAACTGGGCTTCCCGCTCGCGCAGCACCGCCCGCTTGCGGCCTGAATCGAAGAGGTCATAGCTGAAATGAACGCCGAAGCTTCCAAAGTTGCGGGCCAGGAAGGGAACATTGTCCTGGTAACTGTATCGTGCGAAGGCTGAGACATCCGGCACACCGATATCAAGCTTCGCCAGATGCACTGCCGCCGACGCTTTCTCGACTTCATCGTGCGCCTGGAGAATCTCCGGATGCGCGGCTAACGCCAGCTTGACGCAGCCTTCGCGCTTGCGTTCCGGCTGGAACTCCTCGGCGTTGGGATCAAGATCCAACGGTGTGGTTAGAGGTAGTCCTACAGCATCGTTGAGCTGCAACTTAAGATCGGAGAGCGCTAAGTCAGTAGTCAGCAACTCCTGTTTCGCCTGCAACAGTTGAGCACGGCTTTCGATGAGGTCTTGCTCCAGAGCGCTGCCTAATTTCACCTGCTCGACGCGTTCGCTCTGCAGGTCCTGAGACGCTTTGATGCTGGCTTCGGTAGCGCTGCGGTGGGCTTGCGCGATCAGAATCTTGTAATAAATCTGGTGAACCTTCAGCGCAACATCGTTCTCCGTCTGATGGGCGGTTTCGCGAGATGCCTTCAGCTCCGCGTGCGCCATGTCATTTTCTGCTCTGATCTTCAGGAGCGTGGTGAGCGGCTGCGTTAGCTGCGTGCCGCTGGTTGTCAAGTTGCGACCACCTTGATTGAGAATCGAGGTCTGCGTGGGAATAGGGGTGCCTGCCACTGTTCCGAGGCTACCGGCGCCAATATCGATTAACTGCGTATCTGTGAGGTGAATGAAGCTGCTCTCATTCCGTATCGAGGGAAAGTAGGCACTCTTGGCAACCTCTTTCACGTGCTGCCGCTCTTCAACCTTGAATTGGTTGATACGCACCAAGTGGTTATGCTGGAGCGCCAGCTGAACCGCCTCTTGCAGTGTGATATGTCGCGGAGGAAGGGCCGTATCGGGCTCCCCGGCGGATGCCAATGTGCTCAATAACACCAGAGCAACAACCACGTGCATCTTGGATTTCATGATTTCACCTCCTTCACCGGCTGAAATGTGCTTAGGTCGCCATAGTTCAACGGTGATTTGCGGAGCAAAGCAACAAGAATCAGGGCGCATACGCAGCTCCAGGCCACCAGTAAGAACCCGTCGATGAGACTCAAACTGTAAGCCTGAAGCCGCACTCGGGCCGCAACGAGATCGACCGCGCGGCCACCTGCGGCGGCCGCGCCCGATGACTTGGCATACAACCCCGCGGTCATCGCGTGAATGTTCCAGTCGGTGAGCCAGTTGCCGCCGCTGACGTGCAGGCCTAGCAGGTTCGAGTGCAGCCTTTCGCCATCTGTAAGAAAGTGGCCCATGTAGATGGCGCCTGCGGTTCCGCCGAACAGACGCACCACGTGAAAGAACGCAGAAAATGTCAGGATCCATTGCGGCTTGGACAAACCGCCAGAGAATATGCCCTGTAGCACGATGCATCCCACCAGCCCAATGAAGGCGAATGCCTGCCCGACGCCGGTGAGTAACTCGGTGGGATAGAAGTTCTGGGCCGCCCATGCACTGTCATAACGGGCATTCAACACGGCCGCTAAGGCCGTACAGGCTAAGCCGGCCGCGAAGAGAATGCGAGGGTCCAATCTTCGGATTAGCAGGAGCCCAGCAATAAATGCGACGGGGATGAGCGGGATGGCGCTCCAGATAATTGCGGGGCCAATCTGGTCGGGTTCGAATCCGCGAATCGCCAGTGACTCCGGAATGAGAATGATGGTTGTGGTGAGAGTGAAGCGGAACCAGAAGAGCAGGCAGCCTAACAACACGGTGTTCCACTTCAGTAGATACGGCAATGCCACCAGCGGATTGGGGCCGCGTAGACGGCGTATAAGCGAGCACAGCAGGAGGAAGGCGCCTGACCAAAACCAGCCGTTGAACACTCCGGAGCGCCACCAATCGAGCCGCTCGCCTTGCTGAAGAGCAGCAAAGACCAGAGCTAATCCGAAACTCAGGTACAGAAATCCGGCAAAGCTGGGGGAGGGCCCGTTTTCCTTGCGAGGCGGCATCGCCGGGATACCAAAATAGATGCAGGCCATCATCATCGGTGCAATCACTGCCGAACCCCAGAACATCCATTGCCACGACAGAGAGTCTCTGTACCAACCGTAGAGCGAGGGTGCGACGTTCACTGCGCCGTCAACAAAGGTTGCATACAACGCGATGGTGAATGGCAGATAGCGAAGTGGGATATTGCGCAGAGCGAAGGTCAGGGTGAGCGGATAAAACGTACCAGACGTGAGACCTGCAACGACAAGCGCAGCGACAAGCAGGCTGTAGCTATGGATGAACGGAAGATAGATGCAGGTGAGTGTGAAGACGCCCGCGGCGAAGAGCAAGATACGACGCGGTCCGAGCAGTCCTCCCAGGTAGACACTGAACGGACCGATAAACATCAGAGAGGCGTTGTAGGCACTATCCAGCCAAGCGCTGGCGTCATAGCTTACGCCGAGGTGACCCCTCAAGTCCGGCATTCCCAACGAGAGCATGCGGCCGGTGAGAGTGACGAGTCCGGCGCCAGTCACGACACCGAGGATCCCGATCAGGGGGCGTTCGGACACTTCCGACGGGATGGCAGCGGCAGTCGCGTGCGCGATCTGCGCTGGTGTTGGTTGGATCATTGTTGTGCTGGCCACACTGCCCCTGTCTATCTATTGCTTGGTGCGAACCGTCGCGGTCACAGATAGCCCGGGACGCAGCTTGCTCGTGAGCTCGCCCTCGTCGAGTGCGATCTTGACCGGAATTCGTTGAACAACCTTGGTGTAATTACCAGTGGCATTGTCCGGAGGTAGCAGCGAAAACTGCGATCCGCTCGCCGGAGCGATTTCGATTACTTTGCCGTGTATGACTTGCCCGGGATATTGGTCAACCCGGATCTCCGCCGCATCACCTGCCCGGACATTGGTGAGCTGCGTTTCTTTGTAGTTTGCCTCTACCCAGGACGTGCGATCGACAAAAGGAATGACTTCAGTTCCCGGAGACACCAGCTGCCCTGGCCGGACTTGCCTTTCGCCCACGCTGCCATCTGCCGGTGCGAAGATTTTCGTATAACCAAGAGTCACCTGGGCGGCGACCAGTCCTGCTTCTTTGGCATGCAGGTCCGCGGTCAGTTGCAACTCCTGAGACTCCAGGACATTCTTCTGACGCCGCTCCGCTTCGGCTGCCAGCTCACTGCTGCGCAGTGCAGTTCTGGCCTCGGTCAGCTGCGCATTGCTGCTGGCGTACTGACCAGCGAGGCTCCCTTCCGCTCCGACCGCCTGCTCCAAGTTCTGCTGGGTTGTCGAATGCGTCTGATACAAGCCTTCCTGGCGATTTCGCTCTTCGCGGGCGCGAACCAGATCAGCGTCCACGGCGTCCATGGCGGCCTGCGCGGCCGCTATTTGCGCTTTGGCCTCGTCGATTCCCGCCAGCGCCTTCTGAATCCGGGCGTCTTGAAGGTCGCGCTGACGCCGGTTATTTTCGATGGCTGCCTTCGCGGCTTCTACCCCTGCACTTGCCTGCGCCACTTCTGCCTGATAGTCGTTGTCCTCGAGCTGGACGAGAAGATCGCCTTTGTGCACCTGCTGGTAATCGGAGACGTCGACGTTGCGGACGATGCCGGCGACCTTCGTACTTAATGGTGTGAGATCGCCGCGAACATAGGCGTCATCGGTGACTTGCTCGACATGCCCACCTTCCCACGAATTCCAATTACGCGTGACCGTTAGTAGGACGGCGCCAGCCAACAAAAACACCAGGAGCGGCGTTCCGTGGTTCCTCCACTTGGGCAAAGGCTTCGCAGCGGCGTGGCTTTCGTTCGCCGGAGCTTCCGGGGGAGAAGCCGGCTTCGGCGCTGAGGTCACCATGGCGAGAAAGGGAAAGGTCAACACGTCAAACTCCTGCTCTTGATTCGTCGCGGATTGCCATACACAGAGCATTGCATTTGTTAGTCCGAGGAAGGCTACCGTGTGATCTTTATGGAAAGACGCGTCTTAGCCGCCAAGTGGCGTTCTGACTGTAAAGACCCGGTGCCAACCGCCTGCCACACGGACAGCCTATTGGCACGGAAGAGAGGTCTTTAAGGATGTGAGACCCCGGCAGGTCTCGTTCGTCGGCTTTTGCATCTCCGCTGCGATCTGACGCATCATCGATTAAAATCGGCGCTATCGAGTGTGAACATGTGGGCGGTCAGCGAAAGATGAGCACCTCTAAAATCCAGAGCATTCGACCGCGGGAAACGCTTGGTGATCAAAGGGCAGGCCAGGCTCCAGACCTTCGACTCCTGATCGACTCCGCCCCCGCCCTGATTCACACCGCTCGGCCTGACGGATACCTCGACTTCTTTAATCAAGGTTGGCTCGACTACGTGGGTCGGTCGTTGGAAGATATGCTGGGTTGGAGATGGACCGAGTACATTCATCCCGAGGATGTCGACGGGATCGTTCAAAAGTGGCATGCGTCACTAGCGAGCGGTGAGCCTTTCGTACACGAAACGCGCGTGCGCCGCGCTGACGGTGAGTATCGCTGGATGCTGCACCACAAGGTCGTCGCCCTGCGAGATGAGCATGGAAGCATCGTCAAGTGGCATGGGTCCAGCATCGACATCGAGGACCGCAAGCGCGCTGAGGAGGCGCTTCGGCAAAGTCAGTTTTATCTCGCTGAGGGGCAGCGCCTTGCCCACATGGGAAGTTGGGCGTTCAACGCAGATGGATTCGAGTACTGGTCCCCCGAGTTGTTTCGGATTTATGGTCTTGATCCGAGTGGCAGCCCGCCAACGGTAGAAGAATATTTGGCTCTTGTACACCCGGAAGATCGCGGGTTCATGAAACAAGGCATCGCGACGATGTTGGTCGACCATCGCCCGTTCGACTTCACGAAAAGGATTGTGCGGCCGGATGGAGAAATTCGCAGCGTGCGCTGCGTGGGGGTTCCCGTAACGCAAGGGGGGACTTTCCAGGGTTTCCTTGGGACAGGGATGGATGTTACTGAGCAAGTGCAATTGACTCGGGAGTTGCAGCGCCGCGAAGCCTACCTGGCGGAAGCCCAAAGGCTCAGTCACACGGGCAGTTTCGGGTGGAAGCCTGACAGCGGCGAGATTGTCTGGTCGGATGAAACGTATCGCATCTTCGAGCATGACCCCACAGTCAAGCTAACCATCGATTCCATCGCGCAGCGCGTACATCCCGAGGATCGCGCTGAGTTCCAGAAGGTCATCGATGGTGCGTCTGCGGGCGCGACACAGTTCGAGCATGCCTACCGTTTGCTGCTGCCCGATGGGAGAGTCAAGCACATTCACGCCCTGGCTCACGCATTACGGGACGCGTCCGGTAACCGCGAGTTTGTCGGGGCGGGGATTGACATTACGTCGATCAAACGAGCAGAAGAGGAACTGCGCCGAAGCGAGGCCTATCTGGCGGAAGCGCAGAGACTCAGCAAGACAGGCAGTTGGGCATGGAGTCCAGACCAAGATATTAGGTACTGGTCGGAGGAATGCTACCGTGTTCTGAGTTTCGATCCACAGGATGGTTTGCCCCGATTCGAAGACTTCTTTCAGCGGATTCATCCGGACGACCAATCCGGCTTCAGGGAACTAATTCAGACCGCTATCCGCGAGAAGGCAGAGTGGGAGGCGGACTACCGCATCGTGCATCTGGATGGCCCCGTCAGGGAGATTCACGCCGTAGGTCATCCTGTTCTGAGCACGTCTGGCGATCTCGTTGAATTTGTGGGCACTGTGATTGACGTCACTGAGCGTAAACGAGCAGAGGAGGAACAGCGCAGAGGTGAAATGGAGCTTCGACAGATGCTGGACCTCGCTCCTCAACATGTCGCGGTATTCGGACCCGATGGCGAACGTCTTTACGCCAACCGCAGTGCGCTCGATTACGTCGGCCTTAGTCTCGAAGAGTGGCGGCAAACACCCGGAGGTTTTTTTCGCCCCGGTTGGTTCATTCATCCTGATAATCGGGAACAGGCGATGCGCGGTTTTTCCGATAGTACTCGCTCCGGTGAGTCCGCTTACGAGTTGGAGTTGCGGGTGCAGGGAGGGGATGGGAGTTATCGCTGGTTTCTGGTTCGTTACAACCCATTGCGCGACGAACGGGGACAGATTACTCGTTGGTATGTTGCTGCGACCGATATTGAAGAGCGCAAGCAGGCGGAAGA
>Ga0187871_10004048_pt1 | contig 11140 bp, 2 predicted proteins | sample June2016WEW_16_1_FD_132988 | JGI IMG/M metagenome (GOLD analysis project Ga0187871, IMG submission 132988) | Peatland microbial communities from SPRUCE experiment site at the Marcell Experimental Forest, Minnesota, USA - June2016WEW_16_10 | ecosystem: Environmental > Terrestrial > Soil >...
GGGTGTTGGCCGAGCACGGCTTCGATTTCTCCCAGTTCGATGCGAAACCCGCGGATCTTCACCTGGTGGTCGGCACGGCCGAGGAACTCGATGTTCCCATCGGGCCGATAGCGGGCCAGGTCGCCGGTCTTGTACATTCGTGCTCCGGGCTCGGCACGGAAGGGGTCCGGAATGAATTTCTCGGCGGTCAACTCCGGCCGGTTCAGATAACCGCGGGCCACGCCCGCACCACCAATGTACAACTCACCCTGCACGCCGATCGGGACCGGATGCAGAGAGGAATTCAAGATGTGGATCTGCGTGTTGGCGATGGGACGACCAATCGTCACCTCGTCTCCCGGGATAATTCTGGCAGCGGACGCGTTGGCTGTCGCCTCAGTCGGGCCGTAGATATTCCAGATCTGAACATGCGGCAGCGCGGACAAGGAGCGCACGACCAACTCTTTGCTCAGCGGCTCGCCGCCGAAGAATAGACACGCCAGACCTTCGCCCGGCGGCGTGGCTTGACCGGACTGGATTGCTTGGAGGATGGCCGCCCATAACGATGGCACGCAGTTAAGCCCGACCTTTGACCGCGCCGCAAGTGCCGACAGCAGCGTGGCGGGTTCCGCCAGGACCTGCTCCGGGAGAATCCACACCTCGCCGCCTCGCAGGAGCGGGGGGAAGAGTTGCTTCAGGCACATGTCGAAGGTCAGCTTCGTCGTCAGAGGCATGCAGATTCCGGGGTCGCCTAGCGGACCCTCATTGACCCAGCACAGATAATTAACAAGGCTCCCGTGCTCGCACATGACCCCCTTGGGCTGTCCCGTAGAGCCCGAGGTGTACATCACATAGGCAAGGCTCTGGGCGGTTGCCCGACTGACCGGATTCTTCTCACTCTCCCGAGCGATGGTTTCCCACCCGGAGTCCAGGCAAACAACGCGCCCCCCATAATCGGGCAGGCTCTCCAGCCAATCCTTCCGCGTCAGCACCACTGGCGCGCAGGCATCTTGCAGCATGAACGCCAGGCGCTCCTTGGGATACGCCGGATCCAATGGCAGATAAGCTCCGCCGGCTTTGAGTATGCCTAGAACCCCCACGACCGTCTCCAGGCAGTGCTGCAGGCAAATCGCCACCAGGATCTCTGGCCCGACGCCCAGCGCTTGCAGGTGATGGGCCAGTTGATTTGCGCGAGCGTTGAGTTGAGCGTAGGTCAGTTGTTTTCCCTCAAACATGACGGCCACGCTGTCCGGCGTCCGATGGACTTGCTCCTCAAACAATTGGTGGAAGCACTTGTCTTTGGGGTAATCGGTCTTGGTGTCGTTGAACTCAACCAACAGTCGCTGGCGTTCAGCCCCGGTCAGGATTTCCAAATGACCGATCGCGGCGGACGGATTGCGGATGACACTTTCCAGCAACGCGTGAAAGTGTCCCGCCATCCGGGTGATGGTGGTTGCATCAAACAGGTCGGTGTTGAAGCGGATTGACGCGGAAAGCGATCCGGCCGTCTCAATGATCAACATAACCAGATCCAGAGTCGCCGCCCGGCGTTCCAGAGGGATCGACTCCATCGCAAACCCGCCAAGATCCATCAGTAGCCCGGTCTCGCCTCGCGCGAATGACGGTACGGCCTGTTCCGCGACCCGGTGCGGTTTATCCAGGACGAACATGGTCTGGCAGAGTGGTGACCGGCTGAGATCCCGGGGCGGCCGGAGTCGTTGGACCAAACGCAAGGTGGGGTAATCCTGATGTTCGAGAGCCGCCAACACCGTCTGACGCACCTGACCCAGAAAGGCTCGGAAAGTTGGATTCCCGGAAAGAGTGGCTCGTAAGATAACCGGATTGGCAAAGAACCCCACCAGCCCTTCAAATTCAGTGCGGCTCCGTCCGACCATGGGAGAAGCCACGAGGATGTCTTCCTGGCCGCTGTGGTAGTAAAGCATCAGTTCGAACGCTGCCAGCAGTACCATGTACAGCGTTGCCCCCTCGGCTTTGGCGAGCGCCCTGAGCCGTTGGGCCAGTTCATCATTCAGAATGAAGTCGTGCTGCGCGCCACGAAACATCTGAATCGGCGGCCGCGGCCGGTCGGTCGGCAGATTGAGCACGGGTAACGGGCCAGCCAGTTGTTTCTTCCAGTAGTCCCAGAGCCGTTCGCCCATCGGACTCGCCAGCATTTCGGTCTGCCAACGAACGAAGTCCGTGTATTGCAGATCAAGGGGAGGGAGAGCCGCTGGTCGACCGGCCCTTTCTGACGGATACAACACACCGAGTTCATTCAGGATCACCGCGAGGGACCAGAAATCAACCACGATGTGATGAATGACCAGCAACAGGATGTGTTCCTGTGCCGATCGAGTGAACAGACGCAGCCGCATGACCGGGCCCCGTTCCAGATCAAAGCGGCGCTGAGTTTCCTCGACCAGCCGGGTCTGCAGCTCATCCTCGCGCCAAGTGGAGGCATCGGTTTCCTCGAAGTGGACCGGCTGATGTGCGTTGATCTGTTGAACGGGTTTGCCGGAGTGCACCGCAATTGTGGTCCGCAGGGAAGGATGGCGATCCACCAGCGCCTGAAATGCGCGACGGAAAGCCGGGATGTCTATATCGGAGCGTATGCGCGCTGCAAAACTGACATTGTAAATCGCGCTCTCCGGCGCGAACTGGCACAGGAACCAGATCCCCTGCTGGTTATCGGAGAGCGGATAAAACGATTGGGACTCGCTTGCTTTTTTCCGCAGGAGCTGCGCAAGAAGGGCGCGCTTTTCATTGGGTGAAAGATCGACAGTTCGCTGGGAGGCCTGGCTCATTCACCAACCTTCTCCTCACCCAACATATCGGTGAGCAATGAACCCACTTGCTCATCCGAGAGCTGATCCAAGTTGGCCAACAGACGTTCCGCATTTCGCTGTTCCCCCGGCTGTGGAACGGCCGGGACCAGAGGCGTCGTCGGATTGGCGGCCTCGGCTGCCAGTTGATCCAGCACCTGCGCGACAGCTTGGTCCACGCTAAGCCCCTGAAGGAATTTCACGACCGGCACGTTTACCTTGAGGTCAACCGCGATCCGGTTTTTCAAATCGACGGCCATCAAGGAGTCCAGTCCGAGATTGCTCAGGGGTTGCTGGACATCCAGCTTGGATGGGCTGAGTCCGAGCACCCGGGCCACTTGCTCGCTCAGGTAGGATTGCAGCAATTGCCATCGTTCCGCTGGTTCAGCCGCAAGAAGGGCATCCCTCCTTTCGCTCGTGCGGCCCGCTGGCCGGGGGACTTCGGCTTGCTCGCGCGACAGCTCAGAGAGCAGCGGCGTGGCGCTGCCGGCCGGATAAAACTCTCGATACTGCTTCCAGTTGACCGGCACCGCTACGACCTGGGTTGAGCTTTGGCCAAGCAGTCGTCCCAGTATTTCCAGCGCTTGCTTGGGGGCAATGCTGCTGATTCCTAGGAGCGCGAGGCGCGCGGCGAGTCGCGTACCTCCAACCGAATTCGCGAATCCCTCGCCGGCCCATGCGCCCCAGTTGATACTCAGGGCTGGGTGGCCTTGGGCTGCCCGGTAATGCGCCAGCGCATCCAGGAAGGCGTTGGCTGCGGCATAGTTACCCTGACCGGGTTGGCCCAGCACGGAACCCGCGGAAGAGAAGAGTATGAAGACGTCCAAGGGATCGTTTTGGAGCAGGCGGTGCAGCAGCCAGCCACCCATCACCTTGGGCCGCAAAACCGTATTCAGTGCCGCCGCATCGAGTTGCACCAGCAGTCCGTCCTGAAGTACTCCCGCCGCGTGCACGACACCCCGGATCGGCGGCCAACCCTCTGTGCGAAACTGGTCCAGAAAGCTGCGTAACTCTCCTTCATCCGCCACATCGACTGACGCCAGATGCACGGATGCTCCCAAAGATTCCAGTTCCCGAATGGCGGTGACTTGACGGGCTAGGCGACTTCCTGTTTCTACCGAACTCCAGATCGAGCGCGGCGGGAGCTTGGTGCGTCCCAAAAGGATCAACCGCCGCGCCCCTTGCTCAACCATCCAACGAGCGACTAAGAGGCCGAGGTCTCCGAGTCCTCCGCTGATCAGATAGCTGCCGTCCGCCTGCCACCGGAGGGGGGGCATTTGCGTGGCCGATGGGAGACGGCGGATCAAACGGGCCACGTATCGCTGCCCTTGACGAAACACAAGTTGATCCTCTCCATCCGGACTGGAAATCTCCTCCCACAACTGATGAGCGGCACCCTCACTCAGTGATGCCCCGTGTTCCAGGTCCACCAACCCTCCCCAGAACGTCGGGTGTTCCTGCGCAATGACGCGACCCAATCCCCAAACTGGTGACTGCCCAACCGACAACGGGGAACGCTTTTCTCCGGCCGCTTGAGCACCCTGCGTGATCAACCACAGTCGTGGGAGGTCAGGCGATTCCGTTCGAGCCAGTTCTTGCACCAGCAGCAAGACACTGCCGCAGCCCAGAGTTTGGGCGGCATTCAGCGAGGCCGCAGTGGTCTCCTCAGGACGAGCAACATCAAGACTCCAGAGATGAACAATTCCACGGCAGCCCAGCTGATCCGATACCAGAGCCGCCTCGAAGAGCCGGCGGATGTCTTCCGGTCGTTCTGGACGGATGCGATAATGCTCACCATCCGTTTGCACGTACGATTCCCCGGCCGTGACCAGAATGCTACGTTCGCCCCGGGCTTCCAACAGCGCGGATAGCGCATCTCCGACGCCACCATTGTCAGTAAAGATCAGCCATCTTGCGCCGCTCGCTGGTGCGGAAGGTTTCCCTGCCACGCGCTCTTTGGGCTGCCACTGGAACTCATAGAGCCAGTCATCGAGATTGTCGACCGCCGCGCGCGGTGTGTCTTCGCTCAGGTACTCAAAGCGAAGTCCCTGAATCTCGACCGCCACACGTCCCGTTTCATCGAGGAGTTGTACTTCTCCCGTTGTGGCATCCGCCTCCCGATGCTGCACCCGAGTGTGACTCCATAGATGACGGTCCGGACGACCGTAAACCCGAAATTGATCGATGCGGGTCGGCAGGTAGATTCCGCGTCGGCCCTTTTCAGTCGCTTCTGCTATGACCGCAGCCCCGAGAACCTGTAACCCAGCATCGAGAATCGCCGGGTGAATTTGAAACCCATTAAACTCTTCCCCGGCTCCATCCGGCACCTGCACTTCACCCAAAACATCGCCGTTGCTCCGCCACAACTGGGAGATACTCTGAAAGAATGGACCGTAGTGGATGCCGCTTTCGCGGAGCCTCCGGTAATAATCCTGGCCGGAGATCTTCTCGGCGCATCGAGTTCGCATCTCCGTGAGCCTCTCCTGCACAGCATCCGGGGGGGGGGTGATGCTGGTGTCCGGTTGAAGATAAGCCTTGCCGGTCGCGTGCAGCATCCATAATTGACCAGCAAGCAGCACGCCTCCCCGGCAACTGTAGATGTGAAAGGATGCCGCTCCATCTGCGCCCTGAGAGAAGATCACTTGAATCGTGTGGGTTCCGCCCTCAGGCAAGAAAAGCGCCTTGCGAAACTCGATATCCTTCAGCGCAACGGATTGCGCTCCGAAGACTTCAACTGCGGCGGCCAACGCCATCTCTACATAGGCCGAGGCGGGCAGCACCGCGACGCCTTGGATTCGGTGTTCATCCAGATAAGGCAGGGAATCCTTATCCAGTGTGGTTTCCCAGAAGTGGGTTCCGGCTGGATGCGCCGATTGGAAATGCCGGCCCAGGAGAGGATGGGTCCCTGTCGCGTTTCGAGAGACTTGCTCCGGGTGAGCGTCGGTGTGCCCTGCTCGGGGCTCAAGCCAACAACGCTCCCGTTGCCACGGGTAGAATGGAAGGCGAACGCACCGGCCTCCGGCCGGGTAGATCAGCTTCCAGTCGACCGGGTATCCCAAAGTATACAGCGCGCCTAGCGATCCGAGGAGGACCGTGTGTTCATCTTCGTCACTCCGCAGGGAAGGAAGCACGGCGCCTTCCTGCCCGAAGTGATGAAACCCCTGCTGCATGGCACTGAGCAGAATCGGGTTCGGGCTGATTTCCAGGAAGATGTCATGCCCTTCTTCCACCAGGCGCTGAACCGCAGTGGAGAACAGCACCGGCTCTCGCATGTTCCTCGCCCAATAGAGCGCATCGAATTCCAGCCCGTGGCTGATTTGGCCGGTCACCGTCGAGTAGATCGGCACGGATTCAGCCTGCGGCTGCAGCCCTTCCAACGCCTGTAGCAAATCGCCGCGCAACGGATCCATCTGGGGGCTGTGCGAGGCAAAGTCGACCTTCACCATGCGACAGAAGATATCGCGACGCTGCAACTGATCCAGCATCGTTGCCAGTGCGGCCGGATCTCCGGACAACACCGTAGAGGTGGGACCGTTGCTGGCAGCGATCGACACGCGATCTTCGAAGCCGACGAGGACGCGTCGAGCTTCCTCGATGGAGAGTTCCACCGCCGCCATGGCCCCTTTCCCAACGATCCGCTTGAACAACCGGCTGCGATGACAAATGACCCGGACAGCATCGTCGAAGCTCAGCGCACCGGCGACATACGCGGCCGCGACCTCTCCCAAACTATGGCCCACCACGGCCTGCGGCTCGATACCCCACGAGCGCCACAAGGCTGCCAGGGCGACTTGAATCGCAAAGAGAGCCGGCTGGATGATATCGATTCCGTTTAGCCGCGACTGGGTGGCATCGGTAGCCGTGAGTTCGGCGAGCAGCGACCAATCTCCGTATGGTCGCATCGCCCGGTCGCAGTGTTCGACGACCTGCCGGAAAACGGCTTCCTGCTCCAACAGCCGGCGCCCCATGCCAAACCATTGGCTCCCTTGCCCCGGAAACACAAAAACAAGTTTTCGCCGACGAGTGGAAACCTTGCGGCCAGTCGACAAGCCGGGACGAGCCTCGCCCCGTAAAAAAGCTTCCAAGCTCTCTATCAGTTGCGCCGGCGAATCGCCGGTAACGGCGAGACGATGGTCGTGGTGACTGAGCCGCACGCTGGCCGTGTAACAGACATCCTGCAACGACGCCGCGCACTCCGGGGTGCCGAGGAAGTTTTGGTAGGCGCGAGCGAGACACTGGAGGGCTTCCGGACTGCGTGCCGACAGCGGGAGCAGGTGTGTGCTGATTTTCCGCTCTGCATCCGGTATTCCGATAATGGCCGGGGACGCTTCTTCCAAAACCACATGAGCATTGGTGCCGCCGAAGCCGAATGAGCTGACTCCGGCCAATGCTGGACCGGACCCCACGGGCCATGGACTCAGCGTCGTTTGCACTCGGAGAGGAAGCTCGTCAAAAGGAATATGCGGGTTGGGCTTTTCAAAGTGCAGGCTCGGCGGGATCTCCCGATGACGGATCGCCAGAGCCACCTTGATCAAGCCCGCGATTCCGGCGGCGGCCTCAAGGTGACCCAAGTTGGTCTTGACTGACCCCAGGGCGCAAGGCTGTCCTGGTGAACGCTCGACGCCCAGCACTGTGCCCAGCGCCTTCGCCTCGATTGGGTCGCCCAACAATGTTCCCGTACCGTGTGCCTCGACGTATTGAACTTTCCCGGGCGAGACGTCGGCTTGCCGGTAGGCTTCTCGCAGGACCGCCTCCTGGGCCAGCGGATTCGGCGCCATGAGCCCGTTGCTCCGCCCGTCCTGGTTCACAGCGCTTCCGCGAATGACGGCGTAAATCGGATCACCATCAGCAACGGCTTTCGAGAGGGGCTTTAATACGACGACACCGGCACCTTCACTGCGAACGTAGCCGTTGGCCCGGGCATCGAACGCTTTGCAGCGTCCATCCGGCGCCATGGCGCCGGCTTTGGTGAAATTGATCGCAATCGCCGGCGACAGAATCAGGTTCACGCCCCCGGCCAGGGCCAGCGTGGACTCGCCGTTCCGCAGGCTGCAGCAGGCCAGGTGGACGGCAACGAGCGACGAGGAACAGGCCGTATCGATGGCGAGACTCGGCCCGCGGAAATCGAACAGGTACGAGATTCGGTTGGCGGCGATGCTCAGGGCATTGCCGGTGCCGGCGTAGGCATCAATTCCCTCCAGATCATTCCACTGCAGCCGGCTGTAATCGTTGGTCGCGATGCCGATGAATACACCGGCCTGGGTGCCGACCAGACGCTCGGGCACCTGCCCCGCGTCCTGTAACGCTTCCCATGTCACCTCCAGCAAAAGGCGTTGCTGGGGGTCCATGCGCAACGCCTCCCGAGGGGAGATGCCAAAGAAACTGGGATCGAATTGATCCACCTGCCCCAGAAAGCCGCCCCAGCGAGTGTTCATTTTGCCCGGCGCTGCCGGGTCTGGATCGTAAAACGCATGTTGGTCGAAGCGATCCGCAGGAACTTCGCGGATGGCATCCACTCCGTCTCGCAGCAATTGCCAAAACGCTGCTGGGTCGTTCGCGCCGGGAAACCGGCAGCCGATGCCGATGATGGCGATCGCTTCGTTTTTCGCCTCCCGGTCTTGGCCGGCCCTGGTCGTTGACTCCGACACGTCCGGTGATCCTGCCAAATACCGAGCGAGAGCCTCGATGGTCGGATACTCATAGACCAGAGCTGGTGAAAGGTTTCGTCCCAGCCACTCGGCGAGTTCACCGGCCAGACTGACCGCCTCCGTTGACCCGAGTCCATAGCTGGCGAAGGGCTCCCGGATGTCGATCTCATGAGACTCGATTCCCAGCCGCTCGGAAAGTTTGGAGAGTAACCACGTCTGGATGGCTTGTGCGTTGGTGGGATTCTCCTCCATCGCTCAATCCTCACCGAGTCTTTCCAGCGTCCCCTTCAGGAAGCTGGCTTGGCAAGCGTGGCGCTGCACCTTGCCGCTGGTGGTCTTGGGGACGCTCCCGGCCCGAAGCAGCACTACCGTGTGGACCCGTACATCATGCTCTTCGGCCACCACCCTCCGAATGGCCCGAACCACTGCCCCAACATCCAGCGGCAAACGCCCGTTGGGATGACCGTGCGGTTCCCTGTCTCGCGGGTTGCGAACCGCCGGTTGGTACCGGGGATCGACTTCGGCAGCGATGATCAGGTGTTCTTCGCCGGTGCCATCGACCGAAAATGCCGCGCAGCAAGCCGGCCGTAAGGCCGGGTGACTCTGTTCCGCCGTCAATTCAATATCCTGGGGGTAAAGCTTGCGACCACTGATGATGATCAGGTCCTTGAGGCGACCGGTGACAAACAATTCGCCATCTTTCATAAATCCCAAATCCCCGGTGCGTAGAAACGGTCCCTCCCCGGTATCTTTCAGGTAGGCCCGACAAGCGCGTTCTGTGTCCTCAGGTCGTTTCCAGTACCCCTGAGTCACGCTCGGGCCGGACACCCAGATTTCGCCCACCTCATCTGGTGCACAAGCGGTCAACGATTCCGGATGAACGATGACAATCTTGGTATCGTGCAGGGCGTGGCCGCTGCCGACAAGTGTCCGCACATTCTGGTCTTGGGCGCGGGCCTCGACGACGCGGTTCTGTTCAAACGCCGCCACTTGAATCGTGCGGAACATCTCATCTCGTAAAGAACCGCCGGAAACCAGCAGTGTGGCTTCAGCGAGTCCATAACATGGATGGAAGGCCTTGGGGCGGAAACCACACGAGGCAAAGGTCGCTGCAAACTGTTTCATGGTATCGGCGCGGACTGGCTCTGCACCGTTGTAAGCCACATCCCAACTGCTGAGGTCGAGAGTCTCACGTTGTTCGGGAGTAAATCTGCGCGTGCACAATTCATACGCAAAGTTGGGGCCGCCGCTAATCGTGGCTTTGTAGCGCGAAATGGCCTGGAGCCACCGTATCGGCCGCATGAGAAAGGATGCCGGCGGCATCAGGTAACATGGACCTCCCTTGTACACCGGCTGGATAATCCCATTCATAAGTCCCATGTCGTGGAAGGCTGGCAGCCAGGTGACGGTGACACTGTCCGGCACGAGCGTGAAGAGGCGGTGAATATAAGCGGAATTGTGGAGGAGGTTCCCATGACTGATCACGACGCCCTTCGGTTGGGCGGTGGAGCCGGATGTGTATTGGAGCAACGCCAGGGTGTTGCTGGTCACCGCCGGGTCTCGCCATTCCTGCGCCAGGAGGCCGGTCACCTTGTCGGTGGCCACCCAGCGCATCTTCTGCAATTCGGGAGCTTGCGTGAACAGACCCTCAGAGTTCGAGAGAATCGCTGACGTGGTGAGCACCAGCGAAGGCTGCGCATCACCGATGATGACCCGAAGCCTGGGGAGGGTCCGCTGTGGATGAGCCAGATTGGGCGAGGGCAGGGGGACGGCAATCACCCCGGCATATAAACAACCAAAGAACGCGGCGATAAACTCTAGACCGGCTGGATAAAGCAACAGCGCACGCTCCCCACTTGCTCGGTAGCTTTGGAGCAGCGCCCCTATACTCCGGGCTTGGAAGTCCAACGCCGCACCGCCCAGATAATCCCCTTCTGTTTCTCCATCCACCAGAAAAGTATAGGAGGTATGGGTTCGCTGTCCGGGCTGCTGCATCGCTCGCCAGCGAAGGATTTCGACAAGCGTGGAAAATTCCACGATTGGATCAGTAAGGTCTCCCTTCATCCGCGCCATTCTGGAAAAACAATAACTGTCCATGTTGCAGGAGTAAAACCGTTTCTCTCTTGTCCACTTACGGCACCAGCCGCACGCGGTAGCCACTTGGTTCTTAGCGCCGCACCAAGAGGAACGCGACCGCGCAGGCGATCGCCCAAACCAGAGCGATCAGTCGCTTCTGGCTCTGGGTAAATGCGGCTCGGTCGGAATTTCCGCGTCCCGAGAACCCCGCGTCGATGGAAAAAATGACCCCGTGAGTATGGCCTTCATGCCTTGCGAATGACGACCGAGACGTTCGTCCCCCCGAAGCCGAAGGCATTCACCATCGCCGTCGGCACCGCCTGCTCCCGCGCCGCGTTCGGCACGTAATCGAGATCGCACTCCGGATCGGGGTCGTCCTGGTTGATCGTCGGAGGCACGAAGTTGTCCTCCATGCCAAGAAGAACTGCGATTAGCGAAAGTAATCCCGAGGCCCCCAGCGTGTGGCCAATCATCGACTTGATGGAACTGACTGGGATCTCACGGGCCTGCGCTCCGAAAACCTCCTTGATTCCCTTAGTCTCCGTAATGTCGTTCAGACGGGTCGATGTGCCGTGAGCCTGAATATGTGAGATCTGGTTCTTGCCAAGGCCGGAA
>Ga0187871_10004049_pt1 | contig 11139 bp, 9 predicted proteins | sample June2016WEW_16_1_FD_132988 | JGI IMG/M metagenome (GOLD analysis project Ga0187871, IMG submission 132988) | Peatland microbial communities from SPRUCE experiment site at the Marcell Experimental Forest, Minnesota, USA - June2016WEW_16_10 | ecosystem: Environmental > Terrestrial > Soil >...
CTCTCCGCCACCGCCCCCGCCTCCGCCCGCGGAACAGCAATATGTGGGGCGCTTCCTGGTTTACGCCGGATATATGTACCTGGACAGTCCGAAAATCAGCTTGCTCGAACCCGGCGTTCATATCCAGGCCGGGATGCGATGGTCGCGGCATATCAGCCTGGGCTTCGATTACAGCCGCGGCACCGGCACAACCGTTATCGGCTTGAATCAGGCGACTACCGCGCTGCAGAACCGGTTCGGTCCGCTGGTGACTGAGGCGATCGCGGCCGGCATCCTGCCCGCCAACTATGTAGCCCAGTTGCCGTTCGGTTCGGTAACGCAGACCTTCACCGCGGGTCCGGAGTTTCCTTATCGCCGATGGAAGCGGATTACGCCCTACATTCGGCCCTCCGCCGGAATTATCAACGAAGTCGCCACCGCGCACCCCACGGATTTCCTGACAGGCCTGGTAGTGAAGGCGATCGCGCCCACCGGCAAGGAGGAAGAATGGACCGCGTTCTATGGATTTGGCGGCGGCGTGGCATTTAATGTCACCCGGCATTTCAGCCTGGTGGTGCAGGGGGACCTGGTACACGATCACTTGTTCCCCGATCTGCTCAAGGATGGCCGCAATACGATTCGCGTTTCGATCGGACCGGGCTTCCAGTTCGGCGGCGATGTGCAGCGGAAGTGGGGGATTCCCGGCCACTGGGAGTAAGCTGGCTAAGACGTACTAGCTAAGGCCTTCTCGATCTCCGCGGCCCAAGGCACGAGCGTTCCCCGCTTCGTACGGGCCTGGCCGATCAGGCGCAGGTTACGGAGGGTTGTTTCCGTCTCCCAGGACTGCGGCGAGCAGGCCAGGGCATTGGAAAAAGCATCCCGCGCGCCTGCTTCGTCGATCTCGAGCACGGCAATCTCGAGCAGCGTGGCCCAATCCCAATAGTCCGGCTCCCCGGTGGCGATTTTTCGCTCGACGGCGTAACGGACCAACGGCTTCAGCTTCTCGCGCTCTGGGGCGGGGGGCTCCTTGATCTCCATGAGGGTGACGGCGTTGATGCCGGGGTAGGCATCCCGCCAGTCGGCTTCGAAGCCCTGGCGATAGGCATCGATCGCTTTGGAGAGCAAGGCGGGAGCGGACGGCAGGTTGGCGTTCGCCGCGGCTTCCCAGCGGTCCTTATAGACGCGCCCCAGCAATCCGTAAGTCTCGCTGCTGGGACCATTGCGTTGGAGCACCGCGCGCAGAGTCTCCTCGGCCTGGTCGCCCTGGCCGGCCCGGTTTAACGCCAGCGCCAGTTGCTCCTGAACCATCACGGTCTGGCGCAGGGGAGCGGGCATGTTCGCGGCCAGGGCGATCATCTCCTGCCAGCCCTTCACGGCCCGGTAGGAGAGATACAAGTCAATCAGCACGCCCGCCTCGATATCCGCCAGGTTTCCCAAGCCTTTCTCGATGGACCTAACCGCTTCGATGCCTTGTCTGCGGGCGGCCGCGAGTTGTTGCTTCAATTGCTCCGAGTAGGCGACCTGCTGCTGGAAGATATCGGTTTTGGTGTGGTCGACCGCGGCGGGGCGCAGACCGTCGACGAGCTGGAAAACCGGGCTATCGGTAGCTTCCTGGCGCGCGGCCAGCAATAACTTGACGAGCGCAGCCTTGGAATCGTCTACATTGACCGGCTGTCCCCTTTTGCTTAGACGATAAGGCATGGCGCGAATGGGCGCGACATCGAACGGCAGGCGCGGACCTTCCGCGAAAACCGGCACGGTGCTGTAGGGCCGCAGAGCATGGCGGACTCCCAGTTCGTAGAAGACGTTGGCGTTCGCGGTGGTCAGATCCGCCACCGCGTACTGGCAGAGGATAAGGCGCTCGAACATGGGTTTATGAATGATGCCGCCGACGACCTCCTCGTCGGCACGGATGGGGTCGAGCCCGGCTTCGCGAATGGCCGGGGCGATCAGTTTTTCGTAGACGGCATCGAAGTCGATCGGGGCTCCGGAGAAGTCCGGCTTCTTACCGAAAGGCATGAGCACAAAGCAGAGGGCGTTCATTCAATCGAATTATACTAGCAAGCCGGCTGAAAGCCGGCTGCGGGCATGATTGCCCGCCCCCCAAGACGCCTGATACAAAGGATGAGATGCCCGCGACCCAAGACGATCGACTCACGTTGGCGGCTATCGCTGCGCTGGCTTGCATCCTCCAGGATGTGTTGCACGAAGGACTGGGCCACGGCGTGACGGCATGGCTGAGCGGGGCGCATCGCATGACCTTGAGCACGGTGGCACTGCAGAGCGATATCGACACACGCTGGATTTCGGCAAACGGCACGCTGGTGAACCTCCTTTTTGCGGCGATCTTCTGGGCGCTGCTGCGCCGGCCGGAGCGCTACAAACCTGCCACGCGATACTTCCTGGTGTTGGCGATGACCGGGAACCTGTTTACGGGGACCGGCTATTTCCTATTCTCGGGAGTGTCCAACTTTGGCGACTGGGCGGCTGTGATCCGCGGTCTCGAACCGCACTGGATATGGCAACTCGGGCTGGTAGTGCTGGGGGCGGTTTCGTATTATGCCTCGATGCGAGTGGTGGCCGTCGAACTGAAGCCATTTCAGAACGTCCGCGCGCTGTGCTGGACACCTTATTTCACGGACGGGATTCTGGCCGGGCTAGGAGGCTTGTTCAATCCTTTCGGGTTGTTCTATGTGATCGCATCGGCGTTGCCATCCACGTTGGGCGCCAATGCCGGGCTGCTGAGTTTGCCCTGGATGGTGCGCGGGGGTCCGCAAGGCGAAGAGAGGCCGGTTGGGCCCATTCCACGCAGCCTTTGGTGGATCGGTACAGCCGCGGCTGCGAGCCTGCTGTTCATCTTCGCGATTGGCCGAGGAATCGCGTGGTCGCGATGATGGCCTGACCATCTCGAAGGGAACATTCTGAATGGGGTACTGCTTCCAGTCGCGGTAATCGAAGTGCCACCACTCGGATGGATAGACGCTGAATCCCTGTTTCTCCATCGCGCTCCGCAGCACCTGCCGGTGCGCGCGCTGCCCGGCGGTGCCCCCGGCGTAGTCCGGATAAGAACGTTCGGACATCTCGTCGTAGCCGCCGGTCATTTCGATTTCGCGCCCGGTTTTGAGATCGTATAGCGAGAGATCGACGGCGCATCCGCGATTGTGACGCGAGCCTTCGGCCGGATCGGCGACGAACTCATGTTTGTCCGGCGGCGTAGCGTCCCAGAATATCTTGGTGACATACCAGGGGCGATAGGCATCGAAGATCAGAAGGCCGTAGCCCTGCTGCAGCAGATCGCGCTGCGCGCGCAGCAAGGCTTCGGCCGCGGGGCGTTCCAGGAAGGCGCGCGCGGATGAATAGACCGGCGTGCTGAGGAAATTATCGGAAGTGGCGTAGCGGATGTCGAGCTTGATGTGGGGATCTAGCGCCGCAAGATCCACGAGATCGGATGCCAGGAAGCTGCCATGCTCCACTGGAGGATGGGCAGCCAAGGCCTCGGCGCGCAGTTCGGCTACGGGCCGCACCGGCTGGATGCGGAAGATCCCAGGGCGCGTTTGGGCCGCCGCGGCGAGCGCAAGCAGCATCAGCCCCAGGCCGGCTGAAAGCCGGGAGTGGTTACCCGATATCATCGTCGAAATCGTCGCTGTCGTCTTCATGGGCAGGCTTGGCGGTGATCCGGATCTCGGCGAGGTTGGCGGATTGCAACTCGCGGTTGATGGCCGGTATGTCCGTGGATTTGATTTTGCGCCAGCGTTCCAGTACCGCGGGAGAATCGCGCTGGATCCTGGACAGTGCCGCGGACTCGGCCGAGGTGGGCGCGGCATCGGCGCTGTCGATTTCACTGTAGAGGATGGAGGCCTCGCCATTCACCGACGTGAGCCCCGGCTCGGCCGGCGGCGGCCCGAATCCTCCACCGGCGCCGAGGGCCGCCTGGATCTTCTTTGCCAGCGCGGCGAGATGCCCGGCTAGCGGGCCGGTGGTGTCGTGGGCGAGCTTGCCGGCCTGCTCTTGCGCCTCTCGGGCTTCACGGATGGAGGTGGTGGTTTGGGCAATCGTGGCGGCGAGTTGATTCGCTGCGCCGGACTGCTTTTGCAGGTCGGCCGGCGAGGCCTTCACGCGCGGGTCCATCTTCACGGTGAGCGGCGCGGTGTAGCTTTGGCCATCGACCGTGAGCTTCACGGTGTAGGCGCCGGGCAGCACGCTGGGGCCTTGCGGCAGACGCGGCGTATCGTGCGGAACGGCCGCGATCGGATACCCGTGCCGCAAAGAATCCGGCGGCGTGGCGTGCAGATCCCAGACCCAGCGATGCAGACCGCCGGTAGCGGGTAGAGTGTGAGACGGCCGCAACCACAAGGCGGGGATGCTGAGGGTCTTCAGATCGGCTTCGGTGATTTCAGGCGAGTCGGTACTGGCGTAGCGGCGGACGAGCTTGCCGTTGGCGTCCAGGATCTCGAGCGTAACCGGACCCGAGGCGGGCTGGGCCAGGTAGTAATCGATGACCGCGCCATCCGGCGGATTTTCGGCCAGCGGCTCATCGGGGGGCAGGGGCGTGTCGGTATTGGTATCGCGCTTCACGCGATAGGCGGGCGCGGGGTGGCTGAGCCATGCACCCGATGCAAGGGCCTTCTCGCCGATCTGGCGGAGGGGCGTGATGTCGTCGAGAATCCAGAAGGAACGGCCATGCGTGGCGACGATCAGGTCGCTCGCGTGAATCCACAGGTCGCGCATGGAAGTGTGCGGCAGGTTCAATTGCAGCGACTGCCAATGATCGCCATCGTCGAACGACACCCATACGCTGGTTTCGCTGCCGGCGAAGAGCATGCCTTTGCGGACGGGGTCTTCGCGCACCGTATCGATGGGCGCATCGTTGGGCAGCCCCGAGGTGATGAGCTGCCAGGTTTTCCCGCTATCGTGCGTGCGGTAGATATATGGCGTGAGATCGTTGACACGGAAGCGGCTGACCGAGGCGTAGGCGGACTTGTCGTCAAAATGCGAAGCCTCCAGTTGCGTGACCTTGTTCCAAGGCGTAAGTGCCGGGGGAGTAACGTCCTGCCAATTCCGGCCTCCGTCCGCGGTGACCCAGATCAAGCCTTCGTCGGTGCCGGCCCAAATCGTATCGATATTGTGGAACGACGGCGCCAGCGAATAGACGACGCCGCGCTGCTTGTCCGCGCCCTGATCTTTGGCGGCGAGGCTGCCAAGACTCGAGGGGATGCCGGGATGGGGGCGGGTCAAGTCGCCGCTAACGGTCTGCCAGGATTGCCCGCCGTCGATGGTCTTGAAGACCACGTTGGCGGCGTAGAAAAGCACGTGCGGATCGACGGGGGAGAATACGATGGGCTGGGTGCGATCGGCGCGATAGCTGCCGGTAGAAGGCGGCGGGGGACTGATGATTTCGACCTCGCCCGTGGAGCGGCGCCATTTCGACACCTGGCCGCGGCCCGCGCCGTAGACGATATCCGGATCGCGCGGGTCGGGCGCCACGTAGCCGTATTCGATCACGCCTACGGGGTGCCATTCGCGGAAGGTGATGACGCCGTCGTTGCCGCGGCTGGAGATACATACCGATCCGCTTTCCTGCTGCCCGGCGCAAACGCGATAGGGGAAAGCTTCGTCGGCGATGGCGTGGTAGAGCTGGGCGGTGGGCTGGTTGTACCAGGAACTCCAGGTGCGTCCACGGTTCACGCTGACGAGGGCGCCCTGGTCGCCGACCAATAGGATGATATCGGGGTTGTTGGGATTGATCCAGATATTCTGGTAATCGTCACCGCCCGGCGCGCCTTTGAGCGCGGCCCAGGTCTGGCCGCCGTCAGTGGAGCGCCAGGTGACGATGCTGGCGCTGTAGAGGGTGTCGGGGTCTTTCGGATCGACGCGCGGAACGGGCAGATCGCCGCCACCGATGCGATTGGCGGGGCGGGCATCCGTAGTCGCGCGATGCCAGTTTTCGCCGGCGTCATCCGAGCGGTAGATGCCTACCTCGCGGCCGGAAGCGATGGCGGCGTAGAGGCGGCGCGGGTTGCTGGGGGCGATGGCCACATCAGCCTGCGCCACGTCGGGCAGGCCCTGCGTGAGCTTGTGCCATGTTTTGCCGCCGTCGGTGGATTTGAAGATGCCGCCGTGTGTGCCGCTATACTCGTTCGAGAATTCCCAGGGGCCCTGCCGGCATTCCCACAGCGAAGCGTAGAGAACGTTGGGATTCGACGGATCCATGGCGATATCGGAAGCGCCGGTGTTTTCGTCTACGTAGAGCGCTTTTTGCCAATTCTGGCCGCCATCGCTGGAGACGAAGACGCCACGCTGTTCGTTGGGCCCATAGGGATGGCCGAGCACCGCGGCGAACAGATGGTTGGCATCGCGGGGGTCTATCGCCAGTGCCGGAATCTGCTGGCCGTCGCGCAGGCCGAGGTGGGTCCAGGTCTGGCCCGCATCGGTGGATTTGTAGATCCCGTCGCCCACCGACAAATCGGGGCGCTGGAGGCCCTCGCCGCTGGCCACGTAGAGGATGTTCGAATCCGAGGGCGCTATCGCGATGGCGCCGATGGAGCCGGTGGGCTGGCTATCGAATATGGGGGTCCAGGTGCGGCCGTAGTCATCGGACTTCCAGACACCGCCGTTGACCTGCCCCATGTAGAACAGGTTGGGTTGAGCGGGAACGCCGGCGGCGGCGCGGGTGCGGCCGCCGCGAAAAGGACCTATGTTCCGCCAATGGAGCTCTTTGAAGAGCTCGGGCGTGATTTGCTGCGCGCCGGCCAGCGGGAGGAGGACGGCGGAGAAGCAGAGGGCTGCGCGAAGGGTCATCTCTCCTATTATGCGTCGCCGCGAGCGGGCGGCGGCAGGGGCCGGATTTTCGGGGCAAATCGCATTTTGTGACCAACGAACCCAATAAGTGCTTTGTTTGGTGCAGCCTGAAAAAAGCACGAAGCCAAGCCCGACGGCTCATTACTTGTCGAACGTGATGCTGGACTCGCCCGAGAAGCGGTGGTAATTGCGGAAGTCGATGGTGTTGCGGCTGCAGGAGCCGGTATCGCGCTGGCAGCCGAGGTTCTCGGCGTGAACGGGCACCAGGAACTGGCGGTCGGCGAAGCGGACGAATTCGTAATCGGTGGCCATCTCCACGTGATCGGAGGGAAAGGCATCCGGAATGTGGGTCGCTTGCATTTCTATGCGCAGCACGCGGTGGGTCTCTTTGTCGATCCACACAGAGCCGGTGTACGAAGGTTGGATCAGTTGAGAGGCCACCATGATCCGCCAGTGGGAATGCTCGCGCTCGACGGAAAAATCGTAAACCAACGACGCACGGCCGGCCGAGCGGGATTCTTTGCGGTACTCGAAATCCGCGGCAGTGTAGGGCGAGAAGACGTCAGCCAGGACGCTGCCGAATTCGCCTGTGGACCAGGATCCGGAGAGATCCTCGATGTTCTTCTTGGTGGATTTACCGTTGATCTGCAGGTTGCGGTAGCTCTCGTGGCCGTTTTCGTAAACCAATGCCATGGAAACGATGTCGAGGGGCTGCCAGTTCTTGGAGCCGGGTTCGCTCTGATAGCGGGTCATGATTTCCTGGCAGACGTAGTTGGGCAGGCTCTCCAGGAAATTGCCGGAAGCCGCGCGCGCTTTTTCTATGACGACTTCCTCCGGGCGCTGCGGTCCGCGCACGGGAGGCTCGGATTCAGCGGCAGGCGGTTCATTGCGGGCCGACAAGGCCGGGGCGGGTGTGCCGGGCGGAGGGGACGGTTCGGCTTCCTTATGCGCGGCACCGCCGCCGCGTTTCAAAACCGGCGGACCCTGGTCGTCGGGATCGATCTGCACGGACCGCACTTCATCTTTGACCGGCGCGTTGAGATCGGCCGGATTGGGATCGTCGGAGTGGGCGGGGGTGGCGGAGGGCGCCGGCGCCGCTGCCTGGGAAGCGGGTTGGGACGGCGATTGGGGCGGCGGCGCGGCGGCTGGGCCGGCGTTGTCTTTGTTCGTGTTATCGCCGGTCTTGGCGTCGGCACCGTCTTTGCTATGGTCGTGCGAACCCTTGGCGAGGGACGTTTCGACCGGTTCCGCGGCGTGCGCGCGATCCTTGGCGGTGCCGTCCTGCTGCCAACTGACATTGACGGCGGTCATGAATCCCTCATCATCTTCGCTGGACTCGACTTCGATGTAGTCGCCGGGCTTCAATTCGGCGGGCTTGATGGCATTGCCCATTTTCAGGAAATGCGTCTCGGCGGTGCGCTTGAAATTCAGAATGCGGTGGTCGTCGGCCTCCAGGACGACCTGGTCTTTGAAGAGGCGGCGTAGCATGCCGTCGGTGCTGGTGAGTTGGGCGGCTTGCTCGTCCTTTTTGTGACGGCGCGGGAAGGGGATACCCATGCCTCCGGTGCCGGGGTTCTGCCCGGGAGGATATTGGCCGGGATACTGTGCGGTGGCGGGAAGCAGGAATAAGGCAAAGCAATACCCTAAGGAACGCCAGTTTGGACGGTGAACAGACATATGGCTACTAAGGATAGCTGGACGTGCCGGGCGGGCGAGCGGTTACGGGCCGGTCGAGTCTGGAGACCCTTTGCAGGTGCAGACGCCTGCCCCACTCGGTGCGGCACTTCATGGCGGTGAGGATGCGATGGAAGCCGCGGTCGAAGTCTGGGAAGAGATCGATGTACTGGGTTTCACGCTGAATGCGCGAGGGGACTGGGCAGGCATCGAGCCGGGCTGGAATCAGGAAGATCTCGTCGAGGGGGAGGCGCTGCGTACAATCGAGCGCATACCGGATTTCAGCCTGAAAGCCGCCTTTTTTGTTGACAGACCGGGTGGAGAAGCAGGCCAGGAAGAAGTCCGAAGTGCCGATGGCTGCTTCGATGGAGCGCGGCCAGTTCTGGCCAGGGAGAAGCTTGCGGCGGTCCAGCCAGGGATCGAAGCCGCAGGCCTCCAGATTCTCAAAGAGGCGGTCGGCGGCGACGGCATCTTCCTGCACGTAGGCCACAAAAACCTTGGGGCGATTGAGTGCCTGAAAGCGGAAACCACGTTGGGCGTCGGGACGAAACGTACCGAGACCATCTATTTCCACGCTGGCTCCTTCGGCGAGGCACCGGCGGATGAGGCGGGCGACCTGTGCGCTGGATTGAAGACTATTTTCGGCCATGGCCCGCCGGTTTCTCCTTTTTGAACCGATAGGAACCTTGTGGTCCCGGGCTGAACTGGCCTAGTCCGGGGAATGGCGCGGGTTTGCCGCGGCGCAGTTTCGCGAGAATCTGGTGGACCACGCGATCCAACTGGTCGGCGGCCTCGGCGTTTGAGACACCCGACTGGCGGGCCAGACGTTTGGCTATTTCCGGCTTCCTCATGTCGATTCCATGCTAGCAAGGCCAACCGAGGAGTTTTGTTTGCCAAGGGTGGTGCGCGGCTGTACTGCTCTGGAAATAAAGGACCTGTCTGTCCACTGCAGGCTTGTGACCCGGAATAGTCTATCGAAATGAAGTGATTTTAATAACAGTTTAAGAGCCAGTTCATCTGCCGCGGTTTATGATACGTTGCAGACGAGGCAGAATCGTCGAATCAAAAGGAGATCTCTAATGAAGAAATTGATGACCTTGATGCTGGGCCTTTCCATCGCGCTGGGCTCCGTCGCTATGTTCGCGCAAAATTCCACCGACACCACCAAGAGCACGGCGAAGAAGAAAGCCAAGAAGAAGACGAAGAAAGACACCACCAAGACCGACACGAAGGGCTAACTTCGTTTTCCATGACTGGGAACGCCGCGTAGCGGTCGGTTTTCCAAAACCTACGCGGCCCTCCAGTTGTTTGTGTCAATCATCCCTCCTGAAGAATTGCGGCTATATCCTAACGAGCCGCTAGTAGATTCCCCCCATCTGAGACCCCCTTGCTGCAGCGGGCCCGTCCTCGAGCAATGGCTCGAAAGAGCGGGACTTAAAAGTCCCGCCGGCACGCTGAAGCGTGCGCCACGGGCAAGGTAACAAGTTGACTCGCCGCGCAGTTTCTTCTAATCTCTAGTTGGATAGAGGAGATCGTTTTTTCTAACCCCGCAATGAACATTTCCGTGAGAGGTGAATACGCGCTGCAGGCCTTATTCGACCTGGCATCGCAGCCGCCGGGAATCCCGGTTAAGATCGCCGAAATTGCCAAGCGCCAGAAGATTCCGCAGAAATTTCTGGAGCTGATTCTGGCGGGCCTGAAGCAGGGGGGATTTGTAGAATCCCGGCGGGGCGCGGAAGGCGGCTACTTGTTGGTGCGTCCTCCCGAGAACCTGACCGCGGGCGAGGTGCTGCGTTTCGTGGAAGGTCCGCAGCCGGGGCGTTCGCGGTCGCGGCGCAAGGGCGAATCGCCATTCGCCGAGATGTGGAGCCGCGTGGACCTGGCGGTCTCGGACGTGCTCGACCACACGACGTTCGCCGAATTGCGGCGCGCCTGGACTGAGCGCAACGCCAGATTCATTCCAAACTGGGAGATATGAGCTTGTTCTACGCGGACAATTCACTCAGCATCGGCCGCACACCGCTGGTGCGCATCAATCGCATCACGGATGGAGCGCCGGTCACGATGCTGGCCAAGATCGAGGGGCGCAACCCGGCGTATTCGGTGAAGGACCGGATCGGGGCGGCCATGGTTTGGGACGCGGAGCAGCGCGGAATCCTGAAGCCGGGGAAAGAGATCATCGAGCCCACCAGCGGGAACACGGGCATCGCGCTGGCATACGTGGCGGCGGCGCGCGGGTATAAGATTACGCTCACTATGCCGGAGACGATGTCGATCGAACGGCGGAAGGTGCTGCAGGCGCTGGGCGCCAGGCTGCTGCTTTCGGACGGCGAGCAAGGCATGGCTGGGTCGATCGCCAAGGCACTGGAATTGGTCTCTTCGGACCCGGATCATTATGTGTTGCTGCAGCAATTCGAGAACCCGGCGAATCCGCGCATTCATTTCGAGACGACCGGTCCGGAGATCTGGGCCGACACCGCCGGCGGAATCGACGTGCTGGTCGCCGGCATCGGCACAGGCGGGACGATTACGGGGATTTCAAGGTATATCAAACAGTCGCGGAGAAAAAAGATTCTGTCGGTGGGTGTGGAACCGGCGCGGTGTCCGGTGATTACGCAGACGCTGAAGAAGGAGCCGCTGCATGCATCTCCTTCGAAAATCCAGGGGCTGGGGGCGGGCTTCATACCC
>Ga0187871_10004055_pt1 | contig 11131 bp, 8 predicted proteins | sample June2016WEW_16_1_FD_132988 | JGI IMG/M metagenome (GOLD analysis project Ga0187871, IMG submission 132988) | Peatland microbial communities from SPRUCE experiment site at the Marcell Experimental Forest, Minnesota, USA - June2016WEW_16_10 | ecosystem: Environmental > Terrestrial > Soil >...
CAACCGCGTGAGCGGCGGCGTCGCATCGGGTTCCGGCGGTGGCGTCGGAGGAGGAGTCTCGGTCGGGGGTCCGATCCCGCCTCCGCCGATGGGCGCAATTCCTAGCGTAATCGCAATGCCCAGCGCTGCAACTATCCCAGAAGAAACCCCTCATCTCCCCGAAGGGAAGCCTGCCAGCGAACGAGCGCTGCTGGAGTCCAAGCTGAATCCCAGCGTGCTGGAGGCGTTCGATTGCTGGAAGATGCAGAGATCAGATTGCAAGCTGGTACAGGATGGAACCGTCGAGATTGAATTGTTCTTAACTGAAGACTCGGCGGCCGTGATCGAACTGATCAAGCCCTTAGGTTTTGCGGTGTCGCAGAACCGGCCAAAAGAAAAGATCGTCATCGGGCGACTCCCCGTAGGGAAGCTCGTCGAACTGGCAAAGATGGAGACAGTGCGATTTGTTGCCCCGGTGAGGCGGTAAGCACAACTCAGCATGGAAACATCGGTAGCCCCCACTCGGTTTCAGTGCTCACGGTGCGTGCGAGATCACAGACAGGCCGTGGCTGCATCTGCCGTTGACTGGCACAATCAGATACAGGTGTCGCCGAAAACGTCTCGTTCCTCCATATTCCTCCAAGGATCGCGTGGTGGTACGATATCGGCCAGTTCCAGGGCTCCCGACATTGGAAATTTAGAGATGGCGAGCTGTACGGTAACGCAGAAGTTCCTGCGATGCATGCCTTAGCCTGTTCGAATCGGTGTCGCACGGAGACTCCGTTCGCAAGGAGGTTGTCATGCAGTGGACTCAGATCTACGACCCACTCGGTCACTGGTGGCTGTCCACGCTGATTGCGGGACTTCCGATCATCGTACTGTTCGGGCTGCTGGCAGGCTTCAGAGTAAAACCGCACTGGTGCGCCATCGCCGGTGCATCGACGGCGGTGGCGGTGGCAATCTTTTTTTTCAAGATGCCTCCCGCCTTGGCCGCAATGAGCTTTGGCTATGGCGTTGCATACGGAGTATTGAAAATTGCATGGATCGTTCTGGCCGCGGTGTATCTCTACGATATTTCTGTCGAAACCGGGCAATTTGAAATCATGAAGGAGTCGGTGGCCGGAATCACCGCCGACCGGCGGCTGCAGGTGCTGCTGGTCGCGTTCTGTTTCGGCGCATTCATTGAGGGAGCTGCAGGCTTCGGAGCACCGGTGGCAATCGCCGGCGCTTTTATGATCGGGCTTGGATTCAAGCCATTCCATGCTGCGGCACTGAATCTGATCGCGAACACAGCGCCAGTGGCATGGGGCGCCATCGGCACTCCGGTTCATGCGCTGGCGGCAGTCACAGCGCTGCCGGAATCCGACCTCAGCGCCATGATCGGGCGCATTCTTCCCTTCACCGCGGTCATTGTTCCTTTCTGGCTGGTGAAAACCATGGTCAGCTGGAAGGAGACCTTCGAGGTACTTCCCGCCATCCTGGTGGTTGGCCTCTCGTTCGCTCTTACCCAGTTCTTCTGGTCGAACTACGTGGACAGCAACCTGGTGGACATTGTGAGCGGCGTGGTGTCGATTGTCGCGGCCCTGATTTTCCTGCGCTTTTGGAAACCGAAAAAGATTTGGCGTTTCGATTATGACGACAAGACGCCGACGCCACATACCTCGAGCGCTGCGATCACTGACGATGTTGGTGGCGAATGGCCGGCAGAGAAGTTCGATGGATTGGTGAAAGTGCGCACCTACACGGCCGGACAGATCTTGAGGGCATGGACACCTTTCGCGATCCTTTCACTCTTCGTGTTGCTCTGGGGATTGCCGTCGATAAAACTAGCAATGAACCAGGCGACTACGCCGGCCTTTCGGGTGGTGCTGGCCAACGGCAAAGTTCGGCCCGGCCCGCCGGGGTGGGATGTGCCCTACCTGCACAACGCCATCTCGCGCAACGCTCCGATTGTTGCGAAACCGACTCCGGAAGCGGCGCGATACGACTTCAACTGGCTCTCCGCCACGGGGACAGCTTGTTTCCTAGCCGCGGTTGTTTCCGGATTGTTGCTCGGAAGAAGCCCGCTGCAATTGATGAGGACTTTCTGGAGAACGCTGGTGCGCATGCGCCTCGCCATGGTTGCGATCTCATTCATGCTGGGGCTCGGATATGTGACGCGCTACTCGGGGCTGGATGCGGTGCTGGGCCTGGCGTTCACACGTACGGGTTGGCTGTATCCTTTCTTCGGCACTTTCCTGGGGTGGCTGGGAGTTGCGTTGACCGGCAGTGACACTTCCTCGAATGCGCTCTTCGGCAGCTTGCAGCGAATTACTTCTCAACAACTCGGCATCGATCCGATCTTGATGTGCGCGGCCAACAGCGCCGGAGGAGTGATGGGGAAAATGGTGGACGCCCAGTCCATCACGATTGCGACCGCCGCCACCGAGCAGGTCGGCAACGAAGGAATAATTTTCCGGTTTGTGGCGTGGCACTCGGTTGCGCTCTGTTCCATCGTCGGAATCATCGTGCTGCTCTACGCTTATGTTTTCCGATCTGCAGTGCCGCATGGGCTGCTGTTCGTGAAATAGCACGTCACCTTGGATGTGCGCGAAATGAAGAAGCCGGGAGTAGCAACCGAAGCACTCCGAATGAAGACCGACCTGCGAGACCGCCCTCTGACAAGCTGGTGGTCAAGAGTGAGAAGACCAGAATTCTCCAGTTGCGACGGTTAGCCAAGAAAAATCAGCAAAGCCAGTGAAACGATCCGGCCGGTCCGTGCACTATAGCGATAAGTGGCCAAGATCGCGCCGTAAGGCGATTGCACCACAGTTTTCGGCTCCAACCCGGCAACCACTTGGTTGGGATCCGATAGAGTGCCGGAGTCGGCTCGGGGGAGGACGACTCCGGTTTTTGCATCAACCCAATGAAGGCAGGCTTCCCCTCCAAGGAGTTCCGCTATTTCAGTGCGTGCCTCTCGCTCGATCCCGCCCTCGACGCAGACGCATAGTCGCTGCGTCGCTCTCAAGCGCCCGTCCTTGCCCGCCCTCAGCCCGGAAAATGGCCTCAGCCCGTCTGCCCCGATGCTACACTTGTTGTCATTCCCGGGTCCGCGAGGCAAGTCCTTGCAATTCCAATCCTTCGATCAGTCCTATCTGGATCGCCTGCGTGCCGGGGACTTCCGCGCTCAGGAGCATTTCGGTGCCTATTTCGGCGCCCTGATCCAGATCAAGCTCCGGTCACGGCTCAAATCCCCGGAAGCCATCGAAGATGTCCGGCAGGAAACTCTCGCTCGATTCTTCGTCGCGCTGAGGGACGGAAGGATCCTGCAACCTGAGCGCCTTGGTTCTTTTGTTATCTCCATTTGTAACCACGTCTTGCTTGAGCATTACCGGGTTGGCTCCCGCCTCGATTCCCTCGATGATGACCAACAACGGGACTTTCCCGCTAAAGGTACCGATCTGCTCAGCCTGCTCGCGGCCAAGGAAACGGAGAAGAAGGTTCGCGAGATCCTGGACCAGCTCTCCGAGCGTGACCGCCGCGTGCTCCGGGAGGTTTTTTTCGAGGAGCGGGACAAGGACGAAGTATGCCGCAACTTCGGCGTGGACCGGGATTATCTGCGGGTGCTGCTGCACCGCGCGAAACAATCGTTCAAGTCCCTGTATTTAAAGGACAAAGATCAAGATAGAGATAAGAATAAAAACCTGGGAAATGACGCGCCGGAGCTTACTTCCACCTAGGCAATGAAACGCCTGAGGGCTCCGGCTCACTATATTAAGAGGGGGCATCGCAGCGATGGACCACGAACTGGTGGCTCGTCAAAGAATGACGGAAAGATACCTGCTCGGCGAACTCGACGCCGATGCTCGTCAAGAATTTGAAGAGCACTTTTTTGATTGCCCGGATTGCGCGGTCGACGTCCGCGCCGGTGCTTTGTTCGTCGAGCAGAGCAAGGTTCTACTGGCGGACGAATCTCAGCTGGCGGGCGTGAGCCGCCCTGTGCCGACCCTGGTACGGGCAAAGCCTGCGCCGGCAAATGCGCCCTGGGTCGCAGCCTTGCTTGGGATGTTTAAGCCGGCCTTCGCCGTTCCCGTCATGGCCGCGCTGCTGGCCGTGGTCGGCTACCAGAACCTGGTTACTTATCCGCAGCTGAAGTTGGCACTGAACAGCCCGCGGGTCTTACCTTTCGCCTTCGTAAATGTCGGCAGTTGGGGTGGCGGCCAGGTAGTCTCCATCCGCCCCGGGGAGGGTTTTCTGCTCTTTGCCAGGATTTCAGCGGACGGCTACCCACGCCACGTCGCGGAGTTGTATAATCCCGCGGGAAAGCTGGAATGGTCGCTCCCCATTCCTTCATCTGAGCGAGACACTTCACCTGGGCAGGATCAGTACCCACTCCAGGTGCCGGGTGCGCGGCGCGAAGCCGGCATTTATACCTTGGTTGTACGCGGCCTTACTGCCGCGGGGGAAAGCAAGGAAGTCGGTCGAGGCTCCTTCGAATTGCAACTCAGGAATGATACGAACGATAAATGAGGGGGGAACTGACCAATGGCCGCTGATCCTCAACTGCTTTCGGACCCAGGCGCTGTGCTGGAGCGGTACCACTTCTATCACGCCGAAGCCTACATACTCAAAGGCGAGCTCAAGCAACCGGTAGAGCGGCCGATTGAAGAATACGGCCGCGTCGTTCTGCAGCACACCCGGCGCGAAGGCCTCTTCACCCAATCGGTGGGCGAAACCAACATCGAGGGTTTGATTTCGTTCAAGCGCGGACATACGCGCGTCGCTGGCGCCCTCGTGAAACAGAAAACGGATCTCTTCGGCAACGATCACGCCGGCTGGGTCACGCTCTCTAGCGCCGCGCTCGAGGGCTACAACGTGGAAGATATTGTCACCGCGGATCGCGTGGTGGCGCAGCTCTCCACGCAGCATCCCATGGTGAAGGGCCACGTTCCCCGGGTGAACTTCCTCGGCACGCGCTTTGAGAACCTGCGCATCGGCGGCTATCCCGTCGAAGTGGAACTCGATCTGGCCTTCTGCGGCGCCAAACCGGAAGGCGACCGCCCCTATCTGCTGGATGGCGGCTTTCTCGATCGCGTGCACCGCCAGCTGGATAACATCGTTGAGACCGACGACCTTCCCGAAAGTTTGGAGAAAAAGTACTGCGCCGAGATCGCTTACATCGATGATCTCAAGCAGCGGGCCAAAGACGGTGCGAAGATCGGCGCGAACAGCGGTGCGAACGGCGGCGAGAACGGCTATCCTAAGCTGCGATGTTCCCTGGTCAAAAAGATCAAGCTGCCGGTCGAGATTCCCGGGGTCCGGACCTTCGGGAATGCCATCTTTGTTCGCGACTTTGGCACCGTATATCTGGGCGAGCTCGAAGTGGGCGTCAACAGCGGCCCCAGCGACCACCCCGACCACCCGCACTGGAAAGGCGATGGCTCGCAGCCTCAGCTCAGCGACAGCAATTACTTCAAGCTGAACATGCTGGATATGCAGTTGGGCTGCCCGTCTACGGGACAGACGAGCGGCGCCGGGGTTACCGGCAACGGACAAACAAAACCGTAGCGTTTGCAGGATTCCTTTTCCTGCTGTCGGCCTGCGGGCCTGCCTGTAGTTCTCGGCAGAGCCCACAGGCTGCTTTTGCTGACGCCTACAAAGCTTTCGTGCATGGAGATCTGACACGCACTCAAGAAAAAGCTCATCAGGAATGCGCGCGGCTTCGCGATTCTGATCCTGAATGGTCGTGGAAATTCCGAATCTTGGAGGGGGAATCTCTCCTTTGGCAAGGGATGTACGCGCAAGCGCTCACGACAGTAGATTCGCAGCCCTCTCGGCCCAGCAACAAGGATTCGCTGATCGAGATCCTGGCGATTGAGGGGGTAGCCCATGCCCGTCTGCATCAATTCCCCGAAGCCGAGGAAAAGCTCGGACAGGCAACGCAAATGTGCCAGGCGTCTCCGGAGATAACCTGCGGAGATGTGATCCGAGCACGGGGCGTTTTGGCAGTGCAGCATGGGCAAACGGATTTAGCAAAGCAACTGTTCGAGCAATCGCTGCAATTTGCGCGAGCTCACGACAATCCCTTCCTGGAGGCAACCGCACTTCTCAATCTAGGAGTGACTTCATTAAGAGATGAGCACTTTGACGAAGCCATTGATTGGACCAATGCCGCTTATGGAGTATCGACTACATTGGGGGCCGATGACATTACTCAGACAGCCCGCGGTAATCTGGCGTGGGCCTACTACGGACTTGGCGACACGGAAAGGTCCCTGGAACTGTCGCTTGCGGCCGAGAAGCATGCGGCTCAGGTGGGCGACGTCATCGATCAGTTGACCTGGATCAGGGCTGCGGGAAATGTCTACGCGAGCCGGGGAAACCTTGCCGGTGCCAAGCAGTCGTATCGGGAAGCCTTAGATCTGGCAAACAAGACACGTAGCCCCGAAGCCATTCATGACGCCTACCGAGCGCTCGCTCTGGTGTCGGTCGAGAGCGGCGAATTGGACGAAGCGCGGGAGTACTCAGACAAAGCTTTCGAGATGGCTCATGCCGATAAGGACCGTTTGGGAGAACTCTACTCGCTCCTGGTCAAGGGATTGATCGCAGCCCAGTCGCACGACGGAGAGCAAGCAGATCGAATTTTCCGCGAAGTCGAAGAGGACCCAGAAGCCAATGCCTCGCTGAAAGTTCGGGCTCAATATGCTCGTGCCAGACTTTATGAAGACCTGGGCCGCTCCGCTGCCGCCGATCGCGAGTATCAAGCGGCTCTCAAAACGATTGAAGCTTCTCGATCGACGCTCAAACACGAAGAATCGAAGTTGCCCTTTTCCAACAACGCGCGGCACGTCTACGACGACTACGTTCATTTCCTCGTGGCGAGTAAAAAGACCGAGGATGCGCTGCGCTGGGCCGACTTCAGCCGCGCCCGCACCCTGACCGAGGGATTAGGCTTGCTGGCCAACGGTACCGCGACCGGGCCACCGCTGCTGAACCCACAACAACTCGCCCGGCAAGCTAAAGCTACCGTCCTCTTTTATTGGCTGGGCGAAAGGCAATCGTACCTGTGGGCCATCACGCCGCGAAAAACCGAACTGTTTATTCTTGTTCCCGGCTCGCAAATCGATGCCAGTGTGCAACGCTACCTTCAGGCGCTCGCCGGGCCCCAAGACGTTCTTGCCTCGGCCGACCCGGACGGCCAGTTGCTCTATCGCATGCTGATTGCGCCTGCACAATCCTTGCTGAAAAAGCAGGCCAAGGTTTTCCTTATCCCCGACGGCAGCCTGAACAACTTGAACTTCGAAACTCTTCTTGTACCTGAAGCAAAGCCGTCAGAGACAAATCCGTCCCAGCCGAGTCTGCACTATTGGATTGAAGACGTGACCGTCGCGGACGCCAGTTCGTTACGAGTGCTGGGAGCGTCGGCCCGCCGCGGCCGCACCGGAAGAGGCGACCGCAGCCTGCTTCTGATCGGCAACAGCGTCGCTCCCAACAAAGAGTATCCCGAACTTGCCAAAGCGGCAGCCCAGATAGAGGATGTTGCCCGACGTTTTCCGGCGTCAGAAGAAAAGATACTAACCCGCGAGGAAGCAACGCCGGCCGCGTACCTGGCCAGCCATCCCGAGCGGTTTTCCTATATCCATTTCACCGCCCATGGCAGATCCAGCCGCCTCAGCCCTCTGGACTCGATGATCGTGCTCTCCAAAGGCAGCCTGCAAGACGACTCCTTCAAGCTCTACGCGCGCGACATCATCAGTTACCACAAACAAAATCCTTTGCGCGCCGAGCTAGTCACGGTCTCCGCCTGCTACAGCGCCGGCGAGCGCTCCTACTACGGCGAGGGTTTGGTCGGACTCTCGTGGGCTTTCCTCCGAGCCGGCGCCCAAAACGTGATCGGGGCTTTGTGGGATGCATCGGACATTTCCACCGAGCGGCTCATGGATAAGTTCTACGACGAACTTGAAAAAGGCGCGCCCCCGGATGCCGCTCTCCGTACCGCAAAACTGTTCCTGTTGCGCAACCGGGATTTTCAGAATCCCTTTTACTGGGCACCTTTTCAACTCTATGCGCGGCTGCAATGAAGATTCGCTTCGGAGGTGGATGGGATGCATGCATCGGTCTCGGGTCACCGATCGGGGCTCAAGTTGCGGCGGCCTTGGGCGCATCCCCTTCACGGCAGGCCAAGAAAACGGTACTCGGCATGGATGCCCTCCTGAGTAAAAAGCAGGGCCAGCGACAGGATTACAATAACGACATTCCAAGGCCTGTGAGGTGATGTGATGATGACACAGGGGAGCACTAAGCTCAGGAGTCTCTGCAGAATACTCACCGTAGTATTGATCACATCTGGCTACACCTTCAGCCAAACCAGATCCGCTCCGGTAGACCCCGGCGTGCGTAGTGGCGCGGCGGGTGCGGGTGGTCCGCTACAGGGTCTTACAGCCGACGAGACTGCGTTTTTTCTGGATGGCCAGACCAGGTTCGCTGAAGTCGAAGTCGTCAACAAAGGCGCGAACAACGGCTTGGGGCCGCGCTTTAACTCGAATCAGTGTTTCTCCTGCCACTCCCAGCCCGGTATGGGCGGAACGAGCCCGGCGAAGAATCCGCTGCCCGCGATTGCCGCCTTGGACGGGGCCAAGAACACGGTGCCATGGTTCATCGTGGCAAACGGTCCCATCCGTGAAGCGCGATTTAAGCAGAGCAACGGCAACGCAGATGGCGAGGTGCATGACCTCTTTGTGATCACGGGGCGAACGGACGCCCCCGGATGCAATATCGCCCAGTTCGATTTTCTGCCCGCGGGAAATCCGCTTACGGGCCAGGGCGGGAATCACAACATTATTTTCAGAATCCCGACTCCCGTCTTCGGCGCGGGGCTGATCGAAGCGATTCCCGACTCGGCGATCCTTGCGAATATGCAGGCCAATACGTCGGCAAAGTCGGAACTGGGTATTCACGGACACGCGAACGCGCACCTCAGCGGAAATGTGAATCTTAGTGGCAACGATGGAACGATCACCCGCTTCGGGTGGAAGGCCCAGAACAAATCCCTTCTCATGTTTGCGGGCGAGGCCTACAACGTCGAGATGGGAATCTCGAACCAGCTATTTCCGCAAGAACGCGACGAAACTCCGAGTTGTATCTTCAACCCCACTCCCAACGACACGCTGAACTTTACAACCACTCCCTCAACAACCGGTAATCCGAGCGGCATTTCGAATCCTGCGGTCATCTCTGACATCGAAGCGTTTGCCAACTTCATGCGGATGCTGGCTCCGCCCACACCCGCTCCACCTACACCGTCCAGCGAGAAGGGGCGCGACTTATTTGCGAAGGTTGGGTGCGCGCACTGCCATACGCCGTCATTTACCACAGGGGCAAGGATTGCGAGCGGCTCCGCGACCAGTCCGAGTGCTGCGCTTTCCCATCAAACCGCGAATCTTTTCTCCGACCTGCTCGTACACCACATGGGTGAAGGCCTGGCCGACGGCATCACGCAAGGCGGTGCCGGGCCCGACGAGTTCCGAACTGCTCCTCTCTGGGGTGTCGGACAACGCGTCTTCTTCCTCCATGATGGACGTACGTCCAACTTGGTCGACGCCATCCAGGCTCACCGCGGCCGCGGCAGCGAGGCCAATAAGGTCGTCGAACACTTCACCAAGATGAAGGTTCAGGAGCAACAGGACATCATCGATTTTCTGCGCTCACTCTAGCCCGACTTATCTTGGGATGGCATGATGTGCGTCGACTAGCGCGGCTCCGAATTCCTTCGATCCGCCGATTTCCCCTCTATTACACAACGCGTAAAAGCAAAAGGTCTTCTTTTACGAGTAGGTCGGAAAATTTTGCGTATCCGCAGGAGGAGGAGAAGAGAAATCGTCAGTAGCCTCGATTTGCCACGTCTGATCGATGAGCCTATCTTGTCTACGACAGCGTCACACTCCAGGCGCTGATCGCGTATTTCCGAATGTTCCAGTCCTCGGAGAAACCATGACCTTGCGCGTAGCCAAACTCTCGCTGATGTTTGCTGTGGCCCTGTTCTACACGGTGGTCGTCTTCAACAACATTACCGACTACAACTCCAACTACCAGTTCGTCCGTCACGTGCTGATGATGGACTCGAACACTCTGGGGAACCACGAGATGTGGCGCGCTATGAATTCACCGGCCTGGCACACGGCGTTCTATGTAGGCATCATTTTGTGGGAGGCGCTCGTGATGTTGCTCTGCTGGTGGGGTGGACTACGCCTGATGAGCGCAATCTCAGCGCCGGCGCCGGTGTTTATGCAAGCCAAGAGTATTTCTGTGGCAGCGCTTACGCTGGCGTTGCTGATGTGGCTAGTCGCCTTCCTCACGGTGGGCGGCGAATGGTTTCTGATGTGGCAGTCGAAAACCTGGAATGGGCAGGAGGCCGCCTTCCGGATGTTTACCGTGATTGGAATCATCCTGCTGTTGCTCGCCCAACCGGATTCGGAAGTGTCGACGTCTCATCACTGATACCGTCGCTTCGGGCTCGTTCGCAGGTTATTCTGGAATGTGACTGAAAAACCAGACACATCACCCCCCAATATCCCGCCTCGCAAAGGCGTTCTCCGCTCCTTTGTTCGATGGCTTGTCATCGGCGTGGTACTTGTTTGGTCAGTGGCCGCGCTGACGCTTCTGGCCGCCCGGTGGATCGACCCGCCGTCAACGGCGGTGCACATCCAACGCCGGCTGCAAGCCTGGATTCACGGCACTCCGTATCACGCACACTACAAATTCATCCCGCTCAGCGAAATCTCACCCGATCTCCAGCATGCTGTAGTCGCCGCGGAGGACGCCCGCTTCTACCAGCACCATGGGTTCGATTGGCACGAGATCCAAATCGCTGCCGAAGACGATTTGGAAGGTGGCCGAACTCGCGGAGCTTCCACGATTACGCAGCAACTCGTAAAGAACCTGTTCTTTGGAACCGGCCGCTCTGTCCTCCGCAAGGGTGCGGAGTTCACACTCGTACCGGTGGCCGAATTCGTGCTCGGTAAGCGGCGCATTCTGGAGATCTATCTCAACGTGGTGGAATGGGGCCCTGGTATCTATGGTGCGGAGTCGGCGTCTCGCTACTACGATGGAACCGCAGCGCGGAATATCGACCGGGAACAGGGGGCTCGGCTTGCCGCGATCCTGCCGGCTCCCC
>Ga0187871_10004056_pt1 | contig 11129 bp, 8 predicted proteins | sample June2016WEW_16_1_FD_132988 | JGI IMG/M metagenome (GOLD analysis project Ga0187871, IMG submission 132988) | Peatland microbial communities from SPRUCE experiment site at the Marcell Experimental Forest, Minnesota, USA - June2016WEW_16_10 | ecosystem: Environmental > Terrestrial > Soil >...
TCGCGCTCATCGTGACCACCGCCCAAGCCGGCTCCGCGATGGCGTCCAACGGCGTCAATCTCGTCGATGAATATGATGCAGGGAGCATTCTTCTTGCCCTGCTCGAATAGATCGCGCACACGGCTGGCACCGACGCCCACAAACATCTCCACGAAATCCGAACCGGAGATCGAAAAGAACGGAACGTTCGCCTCGCCGGCAACTGCCCGAGCCAGGAGGGTTTTCCCGGTTCCTGGAGGACCAACCAGCAGCACTCCCTTGGGAATTCTGCCCCCGAGTTTCTGGAACTTCTGGGCCTCGCGCAAAAACTCGATAATCTCGCGCAGCTCCTCCTTGGCTTCTTCCACGCCCGCCACGTCTTTGAACGTGACCTTCTTTTGCTGCATGGAAAGCAAACGGGCACGGCTCTTGCCAAACGACAGGGCTTTGTTGCCACCGGTCTGCATCTGCCGGATCATGAAGAACCACAGCGCTCCCAGCAAAATGAGCGGAGCCCAAGTCCCCAGCAACTGCAGAGGCCAGCTTCCACTGTTGGCGTCCCGGAAACTCATCGAGACTCCCTTGTCGCGGAGCGACTTGATCATCTCGGGATAGTTTGCCGGCACCGTCGTATGGAAAGCGGAACCGTCGCTATATTTCCCGTGCAGTTGCATACCGTCGACCAGAACGTCGTGCACCTTGCCCTGATCCACATCACTCATGAACTGCGAAAAATTGACTTCCTTGTCCTTCTGCCCGCTGCGGCCGGCCTGAATCACCTGCCACAACAACAGCGCGGACAACCCGATGACCAGCCAGAAAGCTACGGTTTTGACTGTCGAATTCACCAAGAAACTCCTAAAGAAACCGGGGTCCGCTCAAAATATGCGACGGCCGAGGCTCCTGCCACTAAGATTAGATGCTGCTCGATCAATTTGGATAGGGGAAATTCCCTAAGAACTCCCTTAGAATCATATTCTACCTTTTCCAACGGAAAAAGGCGCGCCAGCCTTGCCATGACTTAGGTCACGTGGGGACTAGGTGCGGCGGCCAGATAGGGGAGATTCCGGTTCGTTTGCTCCGCTTCGCCCAGTCCGTAGCCTATCAGAAAAGTATCATCCACCAGAAAACCAAAATAGTCCGGCTGCAAAGCCACGCGGCGGGCGGACTGCCGGTCCAGCAACGTCACGAGTTTGACCGAGGCTGCCCCACGCGCACGCAAGTCATCCATGAGAAAATCACTGGTCACTCCTGAATGCACGAGTCCTTCGACCAGCAAAACATGCTGGCCGCGAATATCCGGCTCGTGGCTGAAGAAAATTTCCATAATCTCGGGTTCATGGGTGCCGGCTTCCTTGCTGGCCCGCTTGCTGTATTTGGGCTTGATGAACTGGCATACCACGGGAACCTCCAACGCCCGCACCAAGTCAGCCATGAACATGAATGCATTTTCCAGAACAGCCAGGGCTTGGATGGTCTCTCCCATGTAGTCATCGGAGATGTGGCGGCCGAGTTCTTTGACCCGCTTCTCGATTTGCTCAGACGAAATGACTTGGCGCAGTGCCTCGGCTTTCAGCCCATTCATGAAGTGACTTGCCTCCTGTGCTGCCACGCGCGACCAGAGCAAACTCTAAAGCGCGCTCTCGTCAGCCACCAACGGCATCTCTCGGATCCGGACTGCTTCCTGCCCAATTTTGGCGAGCCATCTTGCCGGAACTGGAAAGCCGAGCATCCATACGATCTCGTCTCCGCTCAGCGCAACCGGCCAAAGCTTGCGCTCGACCTGCGCAAGATGCCGCTCTTGCAGCAGTTCCTTCACCTTCTTCGGTGCCTTCGTATGCGCGGGCCAAAACCGGTCGCCGGGCCGCCAATTCCGCACGATCAACCGTCCAGGCAATAAATCCGCTCGTATAAGTTGCTCAGGATTATACTCTGCCATCTCAGCCTCCGGACTCATCCGTAACGCTTCGATTACTAGCCCGAGTTCCGCGACAGAGGCACGTCCCGGGACTGGGAGGGAGTACTCATAGTCCGCATGGCGCTCTTGCCGTTGTCGATCAGGCGCCATGAATATAATGGCCTCCGATTCCCGAACCACCCTCCAACCCAGCGGAAGAGACAATTCTTTTCCCGACGGACCGTCCTCGGCTGCGAATCGCAGGATCTCCTCGATATGCTTGAACTCCAGGGGAATCCCGGCCTGCTCGCCGACCGCCTTCAGTGCTCTTCGTTGAACCGCTCGCGGCTCGGTCAACAGCCACGGGCGGCTCACGGAAGCATTCATCATCGCCGCGCCCGGGTCTGCAAACTGCTCCTTGAAGGCCGCGTCAGACGCTTGAGAAGGCTGGATCTCGACCAGCCCTGTCGAACTGCCGAATCCAGATCGTCCGCGCGTCCACTCCGGCTGCGACCATTGCACCACCGTCCCGATCCAGCCTGAGATTTCGTTTTCCCAATAGTCTTCCTCGTCGCGGGCGATCTCCGCCAGTTCGGCGAACGCTTCGGCAACCGCCGGATTGAATTCCCGCTCCAGCAGCGGAACCACCAGCTTGCGCACTCGATTCCGGGTGAATCTGGAATCGCTATTCGTTGAGTCTTCGCGCCAAGGCTGTGCGAGATCTTTCAGATATTGTCCTAGCTCGCGCCGCCGGATGCCGAGGAGCGGGCGGATGACTTCGCCGTGGCCCTTTCCATCCTCGTGCTGCAACACAATGCGCGGATAGATTCCCCCCAGCCCTCTCAGGCCGGTCCCGCGAATCAATCGCATCAGCACGGTCTCGGCCTGATCGTCGAGCGTGTGGCCGGTCGCGATCTTATCGAGACCGGTAGGCATTTCTGTTTGAAAAGGCGTTTGGTCCGGACGGGTTGGTTGGCTTTGAAAGGGCACGGCTTCAGCCGTGCCGCTAAACTGCACAGTGGATTCGGGCTTTAGCTCTTGAGAGACGTCGCTATCGCCCGGACTCAGGAGCCAGCGAAAAAATTCATACCTCAACTCTCGCGCAGCCGCTTCAACTCCGGAGCGCGCATCCATAGCATGTTGCGCCACATCTCCGCTTTCAACGAAGAACACCAGGCCGTGCTCTTGAGCCAGCTTGGCCACGAACTCCTGATCCGCGTCGGACTCGGCGGCGCGCAGCTTGTGGTTGAAATGAACAACGGAGAGGACAATGCCCAGATCGGCACGCAACTCCAGCAGCAAGCGCAACAGCGCCACAGAATCCATCCCGCCCGAAACCGCAACCCCAACGCGGTCGCCAGACCGAAGGAATTCCTCTCGCCGGATATGCCCCAACGCGCGTTCCGCCAGTTCATGCACGGCACCATCGTACATCGGCAGGGTTAGGATCGGACGCCGTTGACCCGGCGACCAGATAGCAGCATTTTCGTTTTGAGATCCCGCGCCAGCGGTGAGTATTTGAGTGCCTTACGCAGGAGCATCCTCGAAATGGACCGTCGGCAGTTTCTCAGCCGTTCTCTTGCCGCCGTGGCAGGCGCCACTTTGCTCTCCAACCGCAGCTCCGCCGCTGCTGCGGATCCGGTTCCGCAGCAGGTTCCCGGCTGCGTTCCCTCTTCTGCTATCGCCAGTGCGCGATTTCCCGACGGATTTCTCTGGGGCATGGCCACGGCCGCATACCAGGTCGAAGGCGCCTGGAACCTGGCTGGAAAAGGCGAATCCATTTGGGACCGTTTTTCGCACACCGCGGGCAAAATCAAAGGCGGAGCGACCGGCGACGTCGCTTGCGATCAATACCATCTCTACCTGGAAGACAGCGCCCTTCTTAAGCGCTTGAATCAGAAGAGCTACCGATTCTCGATTTCGTGGTCGCGTATTCAGCCCACGGGGGCGGGTGCCGCGAATCCAAAGGGACTCGACCACTACAAGCGCCTCACCGACGTGCTACTGGAGGCAGGCGTCCGTCCGTTCTGCACGCTCTATCACTGGGATCTTCCACAGGCGCTCGAGGATCGCGGCGGATGGCCCAACCGAGACTTGGCTGCGATCTTCGCCGATTACGCGGGAATTCTGGCCAAGAATCTCGGTGATCGAATTACCGTGTGGGCTCCCTTCAACATGCCATGGTCATTCACGTACATGGGTTATGGCGTCGGCGTCTTTCCGCCTGGCAAGTCCGATTACAACCTATTCCTGAAGGCAGCGCACACCGTCAACCTCGCGCAGGGCGAGGCCTTCCGCGCCATCAAAGCTGCGTCTTCCAAAGCCACGGTGGGCAGCGCCTAACGGCATGGCTCCGGCTTATCCGAAGACCGGCAGCGAGGCGGATCGCGCTGCGGCTGCGCGCTATCACGCCATGAATAATGATTACTTCCTGCACACTGCGATGCATGGAGAGTATCCGAAGGCATTTGTCGGCGAGACTCCTCATCAAGAAATGGGATTCATGCCCGGCGATGAACAGATCCTGCAGGTGCCGCTCGATTGGATAGGGTTCCACTACTACACACGACGCGTTGTTTCGAATGCAGGCGCTCACCCGGGTGGTCATGGGCACCGAAACCGAGAAGGATGAGAGAGCCAGCCGTGATCGCCACACTCAATTCCATGCCGAGATGCCAACGGAAGGTCCGCTCACCGATGCCGGACTGGAGGTTTGGCCGCGCGGCATCTACGACCTCGTGATGCAGATCACGCGTGAATACAACCGTCCCATCATCGAGATCACCGAAAGTGGCTGCAGTTACCTCGATGGCCCCTATGAACGAGAAAATGGACGCGTTCCCGACGCTCGCCGTACCGCGTTCTTCCGCGACGAATTAGCAGAGTTGGCGCGGGCGATCGCGGACGGTGCGAATGTCCGCTCATTCCACGCGTGGAGTGCCCTTGACAACTTCGAGTGGTCCGATGGCTACAGTCAGCGCTACGGCCTTACCTATGTGGACTTCCGGGACCAGAAACGCACGGTAAAAGACTCCGGCCTCTGGTACGGGAGAGTGGCGGCTGCGAATCGGTTGGATGTTTGACGCGAAGGAGAACCCTGGCGTGCATCGCCGGATGTGACGCTTCGCCATACTGTGGCATCCGAACTGGACAGCCGATCAGCCGCCCTGAGCGGAGCCGAAGGGGCGGCCGTCCCCCATGAGTCCTACAGTCCCGGGCTCTTCTGGGCGGTCAGCTTCTCGACCTTCTCCACGAACTCGGCGGCGGCCATGTCCTCGGTCTTCTCTTTTCCGCGGGTGCGCACATTCACCCTCCCGGCCTCGGCCTCTTTATCGCCGACCACCACCAGAAAGGGCACTTTCTGCATGGCGTGCTCGCGGATTTTGGCGTTCATCTTTTCGTTGCGCGCATCCACTTCCACGCGCACACCGACGGCTTTGAGTTGGTCCGCGACTTTGTTGGCATACTCCGCGTGGCGCTCGCTGATCGGGATCATCGCCACCTGCACCGGAGAGAGCCACACCGGAAAGGCACCGGCATAGTGCTCGATCAGAACTCCGAAGAATCGCTCGACCGATCCGTAAAGCGCCCGATGCACCATGACAGGCTGTTTGCGCGAGCCATCTTCCGCCACGTACTCCAGCCCAAAACGTTGCGGCAAGTTGAAATCGAACTGCACCGTCGAAAGCTGCCACAAGCGTCCAATGGCGTCCACCAATTTGATGTCGATCTTTGGGCCGTAAAACGCCGCCTCGCCCGGGATCGTCTTGTATTCGATATTCCGGCGTTGCAAGACTTTCTCGAGCGACTGAGTGGCATGAATCCACTGCTCTTCACTGCCCACAAAATTCTTGCGGTCCTGCGGATCCCAGGTCGAAAGCTCAGTCTGGAATTTATCGAAGCCGAAATCCTTCAGCACATCGATCGCAAAATCCAGGCAACTGGCAATCTCATCTTCAATTTGCTCCGGCCGGCAGAAGATGTGCGCGTCGTCCTGCGTGAACCCACGTACCCGCAACAGGCCATGCATCACGCCGGAACGCTCGTAGCGATACACCGTGCCCAACTCGCCGAGGCGCACCGGCAGATCGCGGTACGACTTGAGCGAATCCTTATAAATCAAGATGTGTCCCGGACAATTCATCGGCTTCAGCCGGTATTCGGCGTCGTCGAGCTCCATGAAATCGAAAAAGTTCTGTGCGTAGTAACCTTCGTGGCCCGAAGTGAAGAACAGCTGCCGGCGCATGACGTGCGGCGTATACACCAGCGAATAGCCCCGTTTCAGGTATTGCTCGCGCATCCAGTCTTCCATCTGTTTGCGTATGATGCCGCCCTTGGGATGCCAGAAAATCAATCCGGGCCCGGCGAGTTCCTGTATGGAAAACAGATCAAGTTGCTGCCCCAGCGTACGATGGTCGCGCTTTTTCGCCTCTTCGATTTGCTGCAGGTGTGCGTCCAAATCTTTTTTGGAAAAGAATGACGTTCCGTAAATCCGCTGCAGTTGCGGATTCTTTTCGTCGCCCAGCCAGTACGCACCGGCGATATTAAACAGCTTGAACGCCTTGATCTTTCCGGTGGAAGGGAGGTGTGGTCCGCGGCAGAAATCCGCAAACTTTCCCGTCCGATAAATCGAAATCCTTTCATCGGGCTTGGTGAATTGCTCGATGAAATAGCACTTCATGAAGTCGCCCTCGGTCCTGAACTCCGCCAGGCCCTGATCGCGCGGCAGAAATTCCCGGGCATAGGGGATATTCTGCTGCACCAGTTCCTGCATCTTCTTCTCAATCCTTTGCAGATCGGTGGGAGTAAACGCGGTGGGGCGATAGAAGTCGTAGAAAAATCCGCTCTCGGTCGCGGGACCGTGGCCGAGTTTCGTCTCGGGAAATAGCTCCAGCACCGCCGCTGCCAGCAGGTGGGCGGACGAATGACGGTAAACGTCCAGAGCTTCGGGATCTTTCTCGGTCAAGATGCGCAGCTCGGTATCTTTTTCCAGCGGCCGCGTGAGATCGATAAGGTCGCCGTTCGAGCTTGGTTCGGACGGGTCGAGGGATCGCGCCTTGGCCGCCAACGCCGCGTCCGCCAGCCGCGGGCTAATCGACTTCGCAATATCGAGCGCGGTCGTTCCTTGGGGAACATCCTTCACGCTTCCGTCAGGAAGCTTCACATGAATGCTTTCTGCCATAAGTTGGGACCTACAGAGATGGTTGAATCTTTCAGTTTATTGGAGGGATTCGGGAGGGTCAAACAGCTGCGGCTCGATAGGCTCGATAAGAGAGAAAGGCGAGTGCGCTCTCTCGCCTTCCTGCGGAATGGAGATCCCTACTCCGTCATGTCCTTGATATGCGTCGCGATATACCAGGTGTTCCCGAATGGATCGGTCACCGCCGAATTGCGATCCCCATAAGGCTGATCGGTCGGTTCCTGCTTGGACTTCGCCCCCGCCGCAAGCGCCCGCCGGTACACGGCATCGCAGTCCGGCACGTACAGGTAGAACATTGATTCCATCGGCTGATAGGGACCGTGGGCCTCGCCCATCTCCACCACCGCATCGCCAACGCGAACCTGCGCATGATGCACCACTCCATCCGGTGACGCATACTTCGCAAGTTCCTGTCCGCCGAACGCCCGCTTCAGAAATTGGATGACTGGATCGGCCCGCAGCGGATGCAGATACGCATTCACGCTATGCACCCCTTTCGGCACAAAGCTGTCGCCCATAGCTGTGGCGATATACCAATGGTTGCCAAACGGATCTTTCACACTCGCACCGCGCTCGCCGTAATCCTGATCCTGCGGCTCTCCAATCGAAATGGCTCCTGCCTGCAAAGCCTGGTTGTACGCGACGTCTGTGTCCTCCACGTAAACGTGTAGGGCGGCCGTCATCGTCTTTGCGTTAAAAGGACGTCCCGGGATCCCGCCGCCGAGCATCAGCATGGTGTCGCCGATGCGCGCTTCGCCATGCAGTCCACCCGCGGAGCCTATGAAGCGCGCTGTTTCTTCGGCGCCGAACGCTTGCTTGGCGAACTCCAGCAACGCCGGCCCGTCAGCCGCCACCAGGTAGGGCGTGACCCTGTGGAAACCGCGTGGAACTGGATTTACCGCCAGTCCTTGATCTTTTTGTGTGGGGAGTTGCCCGCCTTCGGGTCCTATTGTTATCGCCTCCATTCGGCGGTGCATCTCTTCGACCGACATTTCCTCCTTCACGGTAAAGACATTCCAGGTGTATCCGAAGGGATCGATCAAAAGAACATCCCGGTGCCCGTAGAACTGGTCCTGGAGCGGCCGCTTCACGGTCAGCCCGGAAGACACGGCCTTCTCCGCAAATGTATCCACATCATCAACTCGGATCACCATCTGCACCGGCGAGGAACCCAGTGTTTCGGCGCTGAACCGGCCGCCCTCGGGCCACTCCTCCGCCAGCATAATGATCGAGTCGCCGATCGCCATTTCCGCATGTGCGACTCTTCCTCCCGCTTCGAAACGGAAGGTTTCCCGAGCGCTCAGGGATTTCTTATAGAACTCGATCGCCTTCGCGGCGTCCTTGAACGATAGGCTTGGAGACGCAGTCGTGGGAACGGCTGCAACTGGTTCAGCAACGGCAGACATATTTTTTCTCCCTTTCAGTAATTCAGCTTTCAGTCGCACTTTGAATTCCTCATGCGGTAGCAATCGCAGGTCGGCGGCGATGCGCACCAGCGGCTCAATGCTTGCATCCACCCGGCGGGGCTTGCCATCCGACCGCGCCAGCAGCACATCCACCGCGCGATTCAACTGCTCAATCTTCTTGGCGTCGTTGTTTCCCGGATTTAGAGAGCGCTTAGGCATCGGCACCCTCCATGCGTGTCCGCAGGCTGCTCAAAGCACGGAACTGCAGTTGTTTCACTGCGCCTTCCGTCTTGCGAATCTCTCGGGCCACTTCCTTGATGCTTTTCTGCTCCACAAACCGCAGCACCACTACGCGCCGCTGCTCCTCCGGCAAGCGATCCACCCAGTGAAACAACGTTGCGTGCCGCTCCACTTCTTCGAATTGGGCGCTTTTGGCTTGCACCGATTCGATCAGTTCCGGATCGTCCGCCACCTGCTCCCGGTTCGATCGCTGCCAGCGATCGGAAATCCGATTCGCGGCGATCCGATACAACCATGCCGCAAATGGAATTCCCCGCCACTCAAACCGCCCCAGGTTCGCCAGAGCCTCGTGAAATACCTCTGAGGTAATATCCTCGGTCTCGGTGCGGTCTCCTACCCGCCGCACCACGTACGCATACACTCGCTCGAAATGATTCTCGTAAAGCTGCGCAAAGCGCGCAGGATCCTTCTGCGCTTCCTCGATCAGAAGCCGCTCGTCCGCCTCTTTGCTCAGAGCCTTCAACAATTTCTCCGTGCGGAGTTGACTTACATAGGAATAACGGCTGGGAATAAGGAAAAGTTACGGCAGAAAATGCGGCTATGCCGGAACCGGGCATTTCGCGTAATACAAGTCCTCAATGGCTTTGCGTACTCTCGCCGACACCGCCTCCAAGTCACGCATGGTTAGCCCGGTCGTCGGAATCGGCTCGCCCACGCGCATCCCCAGCGGGCGGCACTTGATGTGATAGGTGTCCATGGGCAGCAGTTCAAACGTGCCCACCAGGGCTACAGGAACAATATCCACCTGCGCCTTGATGGCCAGAAAAAAAGCTCCGGGCAGAAACGGCTTGATCTCGCCATCTGGAGTGCGCCCGCCCTCCGGATAAATTACCAGAGGCATGCCCGCCTTCAAACTTTTCACCGCCGAACGGATCGCGGCAATCGAATTCGTAGGTTTCTGCTGATCAATGCAGACCTGCCCCGACCGCTTTAGTTGCCAGCCGACGACGGGATACGACAACAATTCCTTCTTGAAGACGATGCGGAACTGAAACGGCAGGTTGACATAGAGGACTGGAATGTCCATCGCGGAAGCGTGATTCACCGCGTAAACGTGCGACTTCGAGGTATCGATCTTATCGAGGCCAGTGACCTTCACCGGCGACAAGATCGTCTTCATAATGAGCCAGGACCAGGTGCGTGAGAACCAGTGTAAACGGCGTCCGCTGCGGTCGAATAACCCGCCAGGAAGCGCAAGCAATCCCAGAACCAGCGTGTACAGCCAAATCAGCGGATCCAGAATGACGTAGGATCGTAGACGGCTCAACCACCCGTGTTTCTCCCCGGGAACCGCGTGCGGACTTCGCCGCGGCGCAACCACCGGCGCTGCTTCTGCGCCGCTTTCAACTTCCAGCGATGAATTCACTTCCTGCACACTTCTATTTTAGGGGAAACGGCGCGCCAGCGCTGTTTCCTACCTCCGTTCCAAGGGAGCGCATCACTTCGCCAACCAGATAAATGGATCCTGTAATCACAATCACTTCCCCCGCAATTGCCAGTTCACGAGCGCGCTGCACGGCGCCCTGCACGTCCTCCACCGCTTCAACTTTGACGCCGGATCGAACCGCCGCCCGCTGAATCTCCTCGGGCGACGCCGCGCGCGGATTCCGCGGGCTGGTGGCGATCACCCGATCTGCGAGCGGAAAGAGAATTTCAGTCATCTCCGAGATTGCCTTATCGCGCATCGCGCCAAAAATAAAAACCAGCGGACGGTCCTCATACTGCGCCGAAAGGGCGGATCGTAGGGCCCAGGCGCCGGCGGGATTATGCGCCACATCGATGACGATCTCAGGCCATCCCGGCCGCGGTGCGAATACCTGGAACCTCCCCGGCCAGCTGGTGTCGCGGATACCTTTTTGAATACTCCGGGGTGTGATGCCGCTGAATCCCTGATGGTTTAACTCCTCCGCCGCCGCAACGGCCAGCGCTACATTGCGCAACTGATGCCGCCCCACCAGGGGCGTTTCGACCGAAACCACTTCGCCTAAGATGTGGAGCGGATAGCGACAGACCAGGCCACACCCGCCCGGCAGGGTACGCGGTACCAAGTATTTGCCGCTCCCCGGCGAAAGGGGAGGCACATACGGAACCGCATTCAAAGCTCGCGCCCCCAAATCCATGATCGCATTGCCAATCACGTCATTCGCCTCGGGTTGTTGCGGCAAGGTGACAACCGCCCCGCCCTGGCGGATGATTCCGACCTTCTCCCGCGCAATCTCGGCCACCGTATCACCAAGAAATTTTTGATGATCGAGCGAGATGTCAGTGATCACGCTGACGCGCGGGTCCACCACATTCGTTGCGTCCAGCCGTCCACCCATGCCCACTTCGAGCACCGCCAAATCCA
>Ga0187871_10004057_pt1 | contig 11129 bp, 8 predicted proteins | sample June2016WEW_16_1_FD_132988 | JGI IMG/M metagenome (GOLD analysis project Ga0187871, IMG submission 132988) | Peatland microbial communities from SPRUCE experiment site at the Marcell Experimental Forest, Minnesota, USA - June2016WEW_16_10 | ecosystem: Environmental > Terrestrial > Soil >...
CGCGGGATCAGGAGACGCGGACGGGTAAGTGATTTGGGTTTGTGGATTCACAAGTTTGGAAGGAAAAAACAAACGCAGATCCTTCGACTCCGGTCGCCGCGGCGACCTTCGCTCAGGATGACAAATCTATGAAGGATTGTGGTATCCCACCCATTCCATAGAAAAAACGGAATGGATGGGGCACGGAGTTTTGTGGGATTAATGATTATCCCGATTTCCGGATGGTTGCTTTTGTGGTATCCAAGGTGCCCAAAAGCGAGGCACCTGGGGCACCCAGCTTTTTCTATTCCCTATTCCCTGTTCCCTATTCCCTAGTCACTCGTCCCTGTTTCTTCCAGCGGCGGGGCGAAGCGGGCGCCGGTGCGGAGAATTATGGCGGAGATTACCAGGAAGATCAGCGTTGCGCCGAGGCCGAGGCTCAGGTTGGTGCGGTCAGAGATGGCGCCGATGATGGTGGGCGAAAAGGTGTCGCCGAAGAAGTGGATGCAGAAGAGATTGAAGGAAATGGCCGTGGCGCGGACCGGGGCGGAGACGGAGTTGACGATGGCCGCGTTGAGCGGGCCGGTGTTGAGGAAGAGGAAGAACTCGGCTGCGAAGAGAGCAGGGACGGCCCATGCGCGTGGACCAAAGAAGACCATTGCGCCGCAGGGCAGGGTGAGGGCGACGCTCCAGAAAGAGAGCAGGTAGAGAGCGCGGCGGTTGGTGCGCAGCCAGCGCTGGGCCAGCCACCCGCCGACGAGTGTGCCGGCGATGCCGTCAATTACCGTGATGGCGCCGACCACCATGCTGGAGTCGCCCACGGAGAGACCGGCGAAACGATGCAAGAACGTGGGCACCCAGGCGGAGATGCCGCCCATGGCGAACGTGAGAGTGGCCAGCCCGAAGGTGCCGGTGAGAAAGGCCGGGTTGCGGAAGAGGCCAAGGACTGTGGCGCGATCGGCGGTGGGACGGACGTGGTCGCTGGCTCCGCGCTCGGGTTCGCGACCGATCCAGCCGTAGAGTGCGGCAATGGCCAGGCCGGGAATTGCGCAGAGAAAGAACGGCTGACGCCATCCCCAGAGCGAGCCGAGTTCCCCGCCCGCGAGATAGCCCAGCGCCGCGCCTACCGGAATGGCCAAGTAAAAGATGGAGAGGATGCGGTTGCGATCACGCTCGGGATAGAAGTCGGCGAGCACGGCAGGGGCGAAGATGCCGAAGGTTGCCTCGCCTACGCCTACCAGCGCGTGGCGGATGAAGAGGGTGCGATAATCGTGGACCCAGGCGGTGCCCAGAGTGGCTACGCTCCACAAAACCGCGCCGGCGATGATGAGAGGCTTGCGGCGGAAATGGTCGCCTAGCCAGCCGGTGAGCGGGGCGGCGAGCATATAAAAGACAAACAGCGCCGTGGTGAGCGCGCCCATCTGCTGATCGGTGGAGTGAAATTCGCGCTGGATGAGCGAGACTTCGCCGGGGAGAATGTAGCGGTCGATGTAGTTGAAGAGGTTGAGGCCGATGAGCAGCAGCAGCGTCCCCAGGGCGGGGCTGATGCGGGGGCGAAGAGGATGGGTTGAGGTGGACAAAAGATTTGATCTCGGAATTGAAACGAGAGTTTACACGAATATCATAATCGGCTGTTGATGGCCCAACGGTTTCAGGCAGCGGGCCGGGGCCAGCGCGCTTCTACCGTGGTTCCGATGCCGCCGCGGGGGCGGAACTCGCCGCGAACTACGGCCCAGACCGGGTTGCAGGCTTTTACTACGTCTTCAAGCACCTGGTTCACAATGTTTTCCTGGAAGATGCCCAGGTTGCGGTAGCTGAAGAGATATTCCTTCAGCGATTTGAGCTCGAGGCAGCGTTCGCGGGGCATGTAGCGGATGGTGAGCACGCCGAAGTCGGGCAGGCCGGTCTTGGGGCAGATCGAGGTAAGCTCCGGATCGTCAATCAGAATCTCGTAGCCGGGAAACTGGTTCTGCCAGGTCTCGATGGTGGGGAAGGCGAAATCGAGGCCGGCCTTGGCGTGTTCGTCAGTATAGCGCGGTTGCTGGGCCATCTTTTTATTGTACGAGCCGGAAGATGGGCCGGCTTCCTGCTGTCCAGCCATATTTTTGCTTCTAAAGTCCGGCAATTGAGTCCTATATACTGACTCTGGTTACCGGAATGACTGAAGAGAGAAAGCAATCGGACCGTCGCCGGCTCTGGTTTTGGCGCGGCGCGGCAATCCTTACCGTTATCGTGTTCTTTACGGCGCGCTTCCTGATGCGCGATCAGTTGCCGGTGCACGCAGCGAAGGCGGTCCGCCAGGAGTTGACGAATACCATCAGCACCAACGGCCGCGTAGAGCCGGAGAACAATTTCGAGTTCTACAGCCCCGTTCCCACAACGGTGAAGGCCGTCTACGTGCAGCCCGGCGACGAGGTACCGGCCGGCAAACTGCTGATGGTGCTGGACGATGTGCAGGCGCGCGCACGGGTGGCAACTGCCGAGAGTGGCGTGAAGACGGCCCAGGCGGCGGTGGAGGCGGCTACGCACAATGGAAGCCAGCAGGAACGTCAGGCGGCGGAAGCAGAGACTGCCCGCGACCGGTTGAGCCGCGATCAGGCACGCCACGATCTGGATGCGCTCGTCAAACTAAAGAACGCGGGTGCGGCTTCAGCCAGTGAGGTCTCGGACGCACAGCAGCGGCTGGATGCGGCTGAAGCTGCCCTGCATGCATCCGAACAGGGCGCCAAAAATCGCTATTCGCCGGCAGAGGTGGAGCGGGCGCGGGCTGGGTTGACCGACGCGGAGACCAATCTGGAGGCGGCTCACCAGGTGATGGCGCAAACCTCAATCCATGCGCCTGTTGCCGGTACGGTCTACAGCCTCAATGCCAGTCCCACGGATTTTGTTGAACAGGGAAAGCTGTTGTTGCAGTTGGCCGACCTGCGTCGTGAACGCGTGCGCGCCTATTTCGATGAGCCCGAGATCGGCCGCCTGGCTATCGGCCAGCCTATAGAGATCAAGTGGGACGCCAAGCCGGGCCGGCAGTGGCACGGGCACATTGTCCGCATTCCTGTAGCCGTAATTATCTACGGCACGCGCAACGTGGGCGAAGTGGTGGTCCAGATAGACGATGCGGACCGCGATCTGCTGCCGGATACCAACGTCACCGTAACGGTAACCACTTCAAGCGAGCCAAACACCCTGAGCGTTCCTCGCGAGGCGCTGCACTCTGAGAACGGCAAGCCCTACGTCTACAAGGTGGTCAACGACAGACTGGTGCGAACCTCTGTAACCATTGGAACCATCAACCTCACTCAGGTTGCCATTCTCTCCGGACTCAATGACGGAGAAACGGTGGCAACCGGTACAGCCAATGGACTGCCCCTTCAGGAGGGCGTTCCGATCAAGGTTGTGCAGTGACTGGGCTCAAAAGAGCGGCTACGATGCTACTGTCAGTTTTTCTGGCGGCGGCCTTGACGGTTCCTGCCAATGCGCAGGACTTGCTTGCCCAGTCAAGAGCGGCTTTGCAGGCCGGCGAGGCGGACCATGCGCTGGAGCTGCTCCATTCCCTGCCCTCGTCAGATGCGGGCCAGGCCGAGGCCCACAACCTCGAATGTCGCGTGCGCTACACGTTGGAGGAGTGGAATGAAGCCGTCGACCAGTGCGAACAGGCGGTCCGGCTCGACGGGCAGAACTCCGATTATCATCTGTGGCTGGGCCAAGCCCTGGGCGAGAAAGCTGACCGGGCCTCGTTCATAAAAGCATATTCGATTGCCAAGCGAGTGCCGGTAGAGTTTGAAGAGGCGGTAAGGCTGAATCCCCGCAATGCTGAAGCGCTGTTTGATCTGGGCGAGTTTTACCGGCAGGCACCCGGAGTCGTGGGCGGTGGCGTGGATAAGGCGGAAGGCGTCGCCGCAAAGCTGGATAAAGTGGATCCATCGCGCGCCCATGAATTGCGCGGCAACATGGCCGAAAGCCGCAAGGATTATGACGCGGCCGAACGCGAGTTCAAGCAGGCCGTCGCGACCGGTGCGCATCCTGCAACGGAATGGACGAACCTGGCGGCCTTCTATTCCCGCCGGCAGCGCTGGACGGAGATGGAGTCGGCGCTTCACAGTGCGCTGGTTGCAGCGCGAGGCGATAAGCACGCGGCCGTTGCGCTCTATGACGGTGCTGGCGTGCTGATAGATTCCAAACGTGACCCGGCACTCGCAGCCAAAATGCTGGAAGATTACCTGGCCAGCCCGGGAAAAACTGAGGAAGCGCCGGCGTTTGTGGCTCACTATCGGCTGGCAAACTTGAAGGAGCAGCTCGGAGACTCTGCGGCGGCAACGCGCGAGCGCGCGGCGGCCCTCGCCCTGGCTAGTGAATACAAACCCACACAGGGAGCAAGTTCACACGAAACCAGGAATTGACTGGAAATATGCACCTGAATATCTCTCACAATCCGCGCATGGCATGGCTCGTGATCATGGGGCTGACGGCCGCACCCGCTTTGCTGCCGGCGCAGGTTTCGCTGGGCACGGTGGTGGCCCTGGCGCAGCGTAATTCAACATCTGTCAGGTTGGCCCAGACAGATGTTGATAAGGCCCAGGCAGTTCTGGCGCAGACCCATGATGCTTATGTTCCGAGCCTGAATCTTCACTCGGGACTTCCTGCCGTGCCCGAGGTCGGATTTACCGGGGGCATACCATCGATCCTGGACCTAACCGCACAGTCGCTGGTCTTCAGCTTTCCGCAGAAGCAGTACATCGCCGCGGCACGCTCGGGACTCAAGGCCGCCACTCTCAATCTCGATGACGCTCGCGAGCAGGTGGCGCTTGACGCCTCAACGGCTTATATCGAACTCGATACCGTAGATACAGAACTTGAAAGTGCACGCCAGCAGGAAGACTTTGCAGGAAGGTTGGTTGAGATCGAGCAGCAACGCGGCGAGGCTGGGATCGACTCGCTGAGCGATTTGTTGGAGGCTCGTCTCACTGCGGCCCAGCTCAAACTGAAACGCCTCCATCTGGAAGCCCGCGCCGCAACACTCGCCAAGCAGCTTGCAACGCTTACGGGCTTGCCTGTGGGCTCCATTACGCCCGATCATGCCAGCATCCCGGAGATTCCGGCAGTGAAGGCGGATAACGCTGAACAGAACACCGGCGCCCTTCAATCGGCTCAGATGCTCGCGATCGCCAAGCAAGAGACAGCGCATGGAGACCGATTGAGTGAGTACCTTCCACAACTAAGCTTCAACGCGCTTTACAGTCGCAGCACAACGATTCTGAACTACTTCAACGCTTACTACGCCAAGCCCATTCCGATTAACAACTTCAGTTCGGGATTCTCGATTCAGATACCGATCTTTGATCTTGGGCTTCATGACAAAACGAGGCAGTCTGCGGCTGAAGCGTTGCGAGCCACGGTTGAAGCCGAACAGGCCAGGCAACAAAACGACCTCCAGATTACCTCGCTCACCAGCAGCCTGCGCGAGTTAGATGCTCAGGCCGAAATCGCCAGCCTCAAGCAGCAAATTGCAAAAGAGCAGTTGCAGTCTGTGCTGGCCCAATTAGAACTGGGAAACGGCACTGAAAGCGGTCCCGCCGCTCAACCGCAACTGACCCCCAAAGCCGAGCAATTAGCCCGCATTGACGAGCGCCAAAAATATGTAGAGTCGCTGGACGCCGGATTCGATCTGGCCAAGGCCCGTCTCAGTCTGCTCCGCGCCCTCGGCCACATGGAAGACTGGCTGAACGAACTGCACGGAACAAAATAAACGCTGATGTGTAGAACGCCAATGAGAGCTCAAAAAATAGCCTTGATGGCCGCTCTGCTTGTTGCATCGAGAGCCTATGGTCAGGTCGAAGAAAAAGAGCCGGCGGCGATCCTCGAAGTCGGCGCCGCCGGCGAGTGGGCACTTAACCATGGAGTTCCCGCCTACGGCCCCAATTTCGCGGTCGAGGTAACCCCCATCAAGGAGCGACTGGAGATCGAAGCGGGGACAACGCCCTTCTTCAGCCGCGGCCAGAAGGAGTGGGACACCGACCTCCTGTTCAAGAAACCCTACACTCTTTCCAAGACCGCTGAATTCATGTTTGGCGCCGGCCCGGAATGGGCGCACACAACGAAAGCCGGCAAGAGTACTGATTCCATTGGGGCGGAAGGAGCTCTCGACTTCATGTTCTGGCCCTGGAAGAAGCGAAGACTGGGCTGGTATTTGGAACCAAGCTATGGATACGACTTCGGCAGTGGGCATCAGCAATCCATGAGTGTTTCCGCAGGTCTGCTGATTGCGATTCGATAGAGCGGTTCGACTTAGCTTGGGGAACCTGCCCTTGCCCCCGTTCTGCAATTACCCTTAGATTCAACCACCTACGGGAAATCGAAACGAAACGGCTAAAAATCCGTCAAAATGTTAGAATTGATAAGATGCCTATGCCCCTGAAAACACTACTCCTGAACCCGCCCTCGTTTGAGAACTTCGACGGTGGAGCGAGCTCGCGCTGGCCCGCAACGCGCGAGATTGAATCTTACTGGTACCCCGTCTGGCTCACCTACCCGGCCGGTCTGCTCGAGGGTTCGCGCCTGCTCGATGCCCCTCCGCATCACGTCTCCGCCGATGAAACCATCAAGATCTGCAAAGATTACGAGTTCCTGGTGCTCTTCACCTCGACCGTGGGGTGGGCGGGCGACCAGCGGCTTGCTGAGGCTATCAAGGCCGCAAATCCCTCCATCCGAATCGCCTTCGTCGGCCCCCCGGTGACCACCGACCCGGACCGCGCACTCAACGAGTGCTCCGCGCTGGACTTCATCTGCCGCCGCGAGTTCGACTACTCCGTGGTGGAGTTCGCACAAGGAAAGCCGCTGAATGAGATTTTAGGAATCAGCTACAAGCTCGACGGCAACATCGTCCATAATCCCGACCGGCCTCAAGTGGAAGACCTGGACGCCATGCCCTGGGCCACCAAAATCTACAAGCGGGATATGGACGTTACCCGCTATAGCGTTCCCTTCCTGCTGCATCCTTTTATCGCTCTCTACTCCACGCGCGGCTGCCCCGCACAGTGCACCTTCTGCCTGTGGCCGCAGACGTTGAGCGGGCACGCCTGGCGCAAGCGGTCCACGGACGACGTTGCCGCGGAACTGGCCTGGGCGAAGGAGAACTTCCCCAATGTCAAGGAGTTCTTCTTCGACGATGACACCTTTAACATTCAGAAAGTCCGCACTATCGAGTTGTGCGAAAAGCTCAAGCCTCTGGGACTGACCTGGAGTTGCACCTCCCGCGTGACCACAGATTATGAGACGCTGAAGGCCATGCGCGAAGCCGGCTGCCGGCTGCTGATCGTGGGCTTCGAGTCCGGCGACCCGCAGATTCTGAAAAACGTGAAGAAGGGCGCTACCGTCGAGCGGGCCCGCGATTTTGCGCGCGACTGCCACAAGCTCGGCCTCACCGTCCATGCCGACTTCATCCTCGGGCTTCCCGGCGAAACCAAGGAGTCGATCAGGAATACCATCAACTTCGCCAAGTCCCTTGATTGCGAAACCATCCAGGTCTCCATCGCCCACGCCTATCCCGGCACCGAATTCTACGACTACGCCAAGGCCAACGGATTTATCAAGAATGCTACGGCCATGATGGATGAAGGCGGCCACCAGATGGCGCACATTGAATACCCCGGCCTGCCCACCGACTACGTTATGGAAATGGTCCACCGCTTCTACGACGAGTACTACTTCCGTCCGAAAGCTGCATTCCGCGTGGTGTGGAAGGCGTTTGTGAATCGTGATCTGCCCCGGCTCTACGTCGAAGCCAAAGCCTTCCTCAAACTTCGCGCGCAGCGCAACAAGATGGTGAAGGTTGCGCGCAGCCAGCCGACCGAGCCGCCGGCCCCAGCAAAAGCCGGCGCCTAAAGCAATTTTCCTCATGATATCGAGGAGCTTGGTAAGCCGTTGAGCGGAGGGAGCGTGGGGCTTTAGCCCCACGAAATTCGATCGTAAAATCAGATTGCCTTCAGGCCCGGGGCTAAAGCCCACATGATTTCCCCACGCGATTCAGGAGCCTGAAGGCCCCTGCTCCCTCCGTTCGAATCGCATCCTGCATCATCCCAGGGAGTTCTACCGGGCTAACTTGAACCGCTCGCGAATCTCGTAGCGTGCGCCACTGGGCGAAAGATGGGTTTCGTAGAGAAGAAATTCCTCGACCACGAATCGTGTGAAAGGGGGTTTGCTCTGAATGTGGGACTTCAGTTCGCGGAGTCCTCGGCGTTCACCTTTACTGCGCGCCAGCGTGATGTGCGGATGGTAGGGGCGCGCGTCGTGCGCGAAACCGCAAAGTTCAGTGGCGGCAGCAACGCGCTTTTCGAGCGCAAGCAATTCAGGGGTAAGCCCAACGCCGGCAAAGAAAACTCCGGCGCGATCAAAGAAGCCCAGTTCCTCAAGCCGCACTGGAACCGGCGGCGAATGTACTTGGAGAAGATGCTCGACCAGGAACGCGTATTTCTCCTCGGAAGTATTTCCAAGGAATTCGAGCGTAATGTGCCACGATTCGGGCGCCGTCCAACGTAACCCATCCTCTTTGGCCTTGAGCCGCGCAGAGACCGCCGCAAGCTCGCCGATAACTGCTGCCGCCAGAGGAATTCCAATAAAAAGCCGCATACGAAGATAGTCTACGGCAGGCTCTCCGAATCAATCGGCGATGGCAGGAGTTCGCTCGATAAAAAACCCCCGGCTGGTTTGCCGGGGGCTTTCCTTCCATCCTTGAGCCGGTCTCAGTTGCTGAAGAGCAGAATGCCTGCGGCTTTTTCTTCGCTCACCGTTTCATCTGCACTGACCGGCCGGTAGAAGAGCTGGTTGGCATCGAGATAGACCTCAAGGAAGGCTGGGCGCTCAGAGATCTTTCCGGCGATCAACGCTTCAGACAAGGGGTCCTCGACGTAGCGCTGCAATGCCCTCCGAAGCGGCCGCGCGCCGTAACTGCGGTCCGTGAGGGTCTTGTCGAGAATCCACTTCTTGGCCTCTTCAGTGACCGAGATCGTGATCGACTTCTGCGCCAGGTTGGCATTCAACTGCTGCACAAGCAATTCGACGATCTGGATCAGGTCGCTGTCAGACAACGACTGGAAGAGGATGATCTCGTCGAGGCGGTTGAGGAACTCGGGGTTGAAGGTCTTCTTCACCTCGCCCTTGACCAGCTCCTCCACCTTCTCGGTGACAAGGTCTTCGCGCTCGCTCTGGAAGCCGAGTCCCTGCTTCTTTTGCAGGTGCCGCGCGCCGATGTTCGAGGTCATGATGAGGATCACGTTCTTGAAGTCGACCGTGTTGCCAAGGCCGTCAGTCAACTGACCGTCCTCAAAGACCTGGAGCAAAATATTGAAGACATCGGGATGCGCCTTCTCGATTTCGTCGAGCAGCACGACTGAATAAGGCGAGCGCTTGACGCGTTCCGTCAACTGGCCGCCCTCCTCGTAGCCCACGTAGCCCGGAGGCGAGCCGATAAGCTTGGAGACGGAGTGCTTCTCCATGAACTCCGACATATCGAAGCGGATGAGCGCTTTATCGGAGCCGAAGAGGAAGTTGGCCAGGGTGCGCGCCATCTCCGTTTTGCCTACGCCGGTGGGGCCGAGGAAAAGGAAACTTCCGATGGGCCGATGCGGAGATTTGAGACCTGCTCTCGAACGCCGGATGGCGCGAGCCAGAGCGCCGATGGCCTTCTCCTGCGAGATGATGCGCTTGTGGAGTTCTTCTTCTACGCGCAGCAGCTTTTGCGTCTCTTCTTCCTTGATGCTGGTAACGGGCACGCCGGTCCAGCGGCTGACCACGTCCTCAATATCTTCGCGGCCCACGATGCCGGCGGCCGAATCGTCGAGGTGATACTTGTCGCGCAGTGCGCGCAGGCTTTCGCGCTCCTTACGCTCCTCGTCGGAGTAGAATCGCGCCTTCTCGAACTCATGATTGGCGATGGCCGAGTCCATGCGGTGCACGATGAACTTGATGCGCTTCTGCACCTCGGTGATCTCCTCGGGCAGCGAGGTCTGGCGCAACTTTACACGCGCGCCGGCCTCGTCGATCAAGTCGATGGCCTTATCGGGCAGGAAGCGGTCGGGGATATAGCGGTTCGAATGCGAGACGGCGAACTCGACCGCATCATCGGTATAGCTGACCGCGTGGAATTTCTCATAGCGGTCCTTGATGCCGTGGATGATCTTGATGGCGTCGGCCTCGTTGGGCGGCGGTACCTTGACGGCCTGGAAGCGCCGTTCCAGCGAGCGATCTTTCTCGATGGATTTGCGGTACTCGGCCGGAGTGGTGGCGCCGATGCACTGAATTTCTCCGCGGCTAAGCGCCGGTTTCAAAATATTGGCCGCGTCCAGCGAACCCTCGGCTGAGCCCGCCCCAACCAGCGTGTGCAGCTCATCTATGAAGACGATGGAGTTCTGATTTTCCATCAGCTCTTTCATGATGGTTTTGAGCCGCTCTTCAAATTGGCCGCGGTACTTGGTTCCCGCCACAATCAGCGAAAGGTCCAGGCCTAGGACGCGCTTGTCGGCGAGAAAGCTGGGAACCTCGCCGTCGGCGATGCGTTGCGCCAGGCCTTCGACGATCGCCGTCTTGCCCACGCCCGGTTCGCCGATCAGCACCGGATTATTTTTGGTGCGGCGGCAGAGAATCTGCACTACGCGCTCCAGTTCGCTGTCGCGGCCCACTAGCGGGTCAAGCTGTCCGTCCATGGCAGCCTGGGTCAGGTCGCGGCTGAACTCGGCCAGCAGACTGCTCTCACGCTGTCGCTGCTGAGGCGGCGCCTTTTCTTGAGTCACGCGGGCCAGCTCGTCGCGAATCTGCGCCAGCTTCAATCCGCGCTCCTGCAGAATCTCCGCGGCAAAGCACTTTTCTTCCCGCAAGAGGCCCAAAAGCAAATGTTCAGTACCGATGTGCTTGTGGCCCAGCCGCTCGGCTTCTTCCGCCGCATAGGCCAGCACCCGTTTGCACTCGTTTGAAAGCGGCAGGTCAACAGAGGTCGAGACCTTTTCGCGAATTGTGGTATGCGCCTCAATCTGCTTGCGGATCGACTCCACCGAAGCATGCGAGCGCAAAAAACGGTTAGTTAACGCCTTGTCCTCGCGCAGCAGGCCGAGCAGCAGGTGCTCAGTCTCGATATAGGGCGAACCGAACTGGCTGGCCTCATA
>Ga0187871_10004058_pt1 | contig 11128 bp, 8 predicted proteins | sample June2016WEW_16_1_FD_132988 | JGI IMG/M metagenome (GOLD analysis project Ga0187871, IMG submission 132988) | Peatland microbial communities from SPRUCE experiment site at the Marcell Experimental Forest, Minnesota, USA - June2016WEW_16_10 | ecosystem: Environmental > Terrestrial > Soil >...
ATCTTTAACTAGTGAAGTAACAGTTGGTAAAATATATAATGGTAAAGTCGTTAAAATAGTAGACTTTGGTGCATTTGTAAATATTTTGCCTAATCAAGATGGATTGGTGCATATATCACAAATTACTAATCATAGAGTGAATAATGTAGCTGATGAGTTAAAAGAAGGACAAGAAATAAAGGTTAAAGTACTAGAAATAGATAAGCAAGGTAGGTTAAAATTAAGTATAAAGGCATGTCTGGAAAATAATAATGAAGAGCATGAATCTCATGAAGGAATATCTAGATAATTTAAGCAATTTTTTTAGTTATTTAAAACCGAAGTTGTTTATTTGTTTACAAAATACTTATGATATTAATGTTTTTAAAAAAGATTGTATTGCAGGGCTTACTGTAGCCATAATTTCTCTTCCTCTTGCTATGGCTTTAGCTATTTCTTCTGGAACTACCCCAGATAGAGGAATTTTTACTGCTATTGTTGCAGGATTGATTATTTCTTTTTTTGGAGGAAGCCGTTCTCAAATTGGTGGACCAACGGCAGCCTTTATTGCAGTTGTATGTGGTATTATCAGTAAATACGGTTTTGATGGGCTAATTATTGCTACTTTTATGGCTGGTATAATGTTAGCAGTAGCGGGCTTATTTAAGCTGGGCACCCTAATTAAGTATATTCCGCATTCTATTGTAACTGGATTTACTTCTGGGTTGTCTATCGTTATTTTCTCCACTCAAATTAAAGATTTTCTAGGACTTACTTTAGAAAACCCTCCATATGAGTTTTTGATGAAATGGGTTAGTTATTATCATAATTTAAGCACCTATAATATATGTGCTACCTTTATTGCTATAGCAACATTAGTAGTAATATTAACTGTTAGAAAACGTTGGCCTAAATTACCAGTTTTTTTTATTGTGGTTGGTTTGGCTACCATGTTGGTTGTAATTTTTAAAATTAATGTACCAACTATTGGATCAAAATTTGGTATGATCCAAAAAAATTTACCAACCCCCATATTACCAGCGATTTCTTTTCAACAATTTATAGTTTTATTACCGGCAGCATTTACTATTGCATTTTTGGTAGGGATAGAGTCTTTGTTATCAGCAGTAATAGCAGATGGTATTACCGGATTTAAGCATAATTCAAATGTAGAACTAGTTGCTCAAGGTCTTGCCAATATTGGTTCCGCATGTTTTGGTGGATTACCAGCTACTGGAGCAATTGCTAGAACTGTAGCAAATATTAGAGCAGGTGGACAAACACCTGTTTCTGGTATTATAAATGCTTTATTAATTTTGGTATTTATATGGATCTTATCTCCAATAATTAGTTTGGTACCATTATCTTGTTTGGCAGCTATTTTAGTAGTTATTGCTTGGGATATGAGCGAAATAAAAAAATTTTACTACTTTTTATTAGCTCCTAATGGGGATCGGTTAGTTTTAATAGTAACATTTTTGCTTACTATTTTAGTAGATTTAACTGTCGCGGTTGAAGTTGGATTAATCTTAGCGTGTTTAGTATTTATGCGACGTATGAGTAAAGTAACAGAAATTACTTTTCACGAAGATCAATTTCACTCAGAACAAGTTCCTGGGACTTGTATGTATAAAATTAATGGGCCGTTGTTTTTTGGAGTAACTTCTAGAGTAGATTTAGTTTTTAATACTCAATCTTCTACCGCTAAAATTTGTATTGTTGATTTACAAAATGTTTCATTGTTAGATGCTAGTGGGGCGCATGTTTTAACTAATTTTATTGAAAAACGGCAACTTGGCGGAACTAAAGTAATTTTATGTGGTCTTAACAAACAATTACAATTGATATTAAGTAAAATGGATCTAAAAAAATTAATTTCCCCGGAAATTATTGTGGCCAATTTAACTCAAGCAATATCTTTGTCAAAAAACTTCGTTTACTAACTAAATCTGAATTATAATACATAATTATGAATAATAATTTAGAGCTAGTTCTACCTCAAAACAATAGCTATGATGATATACCATATAATTCTAGACCAGTCACGGAAACTCATCCCTGTCGATTGGGTGCTTTGGCTACATTGTTTGGCATGGAGCCATGCGATCTTAAAGAAGCTAGAGTTTTAGAGATTGGTTGTGCTAATGGCGACAATTTAATACCACATGCGGTTAATAATCCTGGTGGTCAATTTGTTGGGATCGATTTATCTAAAGTACATATTGATGAAGCTAATAAATATGTATCTGGTTTAGAACTTAAAAATATAAAATTCCATAATTGTTCTATAGCCGATGTAAATGATGATTTTGGTAAATTTGATTATATTATTTGTCATGGAGTTTTTTCATGGGTGCCAGAATATATTAGAACTAAAATTTTAACTGTATGTAGTAAAAATCTTAATAAAAATGGGATAGCTTATATTAGTTATAATACTATGCCTGGATGGAATATGCATTCTACACTTAGAGATTTGATGTTGTATCATACCAAATCATCTATTAACCATGAAGATAAAATTGCTCAATCAACCATATTGTTAAATTTTATTAAAGACTATCGAGCTAATTCTAATAATTCTAATTGGTATGTTAATTTTTTAAAAAAAGAAGCAACCAAATTACTAACCGAACACAAGGTAAATTATTGGTTTCACGAGCATTTAGAAAAACATAATAAAGCATATTATTTTTATGAATTTATAAATAAAGTAAAAAAACACAATTTACAATATTTATCAGATTGTTACTTGTTGAGCATGAATTTAAATGAACAATCGGAAGCCATACGAATAGCCTTACAATGGGCTAACAATATTGTAAAAACCGAACAATATTATGATTTTCTTAATAATAGATTATTTAGAGAAACATTGTTATGTCATGATTCTATCGTCTTAAATAGAAAAATATATAATTACGATATAAGTAAATTTAATATGACATCTAATTTAACACCTTCTATATCGTTAGATCAAATAGATATTAACGATCCTTCGCAATCTATAAAATTTTTCCATGATGACGATGAAAATATTTTTTTAACTGCGTCTTCACCAATTAAAAAAGCAATATATTATTCGTTTAGCGAAAATATTAATAATCCTCTTGACTATAACGAACTTATAAGTATAGCTAACAAAAAATTAAATCGTGACCAGTTAAACGAGGTTAAAAATACGTTTTTGACTGATGCAATAAATTTAGTTTTTAGAGGTTATATAAATATAACTCTGCAAAAAAACGGCATTAACAATGTTAATAAAAATAAACCTTGTATATCAAAATTTAATTTTTATCGAGTACATAACACTTCTAATTTAGAGGTTGTTAATATAATGCATCAAAGTGTCTTTATAAATTTTTTTGAAAAAACTGCGTTTAAGTATATGGATGGTAATAATGATATAACTAAAATTTGTGATCTGGTGCTAAAAGATTTTGATAGTAAAAAAATAGTTTGGACTGATGAAGAAAAGCATATCTATACTGCCGAAGAGGCTCGCAAAAGAGTTGAAGAACTTGTAGATCAGGCTATAAATAGAGCAGTTATTAATGGTTTATTGATTTAGTAAGAATCTGGTTCTTTTGGCAAAAGGGCTGTTAGCAAATGGACTATTTGTAATAGATGGACTACTGGAAAAGGAAAGAGACGAGTTGCTGGCAGCAAAAGACGGGCTGTTGGTAAAAGATGAACTGCTTGCAATAGAAGGGCTGCGTATATTTGAATATTGTAAAGAGTGTTGCCAAATTGGTGGATTTGAAATTTCAAGTTGGCTTAGGTTTGGCATCATATTTTCTAAAACCATATTACAAGCCCCTTCTAATACTGCATTGTCTGACATAGTAAAAAAAAGATCCTTAAAATCTTTTGAAATATATTTTATTAATTTTTTACTAGCTCCACCATATAATGCGACTCGAAGGTTATATTTGCTAATTTCATTGTAAATTTTAGTAATTTTTAAAGCCATTGTTTTTATAATTTTTTTTGCAGTACGATAAATTTTGGTTTGAACTGTTTTTTCATATTGTTCTAATATACTTGTTTCTTTGTTATTTAAAACATCTAGAATAAATTTACCTATTTGCGCATATTTTTTAGCGCTTTTATCTGAAGAATTTATATTTTGATAAAATTCTAACCCATTAATGTTTTTATAAACTCCTTTAAAGGTAATATCTTCTTGATTTTTATAATAGGCGGTATTTTCTAGTAAAGCTAAAATTAAATAGCCATCTTCAGAATTAAAATTTCTAAGTGCATATTTTAGATTGACTTCTAAACCAGGAGTTTTTAATAAGCTATTACATTGTTCAAGTACTAAGTTTGTTAGACTTAATCCAAGATTGGCCATAGAGCATCCGTCGTTTGGAAACTCAAAGTGACCATATTTAGCTGTCACTTTTTTGTCTTCATAGCGTAAACCAATAGAATTGGTGGTTCCAGAAATGATAATAATTCCGTCTTCTCCGTTAAAAGCTCCGAAATAAGCAATATAGGCATCACTTTTTAGTTTACTAGATGCAAATAGTTGTGAATCATTTAACAAGCTTTCAAATTTTTTTCGGTCTTCTTGGGTACCCATGCTGGCTAGTCCAAGACCAATATGAACTTGGTATTCACTTTGGTCGTTTATATTAATACCATATTGTTTTTGTATATAATATGACGCATCTTCGTAAAGGGTTCTTATATTTTCCCAAGCTAGTTCAGTATCTATAGCTATGTTAGCAGAATCTTCTTTTTCTAACATGCACAATTCTTGGTTTTCCTCGTCTTTTACAATAATTTTACATTTTGAATCGCCACCGTATACACCAACAATAATGTTTTCCATATTATTTTTCCTTGAGAGCGTTATAATTAAATTTTAATTTTAGCTCGATTATGTAAAAATGTTATTAATATAATGAATTTTTTTAGTTTAGACAATTAAATTTTAGGGATAATAAATTATGAAAATTATTAGTATAAGATTATACGTTATTTTTTTAGGAATGTTATTTTTAACAAGTTGTGCGTCTGGGCACCATAAGTTGCTTTACAGAGAAAAGCCGGCTTTTTATGCTTATATTTTTGGTGATTTACAAAGCAATCGTATTGATATAGAGAATAACGCAGATGTTTATGCCACTCCGGCTAGTTGTCAAAAAATAATTACGGCATTGTTAGCATATAAAACATTTGGATCAGATTATTTTTACGAAACTAAATTGTATGCCAAGAAAAATAAAGGTGAAACACAAGATTTATTTATTGAATTTTCTGGTGATCCAACTTTAACTTCAGAAGATTTAATTAAGCTTTTAACTCCAATGAAAAACAGTACTATTAAGGGCAAAATTATATTAGATGCTTCTTTATTTAAAACACCAGCCTATTCTACCAATGTTATGATAGGAGATACTGGAACCAAGTATGGGCAACCAGTATCTAGCATGAATATAGATCAAAATTTAATTAATATTAAAATTACACCAACTAGGGTTGGTAGATTAGCTAAGATTAGCAATGATTCTAACCATCGGATAAATTCTGCTATAACTACTACATCAGAGCAGTCTTCTGTCAAATTATTTTGGGATGAAGATCGGATTAAAGCTGAGGGTAATATTAATCCAAACGATAATTTTTTAGAGTTTAAACTTTCGCCTAAAAAAATTGATAATTACATTTTGTATAAAATACAAAGAGTTATGAAACTCTTAAAAATTAATGGTAAAGTTTATATTGTACGTAATAAATCACAACTGCCTTCTAATTTAGCGTTATTAAATACGGTTAAATCAGAATCTTTAAGCAATATTATGCCTCCGGCCATGAAAAAATCAGATAATCTAGTATTCGATAGCTTGTATCTTAAGATTGTACATTCTCAAAATCCTGATGGTATTGATGATTGGAGTAAAGGAGATAAGGTAATCAAACTATTAATTAATAATTATTTTTCTATAGATATGGAAAAAGCGTTGTTTGTCGATGGTTCTGGGTTGTCTAGGTATAATAGAGTGCAACCTAGACAACTTTTTGCATTATTAAAACAAGGCTATGCTATTAAAGAATTTGTAACTGCACTTCCAAGTCCAGGTGACGAAAATAGTACTCTTGAATATAGATCTAATCTTTCTAATAATATTAAAGCTAAAACAGGCAGTATGTTAGGTATTAATTGTTCATGTGGTTATAGCATTAAAAATAAAAACCCAAAAGTATTTGTACTTATGACAAATAGTTTTGCCCCGTCATCACAAGAAATGGTTACGGTAATAGATCAGTTTATTAATAAGAATACATAAAAAGAGTGTATAGTGCAGATACAAGTTATTAATATAACTTGTATCCCACCTTAACATTTGATAACATATTCATAATATAAAAAAATTATAAAAAAAAATTATATTGAGGAGTTGTTATGTATCATATAAAGGATAATTTTAAACTAGGCGACTTAGTGTATGGATTACAATGTGAAAGAGAAAAAATTACCAAAACATTTAATATTCTTTATCCAGATCACTTTAATATGTGGACTATAGATCAAGTAAACAAAAAAATTGTGTTACCTACAATAGAAAAAATGGAATTAACACTAAAAGCAGTAGAAGAATTAGGTTGTTTGAGTGGTTTTGGTTTAAATTTCTTTAATTATTTGGTTGCTCAGCAAGATACACAGCAATTTATTAATGTGATGCAAAAGACGAAAGACAGTGATGGGGAAGACAATTATTTAACTAGATATAATTGTCAACAAGCTGTTAAATATATGCTTCAAAATGAAGAAGGTATACATATTCATTTTATATTAGATGGAATCGATGTTAGTAAAGCTTTACAAGAAGTAGATCAATCTAGATCAAGTTTTACTTCCTCAGAAATAAGAGAAATAGCTAGAAACCTTGAAAACCCAGAAATAGCAAACAAGATATTTTTTTATAGAAATAATCAACAAGTAGATTTTGTAACGATAAAAGAAGAATTTAGAGCTGTTATGGAAAGTTTAGGTGTTACTCCGCTTAAGCTACAAAAGTCTCCAATAAAAGAGATCGCTGCAAAAGAAAAAGTAAGGAGTAGAAATAAAAAAGATAAGCCACCAGTTTCTTCTAGGAGAGCATTATCATTTGCATTAACCTCATCTTCCGGTATGGGTGGGTTATTTAACCCAGCTGGTTTATTTGCAGATCTTAGTGTTAAGGAGAAGGCTGCATACCCTCTTTGTGATAAATTAAATAGCTGGTTTTTAGATCAGCAAAATTTGTCTGCTAGTTTATCGGAGTTATATTCAATTTTTAGCGAAATAAACATAGAACTAATTAAAGAGCATATAGAAAAGTATATTGTGCGTAGAGAGGAAATTCGAGATTCTCTTATGCGGATGATGAAACAATTTGCAGAAAGAGAAATGTTGATCACTTATAATAAGATGCTTGTTGCAGCAGGTGGCAGTAGTCAAGAAGTATCGTTACAACAATTGCAAGCTGCTTATTTAAAACCGTACGAAACAGTAGAACAATTTAGTCTATATATGACTAATCAATTAGTTGAAAATAAAAATGATTATGTATCGTTAATGCGTAATTTATTTGAGTTAGGAGAAATTAGTGATAGCTCTAGTAGTAGCAGCACATCAGATCTTGCTGAGTGGATAAACAAATTATTTATGGATATTAAAGAACTTTGTAAAGTAGTATTTTCTGTGCCGGATCCATTTTCAAGCTTATCATTCTTACCAAAAACCCCACCATTGCAATACACACCAAACCCAAGTTTGCCGTCAGTATGTACACAACTAGGAGTTAAAGCAGACCAGTAAGTTTATTTGCTTTATTACTAAAAATATTGTATAAAGTTTATTTTTAGTAATAAAGGAGACTTATGCCACTGCCACATTTAACTGATATAGTATCAACAATATTAACTACTGTATATGAACATTTGGATTATGGTGGTCTGTCGTTAACAGACTCAGATCTAGGAAAAATATGTTCTGTGCTTGTCGAGAATCCTAATGTTAAAAAAATTGGTCTTTGGATGAATAATATAAATGACGAAGGAGCGGAACATATAGTTAATTTGCTTAGTGATCCACGATGCGTTTTACGAGACATAAATTTATCAGGCAATAATATAGGTTATTATGGAGTGAAAAAAATTTGTGACAAGTTAGATGAATTAGAGAAAACTAGCGGGGTGAAAATAAAAGTAAATTTAAGAGATAATCCTGGCTTTCACCAAACAAACGAACCATCAGTACCTAGAAAAATAGGCTATCGTTATAGTTAAATAACCAATCAAGTGAAATTGGTTTATTGACGGACCAATAGTTGGGTGATAAAGTTTTTTATATATCTATAAATTAGGAGGGTGGGATGTTAAATGGTAATGTACAGGATAACACTAGCCATAGTGCAGATCCTATTTCTGAGATTACCACGCAAACTTCTCAGGTTAATATACGAAATAGTGTTGAGGATGTTAAACAACAAAAGCCCATGTTATTGAAATCTGCTGAAGAATCTCCTGGCCCTAGATGGCTTACAGCATTTCTTGATGAAACTGAGAAGGAGGATGCTACTAATAAGGACGTTAGTTCTTCTTGTGCTAAACCTAAGATCTGATTAGTTATTGTTTTCTATAGAGGCACAGAAAAAATATATAGATCTATATATTTCAACAAGGAAGATTAAATTATGTATGGAAACGCAGAAAATACTATTATTAGTAAATTAGAAGAGTTATTTACAGAATCAATTTTTCCTATATTATTAAAATTTCCTATATTATGGGGACAACATACTTTTTCTAAAAGTACTATTAATAATTTAACCATTTATTATGACAAGTATAAGCGTAAATATATTACTCATCCATATACTCGCGCGCGAGTATATGTAAACAAGATAAACGAATTGCCAGAAAATATAATTATAAAAGATCTTATTTTAATATTTTTGTATTGTAAAACAATCGAAGGTAATAATAACATTATAAGGAAAATATTTATATATTTTATAAAAGCTTTATTGACACAACAAAAAAAACTTGACAAAACAAACCATTTGTTAGATGTAAATGAAGAGATACAAGATATTTTGTTAAGAGATATTGTTGAATTACTTAAATATAAAAAAAATGTTATTAAAATATTATCTACTCAAGCTACTCAAGATCTTGGTGATAAAAATAATTATTGTAAAAAGCATACCCCTTCTAGTGTTCATTTGAATGAAATATTATTTATCGCAATAAGACAAAATAATGACAGATTAATAGATATATTGTTGTCAAAAAAATTTAATATAGATCTTACTATAAAAGATCAAAAAGAAAAAACGGCATTACATTGGGCCTGTTATTATGGTCAAAAAAAAGCAGTTAAAATGTTGTTAGATATGAAGGCAGATGTTAATGCTAAGGATATTAATGGTCAAACGCCATTATATTGGGCTTGTTTTAATAAACGACCAGAAATAGTAGAAATGTTATTAAAATACAAAGTTGATGTTAACGCAGTGGACATTAATGGAAAAACACCAGTAACAGTTGCTTATAATAAGGGTTATACAGATTTAGTAGAAATATTAATAGATTATGGATCTAGAGATGGTTATAATATAAAAGATCAGTATAATAACACCGTTATGACTTGGGTTTATGAGCCAAGAAAAAAACCAGCTAATACTTTAACGAATAAATATAGTACTAATAAAAAAAGTGCACATCCTAAATATAACATCTAAATAACATAATCTCCTGGGGCATCTTTTAAAAAGTTTAAGTTTATGTTGGTATTTAATTCCATAGTATTGATTTGAACAGGTTCAATATCGGTTAACCAGTTTAGCCAATAAGGCCACCAAGAACCTAAATGTTCAGTAGAATTTTCAAGCCAAGCAGTTGCTGTTTCAGATAAAATAGTATTTGTTTTATTGTGGTTGCTACTTTTATAAGAATAGCCAGGATCGGTTATAGAATTAATAAGCCCCATTACATGTCCGCACGAAGAAAGTACAAATTTTTTATTGTAACTAGATGAATACAGCTTGATGCTTTCATAAATTGTTTGCCAATCACTAATAGGATCTTGTTCTCCGGCCACAGAAAAAATTGGTACAGTTACTTTATTTAGATCAATAGGCAAGTTGTTTATTTTAAGTTCATTTGGTTGGCGTAATTTATTATGGAAGCAAATATTACGTAAATAAAAATTATACATAGTAGCTGGTAAATTCACAGGATCGCTATTCCAATAGAGTGCATCGAAACTTTGTAATGGTTTGTTTAAAAGATAATAATTAATAAAATATGGCCAAATTAATTCGTTAGCGTGTACAATATTAAAAGCCGTACATAGTAGTCTGCCATCAAGATATCCAGTTTTATTTATGGATTTTTCTAGTATATTTAATGAATTTTGATTCAAATCTTTAAGATTAGAAAAATCTAGTGGTGACATAAAATGAGTTGCGCTTAGTGCGCGGAGATCATTCGTCTGTTGCATATAAGAGAGTGTGCAGCTTAATATTGTACCACCCATACAATATCCAGCCAAGTGAACTTTAGTTGACGGGTTAGTTTGGGTGATAATATCAATAGCGCATAATGCCCCATGGATTACATAATCAGAAAATGTTTTGTGGGCGAGTGATGCTTTTGGGTTTATCCAAGAAATAATATAAACAGTAAAGCCTTGAGACACTAACCATTTAACTAAAGAATTATTTTCTGATAAATCTAAAATATAATATTTATTAATACATGGAGGAATAAAAAGTATGGGTGCTTTATATACTTTTGATGTAGTTGGAAGATATTGAATAAGTTCCATTAAATCATTTTGACAAATTACTTTTCCTGGGCTGGTTGCTAAATTTTCACCTATTTTAAATATAGTTGAGCCACTAGTTTTAATGTCAAAATAGCCTTCGTTTGTAATCAAATCATTTAAAAAGTTTTTTATGCTTGGTAATAAATTTTTTTGAAGGTTTTTAATGGTTATTGGGGTAAATTCAGAATTTTTAAATAAAAGTTTTTGATTAGCTAGAGAATTTAACCAATGATTAACATAATAAATTAATTTTCGTTTGTTTTTGTGGTTTATGCTAGCAATAGGTTCTAATGTTTTTAACCAATATTTTTTTAATAA
>Ga0187871_10004061_pt1 | contig 11124 bp, 11 predicted proteins | sample June2016WEW_16_1_FD_132988 | JGI IMG/M metagenome (GOLD analysis project Ga0187871, IMG submission 132988) | Peatland microbial communities from SPRUCE experiment site at the Marcell Experimental Forest, Minnesota, USA - June2016WEW_16_10 | ecosystem: Environmental > Terrestrial > Soil >...
CGAACCGCCGAATAATCCGCAGGTCGGAATGGCGAACATGCGCGGGATCATGCCGGCGCTGCAAAAGGCCAGGCCGTCGAAGATCGGCGCCGAAGGCGTGGCGTTCGCAACGGTTTCGCTGCCCAGGCAGCAACGCGATACCCGGATCGTCAAAAACGTTTCGACCGACGAGATCGCCAGGGAAATTGTCGCCTGGATCAGCAACACCTGACCCGAAAGGAATCACCGAACATGGAAATCGTTCTCGCTCTCTTTCACACGGAACCTGACGGCTCGCTGGCCAAATCAGCCCTGGAAACGCTCGGCGCGGCGAAGGAAACCGCAACGGCTCTGGGCGCCCACTGGATCGTTGGTCTGGTTGGGGAGAAAATCCCGGAAGCTGCCAACAGCCTGGCGGACTGTGGTGCAATCCGATTCCTCGGCGTCACCGGCCCGGAGTTTGTTCAGGCTCGCTACGGCAGCGACGTGGCCGCGGCGGAAGCAATTTGCCGCGCTGCGAACGCGACGTTGGTGATGGTGCCGTCGACCTCACGTTGGAACCGCGTGCTCGCAGGGGTCGCCCATCGATTGGGTGGGCGGGCGGATACGCATGTGACAGCCGTTACGGCTGCTGCGAAAGGGATCACCATCACCCGTTGGTATTACCGCCAGCGCATGGAGGCGGTGCTCCAGCGCACTCACCGCCCGTGGTTCATGGCGCTGGAATCGGGTTGCCACCAGCCATGGAAACCCTGCCGCGGGACGGTCAGTGTCGAAGCGTTGCCAGTGTCGCTGCCCGACGGCGCCCGGCGCACGACGGTCAAAGGGCTGAAGGCGCCCGCCGGAGATCAGCAGACCATTCGACCCGACGCAGCTTTGTTGTTTGTCGCCGGAGCGGGTTGGACGAAAAAGCAATCCGACGGGCAAACGCACGTACCGGAGGCGGAGAAATTGATTCTGGGATTCTTGAATCAGACCAAGGCATCGTTGGGAAGCAGCAAGTCGCTCGTTGATTTGAGCGGAGAAGGCCAGGCGGTCCTGCCGTTTATGTCACACCTGAACCAGGTCGGCCAGACCGGCTCGACGCCGCGCCACCCCAAGGGACTGTCGACCTGTTGCCACGGCGAGGAACCGCATGCGATTGGCTGGCGATTCATCAGCGAGCGCCGCGCAGTGAATCTCGACCCGAATTGTGGATGGGCCCGTGGCAAGGCCGATGTGCTGTACGTGGCCGACGCCTTTGAAGTTGTGCGCAAGGTCAACGAGCTGCTGGCGGCAAAATCAGCTCACTAAAAGGTCGCCGTTGGTGGTGCACGCTCCCCCGATTCCTTCATTTGGGGGCGTCTCGCTTACGGTCGTTGCCGTTGGTGGCGCGAGCCTGCCGCGGCCCACTTTATTCTCAGTGTGCAGCTTTGCCTTGATTGGCGACGGCCCGCTGTGCTGCGGCAACTGATTCCGAATCTCCCAGGTAATAATGGGTCACTGGTTTCAACCCGGCATCCAGCTCGTAGACCAGGGGGATTCCTGTCGGTATGTTCAAATCAACGATGTCCGTGTCGGAAACTTTATCGAGATACTTGACCAACGCGCGCAGACTATTGCCGTGGGCCGCGATGATCACCGCCTGCCCCGCCTGAACTGCCGGCGAAATGGTCGACTGCCAGTATGGCAGGAACCGTGCAACAGTATCTTTCAGGCACTCCGTAAGCGGCAGGTCTGACGGTTTCAGGCTCTTGTACCGCGGGTCGTGCCCCGGAAATCGAGGGTCGTCCTTCGTCAGAACCGGCGGTGGCACGTCGTAGCTTCTGCGCCAGAGATGGACCTGCTTCTCGCCATACTTCGACGCCGTTTCCGCCTTGTTCAGTCCTTGCAACGCTCCGTAATGGCGTTCATTCAGCCGCCATGAGCGCTCGACCGGAATCCACATCAGGTCCAGTTCATCCAGAGCGATCCACAGAGTTCGGATGGCTCGTTTTAAAACTGACGTGTACGCGATGTCGAAAGTGTATCCGTTGGCCTTCAGCAGCGCACCTGCCTGACGGGCTTCCACGATGCCTCGGTCCGAAAGATCAACGTCGGTCCAGCCCGTGAATCGATTCTCGCGGTTCCAGGCGCTTTCTCCGTGGCGCAATAGCACCAATTTCATTTTCGTGTCGCCGCGCTCGTTCGTTTTCATGGTTAATCTCCCCACCCCCCTCTTTCTCTTGCTCCTGCTTTTGCTCTAATCCAGTCAGTCATCATGCGGCCTTCAAACCCCACAATCGGCATGATCTTTCAACATCTCATTTTGAACCCAGCATGACAGCCTTGACCGCATTCACCATAAACTGCATCGCCACTGCCGCCAACAGCAATCCCATCAACCGCGTGGCAATCTTCATGGCCAGCGGGCTGATCCATCGCAACCCGTGGGCCGAGATCCGCAGAATCAGATAACTGGCAACTGACACGGCCACGATGCAGCCATACAACCCGATATGCTGGGCCATTCCTTCTGCCTCACTTTGCAGCAAGATTGCCGTCGTGATCGCTCCCGGTCCAGCCAACATCGGTATCGCCAGCGGTGTTATGGCGATGTCCTCCTTGTCCGTACCGGCGGCGGTTTCTTCTTTGGTTTCGCGAACTTCCGAGCGCCGAGCCCTCACCATGTCCAGCGCGACAAGCAGCAATACGATGCTGCCTCCCATCTCAAACGCCGGGAGCGTGACGCCGAGCAATCGGAAGATCATTCTTCCCGCCGCGGCACAAACAACCATGACGCCGCCCGCCACCCCACAAGCCAACCGCGCCATCCGGATTCGACTGGCGGGGGAATCCTTGGCGGTCATCGCCAGGAATGCCGGAAGAACGGCGATCGGATCCACGATCACAAACATCGAGCTGAATGCCAGCAGTATGTACTCGTGCAGTCTCATCGTCCGTCGAGAAGCCACCATGGCAAACGCCCGACTGCCAGGCAAGCCGAAACCAGTTGGAGCCTCCAGCCGCGCATGATTTCACCCGCTGGAACCATGCCCCGCCACTACTCAACCATGGGCCGTCTCGGCGGATGCCCCTCGATCCGCTAAGTGTCCGGAGATAGGACGGTTATCAAGGCGAGCTCGGATTCGATGGGAGCCGGTTGGTTTCAATAATAGCGCCTGTTCTCAGGGCAGAATTGCTACTGACAATTCCATGATGCAGGTCATCCAAACGGCAGACGCCACTTTTGCAGATGCTCTGCGGACTTCGTCCCGGGATTGTTGCCAGAAGCGCATTGATTCGAGCGGCTTCGGAACCGATGACAGGATAACTTTCCCGATAAACTTTCACAGGAGTCAGAAATCTGTCGCGATCCTGGCGGCTCTTCTTGTCGAGAGGCAGAACTTCATCCCAACGGACTATCGTCGAAACTTGAACGTCCATGGCGTTCTCCAAACCGGCTATCGCGCTTCCAGTTTCATTCAGTCGAAGCTCTGCTGCCCACTCAGCTTCCTGCGCGGCATTGAATGCCAAGTCAACCGAGGGTTTGGCCATTAACATGCGGGCTGACCATCGTGCACCCACCCCAAAACCAGCAATTGCTGCCGCGCCAATCCCTCCAATGAACAAACCTATCAATGCCAGTTTTTTCATAGCACCTTCTCCTCCCTAACCGATAGCAATCATTGTATCAGGCCGAACAGCGAATGTCATTTGACCTGGCCGCATGGCGACTGGCCGGAGCGATGGCGATTGCCGCGGGATTTCTCCCCCCGTACCGCCGCCGAGTTCGCCGCCTGATCCGTCCCCTGACCCGGGCCTGCGCCTATAGCCCCGTATAACAAGTCGCGGCAATGCTGTGGGCTGGCCTGGGGGCGATTGGGCTTACCGCCGTGCGACACAGAAATGCTATACTCCCCCCATGCCTGCGTCCCCCGCCATCATCGGAGCGTTCACCGAAAGCGGCGTCGTGCACAAATGCGAATACCACGATGCGGCTGCATTTGATGGGCTGGAATACTGCAAATGCCGGCAGGTTTACGCGGTGTGTTTTTGCGGAGAGAAAATGGTGATCGGGTTTGGCGGGCAGAAACAGGGTTGGGGACTGATTGGCGGGACGGTGGAAGCCCCAGAGACTTTCGAGCAGACGCTGGCCCGCGAAATCCGCGAAGAATCGAATATGAAGGTTGTCGTATATCAGCCCATCGGTTACCAGAAAGTGACCGATCCGCGTGACGGTTCCTTTGTGTACCAATTGCGGTATGTCTGCGTGGTCCAGCCGTTGGGGCCATTTGTGGCGGACCCCGCGGGCGGCGTGACGAAGATCCAGTTGATCGACCCAGCGGAGTACAGGAAGTATTTCGACTGGGGCGAGATCGGGGAACGGATCGTCGCGAGGGCGATGGAGTTGAAGGGACGGCTTTCGTCAGACCGAAACGACAGAGATTCCTCTACGCGCTTACAGAGATGACAACCTAAAGCGGAAAGCTGATATGACCACGATGAAATATCCGACGGTGATTCATGAGCGGGTGGAACTTGCGCGGGCGGGGAAGAACCCGACCTTGATCTGCCGGATGCGGTCCGGCTGGTGCGTGTTGGGCGACTCGCAGTTCTTGCGGGGATACTGTTTGCTGCTGGCCGACCCGATCGTGCCGAGCCTCAACGACATGAGCCGTGATGCACGCGCGGTTTTTTTGGAAGATATGGTGATCATCGGTGATGCGGTGCTGAAATGCACGGAGGCGTATCGGATCAACTATGAAATCCTCGGAAACGCCGATCCCGCGCTGCATGCCCATATGTTCCCCAGGTACATCAGCGAGCCAGAGGAGAGGAGACTTGCGCCGATCTGGCAGTACGACAAAGCACTGCGGGCATCGGTGAAGTTCGACGTCGAACGGGACGGGAAGCTGATGGAAGCACTGCGCCGCGAGATTGCGGCTATTTCGGCCCCCCCGACCGGCCCCCACCCGTTCACTCACCCGACGCCCCCCAAAACCGCCCAAAACGGGTGATGGCAGGGTTGGGGCATGGGCTGAATTTTGGGCTTCAAGGATAGGCTTGCCTTTTTTAGGGATGCTGCAGTAGGCTTGCTGGGTTGTCCCCGTTTGTGTATTCCATTGCCGTCGGAATGGTTTGATGGAGCACACAGTTCTATTTCGCGTCCGCTATAGCGAAACCGACCAGATGGGTACGTTTTACAACTCGCGTGCCCTCGAATGGTTTGAGTGCGGTCGCACCGAGTTTCTCCGGGCGCGAGGTTTACCCTACGCCGAAATGGAACGGCGCGGTGTGTTTCTGCCGGTCGTCGAGTCGCACGTCGAATATTTGGGGCGGGCCCGCTACGACGACTTGTTGAAACTGACGAGCAAGGGCTCGCTCTTCGGCAAAGCCCGCGTTCGCGTCGACGTCCATATTGAGCAAGCCGAGGGAGGCGCTCCGGTTGCCCGCGGCTACACGATCCACGCCGTAACGGATTCAACCGGCAAGCCCATTCGCCCGCCCGCGTGGGTGGCCGCGTTGTTTGCTGACAACCCTGATTAATCAATCCCTGATAAATCCATGAATCGACTCGCGTATTCCGGTCTGGTCGTCCTGTACGTGGTGGTGATGCTGGCCGTCGGGTATTGGTGCATGAAACGCACCAGGAACGTCGGCGACTTCTTTCTGGGTGGGCGCACTCTTGGCCCCTGGATCAGCGCCTTCGCCTATGGCACGACGTATTTCTCGGCCGTGCTGTTCATCGGCTATGCCGGGCGGCTGGGCTGGGGCTTCGGCCTGCAGACGATGTGGATTGTGCTGGGGAACACGTTTATCGGCACGACGCTGGCCTGGCTGGTCCTGGCCGGGCGCACCCGGGACATGACCGCCCGCCTCAACGCGTTGACGATGCCGGAGTTTCTCCGCGCCCGCTACGCCAGCATGCCACTGCAAATCATCTCGGCACTGGTGGTGTTCGCGTTTCTGGTGCCGTACTCGGCCTCGGTGTACATGGGCCTGAGTTATCTTTTCCAGAAAACCCTCGGGCTGCAGTACAATCAGGCACTCATCTTTCTGGCAGCTTTGACGGGTGTTTACCTCGTCATGGGCGGCTATTTTGCCGTCGCGCTCAGCGACTTCATCCGGGGCATCGTCGAGTTTCTGGGCGTTGCCGCCATGGTGTTCCTGCTGACGCGCATGAAGGGCGGACTCGGGGCCAGCTTTGCCGCGTTGCTGGATCCGAAATACATGCCGGCCCTTCACGCCCCGCCGCCGACGACGGGGCCGGCCTTCCCCGGCTGGGTCACACTGTGGTCGCTGGTGCTGATCACCAGCTTCGGCCCGTGGGCGCTGCCCCAGATGGTCCAGAAGTTTTATTCCATCCGTAGCCGGGCGGACGTGAAACGCGCCATGGTCATCGCGACGATCTTTGCGTTGTTCATGTGCTTTGGCGCCTACTATAGCGGCGCGCTGACGCATCTGTTCTTCACCAATCCCAAAACCGACCTGGCGCCAATTGTCGATGCCGCTACCAAAAAGCCGAACTTGGACTTGCTGATGCCGTTCTTCATCACCACCTACGTCCCGACCTGGCTCGTGATGGTCATCCTGTTGATGGTGTTCTCGGCGTCGATGTCGAGCCTCTCCTCGCTGGTGCTCGTGAGCAGTTCGGCCATCGCCATCGACATCTATGGCGCCTCGGGCAAGCGCGAGCAAAAGCAACGGCAGACCATGCTGCTGATGCGTGTTCTCTGCGCCGTATTCGTGCTGCTGTCGCTCGGGATCGCGGTGAAACAATTCGACGTAATCGTGAACCTGATGGTGATCGCCTGGGGCGCGTTGAGCGGCGCGTTCCTGGCTCCGTACGTCTACGGCCTTTTCTGGCGGCGCGCGACCAAAGCCGGTGCCTATGCCGGCATGATTTCGGGTGTCGGCACGGCCGTCAGCTTATTCTGTTTCTGGGGCAAACCTTACATTCCCGTGGCCGGCGCGATTGCCATGATCGTGCCGCTGCTGGTAATGCCCGTTGTCAGCTTATTCACCTCGCCACCTGACGAGGCCCATTTGGCAATATGTTTTCCGCCCGCGACGGCGAAGCAGTAAATAAACTCAAAACACCGAAAGGAAGTTCCAGACCAGGAAAGGGAAGAACTTGTATGAAAACCAAAACACTCCCGTTAGCGGCGGCTGTGCTGGCGCTGGCGATCGCGTTCGTCGCGACCGCGGTGACAGCTCAAACAACGGTCGTCACATCAAATGTGGCCAACGCCTCCAGCGCGACGCCACCGGCGATTTGGAGATTTGATGAGTTCGCCAAACTGGTCACGAGCCCCCCCGGTTATCAGTTCAATTGGGGCGGCGATTTGCGCGTGCGCAATGAGTACTTCAATAACGCCATGAGCTTGAGTTCGGACCCTCACTTCGCTCCCCTGTTTGGTCCCGTACATGAACAGGAGTATTTGCGCTTCCGTGGCCGGGTTTGGGCCAGCTTCTTCCCGACCAACAACATAACGCTAAACATCCGCGTAGCCGCCGAACCGCGGGAGTTTTTAAAACCTGCGTTTTCGGATACGGACTTCGGACAGACGGGGATGCAGTGGCGCTATGGGATTATCGACAACCTCAATGTGCGATGGAGGAGCCCCATCGGTCTGCCAGCGACCTTGACGGCTGGCCGCCAGGATATTTTTCTGGGGGACGGCTGGCTGATGGGAGATGGCTCGCCCGAGGACGGGTCGTTCACTTATTTCGTCGATGCTCTCCGCCTGACTTACAAACTCGAAGAACTCCACACGACCATCGACGCCATCGGGCTGGTTGAGTACGCCCGGCCCAACGCCATATTGCCCACATTCGGACCTTCGGGGTCCGTGCGTGGCGACCCCGCCGGACTGCTGTTGACGGATCAAAACGAAAAGGGCGCCATTCTGTGGGTCGCCAACAAGAGCGTCCCGGCCGTCAACGTGGATGGTTACTTCATATACAAACATGACACCCAGATTGGCGATCTGCCCCTGGCTCCCTACACGGATGGCGGTGATATCTACACTATCGGCGGCCGCCTCTCGGGATCCCCAGAGAACCACTGGAAGTATTCCGCCGAAGGCGCTTACCAATTTGGGCGAAAGCAGGATCCGGTACTCAACCAAGGCGGTACCAACCCCCAACTGACCCCGTCTGCGGAGACCACGGGATTCCGCGACCTCGACGCATTTGGTGGACAGGCCAAGCTGACCTACCTTTGCAAGGACGAATGGAACGATCAACTCAGCCTGTCGTTTGAATACCTCTCCGGCGATAATCCACATTCGAAAAATGACGAGATGTTCGACGTGTTGTGGGGCCGGTGGCCGCAATGGAGCGAAATGTATAACATCTACAGTTATGTCCCCGAAACCCGCGTCGGCCAGACCGCCAATCTTATCCGTTTTGGCCCGACTTGGACTGTGACCCCCGTCAAGAAGCTGGACTTAAGCCTCAGCTACTACGCTTTGTGGGCTGATCAGGACGTACCGACGCGAGCGCTCGGAGCGCCCGTGTTCGCTGAAAACTCGTTCAGCGACAGCGGCAACTTTCGCGGCCACTACCTCCAGGCCATCCTCAAATATAAGTTCAACGATTACGTCAGCGCCCACCTGTGGAGCGAGTTCCTCTGGGAAGGCGATTTCTACGCCAAACAGCAGATGATGGATTTCCTGCGCGCGGAAGTGATGTTTACGTTCTAGGCCGCTCCGACACGATGACGTTCTGGGATCAAAAAACCGAAACCATCGACCGCACCGCCCTCGAGGCGCTGCAGCTCAAGCGCCTCCAGGCAACGGTGCGTCGCGTGGCTCGCAAGGTGCCGCTGTATCGGCAGAAACTGGCGGATGGCGGCGTCATGCCCCGCCATGTCCAATCGCTGGCCGATGCGCGACGGTTGCCGTTCACGACCAACGCCGATCTGCGGGACGCCTATCCCACCGGGCTGCTGGCCGTCGGGCTCGACGACACGCTGCGGCTGCACACATCCAGCGGCACCACCGGCAAGCCCAAGGCCCTGTTCTTCTCCGCGCGCGACGTGGATAACGCCGCCGGGTTGATCGCCCGTTGTTTGGTCATGACCGGCGTGACCCGGCACGATGTTCTCCAGAACATGATGACCTACGGGCTGTTCACCGGAGCGCTGGTCATGCATTACGGCGCGGAGAAGGTCGGCTGCCTGGTGATTCCGGCCGGGCCGGGCAATTCCGAGAAACAATTGCTGTTGATGCAGGATTTCCGGACGACGGTCATCCACGTGACCCCCAGTTACGCGCTGTACCTGGCCGATTTCATCGACAAGAAGGGTATCGACCCGCGCCGGGACCTGGTGTTGCGCAAGGCATTCGTTGGCGCCGAACCACACACCGAGGAAACGCGGCGCAAAATCGAGCAGGCGCTGGGCATCGACGTGTACAACTCCTACGGCTTGTCGGAGATGAACGGTCCCGGCGTGGCCTTCGAGTGTGAACACAAGAACGGCATGCACCTGTGGGAGGACAATTACCTGCTGGAGATCGTCGACCCGAAAACCGGTGAGCCGCTGCCGGACGGACAAACGGGAGAACTGGTGCTGACCACTTTGTGCCGGGAGGCCATGCCGTTGTTACGGTACCGCACGCGCGATATCACCTCGATAATTCCCGGGCGGTGTCCATGCGGCCGGACGCACCGGCGAATCCACCGCATCACCGGCCGCGCGGACGATATGCTGATCGTGCGCGGGGTGAACATCTACCCGCAACAAATCGAACGCGTGCTCATGGGCCTGCCCCAAGTCGGGCGCAATTATCAGATCGTCCTGGACGGCCTCGATGAAATGACCGTCAACGTCGAACTGGCCGAAGCCGGTTTTGATGGCCATGTCGAGCACCTGACCAGGCTGCAGTCCGAGGTCACGGACCGCTTGCGGGCGGAGATTCTGACGAAACCCAAGGTGCATCTGGTGCCGCCGGGCACGTTGCCGGTCAGCGAAGGCAAGGCCCGGCGGGTCATTGACAACCGGTCACTGTAAACAAGGAGCCAGCCCATGAGCGCTGTCAATTTGATCGCCGTGTTCGCCGAAAACCAACTGGGCCAGATGGCGCGCATTACCAGGGTGCTGGCCGACGCCGGCGTCAACATCCGCTGGGTCACCATCGCCACCGATGAGACGCTGGGCGTGATCAAATTCCTCGTCGACAAGCCTGACCTGGCCTACCAGCGCCTCCACGAACAAGGTTGGACGGTATCACGGTTGGAGGTGCTGGCCATCGAGGTCGAAGACAAACCCGGCGGCCTTCACGCGCTCGCCGACTGCCTGTCCCGCAACCAGATCAACGTTGAAAACTCCTCGGGCTTCGTCTCGAACAACCGCGCCGTGTTGCTGATCGAAGTTCAGGATGTTGCCGCTGCGCGCCGGGTTCTGGCCAAACAACCTCTGCGACTGCTGTCGTCCGAGGAGATATTGACGCTGTAGACGGTGCTGCGCTAGTGTTGCTTCTTCTTACAATTAGAAGACGGTTATAATCGTGGGTTTGTTGTCGGGTATGAGTAATTCGGAGCGGTTACTACTGAGTGGTGACGAAGCGGTCGCGCTGGCGGCCCTGCACATGGGCGTGGCGCTGGGCACCGGTTATCCGGGCACGCCCTCGACGGAAATCCTCGAACATTTCTCGGAGATTGGCGGCCACGCGCAATGGGCTCCGAATGAGAAGGTCGCCCTGGAAGTCGCCCTGGGTGCCGCCTTCGCCGGGGCGCGCGCGCTGGTCACCATGAAACACGTCGGTCTGAATGTCGCGGCGGACCCGCTGTTCACCGCGGCCTATACGGGCGTGACCGGTGCCATGATCGTGGTGTCGGCTGACGATCCCGGCATGGCTTCCAGCCAGAACGAGCAGGACAACCGCCATTACGCCGTGGCCGCGGGCCTGCCCATGCTGGAACCCGCGGATTCCCAGGAAGCCTACGACCTCACCCGCCAGGCGGTGGAGATTTCCGAACGATGGAAGATCCCCGTGCTCCTGCGGTTGACCACGCGCGTCTGCCACAGCCGCACCACCGTTCGTCCCGGCGCGGCCAGCCCGCCAACTCGACCGCCGAATTTCGTGCGCGACGTCCGCGGTCGGGTGATGATTCCGGCGTACGCGCGTCCGGCCGGCCGTCGGCTGCGGCAGAAGTTGTCGGAAATCCAGTCCTGGA
>Ga0187871_10004062_pt1 | contig 11124 bp, 10 predicted proteins | sample June2016WEW_16_1_FD_132988 | JGI IMG/M metagenome (GOLD analysis project Ga0187871, IMG submission 132988) | Peatland microbial communities from SPRUCE experiment site at the Marcell Experimental Forest, Minnesota, USA - June2016WEW_16_10 | ecosystem: Environmental > Terrestrial > Soil >...
ACGTTGATGCGGGGGTCTTCTTTTGTGGTAGGCGTATCGAAATGATGCGACATGGCGAGTCTTCTCCTAAAGGGTTGGATGCGAGGCCAAAATGTCGATCGCTCGGATGCGGGCCCGATGGGGCGATCACCCCCGACATCCTCAACCTAATCGGAAGATTTTTCAAGTTTGGAATGGAAACGAAGGCGGGTGGCCGACACATTTATCACCTGACCTGATACACCGCTGAAGTCTGCAGATCCTCAAAGCACAACGACAACCCGCCCGGACCGCACCGGGTGCTCCACAAACTCGTGCGCCCGAGCGATATCTGCGAGCGGGATTCGTTCGCCAATCTCGAAGCCTGGCCACCCCGCCTCGAGCGCATCATTCAAATCCCGGGCTGCTTGTAATTTCGCTTCCTTCGGGAAATCGTCGCTCCCTAGAAAGAACAGACGAACGTTCTTAAATACCATTTGCCAGACGGGAATCTTCGGAGCGGCGTTATCGGTCGCATAGCTCGCGATCGAACCGCCCAGTTTCAGGAGTTCGACGTCGGTTTCGATGTTGGCCCCAAACGCCACTTCGACGACGTGATCGATACCGTCGGGAGCCAGGGCTCTCACGCGCGAAGTCAGTTCCTTATCGCTGACAAGCACTTCGTGGGCGCCGGCGCTCTTTGCGGTAGCTTCGTCCGACGACGACCTAACCGTTCCGATCACTCGCGCACCCGCGCGGCGGGCGAGCTGAACTGCGCAGGCACCCACGGAACCAGCTGCTCCCTGCACCAACACAGTGCGTCCATTCACGGGACCTGCAACATGAACGGCTCGGTGCGCCGTGATACCAGGTATGCCAAGACAAGCGCCTTGGTCCATCGGCACGCTTCCCGGCAGAGGAGCAACCTTATCTACGGGGACCACTGCAAGTTCGGCAGCGGTGCCAAACGGACGATACGACTGCGCTCCGTAACACCACACTGAGCGGCCCATCCATTCAGAGGGAACGCCAGCGCCAAGCTGGTCCACGCGGCCAGCGCCATCGCTATGCGGAATCACACGAGAATACGGCATGCCGACGCCAAAGGTGTCCTGGCGCTTCTTGACATCGCCCGGGTTGATGCCGGAAGCAGCAATGCGAATGCGAACTTCACCGGCCGCCGGAATCGGGTCCGGCATCTCGCCGACCACCAGCACTTCGCGAGCTGGCCCCTGCTTTTCGTACCATGCTGCCTTCATTGAAGTCCCTTCCAACTTCAGAACATGTCTCTACGAGTTACGCGTAGAAATCCAGGGGACCCGGGGTCATGGTTGTTTGTCCGACCTCAATGAGGTACCCATCAGGGTCGCGCATGTAGCATCGCAAGTCCGTCCTATGGACTTTAGGCTCAGTGATGAATTTCGCGCCCCGCGAAGACCAAGGGTCGTAGTAGCGCCTGATATCAGTTGCGCGAAGGTTCAGAAAGACGCTTAGAACGTTTTGATCGTGCGGCGGAGACGCGACCACTTCAGGCTTGTCGTCGGTCGGACCGCCGCCGCCGTTGATAGTGAGCCAAATGTTTCCGAGCCGCAGCAACGTCGGCTCGCCCTGGCGCAGCACCGCGGCGCCGAGGACATCGCGATAGAATGTGACTGAGCGCTGTATGTTTGCAACGATGAGGGTGTTCGTCACCACAAACTTCAGTTCAGCACTCTGATCCGGTCGGGACATCGACACGTCACCTTCCTTTCCGAGTGACTTTCCTCGGCTCGTTCCAGCGCGCAAAATTGCAAGCCAAGAAGCAGCCGTGGGAGCCTGGAGGCCGACTAAGGTGGGAACCCGTCCGCCATCCATTTAGCGAATAGTTCAATTCGAGATTGCGGCCAAGGACCTTCTCCTCTTGGGGGTAGGGGCGGCATTACCGCTCCGCCGATTCCTCGAATGCGATCGTAGATGGCGGCTGCGTGCTTTTTGACGTCATCGTAGCTTCCCAGGTTGAACGCCTTGCTCATTCCTTGAATGTCTCGTTCCGTAAAGAGCGGGCGAATGTCTGTTCGAAAGCTCGTTGTTCTTGTCATTGCGCCTCACAGGGATCGGATTATGTCGGAGTCTACTTCGTGAATCTAAAACTTCGTGTCTCTTTACGTCAAGATATAGGCTTTTCATTTTAAGTTCAAACCGAAGAACTTAAAGTAATGTAGATTCGCCTAACGCTGAGGCGGGTGGCCGACCCATCGGCAGATCTCTTTCTGGGTGCCGCACCCTTGCGCTTTTCAAGGGTGCGGGTTTTGACCCTTCCCATTTCTCGATTTCCCTGCTCCAATTTTTCTTCGAGGAAAAACAAAAAGGCCGGATGGAGCATCCGGCCTTTCCAATCAGCCCCGAGTCCCGCGGTTTTTTTGCGGCACTCCCATAAAAATGTCAGCCCGAGCCCGACGAGCGACCAGGCTGCTCCACCCCGCAAGACGTTCCAAAATAGCGGTTCAATCCGCATGAGCTTTTGCCAACTTCGCCTCGCTACCGAGCGGTCTAAGTGCGTCCTGAAAAATGGGAGCTCCAAACGCGGCGCCCGTGACTCCGCCATCCACCATCAGCTCGACCGCGTTGACGTACGAGGAATCGTCCGACGCGAGGAAGAGCACGGCTTTGGCAACTTCTTCCGGCTCGCCCCAACGGCCCTGCGGAACCGCGGAAGAAAAGAACTTCGCCAACTTAGCGGAATCTTCGGCGGAAGCAGAGGCGCGGGGCCCGCGCTTCCAAATGGGAGTTTTGATCGCGCCTGGTGCGACGACATTCACGCGAATGTTGCGCGGCGCAAGGTCGGCGGCGATGGAACGCGCCATCGAGACCAGACCTCCCTTGGTGGCTGCATATGCGGCGACGCCAGGTTGGCCGAGATAGTTATGTACCGACCCACTAAAGATGATGCTGCTGTTGTCGTTCAGCAGAGGGGCCGCGGAATTCACGGTAAAGAAAGCGGCACTAAGGTTGGTGTGGATCACGTTCTCAAAAATGGCCTCGTCGGTCGAGCCGGTAGGAGTCCGGCCGGAGATGCCGGCATTGGCGAAGACAATGTCGAGCTTCCCGAAATCTTTGGCCAGGGCTGCGAAGAGCCGCTTGCGATCTTCCGCAATGGTGACGTCAACGTTGTAGCCACGCGCGCTCGACCCAAGTTCGGCGACCGCTTCATCGAGCGTCTTCTGGTCGCGACCAGTAACGGCCACCTGCGCGCCCTCCGCAATGAAAAGTCAGGCTGTGGCAAGACCGATGCCACTGTTGCCGCCGGTAATCAGAGCCTTCCTGCCTGTGAGCTTCACAATGCCACCTTTTTACAGGACCGGTCTCAGATATGATGCCGGTCATACCTACGGTTTGATGACCATCATAGATGGAGGGTGCAAGAAAAAATATGCGCTATCCCGTCGAGGAGACCGCCGCAAAACATGAACGGATTATCAAAGTGGTTTTACACCTGTTCCGTAAACGGGGATTTGAGAACGTAAGCGTGGGCGAAGTGATGAAGGCCGCCGGTCTGACGCATGGCGCCTTCTATGCTCATTCCGGTTCGAAGGAAGAACTCCAGGCGGCTGCCGTTTCGGACGAAATCCTTAGGAGCGTCCGACAAAAGCTCGGCTGATCTTGCCCCTCGCGAATCCGAACTATCGGGTCGCCGCTCTTGTGATCTGGGAAGCAACCAAGTTCGTGGATGGTCGGCAATCCGGAAGCTATCCTCGCACCGCTTGGCGGCGGTCACTTGGACGTGTAGTCGGGTAATCGGAAAAGTGGTTTTGGCGGGATTTCACTGGTACGGTTTTGCGCGTTTACCAGGAATTGGGTCTGATGGCTGGCAAACCCGCTTTCTGAGAATTATCTGTAAAGGCTGCACGACACATGAACGACGCTATGGAGAATTACTTCCCGCCTTGGCCATCGCTCCGAGCAGGGTACCGTGGTATCTTGGCTGGGAAAAGATCATGTGCATTTCAGAACCCACGTCTGATAGCGCGAATACTCTGCGAAAGGGACACGACCAACCTGCGGCCACTTCGGTACATGGCTGGCGGTATCATCACATCGGCATCCCGACTGACGTGCCACGACCTGGCGAATATTATCTGAAACAATTCAAGATGTACGTCTCCGCGTTTGAGACAAGTCCTTGTGGCATTCAATGGATGCGCTTCGAGCCCGATAGCCCAGTGCACGCCTTGATTAAGTCAGTCCCTCATATAGCGTTTGAAGTAGACGACCTTGAGGCCGCGATTGAAGGAAAGGAAATTCTGACGGCCCCGAATTCGCCTTCGGAAGGCGTTACAGTGGCGATGATCCTCGATAGCGGCGCGCCGGTTGAGCTCCTCGAATTTCGACGTGATCTGAGGAGGCATCGAAGCTAAGTTCCGCTTAGTCGCGCAATCGGAGAAGTGGTCTTAGCTGGTATTCCACTTGGACGGTTTCGGCGTTTACCAGGAGTTGGAAGGCCGGAAATACCTGAGGGTCGTTCAATGAGCGCGGAGAAAAGAGCGGCCTCCGACGGGAGCCGGAGGCCGCGACGAGTAAATTAGTCTCCGTTACTTCGGACTTGGTAGATGGAAGATCAAGGAACGGTTAAGTTCGGTTCGGACGGCGTCAGGATCGGTGAGGTTCGTGAACAGGTGGATGATCGCTTCCTGCTCTTCCGGGGAGCGCTTGTCACGGTCCGCGAGAACAGCGGCCCGCACTTTATCCTGCGATGCCAGGTCCTTGGTCGCGATCCAGGTGTAGTGGGTAAAGTCACCGTCGGTGCGCACATCTTCCACCGAAAGGCCAAACGCCAGGATTGTGCCGTCGGCGGCCAGCTTGTCAAAGATCGGCTTGTTGTACTTCTCCCACGCTTTGCGGTAGTCCACGCCCTTTCCGGGTTTCACTTTCACGAAGCCGTACCGCACAAACGGCAGAGTTCCCGCCGGCGGATTCCCCGGAGCGAAACCGGACACCAGGTCTCGCGTCAGGTAGTCGTGCGTCTTGGCAAAATCTGTAATTTCCCGGATGTGCTCCATAGGACCGCCGCCCGCTGCCGCCCCTTTCTTTCCCGCAGGCGCTTTCGCGGATTCTTCGGTCATCTTGGCGATCTGTGCCCCCATCGCCGTGTCCACTTTTTCCAAGCCGGCATAGTCCGCCACCGTGTACCAGATCATGTGTGTAGCATTTTCCGGTACCCGAAGCAGTGGTGATTCGACGCCCCACGCGAGAACGACGCCTTCCGCCATCAACTTGTCGCGCACCGGTTGGCCCACCGTCTTCACCAGATTGAGGAATTCGTCTTCTTTGCCAGGGTTCACGTGATATTCATACCAAAACGTCAGCGGCTGCGGGGCTTGCTGCGCCGCCACCGTGAAACACGACATCAACATCAATAACGCGCAAAAGAACACTCGCTTTTTCATGTCTTCGCTTATCTCCTAGAATTTCGTAAATGCTTACCGATGGTCTTTGCTACAAGGATTGGAAAATTGGACGGCGTCTTGCAGACGCAACACCCATACCGTTTTGCGGGCCGAACTTGCGGTTTCTGTGGCTCACTTGTAGCACTCGGAGTCACTGCGGTCAAGGTGAGCGGTGAATGGTAGGAGGCGAACACTACAGGTCGCTACCCTGCCGTGCATCGACGGATCAGCATATTTATCAGGCAGTTGCGCTCGCCACGCTTGAAATGATCTCGTTCGGTTCTTCTCTTTAGGTTATTTGAATAGCGACGCTCCATCACGAAGTACGGGTTGCATTTCGTCTGCGAGCACATCCGGTGCATAAATTTCCAGATAGTTGACATGGCGGCCCGCGCTGTTCGGCTGCATCCCTCGATTGATCGCTTTTTTCAAAGCCAGCGGGGGATCGCCCTCCGCGCCCATGTTTCCGCTGTTGTGTACACAATTGGTGCGCAGCTGAAAACCAGTGACAATACGTCCGTTATAGCTGATCACCAGCAGCACATTATTTGGGCCCCGCTCCTTCTCCGGATTTCCATCAAGGTTGCTATTCTGCAAGGCAAATCGACGACCAAGGACCCTGATTCCCTCCTCGATGACGGCGTCCTTCGTTGGCCTTCCCGCACGCGCGTCGCGTTTATCTCGCTCATTGATATTCAGACCTGAGCCCGTCGATAGAGAAACGTACTGATTTGGAAAGTCGGCCGCGTACACTTGAAACACCTTTTGCCATGCCTCTTCATATTTGCGCGGCGTATAACCGACACTGCGCCACTTCTCAAGATCTTCAGGCTTCATTGGCAGGGTGAACTCCGCAGACACCGACGTGGGTCCAGCCGCGGCAGCCACTCGAAACGCGGGGGACTTTCCATACCGGTCGCTGAGCTGTTTTAGAAACGCGAACCAGTGGTTGAGGTACACCGTATCCCATGGCAACGGAAGTTTCTCCGTTCCGCCTTTCCCGGGTCCGTATTGGATTGCGAACATTTCGGTCTGTGCGCCTTCCAGGGCCCATGGAGGGGAAAAAAAGCCGGGGAAGATGAGCAGCTGCACCCATTTGTTGGACGATTCTGCGGCAGCAAACAGCTGGTCTAGCTTCGTCCAATCCGGTTTTCCTTCGATCGGTTCGAGGTCGCGCCAACGGATCTGCAATGCGACGCCGCTAATGAAGGGATTATTGAGTGCTTGCAAATCCAATTGCGCCTGTCCAGGCTTGTTCTCCAGGACAACCACGAGTCCGTTCGGAGAAGAGTTATCTCTTGATGTCTGTCGTGGCCTAGATTCGGTCAAGGCAGCATCGGGAAGAATGAGCAGGGCGCCCACCACAATGGGAACAATGCAAACAGAAACCCCTCGGCATCGCGGAGCAGATTGCGTGAACATCGATAACCTCCTCAAATCCTCCGCCGCAACTGTCTGCCGTGCTACTTGATGCCAATCACCATCGACTCCGGGCCGACCAAGTGTTCGACCCGAGCCTCGCGAAACCCGACTTCCTTCATCCAAGCCATGCAATCCTGCCCCGTATAGTCGAACCCACCGGGAGATTCAATGAGCATGTTGAGGCTCATCAGCAAGCCGAAGGCATTTTGCGAGCGACCGTCATCAATAATCGATTCGTAGATCACGACGGCCCCGCCGGAGTTCAGCGCATCATGAGCCTTGCGAAGAAGCATTTTCTTCTCGTCAAGGTCCCAGTCATGAAGGATGTGACCCATGGTTATGACATCCACGTTTGGAAGAGGGTCCGTGAAGAAGCTGCCGGCGTGAAAACGAAGACGGCCGTTGAGCTTGTTTTGTTCCACGTATTCCTCAAAGATTGGCCCCACTTCCGGAAGATCGAACCCCAAACCCATCAAGTGGGGATTCGCCCGCGCTATCTGCACCGCCAGGTCGCCCTGCGCTGTTCCCACGTCGGCGAAGGTACGGTAGTGTTCCCACGGCCCTTTCTTGGCGATAACCTGGTTGGCACCGCGGCTAATGCCCGTCATTGCTGCGAGAAACGTCTTCAAGCGAGCGGGGTCTGCGTAGAGCGCCTCGAAATTTGAACCAGTACCTCCATCTTTGGCTTCATTCTGTTGTTTGCCGGTTCGGAGCGCCACCGTGAGGTGGCTCCAGTGTGCATACAAACGCTGGTTCGCCATTTCCAACATGCCACCAACGTAGGTCGCCTTGCGCTTGTCGAGATATAAATCGCTCTCGGGCGTATTCCCATACTTCCCGTCCACGCGACGCAAAAAACCCAGCGCCACCAATGCATCGAAAAAATCGCGCCCGGCTCGCGGATGGATCCCCAGACGGCCCTGAAGCGTGGCCAAGTCCTCTGCTCGCTTTCCCAGCTCCGTAAAGACCTCCATTTCCACGGCGCTTAGCAACGTCTTTGAAGCCCAAAACCCCAATCCCACTTGCATGATGTGTTCCGGGCTGGGGCCAAGATGCTCACTCATTTTTAAATTCTCCATTGATGATCGGGAAAGCGCGGATTGTAGCAGTCCAGTGCGCTGATGGGAATGTCTGCGGAGCATAGAACGATTCGCGTGTGCACTCCAAGTGCCCGGTAAGTTTGAATGTATAGGTCGAGGGAGGAGCGCTTGGTGTAGAAGCTGAACTCAGCGGACGCTAATTCAGAGACACCAAAAAGGCTCCCCCACGCAGACTATGTATTACGTCGGATTGGATGTTCACAGGCGAAAGGTCCTGTTTCTCCCGTTTGGCCAGGTTTCAAGATGCCAACAGCGTTATTCAGGATGGGCTCAGAAGGGCAGTGCCGACAGGTCCACGTTACCGCCGGAGAAAATCACACCAAGTTTTGGTTTCCCGCCATCAGCACGCGCGGGCAAATTCAGACCGGCGACGACACCCTCCTTCAGCAGTGGCGCGATGGCCACGGCTGAGGATGGCTCTACAACAATTTTCATGCGCTCCCATATCAGGCGGGTCGCCGAGATGATCTCCTCTTCGGTTACGCGCAGGATCCTGTCAACCTGTTCGCGCAGGATCGCGAAGGTTCGCGGTGAAAGGGATGCTCGCAGCCCGTCCGCGATCGTGTTGCTGGAATCCTGCGCCTGCAGAGTGCCGGTCTGAAGCGAGCGAAACGCATCGTCGGCTTGTGCCGGTTCGCAGCCGAAGACTCGCACCGCTGGGCGAATGCCTTTCGCGCCCAGGCAGGTCCCGCTGAGCAAGCCGCCACCGCTGACCGGTGCAAAGACGGCATCCAGATCGCCGATCTCTTCGAGGAACTCTTTGGCGACTGTCGCCTGGCCCGCAATCACGCGATCGTCGTCGTAGGGGTGAATCAGCAGCGCGCCAGTTTCGGACTGGATTCGATTCGAGGCTTCATTGCGCGAGGTCATCGTCGGTTCGCATAGCGTGACGCGGCCGCCGTAGCCTTCGATGGCCAGGCGCTTCACCGCCGAGGAATTATCGGGCATCACGATCCAGGCGGGAACGCCGCGCCACGCTGCAGCACACGCGACCGCCGCGCCATGATTGCCGCTCGATTGCGTCACGATGCCGTGCGCGATTTCCTGATCGCTGAGCGAAAAAATTGCATTTGCCGCGCCGCGAATTTTGAACGAGCCCGTTTTTTGCAGGTTCTCGCACTTGAAGAAGACCCGCGCACCCACCATCGCGTCGACTGATTTCGATGTGAGAACCGGTGTCCGGTGAATGTGGGGCGAGATACGCGCATGCGCTTCGACGATGGTGCGCCAATCCGGTGGCGTGAAATGAGCGGTCTTGGTTGGCGTCGTCGAACTCATGGGTTTTGTTTCTCCGTGTTGGTCGCGTGGGTTGTATTCACACGGCTTGGATTCCCGGCGCTCTTATGAGTGACCTTGATTTCTATTCATTCTGCATTTTGGAGTCTGCGACTGGGTACATTTCCAGAGCGGCACTCACGACGTTGCATTATGGCACAGCCTCCTTTTTGTTCGTGTTGCGCAGCCGAATTTTGGCTTGCATGTGGTTTGACCGATCTAAAGATCGGCCTCCACATTGTTCCTGGCGAAAGATCGGCCAATACGACGGTGTGTGAATGATTTCTCACTTGACCTCGCTGGTGGCTCTGGTAGCCTTGGGTTCCCCTTCTCCAATTCTGCGAGAACCCGCCTTAATTTTTTCCTGTGGAGGAGGCCAGCATTACTATGGACGGATCAGAACGACGTCAGCTTACCCGCTACAACATTCGCACGCCCCTGCGTTTTCGCGCCATCAATTTGACTGCCGACAAGAGCGATCACTTTACGGAGGCGTTGAACGTTTCGCGCGGAGGTTTCTATTTTGCGTCCTCGGCTCCGCTGCAGATCGGAACTCCGATCGAGGTGACGCTGCGCATGCCGGCGGAAGTGACCGGTACCAAGCCGGAAGAAACGAAGTGCACGGCCCGGGTAGTACACGTGAAGAATCAGCCGTACGGCGACGGGCGAATCGGGTTCGGGGCTGAAATCGAGAAGTTCCACAACGCCATAGTTCAAGAACGCGGAATCAGCTAGCTCGCGTCCTGCCTGGGTTTGTCTTTTCAGGAGTTGGCAGCGTTGCGCCCGCCTGCAATGGTGGCACAACGGCTTGTTGGCGCTCGCGGCGATCTCGGTGGTTGCAATATCCTAAGCGGGGCAGGGACGCACCCGCTTCGGAAAGTGTTCGCTACAGCTTATGGTTTTGCGGCGGGCACGTTGATTGTCGACTTTGCGCTGCCCATGTTGTCGAAGTGGTCGTAGGCGCGCACCGCGATGGTGTGCTCACCTGGAGTGAGTCCTTCAGAGATCGCGAATTCGTAGCGCTCCTCGAGGGCGTCGCTGATGTTGCCCACCGGGGCGACGAGAATCCAGTCGCCGCCGTCGAGACTGTACTGCGCGCGATCGATGCTGCTGGTGGCGTCGCGCGCGGCGAACTTAACCACCTCTGATTGCGACGCGGGCGCGCTGGCACTGCGAAAAGCTACGGTGGTTGCTTCCAGGTGATCGATCACCGGCGGCGTGTTGTCGATCACGAATCGCTCACTGTCGCGCGTGGTGCTCAGAGTGACTGCCGGAGGATTCGACGGAGAGTCGTTCGCGACAATCCTCAGGTAATACGCGCCGTCGGGCAGGGTCGTGGCGTCCCAGGAATAGAATTTCTGGTCGAGTTTGTCTTTCAACAGCTTCCATTCTTTTTCGTTTTCGCCGCGATAGAAGACAGAGAAACGCAAGTCGTCGTCGTTGTCGTCGTGGGCGCTCCACAACACGGATTGATATCCCTTTTGCACGAATCCTTGGGGCGGCTGCTCGAATTTTTGCGAAGCGCTCTGCGAGATGATCACACCGGTGGGATTGGGCGCCGGCGGCGTTTTTAAAGTTACGGATACTGGCTGGCCGGTCTGAATCGCGTTGGCGCTTTGTACGCGCACGCTCGCGTCCTGAATGGCGATGCCGTCGATCACCGGCGCGACGTTGCGGGGAAGATAGGCAAGGCTGACCCACTCGATGCCGTCGCCGGAACGCCCGTCGTGAATGACCGCTTTCCATTGCGCGAAGCGGGCGGCGGGAGCTTCCACGCTGGCGCCGGATTTCGAGTACGGCCCGAACCATCGGGACCATTCCTTGCCGGGATCCTCCGTGTTGCCGGAGCGCACGAAAAATTCCAGCCGCGGCTCGCCGGATGTGCCGGATTTAGACGGCGATGCTGGTGGTGGACTCCACCATTCCAAGCGGCCCCACTGCGAAAA
>Ga0187871_10004064_pt1 | contig 11122 bp, 17 predicted proteins | sample June2016WEW_16_1_FD_132988 | JGI IMG/M metagenome (GOLD analysis project Ga0187871, IMG submission 132988) | Peatland microbial communities from SPRUCE experiment site at the Marcell Experimental Forest, Minnesota, USA - June2016WEW_16_10 | ecosystem: Environmental > Terrestrial > Soil >...
CCTCACGAACCGGTTGTAAATGACGCCGAAACCGTGAGAAAGGGTTGAAGTAGAAAAATGGCAGACGAGAAGAAACCAAAGGGTCAGCCGGGCGGCCAAAAGCCCCAGGGCGGCCAGGCTAAGCCGCAGGGCAAGAAGGCGAAGCCGGACCAGGCGGAAGCCGCGGCCGAGCAGCCGAGCGGCAAGCCGGCGCGTCCGAAGGCGACCAATCGCGAGACCGCGCGCCTGCGCGCCCGCTACTATAAGGAAGTATTGCCGGCGTTGATGAAAGAGCTGAGCCTCGAAAATCCGATGGCCGCTCCCAAGCTGGAGAAGATCATTGTCAACATGGGCGTGGGCGAGGCGACGCAGAATGCGAAGCTGATCGATCCGGCGGCGACCGAAGTGGGGCAGATCACAGGGCAAAAGCCGGTGGTGACGAAAGCTCGCAAGTCGATTGCGGCATTCAAGGTTCGCGAGGGCATGCCCATCGGCGTGATGGTGACCTTGCGTGGCGACCGCATGTACGAATTTTTCGATCGCCTGGTGAACGTTGCGCTACCGCGCGTGCGCGACTTCCGCGGCGTACCGACGAAGTCGTTTGACGGTCGCGGCAACTATACCCTCGGCGTGCGCGATCAGTTGATCTTTCCGGAGATCGACTACGCCAAGGTCGAAAAAATGAAAGGCATGAACATCACCATTGTCACTACAGCGGGAAGCGACGATCAGGCACGCGCGCTGCTGAAGCACATGGGAATGCCGTTTAGGCAGTGACTAGTGGTTAGTGGGTAGTGGCTAGTCAGAAGAATTCGATTCAATAACAAGGTTCGATCGCGAAATTAGCCAATGGCTAAGCGCTAATAGTTAAAGGAAACGATGGCCAGAACATCACAAATAGCCAAGTCCAATAAGAAACCCAAGTTCCCGACCCGGCAGCATAATCGCTGCAAAATTTGCGGACGCGCGCGCGGATATTTGCGCAAGTTCGGCCTTTGTCGGCTGCACTTCCGTGATCTGGCTCTACGGGGAGAGATTCCCGGAGTTGCTAAGTCGAGTTGGTGAAAAGCAGTGGATAGTGACTAGTGGCTAGTGGCTAGTTGAATGGTAGTTAGTTCGTCGCGGCTGGTTCTTACTAATTACTGCCTTCGGCGGCACCTAATGGGTGAGTAAGCGAACGGGCGGCGATTTGAGGAGAAGCAAAGCATGAGTTTGACCGATCCGGTCTCGGATTTTCTGACCCGAGTTCGCAACGCCATTAAGGCACGGCAGCAGAAGGTCGATGTTCCGCATTCCAAGCTGAAGGCGGAGATGGCCCGCATCTTGAAGGAAGAGGGCTACATTGCCAACTTCAAAGCTACTGACGAAGACGGACACAAGGTCCTGCGCGTGTACTTGAAGTACAACTCGGACAATGCTTCGCCTATGTCGGACTTGAAGCGGGTGTCGCGTCCGGGTTGCCGCGTATACGTGGGGCACAGCGAGATCCCGCGCGTGCTGGGCGGTTTGGGCATCAGCATCCTGACTACGCCGAAAGGCGTAATGACCGGCCGGCAGGCGCGCAAAGAGGGTGTCGGCGGCGAAGTGCTGTGCGAGATTTACTGAGGAAGCAGTCAGCACTCAGCTAGCGCGTTAGTTCCAGCGACAGTTTTTGGCGAAGGGCGAAAAGCGAAGAGCGATTAACGAAGAGTTACTTATGTCAAGAATCGGAAAGAAACCCATTCCACTGCCCAAAGGCGTGACGTATGCCGTCGAGGGCAATACCATACGCGTGAAAGGTCCGAAGGGCGAAGTTGTAACCCACATGCCCGGCGGTGTGAAGCTGGAGCAGAACGATGGCCACCTGCTTGTGGTGCGGGAGGATGACTCCAAGGCTGCGATTCACGGGCTGGTGCGGGCGCTAGTCAACAACTCCGTGGAAGGTGTCACCAAAGGCTGGACCAAGGAATTGGACATCGTCGGCATCGGCTACCGCGCCGAAATGAAGGGTAAGGGCACAGTGGTATTCACGCTGGGCTATTCACATCCGATCGAATATCCGCTGCCCGCAGGTATCGAGGTAGCGATCGATCCCAAGCAGACGCACCTGACCGTAAGTGGCATTGACCGGCAGAAGGTGGGATTTGTGGCAGCCGAGATGCGCAGCCTGCGTCCACCCGATCCGTACAAGAACAAGGGCGTGCGCTACACCAACGAGCGGCTGAAGAAGAAGGTGGGCAAGACGGGCGCTAAATAGTTGCCAGTTGTCAGCTAGGACTAGCAACAGGTTAAGAGATAGCGATGAGGATTTCGCAAACAGTCGCGCTCTTCACGGTGGCCATCGCGGTCACGCTTGGCGCTTCCGCCCAGACGGGAAACCAGAAGGCGGTAGACGCGATCCGCAAGACTGACCAAGAGTGGATGGCGGCATATGCCAGTAAGAGCGTAGACAAGGCGGCTTCCTTCGTCGCCCCTGATGGCGCGATGTATGCTCCGAATGCTCCGGCGGCGCAGGGTGCTGAGGCGGTAAAGAACATGGCCGCCGACATGTTCAAGCTACCCGACGTGAAGATCAGCTGGACGCCGACCCTGGTGGAGGTAGCGAAATCGGGTGATCTCGGGTTCTCGAGCGGAACCTATGAGTTCAGCTTCAAGGATCCGTCAGGAAAGACCATCAACGATAAAGGCAAGTACGTGACGGTGTGGAAGAAGCAAGCGGATGGAAGCTGGAAGGTCGTACGCGACATCTTCAATAGCGACCTGCCGTCACAGTAGACGTAATTAGCACGCGACGGCGAGTCCGTTACCCGGTTCAGAAACCCGGGACGAGGAAAAAACAAGATGCTTGCGAAGAATTCGAAGGACCAGACGCGGCAGAAGGTACATACCCGAATCCGTAAGAAGCTGGCGGGTACGACCGAGCGGCCACGGCTGAACGTTTACCGGTCGGTGAACCACATTTATGCGCAGGTGATCGACGATGCTAAGGGTGTGACCCTGGTCTCGGCCACTTCAGTGAAGAAGACCGCGAAGGGGGACAAGCGTCCCACCGGTGGCAACGTCAGCTCGGCGAAGGATGTGGGCAAGCTGATTGCCGAGCGCGCCAAAGAGAAAGGTATCAGCAAAGTGGTCTTCGACCGCGGCGGATATCTGTATCACGGGCGCATCAAGGCTTTGGCTGATGCGGCGCGCGCAGCGGGGTTAGAGTTTTAACAGCGGTTGTCAGTCGGTTGTCAGTTAGTGACTCGCAACCGGTTATAGCGAAATGCGAGAAGCGAAAAGCGAGAAAAATGCCAACAGTAAAGAAGAAGCTTGATGCGGGCCAATACCAACTGAAAGATCAGGTGGTCTCCATCAACCGCGTCACTAAGGTCGTCAAAGGTGGTAAGAACCTGTCGTTTGCGGCACTGGTGGTAGTGGGTGATCCGGGCTCGGCCGTCGTCGGTTACGGCTCCGGCAAAGCCAAGGAAGTTCCGCAGGCCATCCGCAAGGGAATCGAGTCAGCCAAAAAGAACCTGTTGCGGGTGAACCTGACGCAGACCACGATCCCGCATCAGGTGCTGGGTCGCTTTGGTTCCGGCATGGTCCTGCTGAAGCCGGCGCCGGAAGGAACGGGCGTCATTGCCGGCGGAGCGGTGCGTGCGGTCATGACTTCGGCGGGAGTACAGAATGTGCTGACGAAGTCCATCGGCACCACCAATCCGCATAACGTGATCAAGGCCACGTTCAATGCCTTGGGCAAGCTGCGCGACCGGCAGGATGTGGCGGCGCAGCGCGGCAAGACCGTCGAGGAATTGTAAATATGGCGCGCGTTCGGAAGAAAACAGAGACAACGGCAGCAGCTCCCGGTGCGAAGATGCAGTTGAAATGGGTACGGTCAGCGATTGCGGCTCCGGTGAAGCACAAGCTGGTGATCAAAGGGCTCGGCTTCACCCGGCTGAACCAAGTAGTGGAGCGCGAGGACACGCCCTCGATCCGCGGCATGGTGGCCAAGGTGCCGCACCTGGTTGAGATACTAAAATAGTTGTCAGTTTTCGGTTGAACTGGCGACGGGCTTATACAGTTGCCACGAGCGGCGGCTTTCTGACAAACGACAAACGGCAACGGACAACCGACAACATATACGGATAACGAAATGAATCTCAGCAATCTACGAGCACCACGCAAATCGTCGGAGAACCGCAAGCGCGTCGGGCGCGGCATGGGTTCGGGCATGGGCAAGACGTCCACCCGCGGCCACAAGGGACAAGGTTCGCGCAGCGGTTCGCGCCTGATGCGCGGCTTCGAAGGCGGCCAGATGCCCCTGCATCGCCGTTTGCCCAAGCGTGGCTTCGTCAATATCTTTCGCACCGAGTACGAAGTGGTGAATCTGGAGAAGCTGGCCAGCCTGAGCGATAGCGAGATCACGCCCGAAGTGCTGCGCAAGGCAGGAATGGTAAGCTCTAAAAACGCGCTGGTGAAGGTGCTGGGCCAGGGCGAGCTGTCGAAGGCGCTGACCGTGCACGCGCATAAGTTTTCCAAGTCGGCTCAGGAGAAGATCGAGAAGGCCGGCGGGAAGGTGCAGGTTCTCTAAGAGTTGTCGGTTGTCAATTGTCGGTTCTCAGTTTTGCGAGCCGAGACTGCGTTATCGCCAACAACTCTTTTTGTAGTGTTTTCGTTTGCGTGAAGTTGTCGCGATCGTGGTTGTTAACTGACAACTGACAACCGGCAACTGACAACTGAGGTTCAGATGCTTGAGAAGTTAGCCAACGTATTCCGCGTTCCCGATCTGCGAAAGCGCATTCTGTTCACGCTTGGGCTGCTGGCGGTGTACCGTCTCGGGGGTCACATTCCCACGCCGGGTATCAACGCCGACAAGCTGTCGCAGTTTTTCGATCAGAACCGGGGCAGCTTCCTGGGATTTGTCGATCTGTTCAGCGGCGGCCAATTGCGCCGCCTGACCGTCTTCGCACTAGGCATCATGCCGTACATCACGGCATCGATCATTCTGCAGCTGATGACCGTGGTCTACGAGCCGCTGGCCAAGCTGCAGAAGGAAGGCGAGCTGGGCCGCAAGAAGATCACGCAGTGGACGCGGTATCTAACTCTAGGCCTCAGCGCGGTGCAATCGCTAGGCATTGCTTATACGCTTCAGCGGCAGCCTGATTTCGTGGTCAATCCCGGAATCGGTTTCGTGCTTATGACCATGCTGACTCTGACCACGGGCAGCGTCTTCATTATGTGGCTGGGCGAGCAGATTACCGAGCGCGGCATCGGCAACGGCATGTCGCTGCTGATTTTCGCCGGCATCGTGGTTGGTCTGCCCCGCGGCGTCGCCGACCTCTTCCAGAAGGCCCAGACCCAGGCTTGGGGCGCATTTACCGTACCGGCCATGCTGCTGCTGGTGGTACTGATGATCGCGGTGGTCGCGTTCATCGTCTTCGTGGAGCGCAGCGAGCGCCGCATTCCGGTGCAATATGCCAAACGCGTGGTCGGGCGCAAGATCATGGGTGGGCAGTCGACTCACCTGCCGCTACGGGTTAACTCCGGCGGTGTCATGCCGGTAATCTTCGCGTCCTCGGTGCTGACCTTGCCCCAGACGGCGGGCGCGCTGCTGAAGGGCAAGAGCGTGTTTGTCGACCGCATGCTGAGCTCGCTCGCCTGGGGTGAGCCCATGTATACCGTGCTCTATGCTGTCGGCATCATTTTCTTTGCTTACTTCTACGTCTCGATCGTATTCAACCCGAATGAAGTGGCCGACAACATGCGGAAGTACGGCGGGTTCATCCCTGGCATTCGGCCCGGTCTGAGGACTGCGAATTACATCAATGACATTCTGACGCGCATTACACTGGTCGGCGCCCTCTATCTGATCCTGATATCGTTTATCCCCGAGTGGATGATCGCCGGCATTCGCCTCAATCACCTGCCAGGCGCGATTGGCACGTTCTTCGAACGGCTGCCCCCCTGGGTGACCAATGGCTTGGGCGTGAACTTCTACTTTGGCGGTACATCGCTGCTGATCGTTGTCGGCGTGGCCATGGATACCATCAACCAGGTCGAGTCGCAACTGGTGATGCGGCATTACGAAGGTTTCACCCCGCGCAGCGGACGAGTGCGGGGAAGAAGGGCAACGTGGTAAAGGCGGCATTTAGCACTTAGTCAAAAGCGCGCCACCGACGCTCTTCCGAGGTACTCAGGTTTGGCAGCAAGCAGCATTGGTTTTGGCTAATTGCTAATTGCTAATTGCTAAGTGCCAAATGCTATAAGTGCCAAATGCTAAGTGCTGTCTTCGGAGCACCGGGAAGCTCCGCCCTATGAGGGTACGAACATGGAAGTGCAGGCTTCCGCAGCAGTGGGCGTACAGGCGAACGCGGGCATAACTGGTCCCATCATCCTGCTGGGACCACCGGCGGCCGGCAAGGGAACGCAGGCCAAGCTGATCGCTGAAACCTTTGGCATCCCGCAGATCTCCACCGGAGATATTCTGCGGGCGAACGTGGCTCGGAAGACCGAGCTTGGGATGAAGGCCAAGGCGATCATGGAGCGCGGCGACCTGGTTCCCGACGAACTGGTCTGCGACATGGTAGCGTCGCGATTGCAGGAGGCCGATTGCGAGCGCGGGTTCATCCTGGACGGTTTTCCGCGGACCGTGCGGCAAGCGGAATGGTTGGATGCGCAGCTCGCCCAGATGCGGGCGTGCAAGAAGGGTGATGTTGCTGCCCAGCAGGCGTGCGCGGACCCGGTTGTGATCCGGTTGGTCGTAGATTATAATGTTCTACGGCAACGGATTACCGGACGCCGTTCGTGTCCCACCTGCGGGCAAGTTTATAACGTCTACTTCCAGCCTCCCAAAGTCCAGGGCATCTGCGATGTTGATGGCACGGCGCTTGTATCGCGCCCGGACGATGAGGAGAGCGTTTTTGCGGAACGGATGAAGGCCTACGAGCAGCAGACGCTGCCACTCGTAGGCTATTACCGCGAGCGCGGCCGGCTGATCGAAGTGAACGGCGAGCAGCCGGTGGAAGAGGTAATGGCGCAGGCGTTCAGCGCGATCGAGAATGTCAATCGTTTGTAAGTCGTCCTCCGAAATCGAGAAGATGCGCCGCAGCGGGCATATTGTCCGGCAGGTGCTGGAGGCGACGAGAGAAGCGGTGGCGCCGGGACGCTCCACGATGGATCTGGAGCGAGTGGCCGAGCGCAAGATCCGCGACCTGGGCGCGAAGCCGGCATTCAAGGGCTATTACGACTATCCCTGTGTGCTGTGCACGTCGATTAACAACGAAATCGTGCATGGCATCCCGTCCGAAGAACGATTGCTGAAGCCGGGAGATATCGTCTCCCTTGACTGCGGCGTAGTGCTGGACGGCTATTACGGAGACGCGGCGATAACCGTTCCCGTGGGCGAACTTGGACCGGAGCTGCAAACGCTGCTGGACGTCACGCGTGAGTCGCTGGAGCAGGGAATCGAAGCTGCCCGAGTTGGCAATACCGTGGGCGATGTCGGGGCCGCGGTGCAGGGCATAGTGGAAGCCAACGGCTTCAGCGTGGTGCGCGAGTTCGTGGGCCACGGCATCGGGACCAAGCTGCACGAAGAGCCGCAGGTGCCGAATTTCGGGAAGCCGGGATACGGCCCGAAGCTGCGGGACGGCATGGTGCTGGCCATCGAGCCGATGGTGAACATGGGCGGTCCGGAGACGCGGCTGCTGGATGACAAATGGACGGCAGTGACGCAAGACGGAAGTTATAGCGCCCACTTCGAGCACTGCATAGCGGTGACACGCAATGGGCCAGTGATTCTGACTGAATAGCGGTTGTCGGTTGTGAGTTGTCAGTCAGCAACAAGCAGCTAGCTAATCGGTTTCGAAAAGATTCGTATCAGGGCACGACTTTAGTCGTGCCGAACAAGACGCAGAGAATTCGGGCTTTAGCCCCTGCGCCAGGCAACTGCCAATTGGGATTGAATGAGCAAGGAAGACGCGATTGAAGTAATGGCAGTGGTGGTTGAACCGCTGCCCAATGCGATGTTTCGAGTGGAGCTGGAGAACAAGCATCAGGTGCTGGCGCACGTTTCTGGCAAGATGCGCAAGAACTTCATCCGCATTCTTCCCGGCGACCGGGTCGCGGTGGAGTTGTCGCCGTACGACCTGACTCGCGGACGCATTGTTTATCGGTACAAGTAGTCAGTCACCCGTAGCCACGGTCGACAGCCGCGAATCAGGTTCGATTGTGAAGCGGTGACGCTCATGAAGTTTAGTTATAGTAGCAAGACTGGTCGGCAGAGGCGCCGTAGGCGCGAAAGAGCTTAGCCCAGCGCTTCGGCGCCGGGTTGGATCGAAAAGAAGATTGAGTCCCGTAGGGACGGCAGAAGGTTGGAAGGGACTGTAGTAATTATGAAAGTCAGGGCATCCGTCAAGAAGATTTGCGACAAATGCAAGGTGATCCGCCGCCACGGCGTGGTGCGGGTGATCTGCGAAAACTCGAAGCACAAACAGAGGCAGGGGTAGCATGGCACGTATTGCAGGCGTGGATCTTCCGCGCAATAAACACATCAAGATCGCGCTGACTTATATCTACGGGATCGGCAACTCGCGTTCCGCCAACATCCTTGGTTCGGCGAGCGTCGAGCCCACCAAAAAGGTCAGTGACCTGAACGAGGACGAGGTCAACCGCATTCGCCAGGTCATCGAGCAGGAAGGCAACGTCGAAGGCGATCTGCGCAAAGACGTTTCGATGCACATCAAGCGCCTGATCGAAATCGGCTCGTATCGCGGGTATCGTCATCGCCGCAGCCTGCCGGTTCGCGGCCAGCGCACCCACACCAACGCCCGCACTCGCAAGGGACCGCGCAAGGGCACGGTTGCTAATAAGAAGAAAGCGACGGGTAAGACATAATCCATGGCTAAAGCAGCAGGTTCGGCCGCCGACAAAAAGGGCAAGACGAAGAAGTTCAAGAAGAAGGAGCGCAAGCACGTCCCGCATGGACTGGTGCACGTGCAGGCGTCCTTCAACAACACCATCGTCACCATCTCGGACCTCAACGGTAACACGGTGTCGTGGAAGAGTTCGGGATCGCTGGGTTTCCGCGGATCGCGCAAGGGTACGCCGTTCGCGGCGCAGCAGGCGGCCGCGAACGCCGCTAACCAGGCGCGCGATCACGGCATGCGCAGCGTGGACGTGCGCGTCAGCGGGCCGGGCTCGGGACGCGAATCGGCCGTGCGCGCGCTGGCAGCCTCCGGTTTGGATGTGCGCTCCATTAGGGACGTGACGCCGGTTCCGCACAACGGTTGCCGTCCGCCGAAACGCAGAAGGGTGTAGTTGTGCCGGATCCAGTAGTCGCCGAGCCGCAGAGCAAAGTCATGACCCTGCAGGGCTTGGTGCCGATAGCGCATGTAGCTGATGTAGCCGGATCCATCGAGTTCTACAAGCTACTTGGATTCGAAGTGAAGAACACCGTCGAGCACGATGGGCAGCTGCAATGGGCGTGGCTGCAGAACGGGCAAGCGCATTTCATGATCGCGCGTTCCGCTCGGCCGATGAATCCGGATGCGCAGGACGTCTTGTTTTATCTTTACGCGCCGGACGTAGTCGCGTTCCGCAACGAGCTTCAGAGCCGGGGCGTAAAGGTTGGGCAGTTGAATTACCCGTTTTACATGCCGCGAGGCGAGTTCCGTGTTGACGATCCGGACGGCTATGCGTTGTTCATCGCGCACGCGGACTGAATCCGGGGCAACGGCCGACCCAGTCGGGCGATTAGGGACGGGCAGCCTCTTGAGCTTCGCTGCGTACTGCCTCGCCCTAGCCAGAAAAGGATTAGAACGGGGCACCCGGGCAAGGTTTGACTCGGGCGCAGCAGCTGGGACGCGAAGCAACCGAGTCCCGCTCTGCGGGACGGCGACATGATAGCCCAGGATGGAGGCCGCCGCGGCGGGCCGGAATCCTGGGGGAAGTTTGCGATATAGATTTTGAGCCCCTTCGGGGGCGGCACAGAGCTTGGTCAGAATCAGATTGGCTGTTGAAACATCTAATTCTCATCTAGCTAACAACTGATTTTGATCGGGACGAAGGGACGCCAATCCTGTAAACCGATCTGCAAGACGAGCAGACAAGCTCTGCTCCAGGGAGAAAGTAATTTGGCACGCTACAAAGACGCGGTATGCCGCCTTTGCCGCCGCGAGGGCATGAAGCTGTTCCTCAAAGGCGCAAAGTGCTTTACGGACAAGTGTCCGATCGAAAAACGTAATTTCGCCCCTGGCCAGCACGGTAAGGACCGCAAGGCCAAGATCGTCGGATACGGCCTGCAGCTTCGCGAAAAGCAGAAAGCGAAGCGCATGTACTTCGCGCAGGAAGGCCAATTCCGCAACTACTTCGAGCGTGCGGCGCGCAGCAAGGGCGTCACCGGCGAGCTGTTGCTTCAGCAACTCGAGCGGCGTCTCGACAACGTCGTTTATCGCTTGGGCTTCGCCGTTGCTCGCAGGCAGGCGCGCCAGTTGGTGCGTCACGGACATGTGGCGGTGAATGGCCGCAAGGTCAACATTCCGTCGTACTCGGTAAATACGGGCGACGAGATCGCCATACGCGAAGGCAGCAACAAGCTGGCGATACTGGAGATCGCGAAGGAATTCGCCAGTCATCAGGCGCCACCGGCATGGCTGGAAGTCGATCGCGACGGTTACAAGGGCCGCGTGCTGGCATTGCCGAAGCGCGAAGATATCAACCTGCCGATTAACGAGCAGCTGATCGTCGAGTTGTACAGCAAGTAGCAGCTAGCAATCAGCAACTAGTTTTTGCCAACGCTGACTAGATTGCGAAGCTCGCGCTTGGTTGCGCAGCTTGCACGGCACGGAACCAAGTCCCGCAAAGCGGGACGGACGCGGGCCTGAAGGCGCGCTCTATCTGTGCCGGCTGAAGCCGGCTCACCATGGAACAACGGTTAGACGCGGGTCTAAAGGCCCGCCCTACCACACCCTTCGCACCAGATCAGCCGGCATTCTGGCCGCGCAGCACGGGCGAAGAGAAACAGGAGCTACAGATGCTTTGGAAAGGCTTTCAGAAACCGAAACGGCTGGCCACTGACACCGAGACCTTGACCGACAAGTACGGTCATTTCTGGGCACAGCCCTTCGAACGCGGGTTTGGTACCACCATCGGCAACGCGCTTCGCCGCGTGCTGCTGTCCTCCATC
>Ga0187871_10004066_pt1 | contig 11121 bp, 7 predicted proteins | sample June2016WEW_16_1_FD_132988 | JGI IMG/M metagenome (GOLD analysis project Ga0187871, IMG submission 132988) | Peatland microbial communities from SPRUCE experiment site at the Marcell Experimental Forest, Minnesota, USA - June2016WEW_16_10 | ecosystem: Environmental > Terrestrial > Soil >...
ATCGATCCGCACGTCGCGAGGATGTAGAGACCGATGACCACCACGCCGTGTTGGAGGCCCACCGTGTAGGCGATGTGGTACGAGCCGAGTTGGGCGCTGGGGTGATGACTCAGCATCGTCTCGAGCAACACCGCCGACGTGACGACGCCCAACGCCACGAACGGGGCGATCACCCGTCGGCGACTCCGCGGTTCGAGTAGGAGCACCATCGTCGGCACCAGGGTCGGTAGGACGGCGAAGGCGAACAACAGATAGATCCACATGGCGACGATGCCGACGGAGTGCGGGACGTGATGCTGCAGTTGCCACCACACGAACGTCTCATCGATCTGATGCAGGCCCAGGAGGATTGGAAACGGTGCGATCAGCCGGTACTCCGGACGACCCTTGAGGTGTCGACAGGCGTCGAGACCGATCACGGTCACCACGAGGCCGCCGACCAGGTCCCCCTCAGGCGAGAAACACATGGTCGTTCACGTACTCTCGACGAATGATTCGGCGAGCTCGAGGTGTTACGACGTCACGCATACGGCACCATAACCTCAGCGCCCGCGCTCGCGACCGATGACTCCGCCCATCAGGCGCGCAGTCAATCGGCCGAGGTGAGATCGAACAACGCCACTAGCGCTGTTCGATGAGGTCCATATAGTCGTCGTTCCACAGGTTGAAGTACTCCTCGGGCAACAGCACGGCGTGCGTCGGCTCGAGCGTCTCGACGAATCCCCGTTCGTGACTGACCGCGACGATGGTGCCCTTCCACCTGTGCATCATGTCGCCCAACGCGACCACGCTCGCGGGGTCCAGGTTGTTCGTCGGTTCGTCGAGCAGTAGAAGATTCGCGTCCGAGGACGCCAGTATCGCCAGGGCCAACTTCGCGCGCTCGCCGCCCGACAGCGTGGCGGGCATCTGGTGGGCGGCCGATCCCTTGATGCCGAACGCGCCGAGGAGCGAGCGGCGCTGCACTTCGGTCACGACCGTCGCGTTCTCGAGGTTGTCGAGCACCGTCTTGGTGAAGTCCAACTGTTCGTTCTCCTGCGCGAAGTAGCCCACCGTCACGTTGGCGCCGAACTTCACGACCCCCTTCGAGGACTTCTGCGTGCCGGCGAGACATCGCAACATCGAGGACTTACCGGCGCCGTTGCGTCCGACGATCACGATGCGGTCCCCTCGACGCGTGATGAAGTTCACGTCCTTCAGGACCTTCAGCGACCCGTAGCTGACGGCTACGTGTTCCACCGTCATCGGTACGTCGCCGCTGCGTGGAGGGATCGGCAGCTTGAACGTGACCTTGCGCTCCTTCTTCGTCACCTCGACGCGGTTGTCCTGCAGCTTCTCGACCTTGCGGTCGAGGACCTTGGCCAGGCGCGCGCGCTTCTCGGTCTGTCCGCGCATCGAGTCGGCCAGTTTCGAGAGTCGGTCGATCTGCTCGTCCTGGTGGGACGCCAGCTTCTCTTCGCTGAGTCGCCGCTCCTCTTCGAGCTGCAGGAACTTCGAGTAGTTCCCCTTGTACTCGCGCAGTTGACCTTCACGAAGCGCCAGCACGCGGTCGATCGACTTGTCCAGCAGGGGCAGGTCGTGACTGATGACCAGGACCGTGCCGTGGAAGCGGTCGAGCTCTTCGAAGAGCCAGCGCTTGGCCGCCTTGTCGAGGTGGTTCGTCGGTTCGTCCAGCACCATCGTCGTCGGCTCTTCGTAGAGCACGCGCATCAGGTCGACGCGACGGCGCTGGCCACCCGAGAGCGAGTCGAGGTCCTCCAGGAGGAGGTCCTCCTTGAGCCCCAGTCCGGCGGCGAGTCGCGACACCTCGGACTCGGCCTCGTAGCCGCCGAGTTCGCGGAACTTCTCCTCGAGCGTCGTGAACCGCTGGATCGTCTCGTCGGTCGGGTGGGCGGCGAGTTCGTGACGGGCGTGTTGCATGTCGGCATCGAGTTGATCCAGTCCGCGCGCCGACAGCACGTGCGAGAGCCCGATCGGCTCGACGCCGAGTCCGCCCGCGACCGGCTCCTGGGGCAGGTGGCTCATGGTCCCCTGGTGCGTCACCGAGCCCTCGACGCGCAGGTGCTCGGGGTGCTCGCCCAGCAGGATCGACAACAGCGTCGACTTGCCGGCGCCGTTGCGTCCGACGATGCCCACCTTCTCGGCGTTGCCCACCGTGAACGAGACGGGGTTGAGGATACGCCGAGCGCCGATCTCTATGCCTAAATCTCGAACTATGAGCATTTAGCGCCCTAGCGACCCAGCCGCTGCAGTCAGTTCGTCGCGGAACTGCGGATGGGCGATCTCGCTGAGGAGGGCGGCGCGCTCGCGCACCGTTCGTCCCCGCAGGTCGGCCGATCCGTACTCGGTGACGATGATTCCGGCCAACTGGCGTGGCGAAGTCACGGTCGAATGCGCGGTCATGTCTCCAATGATACGGCTCTTCAGAACGCCGTCGACCGTCGCGGTCGACTGGAGACAGATGAGTGACGCGTGCTCGAGCGACAGGCTCGTGCCCTCGGTGAAGTCCATGTGACCGCCGACGCCCGAGAACTGCCGCGGCCCGATCGTGTCGGCGATGATCTGTCCGTGCAGGTCGACCTCCAGGGCCGAGTTGATCGAGACCATCCGGTGGTTCTGCGCGATGACGTGCGGGTCGTTGGTGTAGAAGACCGGCGCGACGCCGATGTCGGGGTTGTCGTCGATGAAGTCGTACATCGCGCGGGTGCCGGCCGCGAACGTGATGACCGCGGTCCCGCGGTTGATCGTCTTCTTCGTGTTCGTCGCCTTGCCAGCCGCCATGAGTTCGAAGAGTCCGTCGGTGAACATCTCGGAGTGCACGCCGTACTCGCCGCCGTCGCCCTGGGCCAACATCCGCGCGACCAGGTTCGGCACGGCGCCGATGCCCGTCTGCAGGGTCGCGCCGTCGGGTATCAGGGTGGCCGCGATCTCGGCGATGCGTAGGTCCTCGGGTGAGCCGGACTCGTTCGCGAACACCGTCGGTTGCTCGTCGGTGTAGACGATGACGTCGACGTCGGCGAGGTCGAGGTGGTTCTCGTGACCGACCAGCGCGTGCGTGTACGGGAAGTGCGGCGAGGCCTCGACGATCAACAGTCGCTCGGGGTCGCGACCGGCACGGACCAACTCCTCGAGGGTGGCGCCGTTATAGAGCGAGAGACTGACGCGCCCCTGGGCGTCGGGCATCGACACCGGCGCCATCATCACCCGGGGACTCAGGTGCTGGATCAGCAGTCCGTAGTGGCGGAAGAACGACGGCACGTGCTGGACGTCGGCGCCCTTGGCGACCAGCGAGCGTTCGTTCCCGCCGAAGAAGTTGACGCGGTAGTGCACGTTGGGATGGAGGAACACCTCCGGCGAGCCGAGCGAGAGGCCGCCACTGAACGTGAGGTCCTCCCAGTCATCGCGCGCGCCGAGCGCGCGAAAGAGCGCGACCGGCGTGCCGGTGATGATACCGAAGCCGATGGTGTCGCGCGGACGAACGAGCGCGGCGGCCTCCTCGACGGTCAACTCACGCGCACTCATCGATACATTCTGCACGACCACACCGGCTGTGCCACGATTTAGAGATGAGCGATACGTTCACCATCGACCTCTGGAGCGACGTGGTCTGCCCGTACTGCTACCTGGGCCGCCGTCAACTCGCCGCGGCACTCGTCGACTTCGAGCAGCGCGATCTGGTCTCGATTCGCCACCGCGCCTACGAACTCGACCCGCGCGCCAGGCTCACGCACGAACGGCCGCTCGCCGACGTGGTCGCCGCGAAGTACGGCGTGCCGGTCTCGCAGGTACACGCGTCGCACGAACGCCTCGAGCGCGAGGCACGTGCCCTCGGCATGACGTGGTCCTTCGCGACGGCGAGACCGACCAACACGCTCGACGCGCATCGCGTCATCGCCCTCGCCGCCACCCAGGGACTGGGTGATCAGATGAACGATCGACTGTTCCGTGCCTATTTCTCAGAAGGTGAGCTCGTGAGCGACCACGGACGTCTGAGTGCCTTGGCCCTCGACGTCGGCGTCGAGGGCGCGGACGCCTTGTGGGACGGCGATGCATTCACCGAGGTGGTGCGCGCCGACGAGGCCGCGGCGCAGGAGCTCGGCATCTCCGGCGTCCCGTGTTTCCTCTTGGACTCGAGGTTCATGGTGATGGGCGCCCAGGGCAAGGATCAGATCCTCGACGTGTTGCGGCGGGCCTGGGCCCGCCGGGCGGCCTAGTCGACGTCTTCGGTCGGCACGACGGCCGCCGTCGCGACGGAGTGACCCTCGTCGAGGTTCATCACGCGCACGCCCGTCGCGTCGCGTCCCTGGGAGGAGACTTCGCGCACCGGCGTTCGAATGAGCACGCCGCCGGTGGAGGCCAGCATCACTTCGTCATCGAGCCGCGTCATAAACGCGGCGACCAGAAATCCACGCGCCGCGGTCAGTTTGATCGCGCGAACACCCTGCCCGCCGCGACCCTGGCGATTGAAACGCTCGACCTTCACGCGCTTGCCGAAACCGGTATCGGTGACCACGAAGAGGTCGGCGTCGTCACGCACCACGTCGAGTGAGATCGCCTTGTCGTCGCCGCGCAACTTGATGCCGCGCACGCCCATCGAGTCGCGGCCCACTTCGCGCACCTCGGCCTCCGGGAAACGGATCGCCATGCCGCGGTACGTCACGACCATGAGGTCCTCGTCGCCACTCGTCGCCACGACGCGCACCACTTCGTCGCCGTCGCGCAGGTTGATGGCGATCCATCCCTCACGACGCGACTTGTCGTACTCGCTGAAGGCCGTCTTCTTCACGGTGCCGTTCGCGGTCGCGAAGACGAGGAACTTGTCCTTCGGGAAGTCGTCGGTCGTCACGATCGCCTGGATCGACTCATTCGGCTGCAGGTTCAAGAGATTGACGATCGCGGTGCCCTTGGCCGTGCGCTCCTTCATCGGGATCTCGTGACCTCGCAGACGGAAGACCCGTCCGCGGTTGGAGAACAACAGGAGGTACGCGTGCGTCGTCGTGTGCACGATCTGTTGGACGAAGTCCTCGTCGCGCAACTTCGCTCCCTGGACGCCGCGCCCGCCGCGGCCCTGGACGCGGAACGCGTCGGCGGCGACCGACTTCACGTACCCTGCCTGGGTCATCGTGATCACGATGTCTTCGTCGTCGATGAGGTCTTCCATTCCGAGCTCGCCCGGGTCGTTCACGACCTGCGTGAGACGGTCGTTGGCGTACTTGTCGCGGATGGCCGTAATCTCCGTGGCGATCACCCCACGAAGCTTCACGTCGCTCGCGAGGATCGACTGGAGTTCGGCGATCGTCTCGCGCAACTTCGTCATCTCCTCTTCGAGTTCGCTGCGACCGAGTCGCGTGAGACGGCCGAGGGTCATGTCGAGGATGTGGTTCGCCTGCTCCTCGGAGAAGTCGAACGGCGCGGCCGTCAAGGCGATTCGCGCGGCGGCGCGGTCATCGGATCCACGGATCGCCGCGATGACGAGGTCGAGCATGTCGATCGCCTTCAAGAGGCCCTCGACGATGTGGGCGCGGGCCTCGGCCTTGCGCAGGCGGAACTGTGTCCGGCGCGTGAGCACCTCGACCTGGTGCGCGATGTAGTGCGTCAACGCCTGGGCGAGGTTCAACGTGCGCGGCACGCCGTCGACCAGCGCCAGCATGTTGACCGCGAACGTCGTCTGCAGCGACGTGTTCTTGTAGAGCTTGTTCAGCACGACGTTCGCGTTGGCGTCACGCTTCAACTTCACGACGAGGCGCGCCTTGCGTCCGGCCGAGTCGTTCTGCACCGCCGAGATGCCGTCGACGTCACCGTTCTTCACGAGGTCGTAGATCTTCTCCTCGATCGACTCCACCGACACCTCGTACGGGAACTCGGTGACCACGATGCGGATATCCCTCGCGGTCTCCTCGATCTCGGCGACGGCGCGCATCTTGATCGAGCCGCGGCCACTGCGGTAGGCGTCGAGGATCCCCTGTCGACCGAGGATCTGCGCGCCGGTCGGGAAGTCCGGACCCTTCACGAAGGCCATCAGGTCATCGGGGGTGGCGTCGGGGTTGGCGAGCAGGTGCAGCGTGGCGTCGATGACCTCGCCGAGGTTGTGGGGCGGGATCTTCGTCGCCATGCCCACCGCGATGCCTTGGGAGCCGTTGACGAGGAGGTTCGGGAAGCGCGACGGCAACACCGTCGGCTGCTGGGTCGAGTTGTCGTAGTTCGGCTCGAAGTCGACCGTCTCTTCGTCGATCGAGTCGAGCAGTTCGAGCGCCAACGGCGCGAGCCGGCACTCGGTGTAGCGCATCGCCGCGGCGCCCTCGTCGGGACCGGTGCCCCCGAAGTTGCCGTGGCCGCTGACGAGCGGGTGACGCATCGCGAAGTCCTGGACCATCCGCACCAGCGCGTCGTAGATCGCGGAGTCGCCGTGCGGGTGATAGGTGCCCATGACCTCGCCGACGACCTTGGCGCACTTCGCGTGCGGGCGGTCGGGACGAAGGCCCTGGTCGAACATCGAGTAGAGGATCCGTCGGTGCACCGGCTTGAGGCCGTCGCGCACGTCGGGCAGGGCTCGAGAGACGATGACCGACATCGAGTACTCGAGGAACGACCGCTCCATCTCGAGGTTGATCTCGATCGGTTCGACGTAGCCGACGACCTCGTCCTCCGGTGGTGGCGTCCCGGCGCCTGAACTGTCGGTGGTGCGTGCCATGTGCCTCTCCGCCTAGATGTCTAGGAAGCGAACGTCTTTCGCGTTGGTCTGAATGAAGTGCCGGCGCTGCGGGACGTCATCGCCCATGAGGATCGAGCAGACCTCGTCGGCGAGCGCGGCCTGTTCGACCGTGATCTGGAGGAGCGCGCGCTTGGTCGGGTCCATCGTGGTGTCGCGCAACTCGTCGAAGTCCATCTCGCCGAGTCCCTTCAGGCGCTGGAAGTCGTTCTTGTGGTCGGGGTGCTCGGCCATGAACGTCGCCTTGGCCGCGTCGTCGTGCAGGTACACCTTCTCCTTGCCGACCAGCGTGGAGTACAGGGGGGGCTGACCGACGTACACGTGGCCGTTGTTCACCAACTCGGTCATCTGACGAAAGAAGAACGTGAGCAACAGCGTGCGGATGTGGCTCCCGTCGACGTCGGCGTCGGCGAGCAGGATGATCTTGTCGTAACGAATCTTCGTCACGTCGAAGTCGGCCTCGACGCCGGCGCCGATCGCCGAGATCAACGCCTGGATCTCGGTGTTCCTCAGGATTTTGTCGCTCCGCGCCTTCTCGACGTTGAGGATCTTGCCGCGAATGGGCAGGATCGCTTGGATGCGTGGGTTACGCGCGTCCTTCGCCGACCCGCCCGCCGAGTTGCCTTCGACGATGAACAGCTCGCACTCGCGCGGTTCGCTCGACGAACAGTCGACGAGCTTGCCGGGAAGTCCGGCCCCGTCGAGGGCGCTCTTGCGTCGCGTGAGGTCGCGCGCGTGACGCGCCGCCTGACGCGCCCGGGCCGCCTGCACTGATTTGGCGACGATCTGTCCGCCTTCTTTCGGATTCTCCTCGAGCCAGTCGGCCAACTTCTCGTTCGTCGCTCGCTCCACCAACGAACGGATGGACACGTTGCCGAGCTTGCCCTTCGTCTGGCCCTCGAACTGCGGCTCCGCCAAACGCACCGAGACGATGGCGGTGAGGCCCTCGCGTATGTCCTCGCCGGCGAGGTTCTCGTCCTTCTCCTTCAGGAGGTTGCGCTTTCGCGCGTAGCGGTTGACGACGTTGGTGATCGCCTTGCGGAATCCCTCTTCGTGCATGCCGCCTTCGATCGTGGCGATGCCGTTGGCGAAGGAGTGGATGCTCTCGTAGTAACCGGTGTTCCACTGGAAGGCGACCTCCACCTCCTGGGCCGGTTCGGACTGTTCGTAGAATCCGACCTTGCGGAAGAGCGACTCCTTGGTGTTGTTCAGATGACGCACGTAGTCCACGATGCCGCCGTTGTACTTGTACGTCTCTTTCGACTGACGACCGGCGCGCTCGTCGACGAAACGAATCTCGAGTCCGCGATTCAAGAACGCCATTATCTGGAGTCGTTCCGTGATGGTCTGCGCGCGAAAGTCCACGTCGTCGAAGATCGTCGGATCGGGCGTGAAGGTGACCGAGGTGCCGGTGCGTCCGCGCGGCGCCGGACCGGTGACCTTCAACTTGCCTTGCGGCTTGCCGCCGTTCTTGAACGTCATCTGATAGTGGTTGCCGTTGCGGTCGACCTCGAGGAGCAGCTCCGTCGAGAGGGCGTTCACGATCGAGGCGCCCACGCCGTGGAGACCCCCCGAGACCTTGTAACCCCCGCCGCCGAATTTCCCGCCGGCGTGCAACGTCGTGTACACGATCTCCGCGGCCGACTGACCGGGGTACTGGGGGTGATCTTCGACGGGGATTCCGCGTCCGTCATCGCTCACGCGACAGCTGCCGTTGGCGAGGATGGTGACGTCGATTCTCGTGCAAACACCGGCCATCGCCTCGTCGACCGAGTTGTCGACCAGCTCGCGGATCAGGTGGTGCAGACCCGAGGGACCGGTCGAACCGATGTACATGCCTGGTCGGACCCTGACTGGTTCTAGACCTTCGAGAACGGTGATGTCGACAGCTTCGTAGCTGTCGGGTTCCTTGGTCTTCTGGGCCACGAAGGCTTCCTTTCGGTGATCAGATCATGGCGCGAATCGCGCAGTCGAAGACAATTTTTCGACTGTTCTATCCTACCCGAGAAGCTGTAACTCTCGGCCCAAACGGGGCCGCAATCGAGCGCTTCTTTGCCTCGTTTCTATGGCTTTGCGAGCACCGTTCGAAGAGACTTTGGAGCACGTGCGCCAAGTGATGAAAAACCCTCCAGAATCGTCGTGGCGTCACTCATGACGCGCTGCGCGAACGCACCCGACGGGACGCTCACGAGCAGCACCCCGTCCTTCACGAACTCCGGTCGACAGTGTTCGGCGATCACCGGTTCGACGATGCTCGGCCACAGGTTTCGTATCTCGTCGATGTCACGAAGGTCGACCTTGCGCAGTCGACCAGCGAGCGTGTTGAGCAGTTCACCGAGCTTCGCCGGTGGTTCATCACGCGATCTCATGGGACCAGCGTCGTCAGATCGATGACCGCGGCCGGGTGCATCCCGGCCGGCAGTGGTGACGCCGTCGTCACCAGTGTTTGACCTGTTGGGAGGAGATTTAGGAGTCGATCGCTCCGGTGAGGATCGAGTTCGCTGAAGACGTCGTCGAGCAGTAGGAGTGGATCGACGCCGCGTCGATTCTGAACCAGTTCGTGACCGGCGAGTCGGATCGCCAACGCGAGTGATCGCTGCTCCCCCTGTGACGCTTGACGTCGCGTGTCGCGTCCGTCCAACGTCAACGCGACGTCGTCACGCTGCGGTCCGATCGTCGTGTGACCGCGAAAGCGATCGTCGTCGAACGAATCACGAAGTGCCTGTTCGAGGTCGCCACTCCAGGACTGTTCGTACGTCGCGGTGATGATCGAGTCGTCCTCGGCGAGCTCGTGGTAGTAGTTCGAGATCAGTGGCGCGACGTCGTCCAGGAGCTTCGTTCGCAGCGCGACGAGCTCTTCACTGACGCGACAGAAATCGATCGTCCAGACGTCGAGCTCACCCTGTTGCAACGACGTGGGCCGTTCGCCTTGCAACTGACGCAGGAGTGCGTTTCGTTGGCTGAGAATCCGCGTGAAGCGCTCGATCACGTCGCCGGTCGTCAGGTCGACGTCGGTGAGCAGATTCGTCAAGAAGGTGCGGCGATGTTCGGCTCCCTGGCGAACGATGTCGACACCTTCGGGCGTGAACACCGTGAGGGGAAGCACGTCGGCCACGTCGGCGCGTGATTTCGGGCGCTGACCGTTCACGAGCATCCTCTTCGTCGTGTTGCGCACGCCGCGCGTGAGCGTCAGGTCGACCTGGACACGTCGTTCACGTTGGAAGAGCACACCGTGCACCTCACTCGCGCTCTCGCCGGTTCGGATGAGGTCGCTCGCCGCACCGGTGCGAAACGATGTGGCGGTCGCGAGGGCGTAGACGGCCTCGAGGACGGTGGTCTTGCCGGTGCCGTTGGGTGATAAGAGGACGGTGATCGCCTCGACGTCGGGTTTGAATGAGAGCTCTCGGAAGAGCCGGAAGTTCGCCAGACGCAACTCGTGGAGGCCCACGACGCTCGACCGGAGCTACTGAACGCGCACCGGCATGAGAAGGTAGCGGAATCGCGTGTCCTCAACGCCGTGCACCATCGCGGGTCGCACCGAGTCCGACATCTCCAGCACGACCTCGTCACCAGGCACGGCTTCAATACCGTCGATGAGGAAACTCGGGTTGAAGGCGATGGTCATCTCTTCGCCGCCGTAGTCGGCGTCGACGTTGTCCTCAACGTCGCCGGCGTCGTGGCTCTGCGTGCGGATCTCGACCGAGCGGTCCTTCATCGTGAGCCGGACCGAGGACGTGGAGTCCTTCGCGAGTAACTTGGCCCTCTTCAACGAGGTCAACAGGGTGTCCTTGGCGACGCGCAACTGGTTCGGGTAGCTGGCCGGGATGAGTTGCAGCACCGACGGGTAGTTGCCGTCGATGAGACGTGAGGCGATGCTGGTACCGCCCACGACGAAGCAGATCTCGGCGTCGGTCAGGGTCACGCCGATGGTCGCGTCGCTATCGAGCGACGCGGCCGCGCGCTGGAGCTCCTGGAGTGCCCGCGCCGGGACTAAGAGATCGTGTGATCCGCCGATACCCTCCACCTCGGGCACGTCGCGCACCGCGAGGCGATAGGAGTCGGTCGCTATGAGGCGCAGCACACCATTGTCCGTCGTGAACAGCACGCCAGTCAGGAGAGGACGGGCGTCGTCGTTCGCGGCGGCGCGCACGACCTGGTTGAGACCGGCGATGAGATCCGACGCCGCGATGGATGTCAGCTGTCCGCTGACCGGCGGGAGCTTCGGGTAGTCAACGACCGAGAACGTGCGTAGTGAGAACTTCGCACGAGCCAAGGACACCTCCACCGTCTCCTCAGTGCTCGAGATGGTGACTGCACCGGCTTCGAGGGAACGCACGGCGTCCACGATCAGTCGGGCGGGGACGACCGATGATCCGTCTTCGATGCCGATGACGTCGACCTTCGTGCGTACGGTG
>Ga0187871_10004068_pt1 | contig 11120 bp, 12 predicted proteins | sample June2016WEW_16_1_FD_132988 | JGI IMG/M metagenome (GOLD analysis project Ga0187871, IMG submission 132988) | Peatland microbial communities from SPRUCE experiment site at the Marcell Experimental Forest, Minnesota, USA - June2016WEW_16_10 | ecosystem: Environmental > Terrestrial > Soil >...
ACCTGATGGGTTGGTCGTGGGGTACGGCGATCATGGGCATGTACACCGCGCAGCATAACGACAAGGTCAATCGGCTGGTGCTGTATGCGCCGTTGTGGATCTTCAGCACGCGCCCCATCATCGGCGGCGACGGACCGCTCGGCGCCTACCGAACGGTGACGAAGGATTCGGCCAAGGCACGCTGGCTATCGGGCGTCGCCGAAGACAAGAAGGCCGATCTGATCCCGCCCGGCTGGTTCGAACAATGGGCCGATGCGACCTGGGCGACCGATCCGGAGAGCGCGAAGCAGAGCCCTCCTGTGCTGCGGGCGCCGAACGGCGTGCTGCAGGACCTGCGGACCTACTGGGTCGCCGGCAAGGCGCAATACGACCCCGGCGATATCAAGGTGCCGACGCTCATCATCCATGCCGAGTGGGACGCCGACTTGCCGAGCGATCAGGCGCGCGGCTATTTCGCCAAGCTGACCGATGCTCCTTACAAGCGGTTCGTCGAGCTGGGTGAGGGAACGCACACCGTCATGATGGAGAAGAACCGGATGCAGTTCTTCCACGAGGTGATGAATTTCCTCACTGAGTCCGATCCTCAGGCGTTGAACTAGCGCTGGCCGGAGGCCGCCGCCGGGGCGCCGGCGCGGCGTGTGAGGCGATCAGCCGCTATCGGATCGGGACGATCGCGGATGGCGCAGTGAGCCGAATGCGGATCGGACCTGCGAGACCGCATGCCAAACCTGCGGCGTTTGCTTGATGAAACGTTTGATCCGCCGCCGCACCCGCGAAGACCAGCATGCCGGAAAGCCGCGCCAGGTCACGGCCGCCACGTAATCGTACAATTTGAGGTGGGTATCCGACCAGTCCAGCTTGTACGGCTCGTCTCCGATCGTGAAATCGAAGCGCTTCAGACCCAGTCCGATGGCGTGCGCCATCAGCTCGCGCAGGTGAAATGCGCCCGGTCCGTAGTGCGATATTTCGCCGTCGTCGTAACTCGCGAGCACGTGGTAATAGCAATCGCGGAAAACGATGCCGAGGTTCGCCGCCGCGCAGGTCGTGCCGATTTCCACGCGGCTGATGTGGACCAGATGCCGGGTTTTTGGATTAGACGCGACGTCAAGATAGAATTCTCGGTGCCCCGCCGGGGCAAAGATATCGGCAATGCCTTTGCGGGCCAACGATCGGCTTTTTTGCTCGATCAGCGTTTCCAGCGTGCGCCGCGCGTCGTCCGGATCCACCGCGGTGATGAAGCGAACTTCGCCGTATTCGGACATATGCCTGAGCTTGGCGCGGTCGCGCCGGCGCGTCGCTGAAGAGCGCTTGGCGGCGTAGAATTTTTCCCAGTCGTCACCCAGCTGCATCAAATGCACGCCGCTGGCGTTGGCGGTGACGCCGAGATAGGTGAACGGATTGATCTGGCCGCCGATTGTTTGCGGCATTTTCTCGAACTCGATCCAATCGTAGCGCAGCAGCGGATCGCGTTGCATCTGATCTTGCAGCTGCCGCCAGGCTGCCAGGAAGCGATCGGGTGTGACGTGTTGCGAAAAGTCGGGCGCGAGCAGCGGCGCGTGGTAGTCGCACAACTCCTGGCCCAGCCAGCAAAGGCGTCTGGTCGAAAGCCCCGGCGCGACGCACAGCGGCAACAGGAAGGCGGTTTCACCGTCGCCGTAGCGGCCGACGGCGATGGCCGGACGGGCGCCGTCGCGCCGGCCAATGTGTCGATGCCAGGTCGCCAACCAGTCGAACGTCTGGAACGCGGTGCAATCGGCAAGACGTTCGAACCGGCGCCACTCGGCTTCGACCGCGGCCAAGTCGCCGTAGATGCGCAGGCTCAGATTGGGCGCCGCCTCGCGCCGATGCTCCCCGCTGCAGGGCGCAACCGCCGCCTGGCGGATGTCGACCGACGAGCCATCGGTCCTGAACGCCGTCAATGTCGTCGCCCGTGTCACAGCATTCACCGACAGGGATGGAGCCGCACGTCCGCTTAATAATCGACAATAGCTAAGGTCGCCTCGCTACCCGACAGCCCGATCGCGTTAAGGTAAAGCAGGTGTGAACCGCGGCGCCGCACCAACGAGCCGGCGTTCGTCGGGATCTGCCGTCCAACGGTTCTCGGCAGTCGCCATGCCGGGCGGAGGCACTCGGAGGAGCAGGCCCGTCTGTGTCGTGATCGATTGGTACAGCTGGGTGGACTCGAACCACCGACCTCCTGATCCACAGTTATGCGCACCCATTCCCGCTAAGTCTTTGATGCGAACGAGTTACGTCCGTGTCCGCACGATATTCACCATATTTCATCTGGATTTTTATGGACACCGCATGACGTTCGGAGTAAACGGACAGACAGTCAGGTAAATTGATTGTGCGGACACAGTGCGGACACAAGCTGTCATGACCCATGGAAAGCTAAGCGAAGAGACGGTTAAGCGGCTGGCCGTCCCGGAAATCGGCAACCATGTCACTTATTTTGCAGGCGCCATGATCCAAGGGGCCAAAGCGCCGCGAGGGTTTGGTGTCCGCGTCACCGCCGCAGGGGCCCGAGCCTTTGTGCTGAATTACCGACTGCGCGGTCGCGAACACCGCTTTACCGTCGGCGCGTGGCCAGATTGGTCAGCACTCAAGGCCGTCCAAGAGGCACGCAGGCTGCGCCAGCGCATTGATCGCGGCGAGAACCCGATTGAGGACCGCACCCCTTCCCCGGCTACAGAGACTGTCGCCTCCGTTCTCGATGCTTTCGTGGCTCAACATGCCCGCAACAAGAACCAACCCCTACGCAGCGCCGATGAATACGAAAGCGCTTTTGAGCGGCTTGTAAAACCGCGCATCGGCAAACTCGGCATTTACGACGTACGCCGCTCCCACGTCATCAAGATGCTCGACGAAATTGAGAATACAAATGGTCCTGTCATGGCCGACCGTACCCTTGCCTACGTCCGCAAAGCATTCAACTGGTATGCGGTCCGAGATGATCTATTTAGTGCGCCAGTCGTGCGCGGCATGGGGAGGATAAAGCCAAAAGATCGCGCTCGCACGCGCGTCCTATCGGACGAGGAAATCCGTGCCATCTGGCCGGTAGTTGGGCAGTTAGGGACCTTTGGTGCCTTTGTCAGGATGCTCTTACTCACAGCGCAGCGGCACGGTGAGGTCGCGCGCATGAGCCACAAGGAGATCGGCGGCGATGGAATATGGATCATTCCGGCCGAACGGTACAAAACCAAGCGACCAAATTTCGTCCCCTTATCAACGTCCGCGCTTGCTGTGATAGAGGCGCAGCCGCGGTTCGATGACTGCGATTACGTGTTCCCCTCGCGTGCAAAAACGCCGTTCTCGCGCTCGGGCAAGAGTAAGGCGAAGCTGGATAAGGCCGTACTCGCGGCTATGAAAACGCAGGCGAAGAAGGGGGCGAAGGTTGAGCCAATCCCGAATTGGACCCTTCACGATCTGCGACGCACCGCGAAGACCTTGATGGCGCGCGCCGGCGTGCGCCCGGATATTTCCGAACGTGTGCTTGGCCACGTCATTGCCGGCGTTGAGGGGACTTATGACCGGCATTCCTATGCGGACGAAAAGCGGGATGCGCTCGAAAAGCTCGCGGCAATGATTGAGCGCATTTTGAACCCGTTGCCCTCAAGCGTCGCGTCAATCACCGAACACCGCATCCGAACTTGAGCCTGCTGCTGTCGGTATGGTCTACGTCCCATGCGGCCTTAGCTTCGCCGCTCGCGGTTTTCCATATACGCCTGCAAACTGAGGCCATGATCAATCTTCCCTTGCATTTGCTAGCTTGCGCTTCATCCCACTGGCCTTCATGTTTATCGCCTTAACAAGCTCGTCTTTATCTCGCTCTTTCGAAATCAGTCGCGCGTGCGTCCGTCCAACAACATCGGGTGGATCATCTGGTGGGGCATCGGGATTACCAGCATCCTCCCTGTCCGGACGCATGCGTGCATCGCCTCCAACAACGTATTCTGCCAAGAACGCCGCCACACCCGCTTCGAAAGCCTCCAATACATAGGCGTGTCCGTACCATGGAGTGCCCATGTCGCGGGCGAGACTGTCAGCCAGCTTTTTGATGGATTTGATTAAGTCAGTCGTATGAGGGTCGCTCGGCCGCCCTTCTTGGTCATAGGTCAACTGTAGGCGCCGCCTAATCTCGGCGCTCACACCTAGATCGGCTGCCTCGGCATCGCTTCTCAGCCGCTTAAGCATTTCCTGGGGCAGCACCACGGCGGTGCGCATCATCGGGTTTTCCGAGCGCGGGCGACCTATTTTCAGCTGGTTCATCAAAGCCTTACCTCCATGCTGGCAGAGTTTAATAGACGGCAAACTCGGCCTTAGCATGATATTGACTGGTAGAATGTAAAATTGTACACGGTAGACAGAAAGTCAATATGTGATTACCGTGCGGTAATTTAAAAAGTTGAGTGAGTGCTATGAGACCCGACGTCGCCGAAAAAATCACCTTGCGGGAACAAGAGGTTAGCCCCGTCGAACGGCAGACCTACACCATAGAAGAGGCCGCCAAAATCCTCGGTATTTGCCGCGCGGTTGCGTACCGGAAAGGAGTGCTACCGACGGTTCGAATTGCCGGGAGGCGGCTGGTCCCGAAACAGGCGCTTGAGCGCGTCCTCGCCGAGACAGTGTAACCCAGCGTGATGAGAGACATTGATGAGCGCCACCGACGAAACTCTCTTGGGCGACTTCCTCGAACAGGATGAAGCCGCAGCCCAGTTGAAAGTATGCAGCCGGACGCTTGATCGCTGGCGCAGGCTAGGCGAAGGGCCGCCGATAACCAAGATCGGGCGCCGCGTTCTTTATCGGCGATCCAGCTTGCAGGCGTGGTTACACGGGCGAGAGCATCACGGACGCGGTGACAAACACGCAGCCGAACAGTCGAGCGTCCGCAACCGCAGGAGCGTGGCGGCATGAGCACTGGTCCTACCGGTACGGCACGTGTAGCGGCTTCTGACGGTGCGATCGGCCGGACCGGTGCCCGCGCTACGGAGGCCGGCAACGTTACCGCCACGGTAACAACGCCCGACGCCAATACGGGCCCCCCGCCGCCACCAAAGTTCCTCTCCCCGAAATTCGAGCGCATGCCTGCCGAACTCAAGCTGTTCAAAAATTGGGTGCTGTGGGTCTCGATCTGGAACGGGTCGAAGTGGACGAAGCGCCCCATTCAGGTATCCGGGTTTGGCGCGAGCACGACCAATCCAAAGCACTGGTCCTCATTCGAGGACGTGAAGCAAGCCTATGACCGTGCCATCCAGGCCGGCTACATTGAGCTACGAGAGAAGGGAAAACCACCTCGACGCGTTCCCGTCGCAGGCGTCGGGTTCATATTCGACGGCAAGCCGGACAAAGACGGGCTCGTTTTTGCGGGGGTTGATTTCGACAAGGTCATTTCGCCTGACTACAAAGAAATTGCCTCGTTGGCTGGCGAGCGTATTAAGCGTCTTGGATCGTACTGCGAACGCAGCGTGTCGGGATACGGATTGCACGTCATCGTCAAAGCGCATCCGCTCTCTGCGGGAATTGCCCATGGTGGGGTTGAGCTATACACGGAGGGCCGTTTCTTCACGATGACCGGGCGCGCCCCGGAAGATGCCCGGATCGTGGCCGCTCCGGATGAGTTCGCCGCGCTCGCCGAAGAATTGCGTGCTCAGAGCACAAGTTCACGTGCCGGCAACGGCGAGGGCGAGCCCGCGCCCGGTGACCGCGAACAAACTGCGGATGCCGAAACTGATGCATGGTTTGGCAAGCTGCCGACCGAAAAGCAAAGCGAAGTTGTCAAATACGCCGCCCTGCACATCGCCAAGCACTCGAAGCTATTTGAACTAACTGTGCATGGCGGCAATTACCAAGAGTATTTCAAGCTGACCCTCGCTATCGCGCGTAGCCGCGTGCCGGACGCTGAGGACATCTTTGTCGAAACAGCCTCGATTGCGAAGGACGCAGACCCAGAAGAGAAGCTGCGGAAATTCTTCCAAGATTGCGAAAGTGCTAAGCACCCCGCTGAAGGCATTACCGTCGGCACGTTGTTCCATTGTGCGCATCGATGTGGTGCAGATTTCAGCCAATGGAAACAGATTGCCGCCGACTGCGACCCTGATGTTGCAATGTTCTTACCCGGCAATGAAGTGAAATGCCGATATCTGCTCGATGGTATCGTGGCGGCCGATCCGTGCACGCACACCTTGGGCGATCCGACCGGCCCGCTAGTAATCCTACGTGTCCCGGATAAAGAAGCATTGCCGTCGGAAACGCGATGGGAGGGCGACCTTCCGGGTACAACGCTTGCGGCAGCCGCAGATGTCATGGAGCGCGCGGAGCGGATGATCTGGATGAAGAAAGGCCAATGGGGGCCGTATCGCATCCGCCCACCGCGCGATTTCATTAGTGACTACCTCACGCAGATGCGGGGCCGATACCGAGCGCGGCCTCTACGTGGCATCGTGCGGGTGCCGCGCATCGACGAAAGCGGTAAAATTCACTTCAATTCGGGCTATGATCTCCAGACGGGGCTCTTTCACGATAAATCACCAACCTTCGACCTTCCGCCGAACCCCTCGCTCGATGCCGCGCGAAAAGCGGCAGAAGTGCTCCTATACCCATTTTCGAAATACCAATTCGACGATCCCGTTGCGGGCCACGCTCTCCTGCTTGCAGCTATTTTCACTGCGATTGAACGACCATTCCTTCCTGTCGCTCCAATGTTTGTCGTGCGTAGCTCGATGCCCGGCACGGGCAAAGGCCTGATTGTCCGCGCCTTGGTGCGGTTGGCATTCGACACCGCGCCCGTCTTCATTACATGGGGCGGCAGTAGCGAGGAGTTTGAGAAACGTCTTGCCGCTCTTCTCTTACAGACGCCGGGCGTGCTGAGTATCGACAACGCCAACGGAATGCAGATCAAAGGCGACCTGCTGGAAAGCATCATAACAGAGGGCTGTGCAGATATTCGCCCGCTCGGTTACAGCAAGATCATTAAGGTGCGCAATCGTTCCTTCGTCACGTTGACGGGTAACAATCTAATCATTACGGGCGATATGGCCAGAAGGTCTCTCTCAATCGATATTATACCGCGTTCCGCTGACCCCGAGCGCGATCGTTATCCCTTCAACCCCGCCGAGATCATACAGCGCCGCCGGACGGACTTCCTGATGGCCGCGTTTCTCGCCATGCAGGCGTTCCGCTTGGCCGGTATGCCACGGCAAGGGTTACCCGCTATAGGGTCCTTCGACGACTGGTCATGCAAAGTCCGCGATCTCGTCTATTGGCTAACCGGTTACGACGTTAGCGAGGCATTCCGCCGGAACAAGGCAGAGGATCCCCGGCGGCAGGGTGATGCGTCTTTGTTTGCCGCCCTGCACCAGCACTTCGGCACGAATCCATTCAAAGCCGCCGATCCCATCACTGTGCATAAACGAGTAGTGGATCAGAGGCGTTCACCGCTGACGCTGGGGGCCCCAACACGGACGGAGCAGGCGTTGCACGAGGCAATCGAGGATGTGCTCGGCGGCCGCGACGCGAATGCAAAGCTCTTCGGCTATTGGGCGCGCCGGGTAAAGGGCGCTCGCATTGGAGGTTTCATATTGGAGACGAACCACAACCCCGCGACGAACGCCAACGATATAACGGTCCAACCGATCTAGCAGGGGCAGCGGCTCCGGGAAGTACGGGAATTACGGGAAGTATTTGGCCCCTCCATAAGATAAAAAAAATGAAGGTGTCATGTGTATATTGATTAGCGCACAGAGCGGAAGCCTTCCCGATATTCCCGACTTCCCGGCGCGCCCACAAGACTGACCTCGTGATCGATTCCGCGTCGCCGTCACCACGCGGGCCCCCGCAGCATTACAATCCTGTCATCGTTCGCCGCGGATTGAGGTATCTCCATCAAATAATTAATCTGATCGACGCTGTGACAGATCTGCGAAAAAAAGCAAAGAACTGGATGGTAGCGGGCCAAGTGAAGGTGTGAAGCCGCCAGGTATCAACAATCATCGCGCGAGAGCGTGCAGTGATCCGCCACGAAAGCCTACGGCCACGTCGGGAGTTACCCTTTAGTAAGCAATGGCACATACGTCCAATAAGAGCACGCCTCTGAATGCTTTAGCCGCAGGAGTTTGAAATGAAGACCGAGAGACAGCTAGAAAGAGACACGCGCCGCATCGCCGATGCAATCGTTGAGCTTGTAGAGCGAACAGACGGTTCTGTGACGCTTGTGCAGGTTGAACGTGAGGTGCCGGGTTTCGCCAAACACGACGCACCTTCGTGGGGCCATGTCCTTACGTGCCCCAGAAGGGAAATCACGTTTTGAGACGGTATGACAGAGGCGGGCCTTGCTGCTCTTAATAATGTGACGAGTGAGCATCGGGTCGCCATTCAGTTTGTGAACGTGCTGCCCTACTTGCTGGAAAACTGCATCATCACACGTGAGAACTGGCAGCCGATCCTGCTGCTCCCTGCGCGAGCAGCAAATATCGACACCCCGAACTGGCTGATGCGCGCCCCGGACTCTATTGCTAGAGCGATCTCGAATGCAAACGTCCGTAATAGGCTGCTTACACCTTGCCATGCAGGGGCTACGGCAGACTGGTTCTTCGGTGCGAACACCATCGGGTACTAGAGAGCACAGGTTGCTCGTCGGTCAGATGGGCGGGGGAAATGTCGTTTCTAGAGCAGTTGCGTGCAGCCGAAGCAGAGATTGCGGCCCGGGATGCCGATTCCTGGCGGCTGCCATTGGAACGTGTGCGCGGCCAGATTGGCGACGATGGAGTTGAGCGGATTACAACGCAGCTGCTTTTCGACATCCTTGGGGTTCCTCAAAGCAGTAGGGGAGCCGGGGCGAGCCGTCGTCTGGCGAAGCTAATGGCCGAACTGGGGTGGATGGCGGTGCGGGTCCGGGGGCTCACGCGCGGTGGTTATCTGGAGCAAGTTCGCGGCTACTGCCGGCAACCAATTCGCCACAGCTGATCGAGGATAAAACCAATGACAAGTGAATACCTCAAAAGAGCAAACCCACCGCCAGTACTCGTGGACGACGAGGACGACGAGGAAACATTCCAGGAAGCATTCCAGGCACTCAAAAGGGTGGGCCTAGTGGTCGATTCCGGTAGCAGGAAATGGAGCGAGCAGACTGGTCGCTATGAAATCCTATGGAGAGCGAGTTCCCGGTGCAATGGCGGATATGATCCGGACGAATGTTTATGCCGCGATCTCCCGATCGAGCACCTTACTGATCAGTCACAGACCGCCGAATGTCCTTTATGGATGGCAAGGGTGAAACGGTAGGAGCATGCGGCCCGCTCAGGACTTCGGAATAGGGCGGTGGTTATTGCCCACATGACCGCGCCAACGCTGTCACGGTGATTATCCGGGACTTCCGCAGTACCCCGGAAGCCGACATCACATTACAGCGCGGCATATGTCGAAATGGGCCAGAAGCGGAAGTGCGCGCGTAGTTGATAGGACGTTAGTCGCTCCATGCGTGCCGCACAAAAACAAAAAAGCCCGGGACTTTCGTCCCGGGCTTTTGTCACGAAAGCTTTGCGTCGATCACCAGTGGCCGCCGAACCAGTTGAAGCGCCACACCAGTTCGGTCGACACCATCTGGGTGAACTTGGTCGTTTGGAGGGAAGTACCGAACGGCGCTCCTGTCGCCGCGATAAAGAACCCAGGCGTGGCCGTATTGTATTGCGCGTAGCGGTATTCGGTCTTCAGGAACAGGCCGGGTACCGGCAACCAGTCTAACGCATATTCGAAGCCGCTGCCGATGAACCAGCCATTGTAGGTCGTCGCTGGTATACTGGTGCCAGCAGGACCGCCCGCTATGCCAACGCCCGAGAAATTGAAGTTGATCTGATCGAAGCGGGCCTGCGTATAGCCGCCGTCGAAATAGGTCAGGAAGCGCGGGGTTACGAGGTAACCGGCGCGGCCGCCGACTGCCCAGGTGCTCGACTCGTTTTCAGTTCCGACCACAAGCGGGTCGCTGTTCGTGCCCCTGATGCTGCCACCTTCCCAGTCGCCGAACGCGCCAATGACGACTGGTATATTCCAAGAGCCGAGCGGCAGATTGAACTGATAGTCGCAGCCGCCCTGGCCTTGACCGAACCATCCTTTGCCGCCGTTCGTGACTTGTGCGGCGACAGGAGCGCCGGTCGCAGTAGTTACGACCTGGCTATCCTCGTTCCACCAACCGTAGCCGCCGCCGCCGGCGATGTAGCAGCCGGTCCAGTTGTACACCGGCGGCGGGGGCGGCGCCTTGTACTCCGGGGCGGGCATCGGCAAGTCGGCGGCGCTGGCAGAGCCGAGCGCGCCCAACGTTATCAGAGCCGCTGCCGCCAAAATTTTAGCTTTCATCCTTACCCCCATACGTGTGGCAAATTAAAAGTAACAGAAAGGGCGCAAAATTGCTGTGCTTTTGCGGCAACACAATACAGAATAACGAGCAGGGAGCACGGAGATTGTGGGAAAGGCCGCCAAAGGAAAAGTCTCCAGCACTGATCGCCGAGAAGGTTGGATGCAGGAGGCGGAACCGATATCGGCCCGCGACAGAAAGGCTGTCCAAACCCTTTTGTCGGCGCTAACCCCGATTAGCGATCTGCGCGAGCGGCCAATTCCCCTGCCATTCGCGGTGGTCTTCCTATCGGTAGTGCTAAATGAAGGTCAGCCGGTGGGAAGGTATGCCAAGGATTTGAACATGAGTCGCTTCGCTATGTTCAAGTACATTCGATCGATTGGCGATCGCGGACGCCACAACGCAGCCGGCCTTGGGTTAGTCGCTATCAAACCGGGACCGGGATATCCAGTAAAGACAGCGGTAGTCTTGACGGACAAAGGCCGTGCGGTGGCTGCGCAGGTGTTTGCTAGGTTGCGAGGCACTCGTGCCCACAAGAAAACCGAGTAGCCGAATCAAATTCTCGCGCGGGTCAGACTTAAGATCGCCTTTCCAAAGATGGGCGGGCTGCTCCGGCACCTACAGCGGGAACCGATCGGGAGGTCTGACTTGGGTCTTGGTCGTGTAAAAACACGTGCGGGCTAGGGTATCAGTGCTCATCGAGCTAGCGAAGTCGGCCCCTACTCGGTTCTGACTATGCCGTGATTGCGGCCATCAGCGGCTGAGTACCCAT
>Ga0187871_10004069_pt1 | contig 11119 bp, 11 predicted proteins | sample June2016WEW_16_1_FD_132988 | JGI IMG/M metagenome (GOLD analysis project Ga0187871, IMG submission 132988) | Peatland microbial communities from SPRUCE experiment site at the Marcell Experimental Forest, Minnesota, USA - June2016WEW_16_10 | ecosystem: Environmental > Terrestrial > Soil >...
CACGCGGATCTTATCAAGCAGTTCGCGCACGCTGATGGATTTCCAGAAGGAATCGAAGGCCGGATGAGCGACGACCTCCTGGAACATGCTGGATGTCTGGCCGGTCGCCGCCACGTCGGCTGTACGCAAAGGCAGATGCAGCACGAATTTGTCGAAGTCCGGGTGAAAGCGGGGCGCGCGCAGGTTTTCCGACATCCATAACAGGCGCTGGCCGAGCTTCATGGCGCCGCCCGGCGAATAGAACCGGTCGCGATAATCGTCGCAGCCGGAGACGGACGGGAAGATAGCTTTCAAATGCGGATTGTTCAGGGCGGCGACTTTCCACTGCGCGATTCCCAGGTAGGAGCCGCCGAGCATGCCGATCTTGCCGTCGGACCATGGCTGGCGCGCGATCCAGTTGAGCGTGTCGTCGCCATCGGCCGGCTCCTGTTCGAGGGGGCGGAAGACACCCTCCGATGCATAGCGTCCACGCACATCTTGCACCACGACGGCATACCCGTGTTCCACGAAGGGTGCGTAATTGGGAGAGATGGCCGGCCCCTTGCCGTAGGGCGTGCGCACCAGGATAGTGGGATAGCGGCCCGGCGGCTCCGGCCGGAAGACATTGGCGGAGAGATGCACGCCGTCGCGCATGGGCACGGCCACGTCGAGGGTCTTGAAGATTTCGTCCGGCGCCGCGCACAACGTCCCGGCGCACAGCAGTGTCACTACTGGCGATAGGCGCACAATGTGTCCCAATACTGTTCCGCGATCTGAACGGCCTGGTGACGCTCGACGATGTGCCCGGACGCGCGAAGTCCGATTTCACCCGCACATTCTCTAATCGATGTTAGCAGAAACATGTTGTGCCATAAGGAATCCTCTTCCGCCACGCCGGGCTGCACGCGCAGGCACGCGGTTTCGGGATAGCGGGAGTTCTCTTCCCCGCTGGTGAGCAGGACTGGCTTCGAGAGGCCCATCAGCCGGATGGCGATGCCGGAGGTTTCCCCCGCGGCGGGATATCGCAGGTTGACGCAGGCATCCACCGCCAGCGCGGCCCGCCAGAAATCCCGCTCCGCGAGATAGGGTAGGCGTACAATTCCAGGCCCGCGCAACAGCGGGGCGATCGCGCGCGCCAGATCGGACGAGACGAACGGCCCGGCGATGAGGAGCCGCGCTTCGGGCCTGGCTTGGCGCAGCCGGTGGAACGCGCGCAAGACGCTGACGAGGCGCTTGGATTCGCGCAGGTAGCCGAACACTCCGAACAGAAACGCATGCGCTGGAACGCCCAGGCTCCGCCGCATGCGTACGATGTCCCAAGCGGGCGGCAGCGCCGGCGGGGCGAACAGATGCGGGATTTCGACCACGGCCGCGCCGGGCGAATGCGCGCGGACCATGCGGGCGGCGGCGGGGTTGTGCACGATCACGGCGCGGGAGCGCTGGGCGATGCGCTTCAGCATCGGGTAATCGAAAAAGCGCCGATCGAACCCAGAGCCGGCGCGGGCGCGCCAAAGCTCATCGGCCAGGGCGCGATGCCACTCGCCGTAGTTATAGGCGAACTCGTCGATATAGGCGGCGCGATCGAGCGAACCGAGGAAGAAATGATGCAGCACGGCATCGTGGAGAACCACCACTCCGGGTTCGGCCAGCGCGCGGCGGTAGATCTCGCGATGCAGTTGATTATTGCCCAGGTGGTAAAGCGCGATATCGGCCTGGCGCGCTCGCGGTTCCACACTGCCATGCCGGCGCAGGGCCGCCAGTAACGCCGCCGCGTAGTCGGCCACGCCGGTGCGGGCGGGCGGCAAGGGCGCGTAGAATGCGACTTTCACGGCTTTTTGCGTTTCCCGAACAGCGCCGTTCCCACGCGCACGATGGTGGCGCCTTCCTCGACGGCGGCTTCCAGATCGTGCGACATGCCCATCGAGAGATGCGGCAAGCCATGCTGCGCGGCCAGTTCGGATAGCCTGCGGAAATACGGGCGCGACTGCTCCTGGTCGTCGGACCAGGGCGGCATGGTCATCAGGCCCAGCAGGCGCAGATTCGGGCAGGCGCGCACGGCGGCGATGAGATCTGGAAGCTGCTCCGGCGCCGCGCCGGCTTTGGCCTGTTCCGGCGAGAGCTTGACTTCCAGCAGGATGTCCAAGGGCCGGCCGGCCTCGTTGAGCCGGCGCGCCAGCTTGGCCGAATCCACGGTTTGGATGCACTGAAACATCTCCGCGGCGCGGGCGCTCTTGTTGCTCTGCAAATGCCCGATCAGATGGAAACGCGCGCCGGCCAGATCGCTTAACTCCGGCAGCTTGGTCTCGAATTCCTGCACGTAGTTTTCGCCGAATTCGCGCAAGCCCAGCGCGTAGGCATCGCGGATAGCCTGGGCCGGAAAGACTTTGGTCACGGCCAGCAGCATAATCCCGGATGGATCGCGATGGGCGCGCTCCGCCGCGCGGGCGATGCGCAGCCGGACGGCGGCGAGCCTTTCTGCAAGTATCTCCATATTTACCGTGGGTCGATTGCCGGGTTGGGGGGCGCCTTTTCCGCCTCATCCGCGAGCTGGTTCAGGGTGCGCGCCAGCCCACGCGCCGCCTCCGGATCCACGTCCATCCAGACGTCGAATTTGCCGGTCAGCTTGCCGCACTCCTCCACCTGAAACTTGATGCGCACGCGCTTGCCCCAGAACAATGGATCGTTCATTGCGCGGCCAGTGATCGAAGTCAGCACCAGGCAGCGCCCCCAGCAGCGCGCCAGCGTGGGAATCGCGTCGCGAAGGGCCTGCGGGAAATTCATGGTATTGAGCGGGCTGAACCGCCGGCGCGGTGAAAGCGCGGGTTCGCGCCGCACCCGCTGTACGCTGCGAGATTTCATGGCACCTCTTCCGGAGGGTAACAGATTCAGGCCAGGGCCGATTCCACGGTGGTCACGTCAACCAGGCCCGCGCATCCGTAAAGCACCGGCAGCAGTCGTTCCGCGGGATGCCGGCGGCGCAGTTCCGCGACCCGATCGGTCCCCGCGCGATAGGCGGGCAGGTACATGCGGCCCAAGAGCGGGTGCCGTCCCCAGGCGCCCGAAAGCTTGTCCGCGCGCTCGGTGGACACCAGGAAATCGCGCCGCAGAACGGCAGCTACCTCAGGCTGCGGGACGCCGTCTTTCCAGGTCAAATACGACGCCTGATTCTTAGCGTCGTCCTGTAGCAGCGCCAGCAGTACGCCGATCTGCAGGTCTTCGTCGGGCAACTGGTCCACTTCGGTGACGCCGTGCGCGATCAGGATGGCGTTGTTGGCGATGCCTTCAAACAGCGCGGCAGCGCGCGTGTTCATGGTCGGCACGGACGCTTCGAAGCCGACTACTCCGCGATGGTACAGGTTTTGCAGGTAGGCGAACGTGGTCACGTGTCCGGGCACCACCTCGTGGCTCACCAGTTGCACGAATTCCGGGTAGGAGATCTGCAGCGAAGCGTTGATCTCATAGGTGGCTTCGTATTCCGGGGTGCCGTCGGCGCGCCGCGCCCGCCCCAGGTAGTTCATGGAGCCGGAGAACCAGGCGTCCGCAATGGGCAGGAAATGGATGTTGGCGCGCGGCACCGCGTGCAGTTCCGCGGGAAGCCGCAGCGAAAGCTGCGCGGCGCTCAGGGCGTCATACTGCGCGATCACGGCCGCGCCCAGCCCGCGGATCACCGCCATGGGAACGAAGCGCGCCATGCGCCACGCATCCACCGCGGCCAGCAGTTGGCCGCCATTGCGCGATCCGTACCCGGCGCGCGCCAGCAACTCCGCGACCCGTTCACGCTTGATAGCGGGATTGGATGGCGAAGGAGGCTGTCCGATGGAGGCTTCCACGCAACGGGCGTAAGGCACGGGCTCACCTTTGCCGAGCATCTCCATGGCAAGGTCCCACATGGTCTCGAAACTGAGCGCCAGGCCACGCAGGTACTCGCCACGGAGGCCGGGGATGGCGGCCGCCTCCGTTTTCAGGCCGCGGATGGCGCCCGAAACATCCACCGCGGCGAGGTAGGCTGCAATGGCCGGCCGGTCGGGCGCCTTGGCTGAGACGCCGCCGGATTCGCGCACGCGCGGCGGTTGGATGGGTGTAAGCGGGCGGCAGCGGATCGCCGGAAAACCAGGAATCCGCGATGAAACGGCCGGTTCCCGATGGGCACATCACGTTGCCGCCCCACAGCGTGTCGATTCCCAGGACCGCGTTGGCGATCAAGGGCTGGAGTTGTGATTTCATTGTGTTTCCTTCGGTCGATGTAGATGGCATTTTGCGACCAACGAAGCCAATAAGTATTTTAGAATCAATCCGCCTAAAAAGTGACGAACCCAATCTAGGGAAGCCTCCGATTGAGGATTTTGGGGGGCGAGGAACTGGGTTGGGGTGGAAACGTTCTGTTCGGCGCCAGTTGGTACGGGGCTGTGCATAAATCTGGTTTTGGATTGGGTCCGGAGGCCGGTTGGACGGTCCTAATCGAGACATACCACGGGCGCGAGGGGCGCGCGGCTTACCAGTTGCACTTGAACATTTGTTTTTAATGGGCTAAGAGGCCGCCGAGATGCGTCACCCATGCGGCCCTCACGGGATTTGGCGAACCCATTGGCTGCGCCAGGCAGGCGCCTCGAAGGGATCCGCGAAGTACTGTGTTTCGTGCACGACCTTACCGTTGCGGAACTCCATAATACTCACCGTGAATGCGGATCGCCCCTGGTAGTCGATGGTGTATTCGGTGATCCAGAGGTCAGCTTTTCCGAGAATTCGCCTGACGCTGAAACCCGACGGTTTGCCGGGGTGATGACTGCGCACGGCCTGCAAATTGGTTCGCCCGAGGATGCGCTCGCCGGACTGGGGATAGTCGCAAACGGCATCGTCAGCGTAAATGTCGTGTTCCGCATTTGCATCACCGGCAGCCGACGCGTGCCAGTGCGCATTCAGGGCTGCACGCATTTGTTGCTCTTCCATGGATTCCTCCGGTTGTTGTAGATCGAGTTGCGTCCGCCGCACAATGTATATTATGCATCGCGATAGCAGGGTCCACTTTTGGAACGATCCAAGTCGTCCTCGATTCCAAGCTTGCGCGCGACGGAAGCCGCAGCCCGGCGAACGAAATTGAATCGCTCCGTGCTGATTCGAGAGGCGCTGCGAGCCCATCTGAAGAACGTCGAGATCCGGCAACGGGAAGTGCGAGACCGCAAAGGCTATGAAGCCGGCCGAGGCTGGGCTGCGATGCAGACTAAAGGTCCCGGCCGCGTCCCGGGACTTCCGGACTTCGTAGACGTATTATCACTTACATGGCAAACGAAACGTTGTTCGGGGCGGCAGTGATTGTTTCGCTCCTGGCGGGCCGGTTTCCGGCCGCCGGCCAGACGCTCGAAAAGCTGCAACTCCGGAACGTGCGGGCCGAAGGGGCCGAATACCGGGGGAGCAAGGCGATCCATCTGACGCAGGCGCCCGACGCGCAAGGAGATGACACACTCGCCATCGTCACAGGGTCTGAATTGCAGGATGGAGCGATTGAGGTGGACATGGCGGGCGCGCCGGGGCCGGGCGCATTCGCCGATGCGCGCGGCTTCATCGGCGTGGCATTTAGGGTTCAGCCCAATGCGGCGAAGTTCGAGTTGCTTTACCTGCGCCCGACGAACGGACGGGCGGAAGACCAACTTCGGCGGAACCACGCTACACAGTACGTCTCATTTCCGGACTGGCCATGGCAGCGCACGCGGAAGGAAACGCCCGGGCTCTATGAATCCTATACGGACCTTGAGCCCGGGGTGTGGACCGGGGTAAAAATCGTTGTGGCCGGGGCAAAGGCGCGGCTTTATGTTAACGGCAGCCAGCAGCCATGCTTGATCGTCAACGATCTAAAACTGCCGCCGGTTGCGGGCGCGATTGGATTGTGGGCGGGTCCAGGGACGGACGCTTACTTCGCGAATCTGCATGTAACTCCACACAAATGAGGCGGCGGACAACCACGTATGGCGACAGGCGGCCAGCGATGACGCCAGCCCCACATCATCTCAGTTCAACGGCAAGGGCAGGGTGGTGGCGCCGGACGGCCCGGCGATCACTAATTCGAGCGAATGAATGCCTTTCACTTTGCCGCGATAATGAAAATACAGGAAGCCGCTGGAGGGCCCGTGGTGCTCGCCGTCGGGCAAGGCGGCCTGCACGACCAGATCCTCGGCCTTCACAGGGGGGTCTTTGTCCGCGCCGGTGGGGTTATCGTCTGTGCCGCCCGGAGCCGGTCCAGTCCGGGCATTCGGATCGCCGGGGAAACGCTCGGTCTGCCGGGGCTGCCCCAGGACCAGGGGGCCCAATCCCGCCACCGCGTGCGGACCGCTACTCTGCTCAGGGTACTTCAAAGACTCCGCCACGAATTCGGGGCCCTGCGGCTGGAGAGCTTCCTTGCGGCCGTTGACACGCAAGCCGAACTGGGCGGTATTCACCAGCAGGTTTTCGCCTTTAGCCGGGAAGAGAGCCACTTCCACTACCAGATAATCCTTGGCGATGAACATCTGGCGGCCTCGTGAAAAGCTATGCACCAGGTACTCGGCGCCGATTGAAATCTTATCCAGTTTGGCGTGGGCCGGGTATTCCTGCGCGGAGGCCTTGGGCGTCGTGCCGTACTGCGCCAAGAGCGTGCCTAGCAGCAGCGGGAGTAAAAGGACGGCGCGGTAAGCCATGCAACTATTATGCGCTGTTTGGCGACTCAGCAGAGCGGGACTCAAAAGTCCCGCCGCCACGCTGAAGCGTGCGCCACGGCGGCACGGCGCTATGATAGGCTCGACATGCTAACCCGCCGGGAAGGAATTCAAGCGGCCGCGTTGACGGCCCTCTCATACTCGCGGATCCTGGGCGCGAACGAGCGCATCCAGTTCGGGCTGATCGGTTGCGGCGACCGCGGCCTGTACGTCGCGGGAATCTTTCAGAAGACCGCGGAAGTGGATCTGCGCGCGGTCTGCGATGTCTTCGGCGACCGCACCGCCAAAGCCGTGGCGCAGGCCCCCGGCGCGCAGACGTTTGCGGATCATCGCAAGCTGCTGGAGATGAGCGGCCTGGAGGCGGTGCTGATCGCCACGCCGGACCATTGGCACAAAGCCATCGCCATCGATGCGCTCAACGCCGGCAAGGACGTGTACGTGGAGAAGCCGCTCACGCGTCTGCGCGAGGAAGGGCCCGAGATTGTGCGCGCGGCGCGGGTGAACAATCGCGTGTGCCAGGTCGGCATGCAGCAGCGCTCCGGCGAGATTTACCTGGAGGCGCGGGAACGGTTCGTACGCTCCGGCATGCTGGGCAAGATTTCGCACGTGGATTGCGTATGGCACGGCGGCGCCAACCGCGCCCTCCCCACCGAGCCTGCGCAGAAGCCCGCCAATCTGGATTGGGTACGCTTTCTGGGGCCGGTGAAGTATCGCGACTGGAATCCGGCGCAGTATCTGGATTTCCGCGCCTTCCTGGAATTCGGGGGCGGCAAGCTCACCGATTTTGGAGCGCACTGGATCGACGTGGCGCACATGTTCATGGATCAGGATGGCCCTACTTCCGCGGTGGCGGCGGGCGGCGTTTACTATGATTTTCACGACGGACGCAACGCGCCCGACACCATTAACGCGCTCTACGAGTATCCAGGCGGCTTTACCGTTAGCTTCGTTTCTTTGGCGGTGGACAACGGCCCCGAGTACCATGTAGAGTTCCTGGGATCCTTCGGACGCCTGTTCATCAACCGCAACCGGTATGAATTCCGGGCCGCGGAAAAAAACTCCGAGCCCGTGATCCGGCGCATTCCCGGCGATATCACGGCCCAGCATGCCGGCAATTTTCTGGATTGCTGCCGTTCGCGCAAGCTGCCGAACGCGGATGTGTATATCGGCCATCGCGCCGCGCAAGCCGCGCTGCTGGCCAACCAGAGCTATCTGGAGAAGCGCCGCATCCGGTTCGACCCGCAGCGGGAGGAAGTTCTTCCGTTTTCGGCTTGAATGGGACGGTGGAGGCGCCACGCACGGCGGACTGATGAAGTCCGCCACGCTGAAGCGTGCGCCACGTCCGATTTGGTAAACTACAGGTTTCGCCGGTCAGAAAACACATAGGATGTTGCTTCCCAGGGAATTCATCGCCTATCTCTCCCGTGAATTGGTGAAGAAACTGACGCCTGCTTCGATTGAGACCAACAATCCACAGGCGGTCGCCGAGATCGTCGGCAATATCATCACCGAGGAACTAGCCGTCGAAGACCGCCTCAACGACGAAGTTCGCGAGATTTTGCAGCAGTACGCCGAATATATGCGGCGGGAAGGCGTCAGTTACCAGGAGATGTTCCGCAAGGTCAAGAACACCATGATCGCGGAACGCAAAGTGATTCGCGCCTCCGGACGCGATACACACGACCAGATGAAGCTTTCGCGCGACAAGATTACCGACATGTCGCACAAGATCATCGTGGCGCTGCGCAAGACGCGCGAACTGCGCATGAAGAAGGACCTGAACGAAGTGCGGCTGGAGATCGTCCGCGATATCACCGAAGTGCTGACCGCCGAGGAGAAGGTCGACCGCTTTGCGCGGCAGAAGATCCGCTCGCAAAAGCGCGAGATTCCCGAGGGCAGCGAAGAGTGGGACCTGCTGCATCGCAAATACTATTCCGAAGAGCTGAAGAAACTGGGCATCGACCTGGCGAGATGATACCCTCCCTGGTGGTGGTCGGCAGCCTGAACATGGATTTCGTGGTGTCGGTCGATCGCCTGCCCGTTCCAGGCGAAACCGTGCTGGGCCGCGACTTCCAGACGATCCCCGGCGGCAAAGGCGCAAACCAGGCCTGCGCGGCAGGCAGACTGGGGGCGGGGGCGGTGGCGGTGCGCATGATCGGGCGGGTGGGGTACGACGTATTCGCCGACCATCTGAAGGCCAGTCTGGCTGCCGCCGGAGTGGACGTCAGCGCGGTACACGCCTCCAAATCGCAACCCACCGGCGTGGCCTTGATCTGGGTCGACAAAGCGGGACAGAATTCTATCGTGGTGGCCGCGGGCGCCAACTACGCGCTGGCAGCGGCCGACGTGGAAGCGATGCGCAAAGTGTTTCACGGCGCGGGCGTGGCTTTGTTCCAATTGGAAACGCCGCTCGATACCGTGGCGGCCGCCATGGCCCTGGCACGAGAGGAAGGACTGCGCACGATGCTGGATCCTGCGCCCGCGCAGCCATTGCCCGGCGAACTGCTGGCGCGCGTGGACATCCTGACACCCAATGAAACCGAAGCGCAGATGCTGTTGGGCCGTGCGCCGACGCGCGTCACGCCGGCGGAGGCGCCCGAACTGGCGAGGGCTTTGCGCAAGCTTGGACCGCGCAGCGTGGTTTTAAAGCTGGGCGATGAAGGGTCCTACTATTCGAGCGATGCCGAGTCGTTCCACACGCCGGCGTTTCCGGTGGAAGTCCGGGATACAACGGCGGCCGGCGATACCTTCAATGCCGCCTTGGCTGTGGCCCTGGCGGAAGGCCAGGCGACGGACCGCGCGGTCCGTTTCGCCAATGCCGCGGCCGCGATCTCGGTGACGCGATTGGGCGCGCAGGCGTCCGCTCCGGCGCGCGCGGAAGTGGATTTGCTACTGAAAGCGGAATAGGGAATGGGTAAGAGGGCTGAGGAAACCCCGCCGCGCCCCCTCGTGCGGGCGGAGCGCAGCGGAGTAGGCAACCCGCTCGGCGCGGCCCTGCCGACGAACTACTGCAAGGTGATGGTGGCGACGCCGGTAGCTTTCTGTTTACCGATCGTGGTGACTACGGTGATCGTGGCGGGGCCCGCAACAGGCGTACCGCAGGTGCCTGTCGCACAGTCCCCGGAGCCGAACGCCACTGGCAGGGCGTACACTTCGGTGTAGCCCGCACCGGGGTTGTTGCCTGCGCTGAGGGTGCCGCTGGAGTAAATGGTGGTTTTGGTCGTGGTGCCCTGCGTTACCGTGACCGAAACATCGATTTTCGTCTTGGTGCTGGTGACATCGGTTTCAAACATCCAGGTGACTTCGCCGCAAGCATCCGTGCTGCTGGTGCAGGTGGCGAGGGGCCAGGTATAGAACGGGAACCCGATAACCAGTCCACCCTGGGCGATGGTGGAGCAATCGGGATCCGCGCCGCCGCCGCCGCAAGGCCATTCCGGGTTGTTGCTGCTATCGAGCGGCGGAAGTTCGTTCAGCGTGGTGTACAACTGGTGAACTTGCGAGGCGGTGGCATCGGGCACGACATCGGACTGCACCGGCGCCCTTGCGATGACTACGCTATGAAGGTGCGGATTCAAAACCGATTCCTGTGCGAATGCTTGCTGCCCGCAAACGCCGAAAGCCCCAATAACGGCGACAGCGGCGAAAATAAACAAACGAGTTTTCGTCATTGTGATACTGATTCCTCCATGTGGAATTGCGAAGTGGCCGGTTGAACTCCGGATGATCTTCCCCCCTGTGAGCCTCCGGCGTCTGCCAGTATCTCTGCTGGCGCCGCTGCTGTCAAGTGAGGGTGCCTGGGAGTTTCCGTAAACTAAATGCGGGATCTGACTAAGCGGGCTACGAGCCCGCCCATGCAGGACTTAATAGTCCCGCCGGCACGCTCCGCTGAGACCCCATTGCCGCTCAAGAAGTTAGCGGTTGTTTTTCGGAGCCGCAAAGATGATGAAAACCAAGAGTCGTGGGGCGGCCAATCTTGGCCCGGGGTCCCCGCTGGGGGCGGCTTTCCAGCCGGCTTAGCCGCCTGAAAAGGCGGCTGCGGGCATGATTGCCCGCCCCACGGTGAGTTTTCGACGATGCCCGCAGGGGGTCTCGCCGCTGTTTCACCGGCATCCGCGGGGGCGTCCGCTGAAGCGTCCCCACGGGCAAGCTGCCACAACTCTGGCCACTAGCGTGCAGTTCTTGGCGCGAATGGCTAAAGGTTCTGTATTCATCACGATTGAACGCTGTAAAGGCTGTGGTTTCTGCGTCGAGTTTTGCCCCACCCGAGTGTTATCGCTCTCCTCCGCGTTCAACGCTAAGGGATATCACCCACCGCATGTCGTAGCTGCTGAAAAATGTAGCGGTTGCGACCTGTGCGGCTTGTATTGCCCGGACTTCGCGATATACGGAGCCCGCCATGCAAGCTGATCCAAAAGGAGTCCTTACGGGCGCGCACTTCCTGGATGGCGACCATG
>Ga0187871_10004073_pt1 | contig 11111 bp, 8 predicted proteins | sample June2016WEW_16_1_FD_132988 | JGI IMG/M metagenome (GOLD analysis project Ga0187871, IMG submission 132988) | Peatland microbial communities from SPRUCE experiment site at the Marcell Experimental Forest, Minnesota, USA - June2016WEW_16_10 | ecosystem: Environmental > Terrestrial > Soil >...
CAACGGTGCTCTTGAGACCTTCAGACTGGACTGTGGCCGTTACCCAACAGAAGAGGAAAAAACCCGTGAAAAAAACCCGTGACAGGCTACGTGTTCCCACTTTTCTGAGGCGAACAGTCGCCGCCGACCACGACTTCTCGTGTCAAGACTCGCGCGGGTCGTCGCGGTCGGGCTGCCTCATCACGTCACGCAGCGCGGTAATTACCGGCAGGACGTGTTTGATAGCTGTGGCGACCGCGTCACGTATTTAGGGCTGATTTCCGGGTACTGCAAACCGGCACGTCACCGGCTGATTGGCTATTGCCTGATGACCAATCACGTGCACCTGATCGCGGTGCCGGAGCGCGAGGATTCCCTGGCGCGCGCTTTGGGGCACGCACATTGCCGTTACGCGCACTTCGTGAATGCCCGCCGGCACTCGACCGGGCACCTCTGGCAGAATCGTTTCTATTCCACGGTGATGGATGAGGCGCACCTGCTGTTTGCCATGCGCTATATCGAGAGGAATCCGGTGCGGGCCGGCATGGTGGCGGACGCAGCGGACTACCGCTGGTCCAGCGCGCGCGCCCATCTGACCGGAGTGGATGTAACTGGAAGCCTCGATCTGGCGTACTGGGCCGCACGCGCCGGTCCGGAGGAATGGCGCTGGCAGTTAGGAGTGGCGGAGGAGCCCGACGAACGGGCACCAATCCGCGCACACACGGCGACTGGGAGGCCATTCGGCTCAGCCGACTTCGTAGCCGCGCTGGGCCGGAAGATGCGCCGCGTGCTGGAACCGCGCGCGATTGGACGACCGAGGAAGAACCCGCACGACGGCGTTACTGGCGCCGTGCAGACCGCGGCATCCTTTGCGGTTGGGTCGGAAAATGGAAACACGTAGCCTGTCACTGGTTTTTCGTGTAATACGACCTGAACCTCTTCAAAACCACATATGCATTCATTAAGCGCCACGTGCCCTCGCCAGTGGAGTAGGAACCAGTGGGCGCGGCGGCTGGAAACCAATCCAGCTCATGCGGCGAGTTCCTCGGCAGACGTGAATTGGCCCAGACCGTGGCCTCAAAGCGGAGCTTGGAGCGATTGACGCTCGCCGTGCGATGTGCTGGAATCGTGCCAGCCCTCAATACGGGCAAGGTGCGTTCCAACATGACCAGTCGCCGTTCTTTCTTAGTCAGTACCGGCCTGACGGCCGCTTTAGCGCGCTCCGCCGCGGGTGCGAACGAGCGGATCCGCGTGGGCGCCATCGGTACTGGCGTTCGGGGGTCCTACTTAGCTCCGGTGTTCGCCTCGAACCCGGACTGCGAGGTCGTTGCGGTTTGCGACGTCTTCAAACCCCATCGCGACCAAACAACGGCCGCGCTGCCAGCGCCGGCCGATTCCGTTGTCGACTACCGCCGTATCCTGGAGCGCAAAGATGTTGACGCCGTTCTCATCGCGACGCCGGACCACTGGCACGCCCCGATGATTATCGAGAGCACCCAGGCCGGCAAGGACGTCTACTGCGAGAAGCCCCTCTCCAATAACATTGACGCCGCTACGCGAGCCGTCGAGGCTGTCAGGACATCGGGGCGTGTCGTTCAAATCGGCCTGCAACAGCGCAGTTGGGAGCATTTCCAGAAGTGCCAACCATGGGTCCAAGGAGGCCGATTCGGTACCATCTATCACGCCCAAATGCAGTGGCAAGGCCACTATAGCCAAGCTCCTGAAACGCCCACCGACCCTCCAGCTGACCTCGACTGGGAGCTCTTTCAGGGTCCGGCCGCCCGCAAGCCCTACTCGGCCGGCCGTCAGCATAGCTGGCGCGGTTATTACGATTACGCCGGCGGCATCATCACCGACCAGGGCGTTCATCTCTGCGACCTGGTCCGCTGGTACCTCGATGCCGGCCAGCCGCTCTCGGTTGCCGCTTCGGCCCGATGGGTCCGCGTAGCGCCGCCCAACCCGGAGCAACCACCCGACACGTTCGCCATCACGTGGCGGTACGACAAGTTCGTCATGAGCTTCGCCAACACGCTGATGCCGAGCACGGACATCTTCGCCGACCATGGCGTTTTCTTCTTCGGCACGGTCGGCTCGCTCCATATCAGCCGCGCGTCGTACACCGCCCGTCCGCTGCCCGTGCGTGTACCGCACGGGCAGACCGCTCCGCCGCCGCCGTTCGATCCGGTCAACGAGCACATCCCCTACAATGGCCAACCCGCGGACCACGCACACGTCCGCAACTTCCTGGACTGCGTGAAATCCCGTCAGAAGCCGCTCACCGGCGTCGAAACCGGTTTCAACTCCACGCTTCCTTTGTTGCTCGGCGTGCTCGCCGTCCGGACCGGCAAGCAGTACGCATGGAATGGCAGCGAAGCGACGGCCTGAGCAGTAACGAGGGAAGCAAAGGGGACAAGCAAAGGGGACAAGCAAAGGGGACGGCCTGAACTGCGTGAGCGTATTCGGATGCGTCCGCGCTTTTGCGTCGTGCCGCCGCCCGCGGTTCACATCAAACTAGCTGGGGAACTGCTTGCGCTCGATTGCCCGGGCGGTACTCAGCTCCCGTTGTCGCGCTTGCGGCCGATGCCGATGACGGAGACGGAGGGCCAGGGAAACGCGCCGTCGATGCGGCGCCAGAGCCAGACCAGGCGGTCGAAGAACCAGAGCAGGGTGCGGCTGGAGTTGCGGCGCTTGAGCACGCGGCCGCTCAACCACCAGCCGGGGCGCGTGATGCGGTTGAAATGCAGCACGCTCTCCACGGCCAGGCCGGCGGCTTCCATCCTGGCGCGCAGTTCGCCTTCGCTGTAGCGGCGGAAGTGCCCCAGTTCCTCGTCGAGCGTGCCATAAATCGACTGGTCCTGCGGCACCAGCACGATGGCGATGCCGCCCGGAACCAGCGCGCCGGCGATGTTGGCCAGGCCGGTGGCATCGTTCTCGATATGTTCGAGCACGTTGAGGCAGATCACGGTGTCAGCTTGGCCGGCCAGCTCCCTGAAATCCTGCGGAGAGCCCAGGTCGCAGTGCCGCAGCTTCACGTTGGGACGATTCTGGAAACGCACGCGCAGGCGGGCCAGGTGCTCGGGGTCGATATCGGTCGCGATGTAGAGCTTGCGGCCGGCGGCGAGGTGCCGCGTGAGGTTGCCCATGCCGGCGCCGATTTCGATCACGCGCGCGCCCACCCAGGGGCGGATGGTATCCGCCATCCAGCGGTTGAAGCGCGGCGTCTGCGAGAGGGCATCCAGCATGCCAGCGCCACGGTCGCGATAGATATCGCGCCGCAGGCCGTACCAGAGGACGGTGAACAAGGCCCACACCGCGTCCCGGAAGCCGATTTTTTTGCCTTCCTCATAGGTGCGGCCGCGGTAGCTGATGGGGACCTCATACAGGGCTACGCGGCGCTGGGCGAGCTTGACCGTAATCTCCGGATCGAAACCGAAGCGATTGCAGCGCAGCGGGATCGAGCGCACCAGCGACAGGCGGAACGCCTTGTAGCCGGTTTCCATGTCGGTGAGATTCAGGTCCGCCACGGCGTTGCCCACGGTGGTCAGGAAATGATTGGCTAGCGAATGCCAGAAGTACATCACGCGGCGTTCGCCGGAGCTGGCGAAGCGCGAGCCGAAGACCGCGTCGGCGTGGCCCTCCAGAAGCGGCGCAAGAACTTTGGGCAGGTCGAGCGGGTTGTATTCCAGGTCGCTGTCCTGGATGACCGCGAATTCTCCGGAGGCGTGATCGATGGCGGTGCGGATCGCCGCTCCCTTGCCGCGGTTGCGGCCGTGCCGGATCACCTGAATTGCGCCGGGGTGCAGCCCGGCCATCTCTTCCAAAGCCTCCCCGGACCCATCGGTCGAACCGTCGTCAATTGCCACGATTTCGATCGGCACCTGCTCCCACAGCGGAACCGCCAGCAGGCGCGTGATCAACGACGCCAGGTACTCCGCTTCGTTGTACACCGGGATCAGGATGGAGACTCGGGGGTTCGCGGGTACCAAAACACGATGGTAGTACGGCGCGCCGGGTCCACGGAACCGTGCGACCCAACCGGCAGGCGGCGGCCTCGCTTGGATGTTGCAGCGGTAAACACCTCTGTCTCTAAATAGCTACCGGCAGGCCATTGACTTCCCATACAATAGAGTCACACTGTACTTGAGAGGTGCAAGATGAAGCCGGTAGGGATCGCAATCCTGTCCATCGCACTGCTGGCCATCACTGCGGCTCCGGGCAAGGCGCAGTATGTTGTGTCCGCCAAGTCCGGCATGGTCAATCTCACGGAGGGCCAGGTGGAGTTGAACGGCCAACCCGTGGAATCGTCGCTAACCCACTACCCCGACATCAAAGAAGGAAACGTGCTGCGCACCGAGGACGGGCGCGCCGAGGTGTTGCTGACCCCCGGCGTGACTCTGCGCCTGGGTGACCACGCCAGCTTCAAAATGCTCACGAACCGGCTGATCGATACCCGCCTGGAATTGTTGGAGGGATCGGCGATTGTGGAGGCCGGCCAGATCAGCAAGGACACCAGCGTCACGGTTGTCGTCAACAACGCTGCGGTGTCCCTGCCCAAAGCCGGCATCTACCGGTTCAGTTTCGAACCCGCGCAAGTCAGGGTGTTCAGCGGTGAGGCCGCGGTGCAGATCGGCCCCGACACCACGCTGGTAGCAGCCGGCAGAATGTGCGCGCTCGGCGCCACGGCTGCGGTAGAGAAGTTCAACGCGAACGAGACCGATGCGCTGGATCACTGGAGCCACCGCCGCGCGGAATTGATGTCGATGGCGAACGTTTCCGGCGCGAGCTCGCTCAATTCCAGCTCGGCGTCGTATAGCCCGGGCTACTGGGGCGGATTCGGGATGCTCGGGATGGGCGGCTGCTCCGGCCTCGGCTATATGCCGTTCGGCTATGGTTCCTATGGTTCCGGGTTCTGGTCGTTCAATCCCTGGTACGGCATGTACACCTACATTCCGTGCAACGGGATGGCTTATAGCCCGTACGGCTACGGATACTGGAGTCCGGGCACGGTGCAGACCTTTGTTAACTCCGGGGGCACAGCGGGCGGCACCACCGGCGTGGTACGCCGTGGACCCGGCATCACCGGGCATGGTCCCGTCGTTTCGCCCGGGCGAGCGCCGCTGGCACTGGCCGTCAACGGGTCGCACACCCCGGGATACCGGGCCGGAACCGGAACAGGCGCCATCTACGGCCGTCCTAGTTCTGGCGGCGGGTTTGGCGGCGGGTATAGCGGTGGATTTGGCGCATCGCGCGGAACTTCAGCAGGCAGCAGCGGCGGATCCAGTGCGGCCGCCAGTCACAGCAGCGCCGGTGGTGGACTTGCCGGCGGTGCGGGAATCGGCACGGGTCTGCCCGTTGGTGGTGGCGGCGGGGCTAGCCACAAGTAAGGCGAAAGACCTCTTAGACGGGTAAAGGCCCGATGGCGTAACCGCCATCGGGCCTTTTTTCTTGGTCTTAGCGAATCCTTCTGAATGGCGCGGTTTAGCTGTGCCGGTCAGACTGCCTGGCGCAACGGACGGTGACGGCGACTGGCGCGGACCCCGATCAGTTCCGCCACTTCCCCTAGCAGGGCCGGCAGATTCTCCGTGTAAATCGAGACCTCGGAAGCTGCTCGTTGGTAACGGCTTTTCGATTTGCTTTGGCCCGATGTGATGAAGGCGGTAGCCGGACGATACTCCTTGACGCGGGCATACGCCAGAAGATTGCGTCCGGCGGTATCGGCGCCGCTCTCGCCGTCGCTCAAAACGAGGTCGTATTCTCCCTCATCCAGCTTGGCCAGCGCTTCGGCTGGTGTCGCGGCGGCGTCCACCGCATATCCGCTCGCCTGGAGAATAGTCTGAATGGTTAGCCGAGGTGCAAGATCGCCATGCATCAGCAGAACACGGGCGAGATCTAACGCCCGGTGCTTCGAATTGTAGCCAGTGGTTATCTGCATCAGAGGCCCTAAGACTACTTTAACCGAGAATGCCCGATTTCGAGCCGGAAAATTTGGATGCTCAACAATTTAGACGAGATAGCACTAATCTCGGCCGAGAGTCATAGTACCTTTGGTCTACATCATGCGAAGCGTTTGGCCCAAAGTATGCCGTAAATCACTGCAAGTGCCCCATCTTGCCGGATCGGTAGTCATCCATGGCCTGTTGCAATTCCTCGCGGGTGTTCATCACGAATGGACCATAGCGGGAAACCGGCTCGCCAATTGGCTGGCCAGCGATCAACAAAAGGCTGAGCGGAGCGGAACCAGTGTTGCGAATACCAACACCATCGGCCCCGCGGTCGAATAGCACTACCTGATTGGCGGATGCAGCGCTGGCTCCGAACGCAGCCTGGCCCTCAATCACGAACGCAAAGGCGTTATGGGTTGTGTCGAGCGGCTGAGAGTGGTCCGCCCCGGGCGCCAGGGTAAGGTGCAGGTACAGGATCGGGATGCGAGTTTCGATCACACCCGGCACGCCGAGTGCCTGGCCGGTGATCACCTTGGCCGTGACGCTGCCGTCGGCGCTGCGGGCGACCGGGATGCGGGCGGCCGGCGTGTCCTGGTAGCGCGGCGTAATCATCTTGTCGCGGCGCGGCAGGTTGACCCAGAGCTGGAATCCGTGAAGCCGGCCGCCCTCGCGCACCAGCGAATCGCCGGGCAGTTCGGAATGGACCAGGCCGGAGCCGGCCGTCATCCACTGCACGTCGCCGGCACGGAGCGTGCCATGGTTTCCCCAGGAATCGCGGTGCTCCATTTCGCCACTCAAGAGGTAGGTGACGGTTTCGAAGCCGCGGTGAGGATGCGGCGGGAAACCAGGTACCTTGCCCGGCTGAGTGTCGAGCGGGCCCATCTGGTCCAGAAGCAGGAAGGGGTCGAAATCCATCAACTGGGCGCCCGGGAACGCGCGCCGCAAGGGAACGCCGGCGCCATCCTCCGCGCGGGGTGCCGTAAAGACGCGGCTTACACCGCGCAAATCCGTTTGAGCCGTCATGGTTCTCCTCCCGAGTGCCGCCGGACCGGGTCTTCCAGAGGGAAAAGGCCGGCCCGCAGCCTCGATATTTATCTTGATATCAAGATATTTGATGCTAAGATACAGCCAAGGATGCAGGCATGCAGACCGCCAGCGGCACGAGGCTTTGGCTGATTCTCTGGAAGGCATTCGACAGTTTGCGGCAGCACGCCGAGCGGCACATACGTTCGCTCGGCCTGGGGTTGTCGGATTTCGGCGTGTTGGAGATCCTTTTTCACAAAGGCTGCCAGCCGGTGAACGTGATCGGAGGCATGCTGCGGCTCACCAGCGGCTCGATCACCGTTGCCATAGACCGGCTGGCTGGCAAGGGTCTGGTGAAGAGGTCGGGAGATCCGCACGACCGCCGTGCGCGCCTGATTCACCTGACCGCGGCAGGCAGAGCGCTGATCAGTTGCGCCTTTGCCGATCACGAACGCGCGATGGAGAACGCCACCGCCGGCCTAACCGCCCGCGAACGCGGCCAAGCCGTCCGGCTGCTGAAGAAGCTCGGCCTGACGGCGCAAGCCAGGCTGGAAGACCGCGCGAAGCCAGTCTGACGGGTGCCGTGGCTACAGGCGGCGGGCTACCACCAGGGTGATGTCGTCCGCCTGCGGCGCCCCGGCGGTGAACTCCTTGAGAGCGGAGGTAACCGCCTCGACGATCTCCCGCGCAGGGCGTGCGCGGTTTTCGCTCAAGACCTTGATAAAGCGCTCCTCGCCGAACTCGTCGTACTCCAGATTGTTGGCTTCCGTGACGCCGTCGCTGTAGAGCACGAGCAGGTCGCCGGGCGCCAGGTTGGCGGTCTGCTCGCTGTAAGGAGCGATGGAAATGATGCCCAGCACCGGGCCGCCGCCTTCGAGCATCTGCGCCTCGCCGGAGGCGCGCAGCAGGACCGGCGGATTATGACCCGCGTTGGCAAACCGCAGATCGCCCGAAACCGCGTCGAGAACGCTGAAGAAGAACGTGATGAAGCGGTTGCTGGGGCAGGTGGCGCAGGTAGCTTTGTTGATCCGCGCCATGAAATCGCCGAGGTCCCCGGGGTTCTCCGCCAGCACGTGAACGCGCGCGTGCAGCGCCATCATCATCAGCGAGGCCGGCATGCCTTTGCCCGAAACGTCGCCCAGCGCGAGACCGACGCTGGGGCCGGCGTACGGGAAGAAATCGTAGTAATCGCCGCCGACGGTGCGGCACGGCACGTTGAAGCCGGCCAGGTCCAGACCGGCGATTTCCGGCGCCTGGGCTGGCAGCATACCGCCCTGGATCTCGGCAGCCTGCGACAAATCGCGCTGCATGATGCGCTCGGCGGCCTCTACTTCGGCCAGGCGCGCGTGTTCGATGCGGATGGCCGCCACGTTGGCCATCACCGTCAGCAGGCTGAGATCGTTGCGGGTGAACTCGCGGAGGATGAAGGGCGAATCCACGTAGATCAGGCCGATGATGCGCTCCTTGGTCTGGAGCGGGACGGCCATCATGGTGTGAACCTTCTGCTCCACGATGCTCATCCGGCCCTTGAAGGCGTCGTCGAGCTGCGCGTCGCGCACCAGCACGGACGATCTTTCTTTGAGCACCCGGTCGCGAACCGCAGTGGAGATCCGGAAGGCGTCGCCCTTGTGGGCCTTGGCAACCAGATCCTCGCCCTCCAGCAGCAGCAGCACGCCGCGCTGCGCGTTGACCGCCTGAATCGACAAATCCAGAATGAGCGGGAACAGCTCCATGAGCGGCCGGCTCTCGGCCAGCTCCTGGCCGGCGTGAATCAACGCCTGCATGGCGGCGGAGGGCTTGGCGCCGCCGCCGGGCTCCACAACGATGGTGCGGTTTGCGTTTTCCAGGCTGGTAATCAAAGTCGACGTGCTGGGCGAATCGGTCTCGCCGCCCTCGAACACCACGACGCCGGGCGGTGCAGCGTTGGCCGGGGGAGCGAACACGATGGCCAGGTGGCCGGCGGTGACGCGGTCGCCGGGGCGCAGCACCAGCCTCGCCTTGAGTGGAATGCCGTTGACAAATGTGCCGTTCTTGCTGCCCAGGTCCTGTACCGTCCAGTCGTCTCCGGCAGGCTCGAGGGCGAAGTGCTGGCGCGAGAGGCCGGCATCTTCCGGAAAGCTCAATTCGACCGCACTGGAGCGTCCAACCGTCAACCGGCTGCCGGAAAGCGGAACGGTCTTCGCCTGCCCATCGGGACCTTGAATCAGAATTTCGAGCGCCATCGGTGTGAACCATTCTAGCGCGGACCCGTTGCGAGTGACGGTTTGGGGGTGGGACGATACTTATATGACCCTGCGGCTTATTCCGGTAGCCGCGCTCTTGGTGTTTTCGGCATTCGCGCAGCCTTCGCGCCTCAATCTCCCCGCCCGTGGCTTCGCCGGGGAGTCCATCAGCGCCCTTACCTTTGGCGGTTCCGGCCATGATTCCATCAATGCGGCCGCGGTGGATCTGGCTGGAAACATCTATGTGACCGGCACGACGTCGTCTTTCGATTTCCCGCGCGCTAACGCTTTTCAGAGTTACAACCCAGGCAAGCAGGTTGTCGTCAGCAGCGATGCCGGCGCCATGTGGCAGGGGGTGGCCACGCCATTTCCAGCCGCCACGGGCACGGTTTGGATTACACCCGACCCGACCAACGGCCAGATTGTCTATTTCGCTTACGGTCAGAGTGTCTGCAAGAGCACGGATAGCGGCATTCAGTTCCATTGCGTAACGCTGCCGCTCAGTTCTCAGGCAACTGTCACCTCCCTCGCCATTGACCCGCTGCAGCCGCTGACCGTTTACGCGAGCGCCGAGTCGAACGGCGGCGCATTCAAGAGCGTGGACGGCGGCCAGACCTGGGCGAATGCGAGTTCGGGCCTGCCGGCGGGCGGGTTCATCGACACGGTCACGATCGATCCGTTTCACACCAACGTGCTTTTCGCCTGGGCGGGCTACCAGGCATCGGTATCCAACGACGGCGCGACTACCTGGGTGCCCCTGGCCTTGCCGTGGCCGCCGGGCGGGTCCGTTTCCGGCGGCGTGCACTTCACCTTCGACCCGGTTATGCCGGGGATTGTTTATGGCCCGTCGCTTTCGCTGAGCCAGTTCGGCGTCCAGAAAAGCACCGACGGCGGCGCCACCTGGACGCAGCTAAGCACTCCGTTCGTCGGTTCCAACGTAGTTCCCGACCCGAAGGTTTCGGGGCTGTTGTATGCGATTGCTCCGCCGGTGAACAGTCAAAGCCCGTCGTTCCCGCTCTGGAAAAGTGCTGATGGCGGCGCCACCTGGACGTCTTCCCCGTCGCCCGCCGACTCGGAGAGCGTTCTGGCCGTGGATCCTGCGAACTCGCAGATCATGCTGGCAGGAGCGTTTCGCAGCACCGACGGCGGCCAAACCTGGAGCCCCACCAACGTTTCCCGCGACATTGAGCCCGCGTTCGCGCCGTCCGCAGCCGGTTTGGTCTACGCGACTGCTCCGATCACCACCGACGCGTTCCTCGCCAAGTTTTTACCCGACGGCAAGACGGTCGTGTTCTCGACATACTTCGGCGGCATGGGAAACGATACCGGGCAAGGCATCGCACTCGATTCATCCGGAAATATCTGCATCACCGGCAGCACGTCCTCGTTTGACCTGCCGGTTACTCCGGGCGCTTCGCAGAGCACGCTGCTCGGTGTGACCAACACCTTCGCCGCGAAATTCTCCAATCAAGGCGAGCTGCTGGCAGCCACCTACCTGGGCGGCTCCAGCAGCGACCAGGGATTGGGCATCGCCATCGGCCCGCAAGGAAATCCCTGGTTGATCGGCAACTGGAGTTCGGCTGATTTTCCTTTTACCACCGCGCCACCCGCGACTCTTCCGCCTACACCGGTCGGATTTCTGGCCGAACTTGATCCCTCCGCCGGGCGGCTGCTATATTCGGCCAACATCGGCGCGGCGCTCGATGGAAATGGGAAAGGGATCGCGATCGATCCCTCGGGGAACATCACGCTGACGGGCTCGGTTTACGGCACGTTCCCGGTCACTCCCGGCGCGTTCCAGGCAGGCGAAGCCGATGCCAATGCGCCCAAGGCTTTCGTGCTCAAACTGACTCCATCCGCGAGCGTAGTCTATTCGACTTTTTTTGGCGGAACCGCAGGCTCGCCGACAACCGGCAGCTATGAACCCACGCAGGATTATGGCGTC
>Ga0187871_10004074_pt1 | contig 11111 bp, 11 predicted proteins | sample June2016WEW_16_1_FD_132988 | JGI IMG/M metagenome (GOLD analysis project Ga0187871, IMG submission 132988) | Peatland microbial communities from SPRUCE experiment site at the Marcell Experimental Forest, Minnesota, USA - June2016WEW_16_10 | ecosystem: Environmental > Terrestrial > Soil >...
AGAAAAAAGTTCTTCAGATCGCCGTTGATCGCCGCGCATGGCAAATCACCTCCGTCGCTCCAAACGACGGAATCATGATCAGACCTTGCCGTCGAGGGACTTTTTCAGCAGCCTGCTAGAGCATGATCCGGAAAAAGCCTGCCCTTGGACTTGATCCGAGGGTGGAAACCGGTTTTCCGAAAGGATCATGCTCCACTGATGTTAGAGCGGCGCGCGAGCTAAAACAGCGACGGTTGATCATTCGGCTTCTTCGCTTTCGCCGGCGCGGCCGGCGAAGCCGCCGCTGGCTGCACAGCGCCACCAGCAGCAGCCGGGGCGATGAGTTCGGCGGAATCATTCGCCACGCGGTTCACCGCCGGCGAAATCTCGTAGCATTCGAGCAAAGACTCTGGCGCCGGCGCGATCAGCGCGGCGGCGGTCATGGCGTCAACTTTGGCGCAGTCGAGCCAAAGATCGAACGCCTCCGGCGCCACGATGACCGGCATGCGGTCGTGGATCGCGGCGAGCGTGCGGTTCGCCCGCGTGGTGACGATGGCGGCGGTGTCGACTTCTTCGCCGTTCGGGCCGGTCCAGGTCTCCCATAGTCCGGCAAAAGCGATCGGTCCGCCGAATTTCGGCCGCACAAAATAGGGACGCTTCGGCACACCGGCCCCCCATTCGTAGAAGCCGTCGGCGGGTACGAGGCAACGCCGCCGCCGCATGGCGTTGCGGAAAGCAGGTTTCTCAAGGACCGATTCGCCGCGCGCATTGACCAGGAGCGAGAACGTCTTGGGATCCTTCACCCAGCCCGGCAGCAATCCCCAGCGCATCAGCGCGAAAGCGCGCTTGCCATCAGTGAGCCGCACCAGCGCAATCGGCTGGGTCGGCGCCACATTGTAACGGGGCGGGAAATTGGGCTGCTCGGGGTAGCCGAACAGCGCCCTGACCGCAGCCGGCGGCGAGGTGATGACATAACGTCCGCACATTGGGATAAACCGATCCGGTAAGCGATGACGGCCGTACGTAGTTTCCGATCATAGCCAAATGGGATCGGCCTTTGACCAGCGCCAGCAGCGAATCCCGAACTTATCCGGCGCGGCCGTATCTGGCGGTCAGCGCCGCCATATTCCGCGACGCCCGCGTGCTGATCGTGCGCCGCGCGCTGCCGCCCGCCCGGGCACTGCATACCCTGCCTGGCGGGGTGGTCGAGCTTGGCGAAACCCTCGAGCAGGCCGTGATCCGCGAGGTCCGCGAGGAGACCAGCCTGGACATCGAGCCGTTGGCGCTCGCCGGCTACCGCGAGGCCATCGCGCGTGACGCCGGCGGGCGCATCGAGCGGCATTTTGTGATTCTGCCGTTCGCGGCGCGCTGGATCGCTGGCGAGATCGCGCTCAGCGAGGAGTTGGCCGAGGCGCGCTGGCTGCTGCCGTCCGAGCTTGCCGGGCTTAAGACCACCGAGGGGCTTGCCGACATCGTCGCCGCGGCCTGGCAGCGGATCGCCGCGCTTCGCTGAAAAGCGCCTCAACCCTGCCCCGTTGTCGCGCTTGCTGTGCGATGCTCTCGGCCCCTATGCTCGCGCCAACCCCGATGCTGCGAACCTTCCTCATTCTTTCGCTTATGCTTTGTCTCGGCGCGCCAACCGCCCGCGCGCAGTTTTTCTGGCAACAGCCGCCCCCGCCCCAACCGCAGTCTCCCGCACGGCCGCAAATTCAGCCCAGAGCTCTGCCGCCAGTTCAGCCCCAACCTCAGCCTCAGGCGCCGCCCCAGCCGGCCTCAGCCCCCTACGACCACGACCTCCAGCGGCTCGCCGAAATCCTCGGAGCGCTGCACTTTCTGCGCGGCATTTGCGGCTCGAACGAAGGCCAGAAGTGGCGCAATGAGGCGCAAGCGCTGATCGACGCCGAAGCGCCGGCCGGCGAGCGCCATGATCAGATGGTCGCGAGCTTCAACCGCGGCTATCGCGCCTTCCAGCAGAGCTATCGCACCTGTACGCCGGCGGCCGATTTCGCGGTTCGCCGGTATCTCGACGAGGGCGCGAGAATCGCCCGCGAGATCACCGCCCGCTACGCCAACTGACCGGTTTGCCCGGCCGCGAAGCGGGGGGTGTATCTAGCAGAACAAGCTCGCGAATTAACCCTTCCTCAAGGTTCGACTTAGCGTCCGCCGCGGCCATGCTAACTTGGGCGTGGGTCAGGGACGCTGCGGGCTGCAGCGACAACGTGATTGCAATGAACACGGCGAGACCAAATCCGGCGGCGCGCGACGCCGTATCGGATCACGAACAGAAGCGCCTGGCGCTGATATGTCTGCAGGAGGCCTGGGCGGAGGCGCATCACGACGGTATCGACGGCGATTGCCTGGCGCAAACCGCCCTTTTCCTGGCGCTCGCCGAGCTGATTTCCACCTACGGCGAGGAAGCCGCCGCCCGCTACGCGGAAAACCTCGCCCCCCGCATTCGCAACGGCGAATTTTCGGTGGAGCTGTCGCGGCAGTAAATCGCGAAATTCCAGTCGTAATCGCTGCTTTCCGCGCCTCCCTGCCAAGGCGGCGCGGTCTGCCCAGCCACTTGAGCCGACGCAGCCGGCACCTTAGTTTCGGTGTCCGATGCCACGACAGTCTGCTCGTATGAAGGCCGCCCTTCTCCCTGACCGCGGCGTGCTCAAGGTTGCCGGCGACGACGCTCGGAGCTTTCTGCATGGGCTCGTCAGCGCCGATATCCTTAAGCTCGGCGCCGGCGAGGCGCGCTTTTGCGCGCTGCTCTCACCGCAAGGCAAGATCATCGCCGATTTCATCGTCGTCGAAGCTCCGGCGCAGGATGGCGGCGGCTTTTTTCTCGACGTGCCGCGCGTTGTCGCCAAGCCGCTCCTTGATAAGCTCAACCTCTACAAGCTCCGCTCGCGCCTCATTGTCGGCGACTCCTCCGGCACGCTCGGTGTGTTCGCGGCTTGGGATGGAGAGGGCGTCGCGACGCCGGCATTTGTCCTCTCCTATGCCGATCCTCGCCTGCCGGCGCTCGGCCTGCGCACGATCCTGCCGCCGCAGCGTGCGGCCGACGCCGCCGCGGCCCTCGGCGCCGTCCTCGTCGACGCGAGCGAGTACGAGGGGCACCGCATCACGTTGGGCATTCCGCAGGGCGGCGTCGATTTTCAATACGGCGACGCCTTTCCCCACGAGGCCGACATGGATCAGCTTGGCGGCGTCGATTTCACCAAAGGCTGCTATGTCGGCCAGGAGGTGGTTTCGCGCATGGAGCATCGCGGCAGTGCGCGCACGCGCACCTTACCGGTTCGCTACGACGGCGCGGTACCGCCGCCGGCCGGAACCGCGATCACGGCCGGCGGGCGGCAAATCGGCGCGATGGGTTCCGCCGCCACCGGCCGCGGGCTTGCGCTGTTACGCCTCGACCGGGTGGCGGAGGCCATGTCGCGCGGCGAAGCGCTTCTCGCCGACGGCGTCCCGATCCGGCCGATCAAGCCGGATTGGGCCCGCTTTGCCTTTCCGGATGGGACCAAGGCCGCCGAATGACTGCCGCGAGTGCCCACGCCCCCCACGCCGACGCGCTGGCGCGCTGTCCCTGGCCGAAGGACGATCAGCTCTACCTCGCCTATCACGACCAGGAATGGGGCGTGCCCGAATTCGACGACCGCGCGCTCTACGAGAAGCTCGTGCTCGATGGCTTTCAGGCCGGGCTGTCGTGGATCATCATTCTGCGCAAGCGGGAGAATTTCCGCCGCGCCTTCGACGGCTTTGTTCCGGAAAAAATCGCGCGTTATAGCCCGAAGAAAATCGAGCGCCTGATGCAGGATGCCGGCATCGTCCGCAACCGCGCCAAGATCGAAGGCGCGGTGCTCTCGGCGCGCGCCTGGCTCGAGACGATGGAGAACGGCCCCGGGTTTGCGAAATTATTGTGGGACTTCGTCGACGGTGAGCCCAAGGTCAATCGCTTTCGCACCATACGGCAGGTGCCGGCCGAGACCGCGATCTCGCGCGCGATGTCGAAGGAGCTGGCCCGACGCGGCTTCAAGTTCTGCGGCCCGACGATCGTCTACGCCTACATGCAGGCGGTCGGCATGGTCAACGATCACCTGATTACCTGCCACCGCCATGAGGCGGTGCAGAAGCTCGGGAAGAACTAGCCTTCATTTCACATGCCAAGGCTTCCACTACAGCCCTCCCCCGCTTCCGCGTCGCACAAGTCCGATGCGGTGCTGCCGCGCAAGCCGGTCGCGGCCAAGCCGCGTGCGGTATCGCCGCGCGCCTGGCAGCGGATGCTGTCGGGGCGGCGGCTCGATCTGCTCGATCCCTCCGCGCTCGACATCGAGATCGAGGACATCGCGCACGGCCTCGCCCGGGTGGCGCGCTGGAACGGGCAGACCAGCGGCGCGCACATTTTTTCCGTGGCTCAGCACTCGCTCTTGGTCGAGGCGCTGGCGCGCGCCCGCGTGCCGCGGCTCGATCGCAGCCGGCGTCTGGCGGTGCTGCTGCACGATGCCCCGGAATACGTGATCGGCGACATGATCTCGCCGTTCAAGGGGGTAATCGGCGATGCGTATAAGGCGGTGGAGCGGCGGCTCCTGGCGGCCATTCATCGGCGCTTCGGGCTGCCGGTACACTCGGCGCCGGAACTCGAAAGGCTGATCAAGATCGCCGACCGCGAGGCGGCCTATCTCGAAGCGACCCGCCTTGCCGGTTTCAGCGCCGCCGAGGCGCGGCGGCTCTTCGGCCGGCCGCCCGTTATCTCTGCCGCGATCGAGCGCGATTACCTCAAACCGTGGCCGGCCGAGGCGGCGCAGGCGCGTTATCTCGAGCGATTCCGCAAACTGGCCGAGGAATTGGCGAGCCCGTCGCGGCGGGACTATAGGCCGCTATGAGCGGCCCACTTGTGCAAGCCGGCCATACCTATATGAGCTTGACCAAGCGCCTTTCAATCGCGATCCACGTGGTTCCATGATTCACGTCTGTTCCCTCGCGCGGCTGCACGAAACGGTCGAGGACACCGGCGCCCGCCACGTCGTGTCGCTGATCGGCGACGAGGCACACATCGAGCGGCCGAGCGCCATCGAGGCGGAAAATCACCTCTGGCTGCGGCTCCACGACATCAGCGCGCCGCTCGACGGCTATATCGTCCCGGAGGAGGAGCATGTCGCCGATCTTTTGAATTTCGTCCGCCGCTGGGACCGCCGCGCGCCGCTGGTGGTGCATTGCTACATGGGCATCAGCCGCTCGACGGCGAGCGCCTTCGTCAGCGTCTGCGCGCTCAACCCGCATCGCGACGAGCAAACAATCGCGCGGGCCTTGCGCACCGCCTCGCCCACGGCGACGCCGAATATCCGGATCGTATCGCTTGCCGACCGCCTGCTTTGCCGTGACGGCCGCATGGTCACCGCGATCGAAACGATCGGCCGCGGGGTGCTCGCTTCGGAGGCGGCGCCGTTCCGGCTCGATCTGGAGTGATGACTAGCTAAGAGGAGGAATCACTCCTCGATCGCCGGCCGCAGCGTCGCCATGGGCGTCGGCCGCGCCGGCGCCGGCGCGCGACTCATCAGCTGAGCGCGCGGGTTATGCTGGTAGAAGTCGCAATAAGCAAAGCCCAAGCCGGCGATCGAGCCGCGGAAGCTCCGGTAATCGATCTTCAGCACCCGGAAGCATGGTTCGATCGGCAGGCCGGACAGATGGGCGCACATGGCCGTACCTTCGACTCTGAGGGTTCCGGCGGGCAGGCTGGCGAAGCGCATTGCGCCGCGGCCGCCCGGCCGAATGGTACCGACGACAGACCCGTCGGAAAAAACGCGGCCCATGCCTGCCGTGCCGTCGAAACAAGAATAGGCAAACAGCTTGCCGACGACGAACGCCCTGGCCTGGTCCGGCCCGAGTTCCTCGGCGACGGCCGAGGCGGCTCCCAACACGCACGCACAGACGACAGCCACGCGCGGCAACATTGTCGACTCCACATTGACCTGCAGAGGATTAACGAAATTCCTTAATCGTCCCCTTACCATAAGGTCGCGCATGCTGGACAAGATTCCTGGCGAAATTCTGATCCGCTTACCGAATTTTTACCACAATGCGCCCGCGCACCTGTCCGGCTAGGATGCGCGCCCCGGCGTCGATGACATCGGCGAGCCCGATTTCGCTGGTCATCGCCGCGATCTTCGTACGGTCGAGATCGGCCTCCAAGCGGCGCCAAGCCTGCTGCCGCAGCGGCAGCGGGCACATGACCGAATCGACGCCGAGAAGCGACACGCCGCGCAGGATGAACGGGGCGACCGTGGTCGGCAAGTCCATGCCGCCGGCCAGTCCGCAGGCCGCCACTGCCCCGCCATAGCGCGTCATCGACAGCACATTGGCAAGCGTCGTCGAGCCGACGGCGTCAATGCCGCCGGCCCAGCGTTCCTTGCCGAGCGCGCGCGGCGGACCGGCCAACTCCTTGCGCTCGATCACCTCGGCGGCGCCGAGTTCCTTGAGGTAGGCCGCTTCGGCCGGCCGCCCGGTCGAACCGATGACGGTGTAGCCGAGCTTGGCCAAGAGCGCGATCGCGACTGAACCGACGCCGCCGGCGGCGCCGGTGACGATGACCGGCCCGCGCGCCGGCGTGATCCCGGCACGCTCCAGCGCCATCACCGACAGCATGGCGGTATAGCCGGCGGTGCCGATGGCCATGGCTTCGCGGGCGCTCATGCTGTCCGGCAACCGCACCAGCCAGTCGCCCTTGACGCGCGCCTTCTCCGCATAGCCGCCGAGGTGGGTCTCGCCGCAGCCCCAGCCGTTGAGGATCACCTTATCGCCGGGTTTCCAGCCGGGATGCGAAGAGGCCTCCACCGTGCCGGCGAAATCGATGCCGGCGATCATCGGGAAGCGGCGCACCACCGGCGATTTGCCGGTGACCGCGAGCCCATCCTTGTAATTCACCGTCGACCAATCCACGGCGACGGTGACGTCCCCGTCCATCAAATCCTTCTCGTCGAAATCCGTGAGCCGTACTGTCTGTCCGGCCTCGCTCTTATCGACGACCATCGCTTTGAATGTGCTCACGCTCCAACTCCGGCTTCCTGTTCACCATTGGCCGGTCGTATGCCGGACATAGGCGTTTCCGAGCGCCGAGTGTGGAAGACGCCGATGCGCGGCACAAGCGCCTTACGCGCGGGTCCACCCCCGCGCCGGGCTACGTCGTTTAGAGTTTTGCGGTGCGCGTGGTCTTGCTGCCGGCCAAGTCGGCCGGCGACGCGGCGGCTTCGGGGATCTTCGCCGCTGCATCCGGGCTTTTCATGCCGGCCGCGGGACCCTTCGCCGCTTCGGGAATTGGCGCGGCGGCGCCAACCGGCTTGTCAGCGACCGGCGCCCAGTTCGGCGCGTCCGACCCGTCGCCCCAGGCGCGCGGCCGATAAAAGGTGTGTACGCCGAGCTTGTACATCTTCTTCATTTCGTGAACCCAGCTCGGGTGCACCCAATAGGCGTGATAGTGCGTGGCGTGACCGACGTCGGCGAGCCAGATCTTGCCGTCGAGCGTGTCCTTGGCGATGCGTTTGGCCTGCGTCCACATGTCGGGCTCGTCGATGCGGCTCAAATCCTTGCCTTCGCAAGCGAAGGTGAACTGGCAGGCGAGATGCCGGTTGGCATTCTGATAGACCACGCCGCACACATTGTCCGGGTAGAAGCCGGAGAAAACGCGGTTTATCACCACTTGCGCGACCGCCATCTGGCCGCGCAACGGTTCGCCGCGCGCCTCGAAATAGACGGCATCGGCCAGGCACTTCTCCGCCCGGGCGCGCGGCTTCCCGATAAGGCCGAGACGTTCCGCCGGGCTTCTCAGCAGGCTGACATTGTTCTTGCCCGCGACGGTTTCACCACTGGTGCCGGCATCGCGCGGCGCCTGCAAGGCGGACAGCTTGATGTCGGGATCGACGGACGGCGACACCAGGACCGGCTCCGCCCCCGGCTGCCAGCGCTCCAGTCCGCTGCGCGAACCCATGGCGGCGACGCCGAAATAGAGCTGCGTGCTGCGCTCGGCCGGATCCTCGTCAAGAACGGAGAGCGAGGCGAACGGCGACTGCGCCTCGAGCGGATCGCTCTCGCCGGCTGTAGGTATTTCCGGCGGCTTGTCGGCCAAGACGAGGTCGTCCTCGGCTTCCGCATCGCGGACGGCCGCCGGCAACGCGACGGTCACATCGGCCGCTGCTTCCGGCTGGGCCGCGGCAGATGTCGGGTCGCTCTGGTCCACCTCCTTCGGCCGCGGTGCCACAGCGGGCGCCGGCGCCCGCGCGGGCTGCGGCGTATCGATCGGCTGCGCCTGCGGCTGGCTCTCGGATTGGTTCGAACTGGGAGCGGGCTCCGGCAACGGCATGCGGTCGCCCTTGAGCCGGCGATTGACGGTCGGATATTCGATTTGCAGCGCGGCGCGCGCCATCGGCGGCGCATCGACCGACCACGTTTTCACATTGAGCGAGCGCGGATCGAAATTGACCGGCTGGGCGCCGTACGGTTCTGGCATCGCCGTGCCGATCGGGCGCACAAAGCTGAATGTCGCGACGTGAATGCTGCCGAACGGCGAAGTGATCAGGTGGTCGCGCCAGCGTTCGGAAACGCCCGGCTGCCGCGCGAAGAACGCCGCGAGGTCCTGATAGCCGATCGAGGTCGGCGTGAACGCGATGCAGAAAGCGCTGAGCCACAACGGCCCAGACAACGCGCCCGTCGACCGGGTACGCAACGCAACCATCACCCCTCACGCGCACGCTCGTTAAGCGACGCATCCCCAATTCAGCAAACATCGCCGTAGTGGCGCGAATGCGACACATCCAACTATTGTCGGGTTAACCTTGCGAAGCCGTTAATTCGTTTCGGCAGCAGACAAAGCCGAAAACGCGGCGCGGCCATGCACGGACGCGCGGCGTTGTCTTTTCATTAACCAGTGGAATTATGCTTGCGAACTGGCGCCGCGGCCCAGCGCAGCTTGAGCGGCGGCCAATCGCGCGATCGGCACGCGGAACGGCGAGCAGGAAACGTAGTCGAGCCCAGTCTCGTGGCAGAACGCGACCGAGGCGGGATCGCCGCCGTGCTCGCCGCAGATGCCGAGTTTGAGTTTCGGCCGCACCTTGCGGCCGCGCTCGGCGGCGATGCGGATGAGTTCGCCGACGCCCTCGCGGTCGATCGACACGAATGGGTCGGTCGCCAGAATGCCCTTCGACGTGTAGATGCCCAAAAAGCTCGCCGCATCGTCGCGGCTGATGCCGAAAGTGGTCTGCGTCAGATCGTTGGTGCCGAAAGAAAAGAACTCGGCGGTCTCGGCGATCTCGCCGGCCCTTAATGCCGCGCGCGGCAGCTCGATCATGGTGCCGACCTGGTATTTGATCTTGCTCTTGGTCTCGGCGGCGACGGTCTTGGCCATGGCGTCGATGCTTTCCTTGACCAAATCGAGTTCGGCCTTCCCGGCGATGAGCGGCACCATGATCTCCGGCACCACCGCGACGCCGGTCGCGCGGCTGGCCACGACCGCGGCCTCGAAAATGGCGCGCGCCTGCATTTCCGCGATCTCCGGATAGGCGATCGCCAGCCGGCAGCCGCGAAAGCCGAGCATCGGATTAAATTCGTGCAGCTCGCGGGCGCGGTCGGCGAGTTTTCGCGGGTCCGCGCCCATGGCCTGCGCCACCGCCGCGATCTCCTCCTCGGTGTGCGGCAGGAATTCGTGCAGCGGCGGATCGAGCAAGCGGATGGTCACGGGCAGGCCGCCCATGATCTTGAACAGCTCGACGAAATCGGCCCGCTGCATCGGCAGGAGTTTGGCGAGCGCGGCGCGGCGCGCCGTCTCGTCCCCGGCCAAGATCATCTCGCGCACGGCGCGGATGCGGTCCTCGTCGAAGAACATATGCTCGGTGCGGCAGAGCCCGATGCCCTCGGCGCCGAACTTGATGGCGGCCCGCGCATCGGCCGGCGTATCGGCGTTGGCGCGCACCTTGAGCTTGCGCGCCGCGTCGGCCCATTGCATCAGCGTGGCAAATTCGCCGGCGAGCGCCGGCTCGCGCATCGCTACCCTGCCGGCGAGCACTTGGCCGGTCGAACCATCGATGGTCAGGATTTCGCCCTTCTTCAGCGTCGTGCCGCCGGCGGTCAGCGTCTGCGCGCGATAGTCGACGCGCAGCGCCCCGGCGCCGGAGACGCACGGCTTGCCCATGCCGCGCGCGACGACCGCGGCGTGCGAAGTCATGCCGCCGCGCGTGGTCAGAATTCCCTCGGCGGCGTGCATGCCGTGAATGTCCTCGGGCGACGTTTCGATGCGGACCAGGATCACCTTGTGGCCCTGGGTCTTGAGGAGTTCGGCCTCCTCCGAGGAGAACACGATCTCGCCGCAGGCGGCGCCCGGCGACGCCGGCAGGCCGGTGGCGATCACCTTGCGCTCGGCCTCGGGATCGATGGTCGGATGCAGGAGTTGGTCGAGCGCAGCGGGATCGACGCGCGTCACCGCCTCGTCCTTGCTGATCAGCTTCTCCTGCGCCAGCTCGACGGCGATGCGCAAGGCGGCCTTGGCGGTGCGCTTGCCGCTGCGCGTCTGCAACATCCACAACTTGCCCTGCTCCACCGTGAATTCGAGATCCTGCATGTCGCGGTAATGCCGTTCGAGTGCGGCGTAGATACGCTTGAGCTCGGCGAAGGCGTGCGGCAACGCGGATTCCATCGAGGGTTTGTCCGAGCCGGCCTCCTGGCGCGCTTCCTCGGTGATCTCCTGCGGCGTGCGGATACCGGCGACCACGTCCTCGCCCTGCGCATTGATGAGGAATTCGCCGTAGAGTTTTTTCTCGCCGGTCGAGGGATTGCGCGTGAACGCGACGCCGGTCGCCGAGGTCTCGCCCATATTGCCGAACACCATGGCCTGCACGTTGACCGCGGTGCCCCAGCTTTCCGGGAGGCCATTCAGGCGCCGATAGGTGATGGCGCGGTGGTTCATCCACGAGCTGAACACGGCGCCGATGGCGCCCCATAATTGTGCGTGCGGGTCCTGCGGAAACGGCTCGCCGCGCTCCTTCTCGACGCGCTCCTTGTAGCGAGCGACCAGTTGCTCCCAATCGTCGGCCTCGAGTTCGGTGTCGAGCGTGTAGCCGCTGCGGTCCTTGTGCTCGTCGAGGATTTCCTCGAAGTGATGG
>Ga0187871_10004075_pt1 | contig 11111 bp, 12 predicted proteins | sample June2016WEW_16_1_FD_132988 | JGI IMG/M metagenome (GOLD analysis project Ga0187871, IMG submission 132988) | Peatland microbial communities from SPRUCE experiment site at the Marcell Experimental Forest, Minnesota, USA - June2016WEW_16_10 | ecosystem: Environmental > Terrestrial > Soil >...
AAACAGCGTAGCGATTGTAGGGGATCACTGGCAGTCGGAACGACAAGATTGTGAAGCGTCGGCGGGTGGACCAAGTCTGAGGCGGCTGCTCCCATGTCTCGCAAAAGAAGCGAGACCCTTCGGCAAGCTCAGGGCAGGCTCTGGGGCACCCCCCATTTCAGACGAACTCGAAGAAACCCACAGTGCCGCTATCAGCGGAGACTGTTCGTAGGGAAATGCGCTTTTTCCCGTTTTGGGAAAATGTTGTCAAGCCCCCTCGAGGGTCGTTTTGGGGGTCAACTTGCTGATTCGAGGGGAGAAATAAAGTTGGCTAATTTGGCGCTTTTACCCTATGCGGGATGATATAATGTGATTATAGAGTCGAAACAGCGGCGCAGGCCTTCCGGTCTGCGCCTTTTGTGTCTAAGGAGCCTTTTGTGACTGAAGAACCGGATCGAGACCCTGATCAGCACCAAGAGATCATCGAGATACACGCGGTGGGAGTGCCTGAGCGCAAGGCGTTGGGTGAGGCGGTGGAGGCTGCGTTCCTGGCTAAGGCCACTATGCTGGGCATTCCCGTGTTGAAGCCTTGGGGAGATAGCCGTCCTTATGACTTTGCGGTGGAGGGTTGGCGGCTGTGGAAAGTTCAGGTGAAGTGCGCGACCAGCCATCGGGGGACTCGATGCGATGCGAGGGCCGCTGGGAGCGGGGAACTCTACACTCTGGATGACATTGATTTTCTGGCGGCGTATGTGGTTTCGAAGAATCTGTGGTACGTGGTTCCGGCGGATGCGTTTGTTCCGCGGGCGACGGTTCACTTTAACTACGGGCCGAAGAGCCAGGGAATGTTTGAAATCTACCGGGAGGCCTGGTGCTTGCTGGCTTGTCCGGCGAAGGCGCGGGGCAGAGGCGATATTCCCAAACGCTGTCGATGCGAGGAGATGCCGGTGCGGTGCGTGGTTTGCCCAAGGAGGTGATTCGTTGTGCTTTCCGCGTCTCGCAATCGACGTTGCCGATCTTTGCCGATTGTTTCTGGTGGCTCAATTTGCGCCACTGTGGAAGAAGCCGCCTCGCTGCGCTCGGCCGAACGGGCGAGGCGCCCGTTCCCACACGCCTCTACGACCTAAAGTTTTGCTGGAAGCAACCGAAGACATATAGAGAGGCAGGGAAGGCCTTGCCGTAAGAGAAGGGAACTCGTGCTCCTGAAGGCGCTACGCCCACTACTTACCGGATTAGGCCTGTGCGCAGTGCTGCTTGCGCAATCCAACATGGCGCGCCAATATTCGACTCCTGACAGCGTGCTTTACGTGTCGGCAGTGGGCAGCGATTCCAACGATGGATTAAGCCCCGGCACCGCCAAACTGACGATTGAAGCAGCCCTTACCGCGCTGCCCTCCTGCTCGCTGGTTCACGATCTCAGCAGCTACACTTCCGCCTACAACGCAGCGCCGTATTCCTTCAACCATTGCGGGCTGATCAACCTGGCCAGCGGCGTTTATCCCGTGTCATCGCAAATTTCTATCACGTCTCCCTACGTCACCATACGAGGCAGCGACAGCGGCTCAACGATTCTTAATTGGACGGGCACCGGTTCCGGCCAATGTGCCATTAACTGGACGGCGTCTCCGTTCGTCGACGATTTCGGCGGCACCGGAGGGCTCTACAACATTCGCATCGAAGGCTACGGCGGCGGCGCAGGAACGTGCGGCATTCAAACCCACAACCTTCCCGGCTTTCACATGGCGAATGTGGTGATTGCGAACTTCAGCGGTGCGGGGTCAGTCGGCTGGTTCGATACCTGCGACACCGGATGGAATGAGAAATACGATGTGGAAGTCGTGCTGAAAAATAACTCCATAGGCTGGGAGATACTGCGCGGCGCAACCGGCGGAGGCGGCACCTTCGGCTACGGCCGCTTCTCTGTAAAAGAAGAAGTGTTTGCCGGACAGATCGGCTGGCTCTTTGACGGAGGCATTCAAGGCGCCGCGGACTTCAGCTATGCCGACCTGCATATCACGGTGAACGAAGTCTCGAATCCGGCGAACGCCACGGCGATCCAGACCGTGAACGGCGCCATGATGACCAGCAACCTTTATATGATTCACGTCGAAGCGCCTTTCGGGGCCGGCTCGGGGACCGAGATTAATATTGGGCCGGGCACAATCTTCCGCGGCGTCGGCGTTCTTGATCAGGACATACCGTCGTCGAACGTAATCAGCGGCGCATTTAATTCCGCAACGGCGCCGCAGGTGGCCAACGGCTTATACAGCACGTCCGAAAACTGGTCGATTACTTCCGGAGATTCAGCGGGAATCGTCAATACCCTCACTCAGTCGGCGCCAAAGACCTCGAATTGGAATTATGGCGATGAATCGATCGTCAACTACTCCGGCTCGGGCGCGGATCTAAGCAACTCGATCGCATACTTCGGAGTCGCCGAGAAAACCGGTACCGGGACCATGCAATCTCTGAGTCCCATATTCGGGCAGGCGATCGTGAAGAACACAGGCGCAGTTAATACTGCTTCGGCGTTGACCGCTGCCACGCCGACCATCAGCGGAGGTGGTTCCATCACTAACGCAGTCGGGCTCACAATTCAGCCCCAGGCGCAGGCCGGCGTGACCTCCGCGCATGGAATTAATCAGCAGGGAAGCAGCGACACAAACATCCTCGCAGGACCGACAAAGATTGGCCCAGGAGCCGCGATCACAAGTTCCGGCGCGGGTGGGACCGTGGCTGCCGTGATCGCCAGCGGCACTGTGACTTTGATGGCGGGAACGCTGTACCCGAATACTTGCCAGACACCGGCGATAGTCAAGGCCGCGGGAGTGACGGCGAGCGATGCGATTTTTTGGAGCTACGCTTCCGCTCCCGGAGCTGCCGATCGGCTCATGCAGGTCTCAATCTATGTGGCGTCGGGAAGTGTAGGCTTCACGCGCTGCAACACTTCATCGGACTGGCCGAGAGCAACGGCCATGGTCATTAACTGGCGCGTCATCCGCTAATGAGAAAGGGTGTCTTCTAAGAGCGGCGGGGTGCCCCATGCTTTTTTCGCGTTCTTTGCGAAAAAGGGTGGGGATTTTGACCTCCACGTATTTCGGTCGTGCATCCGCTAAAATCGACATGGATAGCGCGCGTCTCGACTAATAACCAGCTACCAACGACCCCAATGAAAATCGGAGTCCTGGCCCTTCAGGGCGATTTCGATGCCCACCGCCGCCGGCTCGAAGAGCTGGGAGCTGAAGTTCTGCTCGTTAAAAAACCCGAGCAACTCGACGAAATCGACGGCCTCGTGATTCCCGGAGGCGAGTCCGGCACGTTCCTGAAATTGCTGGGAGAAGAAGGTTTCGAAAAACTAAAGCAGTTCGTCCGCTTGAAGCCAACCTTCGGCACCTGCGCTGGCGCAATCTTGTTAGCCGCTGAAGTCGAGAATCCCAGGCAAGCCGGCCTGGGCGCAATCGACATCCAAATTCGCCGCAACGCCTACGGACGCCAGCTTGACAGCTCGATCCGCGAAGGTCAGCTTCTCGAAAGCTCGCTGAATGCAAAGCCAGGCTCACCGCTGGAGATGGTTTTCATCCGCGCCCCCAAGATCGAGCGCGTAGGCAAGGCCGTAGAAGTAATCGCCACCGAAGGAAAAGATGCGGTGGCAGTAAGGCAGGGAAGAGCAATGGCCGCCACTTTCCACCCCGAATTATCTGAAGACACCCGAGTCCACCAAGCGTTCCTGGACCTAATCAACACGTGTGAGTCGGACACTCCTGTCCGACGCCTTTGATCTTGATATTGATTTTGAACTTCTGACGTTGATCTTCTCAGCACTCTCTGCGGCCGTTCTCAGCGCCCTCGGCAGTAAAAGCTCTCACTTCGCCGGCAGAAACTCAATCGTCACATCGCGGCTAGCAGCCTTAAAATCGAAGTCTGCGGTAACCAGCACACGTTCCGCACCTTGGCTGGCAAGTTCCACCCCAAACGAGTCCACGTAAGGAATGCCCGTCTGCACCTTAATCAGCGCTGCCCGCACTGCGCTATCTCCGTCCGCAGCGACCACCTGCCAGCCGAAGGCGTTCAATTGCGAGAGCACTCGCTCCATCTCGCGTCTGCCGTAAAGCTTGCACGTTATTCCGGCGACCTCGCCCCAATGCGCCGCCGATATCACCGTCTGGCACTCTCCCGCGAGGTGCCCTTCGATGATCTCTGCGACCCGGTCGGCTCCGGCCTGACTATGCAGATAGCGCAGGACCGCGCTGGAATCCATTACGTACGTTACCATCGATCTTCTTGCCGCCACTGGCGCCTGAGGCCGTCCGTAAGACGACCCTTTCCCTTTAACATGCCACGGGTTTTTTCGACCAGGTCGGCCGTGACCGGCTGAAGAGTTATCTTTGTCCCATCATGCGTCACGGCGATCCGCGTCCCCGGCTTGATCCCGAGGGCAGAGCGAATCTCCGAAGGGATTACGAACTGTCCTTTAGTGCTTACGGTGGTGATCTGAACATTCATGTCTTACATTGTATCGCAATGTAAGCATCTTGCAAGCCAGGACTTTTCCCTTGACACGGCCATCGCGTAACTGTAAGGTTACGCATTATGCGGAACCGTTCGGTTACATATTCTTCCGAGGCCACCTTCCAGGCCCTCGCCGATCCCACCCGCCGCGCCGTCCTCGACTTATTGCGCCGGGGTAGCCAGCCCGCCGGAGAAATCGCCCAGGCCTTCCCCGTCTCCCGTCCCGCCATCTCCAAGCACCTGCGCCTGCTGCGCCGCGCCCACCTGGTGCGGGAACACCGCGAAGGACGAAACCGCGTCTACCAACTCAATCCCGAGCCCCTGCGCGCAATCGACTCCTGGCTCGATCACTACCGCGGCTTCTGGAGCGCCAATCTCGCCAGCCTGAAAGCATTCGTTGAAGCCGAACACGCCAAAGAAACCGCGCAGCCCCACGCCGCAAAACCAACCATCAAAACCTTAAAAGGAGACCTTTAGTATGAAACCGCCGACTACGAAATCGATTCGCATAGCAGTTTCACTGGTGCTGCTCCTCACCGCAACCGCCGTCCTCGCCCAGACCTCCGCCCAGAAATCATTCGAACAGCTCAAATCCCTCACCGGCACCTGGGAAGGGAAGAACGCCGAGGGGACAACCGTGCGGGTTTCATTCCGCGAAACCTCAGGAGGCTCGGCCCTGATGAGCGAGATCCTCGGCCAAGGCCCCGAGAACATGATTTCCATGTTCAACCTCGACGGCCCTAACCGCCTCCTGCTCACTCATTATTGCGGCGCCGGCAACCAGCCCCGCATGACCGCCAGCGCGTCCGCCGACGGCAAAACCATCACCTTCGATTTCCTCGATGCCACCAATCTCGCCACTCCCGACGCCGGTCGCATGCAGCGCGTCGTATTCACCATCATCGATGCCAATCGTCACACCGAGGCCTGGACCTTCGCCGATCACGGTAAGAACATGAAACAGTTTTTCGATCTACAACGCGCCAAGTAACTCTGACTTTGATTTTGACTTGATTTTGATACTGTGACTTGAAGCCTTACCCGGCAAGGAGAACCATGGCAACCGCAATCACCGCAGACAACGATGCCCTCGCCACCGAGATCCACATCGCCGCACCGCCCGATCGCGTGTTCAAAGCCCTGACCGACGCTCAGCAACTCAAGCGCTGGTTTACCAGCCCGGAATGCCCAGTCAAATCCTGGGAAATGGATGCGTGCCCCGGCGGCCACTACAGCTACTCCACCGAAAAAGGCACGGTCGTCGTAAACGGCGTGAGCGAGTTCGAGTGCCACGGCGAGATCCTCGAATTCGATCCGCCGCGTTTCCTCACTTACACATGGATCGCCAACTGGCACGATGACAAATCCCGCCGCACCGTCGTGCGTTGGGAGCTGACCCCCGAAGCCTCCGGCACTCGCGTCAAGGTAACCCACAGCGGACTGGCCAACGAGAATGCAGCCCGCAAAGACTACAGCGGAGGCTGGCCCGGCGTACTCGAGATGCTCAAGACATTCGTCGAAAGGTGAACCATGGCGACTTCGACAATTACTCCCGATCAGGACGCAATTGTTAGCGAAATCTTCATTGCTGCGCCGCCCGCCCGCGTCTTCCAGGCCATCACCGACCCCAACCAGGTGCCCCTTTGGTGGGGAGCGCAAGGCGCGTATCGGGTAACGGAATGGAAAGCTGATCTTCGCCCCGGCGGCAAGTGGTTGAGCGTGGGCGTGGGCTCCGACGGCAAGCCGTTTCAGGTCGAAGGCGAGTACCTGGAGATCGATCCCCCGCATCTGCTGGTGCACACATGGAAGTACAGTTGGGGCCCTCAGAAGACCGTGGTGCGCTGGGAGCTGGAACCACAGAACGTACATGGCCTGCACCCGAGCGGTCCGCGGAAGGCGGGCACGGGAACGCTGCTGAAAATACGTCACGACGGTTTCGCCGGCGATCCCGTCGGTGCCGCCGGTCACGCCGAAGGTTGGACGCGCGTTCTCGGATGGCTGCTCGGCTTTGCCGAGAAAGGAGAAACCGTCGACACCCGTCGCTGAAACCCTCCGCTCGCAACGGTCGAACTATGCAAACTTCTGCTCCTTTTTACGTTCCCATTTGAAAACTTAGGGCTCCGCATTCAATATTCTCTCTTGCTCCGGCACCCAGCTCGGGCTAAACTTTGTGACGCCGGTAACGGTGCAGTTCCTCTCAGATTGTTCTGTTCGGGGGCAACAGAACCAATGATCGATAGAACCATCATTACTGGATCCATCATCAGCAGCACCATGGTGAATCCCATGTCGCCTCGGGCACTTCTTTTTCTGCTGCTTCTATGCTCCGCAGCGTCTGCCCAAATGATGACGATAGGAGGAGGTCCTTCCGGAACATTTTCGAACCCCTACCAGGTGGTCCAATCGTCGATGCTCGACCAAAGCCTCTGGCTCATCAACGGTCGGGATCCCAGCCCCCTCGAGAGCCAGCAGGGCTCTCTTTCCAAGCTCGACCTCAAGGCTCCCGGTAAGGCGCGCAACGAGTACGACAAGGGTTACAAGTTGCTGCAGCACAAAGATCTGCAAGGCGCCGTCGAGCACCTCAGCGCCGCTACTTCCATCTATTCCAGTTTCGTCGCCGCCCACAATGCGCTTGGCTCCGCCTACCTTGGCCTCGGCCAGAACGACCAGGCGCGCGCCGAGTTCACCCAGGCCGTCGCACTCGACGATCATCTGCCCACTTCCTATTTGAATCTGGGCTGCGCCGAACTCGCTCTCAGTCATTTTCCCGCCGCCGAACAGGCCATTCAAAAAGCTTCCGACATCGCTCCCCTCGATCTTCAACTGCTCACAGCGCTGGCCTACGGACAATTCATGAACCACGATTACGCCGGCGTGCTGGCAACCGCGCGTCAGGTGCATGAGCGCAAACACGCTAACGCTGCCATGGTCCATTTCTTTGCCGCCGCAGCCCTTGCCGCACAAGATAAACTCCCGCAGGCGCAACAGGAGTTGCTGACCTTGCTGCGCGAGGATCCCAAATCGCCCGCCGCAGCGCAGGCCGTCCAGCTGGCCGAAGATCTCAAGAAGGACACGAAGACCACTCTCCCTCCCGAGGCCGGCTTGAAAGTTACTATTACCGACGTTCCCGCCGCAGCCCCCACCTGCCCCGTCGAGTTGCCCGAACGCATTCGAAAGCTTTTACAGGACGCCAAAGAAAATACTCAGATCGCCCAGGCCGAAGCAGCAGCCGAGTGCCCTGACTGCACCGCCCCGGACCCACCCACCCCCGGCGAAGCTGATGTGGCGCTCGCCCCCACCTCCCATCGCCACGCCTCCAACTACGCCGGTTTTACTCTGCATGCCTCCACCGACGAAGTCACCCTGTTGTTCTCCGCCACCGATCATGGCAGGCCCGTCACCAACCTCACCGGCAGAGATGTCGCTCTCCGTGATAAAGGTGACCCTCCCGCCGCCGTCACCGGATTTCGCAGCGAGTCTGAACTGCCGCTGCGCCTCGGTCTCGTCATCGACACCAGCGCTTCCATTGCCGAGCGCTTCAAGTTCGAGCAAGACGCCGCTACCAATTTCATGCAAAAGGTAGTCACCGGCAAGGATGATCTCGCGTTCGTGATCGGGTTCGCCAACTCAGTCCTGCTCGTTCAGGATTTCACCAGCGATCAGAAACTGATTTCCCACGCCGTCGGCGAACTCGTGCCCGCCGGCGGCACTGCGCTTTGGGATGCCGTCGCCTTCGCCGCCGATAAGCTCGCCCGCCGCCCCGAAGCCCAGCCCGTCGCCAGAATCCTCGTCGTAATCTCTGACGGCGCCGACAACTCCAGCAGCGCCGCCCTCCAGCAGGCCATCAGCCGCGCCCAACACGGAGAAGTCGCCGTCTATACCGTCAGCACCCGCGAAGCCCTCGACGGTCCCGATGAAGGTTCTGTCGTGGGCGAACGCGCCTTGAACACTTTGTCCGAACTTTCGGGAGGAATTGCTTTCTCCCCCGGCTCCGTTCGAAATCTCAACAGCAGTCTCGTCGAGTTGCAGCAGGTGATCCGCAGCCGCTATCTCATCTCCTACAAACCGGCCCTCTTCAAACGCGACGGCCAATATCGCCCCATCGACATCAAAGCCCAAAAAGACGGCCACAAACTCCGCGTCTACGCCCGCAAAGGCTACTACGCCTCGGTAAACACCCCCACCGCCAACAAATTCTGAGGGGACGGCACAGCCACAAACGAGGGTGCCCCATTTCTCGCGTCCTCTGCGAGAAGTGGGATCCACAAACGCCACTTCCGCCTCGCAACTCCACAACGCTGTCATCCTGAGGCAGCGGAGTTCCACGCCGAAGGCGGGGAACTCCCCACGAAGGACCTATGCATTTTGCCGGCGTCGTTCGGCGCTATCGGCGAGTACATAGGTCCCTTCGGCCCGCAAAGAACGCGGTCCTCAGGATGACAAGGGGCGGTTATACTTGTGAATATGTCTGGGGATTCCCACAAGACCTTCTACCTCGAAACCTTCGGCTGCCAGATGAACGTGCATGACTCGGAAAAAGTCATTGGCACGCTGGTGCACGAGGGCTACCGGCAGGTAGAAACGGTCGAGCAGGCTGACTTGATTCTCTACAACACCTGCTCCATCCGGGACAAAGCCGAGCAGAAGGTCTTCCATCGCCTGGCGGATTACAAGAAGTTGCAGGCCCAAGGCAAGAAGTTTGGAGTGCTAGGCTGCGTGGCCCAGCAGGAAGGCGAAAAGATTTTCGAGCGAGCCCCGCACGTCTCTCTAGTCTGTGGATCAGCCAGCTACCGCAATCTGCCGCAAATGCTCGTCCAACTGGAGAACGCGCAGTTAGAAAACTCCCAGCCGGCAGCAGGGAAGTCCCGAAGCCCGAAGCCCGAAGCCCAAAGCCTGACCCGCATCACCGGCCTCGACGATCGCGAGACCGACGAGTGCTTCGAGACCGAATTCACCGCCCGCACCAATCCCCATCGCGGATACATCACCATCATCGAAGGCTGCGACAAGTTCTGCGCCTACTGCGTGGTGCCGTTCACGCGCGGCAAAGAGCGCAGCCGCACTTCGGACTCGGTGCTCGCCGAAGCCCGCCAGATGGCCGATCTCGGCTACACGGAAATTCAACTGCTGGGCCAGAACGTGAATTCCTATAAAGACCCGGCAGGGAAGCGGACCTTCGCCGAATTGCTGGCAGCCGTGGGTGAAGTTCCGGGCATCCGTAGAGTACGCTTCACAACCTCGCATCCTCGCGACTTTGGACGCGACATCGTCGAAGCCATCGACGCCGTGCCCACACTCTGCGACCACGTACATCTCCCGGTACAGAGCGGATCGAATCGCGTACTCGACGCCATGCAAAGGCTCTATACGCGTGAGCAATATCTCGAACGCATCGCCTGGATGAAGGCGGCCAAGCGCGAGATCAGCATAACCAGCGACATCATCGTCGGTTTTCCCGGAGAAACAGAAGAAGACTTCGCCGAGACTTTGACCTTGCTCGAGGAGGTTGGCTACGACAGTGTCTTCACCTTCAAATACTCTCCGCGTCCCAACACGCCGTCGCTTGCACTCGAAGACGCGATTCCAGATCAAGAGAAGTCCCGCCGTCTCGAAGCGCTGATGGCGAGGCAGAAAGAAATCCAAATAGCCCGTTACAAGAAATATATAGGAACAGTATCGGAAGTAATGGTTGAAGGAAGAAATGAAGCGCGGGCCCAGTGGATCGGCCGTACGTCCCAGAACAAGACGCTGAACTTCACCGCTCCGGAAGAAGCCGCGCCCAAGGTGGGAAGCTACGTCCCAGTAAGAGCCACAGCCAGCTTTCCCAACAGTCTTTTAGGCGAATTGGTGATATAAGAAAAAAGAAGGCAGCACCCCCAGCTCAAGGAGTCAAACATGGAAGTAGAGATGACGATCCGTGGCCTTTTGATGGATCCAGTGTCGAATATGCAGATTGTGATCCTTAAGGATGTGGCGGGGGAGAGTGTGTTGCCGATCTGGGTTGGGGTTTATGAGGCGAATGCGATTGCTTTGGAGATGGAGAAAGTCAGCACGCCGCGGCCTATGACGCATGATTTGATTAAGAATGTGCTAACTGGGCTGGAGACGCATGTGCATAAGGTTGTGGTTACGGAGTTGCGCGAGGACACGTTTTTTGCGGTGATCTGGCTGGAGCGCAGCGGTGAGGTGATCAGCATTGACTCGCGTCCGTCGGATGCGCTGGCGCTGGCGCTGCGGGTGGATTGTCCGATATTTGTGGATGAAGTTGTGCTGAAGAATTCGAAGCAGGCGGCGAATGGGTCGGACCGCGTTACCGCCGAGGAATTGCGGAAGTATCTGGAAGGGCTGAACGACGAGGACTTGGGGAAGTACAAGATGTAGCAGGGGTCAGGGATCAGGGGTCAGTAAATCAACACCAACCCAACTCATTAGGCCTTACCGTAAGGCGCTTCGCCTACTTTACATAATACCTGTTATCGGACATTGCATCAGCTTCATGGGCCTAGGGTGGCACTCCCCACATTCATAATCCACAACGACAACGACTAGTCACTTGGAAAGACTATCTTCGGATGGAATAGGGTGCCGGCTACTCGTGTGGCTATGGCTATCAGTTCCCTTTG
>Ga0187871_10004078_pt1 | contig 11107 bp, 9 predicted proteins | sample June2016WEW_16_1_FD_132988 | JGI IMG/M metagenome (GOLD analysis project Ga0187871, IMG submission 132988) | Peatland microbial communities from SPRUCE experiment site at the Marcell Experimental Forest, Minnesota, USA - June2016WEW_16_10 | ecosystem: Environmental > Terrestrial > Soil >...
ATCGCGCGGCAGGTGGATGGCCTGGCGGTCGCCGCGCAGGACCGCACCACGCTGAATGCCTCCCTGGATCGCGCCGCCGCGGCTCACATACCGGTCACAGTATTCGATTCGGGCGTCGATTCCACGAATTACATGACTTACATCACGACCAATAACTTCCAGGGCGGACAGATGGCGGCGCGCAAACTGGCAGAGTTGCTGCATGGCAAGGGACAAGTCGCCATGCTGATGCACGCTCCCGGGAGTAAGTCCACGCTGGATCGGGAAGCCGGTTTCGAAGACGCTTTGCGGAAAGAGTTTCCCGGCCTGCATATCGTAGCGCGGCAGTTCTCTATGTCGGACCGTGCGAAAGCCATGGCCGCGGCCGAAAACTTTCTGACTGCCCAACCGGATCTGGACGGCATCTTTGCTTCCGCCGAGCCCGGTTCGGTGGGCGCCGCGCTGGCGCTGAAGTCGCGCGGACTCGCGGGGAAAGTCAAGCTGGTGGCGTTCGACGCCGGCGACGACCTGGTGCGGGATCTGCAGGACGGCTCCATCGACGCGCTGGTTGCGCAGGACCCTTTCCGCATGGGCTATGAAGCGGTCAAAACGCTCGTGGACAAGTTGCACGGAGCCAATCCGCCGAGATTGATCGATCTGAGCGCCACCGTAGTCACTAAGAGCGATCTGGATAAACCCGAGATTAAAGCGCTGCTGTTTCCGGATGTACGGAAGTATTTGAATTAGCCAGTTCGCGGACCAGCCGGGCAGCCTGCCGTGGTATGCTAAAGAACTCCCAAATGGCACAGGCGAGGCCCTTCCCGCGCATCTGCATCGCGCTGGGTTTCCCGGAGTTGGATCGGTTGATGGACCACGCGCGGCGCGAAGCCGAGGCGGGCGAATCGTTTCTGGAATTCCGTCTGGACTATCTGGAACATCCCGAGCGCGGCGCCCAAGCCATTCACGGGTTCCTCGAACAATATCCGGACTGCATCGTGCTGGCCACCTGCCGCCGCCACCAGAACCGCGGCAAATTCAACGGCAGCATCGAAGAAGAAATGCGCGTGCTGGATGTGGCCGTCACGGCCGGTGCGCAGGCGGTGGACGTGGAGATCGAAAGCGCCGAGCCGGCCGCCGCAAAACTCAGCCTCTTCCGAGGACGCGCGCGCTTGATCGTCTCCTACCACAATTACGAGGCCACCCCGCAGCTCGATACACTGCTCAGCCGCATGACGCACATCCCGGCCGATGGCTACAAGATCGTGACCACGGCGCGCAAGCCCTCCGACTACGGGCGCGTGCTGACCCTGGCCAAAGCCCACCCGCGAACGCCGCTGGTGGTGCTGGCCATGGGCGAGTTGGGCTTTCCCAGCCGCGTGCTCTCGGCCGCTTTTGGCGGCATGTATACTTACGCCGCTCCGACGGCCACGCAGGGAACCGCGGCCGGGCAGGTTTGCGCGCGGCAGTTGCGGCACGTCTATCGCGTGGACAAGCTGTCGCGCTCCAGCAAGATCTACGGAGTCGTCGCCGACCCGGTGCGCCACTCGATTTCTCCGGCCGTGCACAACCGCGCCTTCCAATACCGGCGCATGGAGGCGGTGTATCTGCCCTTCCTGGTGGCGCCCGCGCAGATGCGCGATTTCTTTGGGCTGGCCGAGAGGCTGCCGGTGGCGGGCTTCAGCGTGACGATTCCGCACAAGCAGAAGATCCTGCGCTACCTCGATATCGTGGACCCGTTGGCGCGCCGCATCGGCGCGGTGAACACGGTGTGGCGCAAGGCCGGCAAATGGCGCGGCACCAACACGGACGCGGCGGGCGTCACCGTGCCGTTGGCCAATCAGATGCGCCTGCACCACGCTTCGGTGCTGATCGTGGGAAATGGCGGCGCGGCGCGCAGCGCGGCTTGTGCGCTCTCCGACGCTGGCGCGCGCATCGCGCTGGTGGGCCGCAACGCCGACCGCGTGCGTTCGCTGGCCAAGATTTGCGGCGCCGAGGCGCTGCTCGCCGAGCAGCTTCCGGAGCGCTATTTCGACGCTCTGGTCCACGCCACGCCGCTGGGAATGTACCCGCACGTGAACGAATGCTTTTTCAACGGCCGCATTCCCGCCGACGTGGTGTTCGACATGGTCTACAATCCGCTCGAAACCGAGCTGACGCGGCGCGCCCGCGAACAGGGCAAGACCGTGATTCGCGGCATGCAGATGTTCATCGAGCAGGCGGTGCGGCAGTTCGAAACCTGGACCGGGCAGCCGGCGCCTCGCTCCCAGATGGAAAAGGCCGCTATGGAGGCACTGAGTTGCACAACATGAAGCCCAGCCGGATGACTCGCCGCCAACTGGCGGGCGCCATCTTGACCACGGCGGCGGCCGCGCAAACGCCGGCGCCCACGCCATCGACGCCGGACGGAGAATTGCAGGCCGCGCGGGAACGGAACCAGCGCACCAGTGAGACTCTGGCCGCGGCTTGGGCCAAGGTGAAGGCGCCTATCGAGACGGAGCCGGCCTTCCACTTCACCGCGTGAGGCGTCATGGCGGAACTGGCTAACGAGATCTACTTCGCCGGCATCGCCGAGCTGAGCCGCATGCTGCTGGCGAAGGAGGTGACCGCGGTGAATCTGGCGCGCGCGTTTGGGCGGCGCCTGGAAACCCTCGGTCCGCGTTACAACGCGCTGGCGCTGCCCCTCACCGAGCGGGCCATCCGCCAGGCGAAAGCCGTGGATGCCGAGATCGACGCGTGGCGCAAGCGCGGCAAGTTGCGCGGACCGCTCGTAGGCATCCCGTATGGCGCCAAGGACCTGCTGAGTGTGGCCGGCCAAATTACTACGTGGGGCGCGCGCCCCTACGCCGCGCAGGTCTTCGACCACGACGCCACGGTGGTTCACAAACTGGAGAGCGCCGGCGCGCCGCTGGTGGGCAAACTGGCCATGGTGGAACTGGCGGGCGGGCCTGGCTACCGCTACGCGTCCGCCTCGCTGACCGGGCCGGGCCTGAACCCTTGGGATCGCACCCGCTGGTCCGGCGGCTCGTCGAGCGGTTCCGCCATCGCGGTGGCCGCCGGCCTGGCGCCGTTCGCCATCGGCTCTGAGACATCTGGTTCCATCCTCACGCCGGCGGCGTTTTGCGGCGTGACCGCACTGCGGCCGACCTACGGCCTGGTGAGCCGCTACGGCGCCATGCCGCTTTCCTGGACCCTGGATAAGCTGGGGCCGTTCTGCCGTTCCGCAGAAGACTGCGGCCTGGTGCTGGAGACCATTGCCGGCGGCGACCGCCGCGATCCGGGATCGGCCGGCAAGAGCTTCTATTATACTCCGCAATACGCGCGCAAGATGAGCGAATTGCGCATCGGTTTCGCGCCGGCGGATTTCAACGAGTGGCCGGATGAGGCCGCTCGCCCGGCCTTTCAGCAGGCTTTGGAAGCGATGCGCGGCCTGGGCGCGACCATGGTGGAAACCAGGCTGCCCGATTTCCCCTATGGGTCGACGATCGACGCCATTATCTCCGCGGACGCGGCATCGGTGTTCGAGCCGCTGATCGCCAGCGGCAAGGTGGACGAGTTGGCGGATCAGAAGCAGATCGCCGGATTGAAGGCCGGGCTGGAGATCTCCGCCCACGTTTATCTGAAAGCCATGCGCGTCCGCAGGCTGGCGCGCGAAGCGATCTTCAAGCTGTTCGGCGACGTGGATGTGCTGCTGACGCCGGCCCGCCTGGGTACGGCGCCCAAGATCGACGAGCCGCTGGACCATCGTCCGGATCGTGCCAGGCCGAAGGACGCCGGCTTCACGGCCCTGATTCCGGCAGGCAATCTGGCCGGCATGCCGGCGCTGGCGCTGCCCTGCGGATTTGCGGACAATCTGCCGGTGGCGCTGCAACTTGCGGGTGTGCCGTTCAGCGAGAATACGCTGCTCGCGGTGGGTAAGGAATTCCAGAGCCGCACGGACTGGCATAAGCGCAAGCCTCCCACAGGCTAAAGCCTGTGCTACCAGACCTACACGCGGTTGATCAGACTGGCTACATACCCGGCGCCGAATCCGTTATCGATGTTGACAACGGCCACATTGCTGGCGCAGCTCGTGAGCATGCCCAGCAGCGCGGCCAGGCCGTGAAAGCTGGCGCCGTAGCCGATGCTGGTGGGAACCGCGATCACCGGGCAGGAAACCAGGCCGCCGACCACGCTGGGCAGGGCTCCTTCCATGCCGGCGCAGACCACCACCACGCGCGCTTCGGTTAGGCGCGCCGCATGGCTCATCAGGCGATGGATACCGGCCACGCCGACGTCGTGGATGGCATCCACTTCGTTGCCCATCACTTCGGCGGTGACGCGGGCTTCCTCAGCCACCGGGATATCGCTGGTGCCGGCGCACACCACGGCGATCTTGCCTTTGCCGCGCACGGTCTTGTCGCGCCAGAAGCGGATGGCGCCGGAAAGCGGAAAATATTCCGCCGATTCGAAACGTGCCTCGACGCGCGCGGCGGTCTCCGCGTCCGCGCGCGTGATGAGCACGTTGTGCGCGTTCTCGAGCAGGCTCCCCGCAATGGCGATAATCTGCTCCGGGGTCTTGCCTTTGCCGAAGATCACCTCCGGCATACCGTGGCGCAACGCGCGATGGTGGTCCACCTTGGCGAAGCCCAGGTCTTCGAAAGGCATGTGGCGCAGGCGGTGCAGAGCGCTATCCACATCCACCGCGCCGGCGCGCACCTGCTCGAACAACTGCCGAAGCTGCTCTTCGTCCATAGGGAAAGAATAACAGGCCGCCGGAGCGGGGCTGAGAGCCCCGCGCAGGCCGGGGGCCTGCCCCACTAAAAAATGAGCTTCATGCCGAGTTGCAGGATGCGCGGGTTATGCGCGCCGGCCGCACGGAGGAAGTTGTTGTTGTCATAGCAACTCGGATCGCCCGCCGAGAAATTGCCGCTGGCGTCGCCGAAGCAACTGGTGCCGCCGTTTACGCCGCTCCACTGTGTGTGATTGAAGACGTTATAGCCCTCCGCGCGGAACTCGATGGCGCGCGCCTCGGTGAAAGCGAAATGCTTGAACAGGCCCATGTCGAAGTTAGTGCGCCGCGGGTTGCTCAACGAATTGCGCCCGGCGGTACCGAAACTGAGACCTTGCGGAGCGGCGAAAGCCGCGGGATTGAACAACAGCGGCCCATAGACGCCGACGGGGCTGGAAGCCGGAGTAGGCACCGCATTGGGATTGCCAACCTGATTGAGGTAGGATCCGATTCCGGTGCCATTTCCGACACCGGCGTTATACAGGCCATCGACCACGCTGAACGGCGTGCCGGTTTGGAAGGTGGTGATTCCGGAAATCTGCCAGCCGCCGAACAGGGTGTGGGCCAAGCCTTTGCTGGTGAAGATCGGCAGATCGTAGACGTAGCCGACATTCAATATCTGGCGCTGGTCGAAATTGGAACTGGCGCGCGTCAGGGCGAGGTCGTACGCATTCACGAAGTTTCCGTCGTAGCGATCCGAGGAATCGTCCAGCGAGTGACTCCAGGTATAGGACGCATCGAGGCTCAGCCGGCCCACATGGCGGTGGGCCGAAGCCTGGAGAGCGTTGTAGATGGAATTCGCCTGCGGCTCCAGAGAGGTGATAGAACCGTACCCTTGATAGGGGCGGTAGAAGTCCGGATCGCCGCCGCAGGCGACGTTGAACTGGTTTAGGGCGGCGCCCGTGGGGGCCACTCCATTCACCGTGCCGTTGGCGCAATCGCCGGGATTTGTGTTGGTCGGGCCTTGCATGGCCTGGCCTGCAGGATAAGGATTCTGCGACGGAGAAATGGGATAGAGTTGATTGATATCGCGCTGCAGCGAGAGGTGCGTGCCCTTGCTGCCCACGTACGCCACGCTCATGACCGTGTCCTTCATGAGCTCGTGCTGGACATTGATATTCCATTGCTGCACGTAAGGCCAGATCGCCTGCGTGGGAATCGATGTGACGCCCAGCGGGAACGCTACGCCGCCGCCGCCTATGTTGGTGTAGCCGGAGATATTGTACTGCGTGGAACTCAGCACCAAAGGCGCGCTGCCTTCCAGCGACTCGGAGTTTCCTTCGTTGCCATTGGTGTGCTCGTAGAATATGCCATAACCGGCGCGAATGGAGGTTTTGCCATTTCCGAACGGGTCGAAGGCGAAGCCGATACGCGGCGCGGGATTGAACAGATGGCCTTTCATGCAACCCGCCGGGACGCCGTTCACACCGCACTGCACGATCCCGTTATAGGGATTGCCAGTGCCTGGGATAATCGCGCCAGACTGCCCTGTAACCGATCCATCGATATCGAGCTGAGGGGCGGCGGAGAGCTTGTATGCAGAGGGGTCGAAGTTGTACGCCTGATGATACTTTTCGCGATAAGTTCCAAACATACTCAGGCGCAGCCCCAGGTTCAAAGTGAGTTTCTTCGAGACATGCCAATCGTCCTGAAAATAAGGCTCCACGACCTTGTACCTGTTGTAGTACTTGGTCTTGAGATTGACTTGATAGAAACTCGCAATCTGGCCGGTGAGCATATCGGCGAAAGCATTGCCCGTACTGATGGCCGTATCGGTGTTGTCGAAGCCCAGGATTCCCTGAATATACGGACTGTTCATTTCGTTCTTTTCGGCGGTCACCACGTAGGCGCCGAAATAGAGATTGTGTCCGCCAACGATTTTGGTCACCTGGTCCTTGTAGGTATAAGTCGGATTGGCGTTGTTCCAGGGGAAATAGCCGGTATCGAGCGAAAAACCGCCGGTATCGTAGTTGATGCCGCCCGCTACGCCGACGGCGGGCATGAGTCCGCCGAATCCGTTGTTGTAAAGGCCGGTCATGTTAAAGTCGGCCGGACGCGCGGTGGGACCGACAGCGTTCAAAAAGATGTGGTCGGTGGTGTAGCTGAAAGTCGCCTCATTCAACAGAGTGGGAGAGATACTGGCCGTCAGGTTGGCCACGACGCTCACGCCAGGCCCCACGAAGTTCGTGCCAACGGTGGGGAAAGACGCGCCGTTGCCCCAAGTGGGAGTCGGCTGGGTCTGATTCCAGGAATCGTGAATAAAGCGGAAGAACGCGCGCATCTTCTCGCTGAAGTTCTGGTCGATGCGGAACAGTTCCTGCCGCCAGTGCGTGGGAAGAGCGGGCGAGGCGCTGTAGTAATTGTTGGCCAGGTTGGGCAGCGGCAAGAGCGCCAGCAGATCCTTGGCGTTGGGATCGACCGGAACGGTGTTGTTCGGATAAGGCGTTCCCGTCGCCGGGTTCATGGGACAATCGGCCATGCTCCCGCCGGGCTCGGGACAAACGTCGGAGAAATTACCTTGACGCTCCGCGGCGGAGGGGACCTGCCCGGTAAATATGCCGCCCGGAACGATTTCTCTCCGAAACTCCTCGGCGAAGAAAAAGAACGTCTTGTCCTTGCCCGTGTTGTAGACATGCGGGATGAACACCGGACCGCCGATGGTGCCGCCGAAGTCGTTCTTCTTGTATTCAGGCACCAGCGGCGCAGTGTAGGAAAAGTAGTTCCGCGCATTGAAGTCGTCGTTGCGGAGAAATTCAAACAGGTCTCCATGGAAGTCCTTGGTGCCCGATTTGGTGACCGTCTCGATGGTCGCCGATCCGTTTCTGCCGTATTGGGCGCCGTAGTTAGACGTCAGCACCTTGACCTCGGCTATGGCGTCCACGTTGGGATAGACGTTAAGCGTGTCGTTGCTGCCGTTGTCCATGTTGTCGCCGCCATCGACCTCCCAATTGTTGTATTCGACGCGGCCGCCATTGACGCTGTAGGACACGTTGCCGGCGACGCCGACCACGCCTTCATCCTGCCCGGTCTGATTGCTGACGCCGGGGACCAGGGTGATCAGTTGCGTGAAATTACGGCCGTTGAGGACGAGCTGGCTGATCTCCTTTCCGGTGACCACACCGGAAAGCTCCGAAGACTGGGTTTCCACCTGCGCCACGGCCGTGCCTTGCACGCTGACTTCGGTGGTGACCTGTCCGACTTCAAGGCTGGCGTCGATGCGCGCCTTCTGGCCCACGCTCAGAACGACGCCGATGGCTTCAAAGGTCTTGAATCCGCTGGCGGCGATCTTGAGGTTGTAGGTGGACTCCGGCAGGCCCGCGACCAGATAGTCGCCCTCTGTGTTGGTGGCCGTTTTCAGGGTGACGCCGGTTGCGACATCGGTAACCGCGACCTGGGCGCTGGGAAGCACCGCGCCTGTGGAATCCCGAACGGTTCCGGTGATGGAAGCTCTGTTCTGGGCGTACAGCGGGGCGGTGGCGGCGAGCGATACCGCTATAAAAGCGATGACAAATGCGATCTTCGTTCGAAATTGCATCGAGACTCCCTCCGTTTGCCTGCAAGTTTCAATTGGTTGCGAGTTCCGAACATTCTATTCCGAATCATCGGCGCGTGCAAGGCCCAGGCGAGCTGCGCTCGCCAACATCGACAAGAGGCGTCGATGTTGGAGGGGGCGAGGGGGCGACACGGTTTCAGCCGTTGCTTGGCGGATCGTTCGGGGGAACGGAAGACGGCGATTCGTCGCTGAACTTGTCCACCTTCTTGCCGTACTCCGACCGGTAGAAGATGTCGCGCTCGCCGGTCTCGGGATTCACCCAGCCTACCTGGAACTTGGGAGCCAGGTGGTCTTTTGAAGGGTCCGGCTTGGATTCTTCCGGGCGTTTCTGGCGGGCGGCCTTGATGCGCTCCAACTCCTTGTAGGCCTTGAAGTAGGCGCGTTCCAGGCGGCCCTGGACTTGGGAAAGACGGTCGACCAGGGCGGCGCGTTCTTCGAGCGGCCGGCCCGCGGCGTAGCAATCGGCTTCCAGGACTTCCACGCGCACCAGCTTCCACTGGGCGATGGCCGCCTGGTCGACGAGGTATTGCTCAGCCTGGCTTGGGGCTGATACAGATTTTGGAGGCCGTCGTGGATGCGGTCGAAGTCCTCCTGCTTTTCGTCGGGCAGGATCGTTTTGCTCGCGCGCAGGCCGTGGCGCAGCGAGTTCATGGAGGCAGCAGCCTTCCCCGGAGGTGTTTTCGGACCGGTAGAATGCCGTGCGTTGCGGCGATTTGCCGCGATTTGTCTCTTTGTTGTCATGCAGTTACCTCTTTCTGTCAAGCGAAGCCAATGGGCGGGCGAGGGGCGAGCTGCGCTCGCCAACATCGACAAAAAGCGTCGATGTTACGAGAGGGCGATGGGGCGATGGGGCGATAGGGCGACGCGGCGATCCGTTTCCGGACGAGAGGTCTTCTTAGCCACACGATAGCACGCAGGTGGCTGGCGGGACCCCGCGGGGTGGCGCGGGTGGGGGTGGGGAGGGGCTGTAGGTGGTTGAGGGATTTGGGGGATAGCGGGAGAGGAGGATTTTTTAGGGAGATTTGTGACTGAGCTGGACCCCGGGTACGGAAAGGGGCTAGGTGCAATACTGTTCACTTAATGATCCTGATTCGCTTGGCGAACTCGATGCGACGGGTGCGTAGGCGTTTGCGCGGGCGCAGCGGGTAGTTGCTCATCTTCCGCTTCACCCCGCGCGGGTTGATCCGGTTGCGACTCGACACAACCCGCTCTTCAAGAATCTCGTCCAGGATCGCCTGGTGGAAGGCTTTTCTCTGCCGAGGGGGGAATGGAGCCGTAACGGACCATCCGCCGCTGGACAACGCGCACGGAGTGGACGAACGAAAGCCGGTCCGGATCTTCATCGGCCTGCAGGGCGGCTTCATGCATCAGACCGCGGATGGCAAAGTGCGCCATCAGCAGACCGAAGAACTCCTGCCGGACCAGTTCCGGCGTCTTGCTGCGCAGTACGATCTGAGCGCCGCGCAAATGAGTCTTCAACTCGTCCAGGGTGGTTTCGATCTCCCATCGCTCGTGATAAAGAGCGGCCAATTCTTTGGCCGGTGCCTGCTGGGGATCGAGGATGGTGGTGATTAGCCGGTAGATCGGCTCGGCGTCGGCGACGTTTTTCAAGTGGTAATCGATGACGCGGACCATAATCCCGTTGCGCTTTTTCCGCCGGTCCTTAGTGGAGGCATAAATGCGGCTGAGATAGGAGCCGTCGGGCAGGCGTTTTTCCACGTCCAAGCGTGCATTCTGACGCGTGCGCCATAGCAAATCTGCTCCCGTGTTGGCTGCTGTCCGCCAGAGTTTGTAACCGGGGAAAAACCGGTCGGCCATGCACAGCATTCCCTTGCGGAGCGAAGGAATCACTTTCTCGGCCAGCGTGAGTTCATCGGTGGCGTATCGATCCATGTGCGCGCCCCACAACACGTGCGTCCCGTTCTCCAGCAGTGCCACAAACCGGATCTTGGGGAAAGCGCTGGATCATCCTCGACTGGAGCCTGGACGCCCGAAGTCCTGGTCGTTTTCCGCCGTATCGGCCACATCCAGCGTGCTGCCATCCAGGCTGACCAGTCGCCATTGCCGGTACCAAGCGCCTTTGGTGCGCTTCCCCGCAATAGGAGCTACCACTGCCGCATAGAGTTTCTTCAACGGCTCGGCGCCCAACCGGCTGCGCGCCTGGGAAATGCCGGATTTACCCGCCGCCTTCACCCTGGCGGAAGGATCGAGCAGCCACTGCACGCCCTCTAGCAGGCAACGCAGGACTTCACGGTAGGAAGACCGCATGTACAGCGCCAGCGCGATGACGTAATAGACCACCACATGCGCCGGCAAATCGCGCTCGCGGATACTGGCGCGATGGGTCTGTTCCAGAACCTCACGGATTTTCTCGACGGGGAAGAACTTGGCAATCACGCCGAGGCTAATGTAGTCAGTGATCCGGCTGCCAGCCGGCAACTCCGCCAGTGTGCGCGCCATCGGGATCTCCTCAACGATCGCACCTGGCAGGAATCTCGGCACGCCTCGGAGCGGCATCGAGAACCGAAATCAGACGATACGGGAAGTGGCCCCGGATAGCCTGGTTGAAATAACGCCCCTTGGATGAAGCATCCAGCAGCGATTGATGTACCGCAGCGGGCACACTGAAATATTGATAGACTGCCCGGCTACAGAACTCCAGTTGCAATAATTCTCGGGCATCGTCGTACGAAACCGTCACAAGCGTGGTTGATTCCACGGCGCTAACGCGCATGGGACAACCTCCTTCCGGAGGCATCAGCCCCAAAACAGAATATCATGGAAATGTTGTTAAGTGAACAGTATTG
>Ga0187871_10004079_pt1 | contig 11105 bp, 8 predicted proteins | sample June2016WEW_16_1_FD_132988 | JGI IMG/M metagenome (GOLD analysis project Ga0187871, IMG submission 132988) | Peatland microbial communities from SPRUCE experiment site at the Marcell Experimental Forest, Minnesota, USA - June2016WEW_16_10 | ecosystem: Environmental > Terrestrial > Soil >...
ACCGATCCAGAACAAGCTCGGCCAGTTTTTGCTCAATCCGGCCATTCGCAACATCTTGGGCCAGGTCAAATGCAAGGGAAACATCCCGTTCACGATGAATGACAGGCGGCTTTTCATCGCCAACCTCTCAAGCGGGAAACTCGGACACGACAAGGCCAATGTGCTCGGTTCGCTTTTGGTCACGCAATTTCAACTGTCGGCGATGGCGCGGGCCGACCAGCCGGAGGAGGAACGAAAAGACTTTTCCTGTTCATTGACGAGTTCCAGGACTTTTCAACTGAAGCGTTCGTGTCCCTGCTTTCCGAAGCGCGCAAATACCGGCTTTGCCTCACCCTCTCCCACCAGTTCATTGACCAGCTTTCGCCTCCGGTTCAGCAGGCCGTTCTTGGAAACGTCGGCACCCTGGTCTGCTTCCACATCGGAAACGCGGACGCCGAAGTCATGGGGAAGGCGTTCGGGAATGAGTTCCGGGCGCAGCAGTTGGTTGACCTTGGCCGCCATGAGATTGCCGTGCGGCTCAGCGAAGACGGCCTCAACCGAGTTCGCTTTCAGGCGAAAACACTGCCCCCGTTGGAATTGCGGCAGCATCGGAAGAAAAAGCTCATCACCCGGTTACGCCAGCGATTTGCCCACCGGCGCTGCATTGTGAACAAACTCCATCGATGGCTGAATGCTGACGCACCCTGTCCCAGTCCCCGCTCACTCGGCAGCACACAAAAAGCAGTTTTGCGACCAGCCCGCTTCATGGCACCTCCCCGCAAACCTTGAAAATGGCTTGCCACCACATCCTAATTCTGTTCTCATTTGGCCTATGAAAGGCCATATAATTGCAGAGGAACTGGCAAAACGGTTTGTTGATCGTGAGTGTAATGAAGCCAACACGAGACATCAAATTATTGATCGACTCTTGCATGAGATCCTTAATTGGCCACACGAAAATGTGGCTTGCGAGGAGAAAGTGCATCCCGGCTATATTGACTACGTACTGCGTGATAACGCCCGGAGGGCCGTTCTCCTCATTGAGGCAAAGAAAGAAGACAAGTATTTCACCCTGCCATCCAAGATCGCCAAGAACTCCAATAATCTTCGCTCGATTCGGCTCCGAACGCTGGCAACCGACCCCAATATCGCAGATGCGGTCCATCAGGCGGCCCAATATTGTCCCGAGATCGGCTGTCAATATGCCTGTGTGACGAACGGACACGAGTTCATCATTTTTCGCAGTTTCATTCCCGGAAGACATTTTTTGGATGCAGACGCCCTCGTGATACCGAAGCTGCAATATTTTTCCGAGCACTATTCCCTCGCCTTCAATCTGCTTGGCTTCCAAGCCGTAACAAGTGACCGTTCACTCCAATTGGCTCTTGGAATTCAGAAAGTTCTAGGAAGGGAGTTGTTTTATCCCAAGAGCGGCATAACGCATTATGATGCGACAGTTCAAAAGAACCCTTATGCGAAATATCTCGAACCTATCGCGAGAAAATATTTCGGTGAAATCGCCTCAACAGATAAGCGGATGATGGACCATTGTTACGTCTTCGCACGAGGAACACGGCAAGTCGAGCAAGGATTAAAAACCCGCCTTTCAGACGATCTGACATCGTACTTTCGGGCGGACGGAGCCCAAGACATAACCGAAATTAGAACGGGAGGAAAACTCGCCGAACGAATAGCACAGTCGCTCCGAAGGCATTCCTCCGGGGAGGTTCTCATTCTGTATGGCGGCAAGGGCGCGGGAAAATCCACATTTTTAAGGAGAATGCTCTATTACGACCCGCCGACATCTTTTGTTCTTCACGGCTTTCCAATAATTGTGGATTGCCTTCGTGCTCCGCAGGACAAACAAACGCTTACGAAATACCTCTGGGAACAAATCACGACAGCGCTAGACCAAAATGCGCTGCTGGCGGGGTCCATGGAGAATTTGCTCCGACTTTTCGATGATAAATTCCAGGTTGCTCAAAAGCAAGACCTTGCCGGTTATGCTGCCGGAAGTACCGAATATATCCGTGTTCGAAATGCTTTGGCAATTGAGTGGAAGGAGGATGTCATTTATGTGGCGAAGAGGCTCAGAAATTATTGGCTGGAAAGCGGCAAGCAGGTCGTCATCGCTTTCGACAATACTGATCAACTTCCGCCCATTCTCCAGGACCACTGCTTTTTATCGGCGCAGAGCATCGTGCGCGACTTGCAATGTGTCGGGATCATATCGATGCGAGAAGAACGATATTGCCGCGCACGTACGGTGGGTGTATTAGACGCGTATCAGAACGTCGGATACCATCTTGCAGCGCCAGATTTGCAAGGTGTCTTTACAAAAAGACTCCGCATGGTCATTGCCGACCTTGAGGCTTCGGGACACAGAAATATGTTGGTGATCTTGCCTGAAGATGCTCCGTTTGGTGATTTGAAGAAGTTCTTCATTGCCTGCTTGCGGCAGTTCCGTGAGCCGGCAAATGCACTGCGCCGTTTCTTGGAGGAATGCTCCCGAGATAATACCCGCTTGGCTCTTGAGTTTTTCGGGCAATTCCTATCCTCAGGATACACCCATGTTCAGGAAATGATTGACAATACGCACTGGACAGTCATCAGCCATCAGGTGGTCAAACCAATGATGGTGCCTCAACGCTTCAACTACGACGAGAATAAGAGTTTGGTTCCGAATGTTTTCCAGTGCAGAACTCCAACGCACGGCTCTCATTTTACCACCGTGAGGATGTTGCGTATGTTGAGGCATGGGATTAGCGTTTCTCCTGATCAGGGCGGTTATTGGCGCGTGGATGCGCTGATTGATGAATTCGACAGCAAGTTTGGGATGCGGCAGGACTGTGAATCGGCGCTTGATATTTTGCTGCGCCACGGGCTTGTCGAGGCGAATAACAGGTTGGATACTTATTCTGTGGAAAAGGCTGGTACCGATGGAAAGGAACTCATTTATGCTGATGAAATCCGGATCACGGCGTTTGGCATATATATGCTCGATTATCTATGTGGCACGTTCACTTATTTGGAATTAGTGTCTTTGGATTGTGGATTGGCCGACGAAAAGCTCTATCATTCGTTTTGCAAGGCCGCGGCCGAGGAGCGGATAATGGGGACTAATGCCGATAAAAGAGGTCGGATGGCATCGCGTCTTAAGCGAGCAACAGCCTTCGTCCAATATCTGCAAGACGACGAAAACCGTGAGAAGAGTGAGTTCTTGTTGGGTGAATCAGAGGAAATTATGTCGGGTATACGCAAATCTTTTGAGGAGGACAAGGAGCGAGCCCTCGCGAGCGCCGACAGGAACATACCGAAAGAGACCCCGCCACAAACTTCGGAAACTGTCGCTTAAGTTTTTACCGGGGTTGCCGATGACAATAATGAGCAGGACACAAATTCCTGCATTTCTGCATAATGCAGACCCAAGTCGGCAGCCGCGCCATCGGCATGGCTGTCATCTTCAGGGCTGAGCCGCCATTGTGGTTCAGCCCGATTTTATCAAAATTCTAACGCCTTTCACGTCACCACGCTCATTGGAAGCGTGTTCGATCTAAATCAAGCGGAATGTACCGTCAAAGTGATCGTTGAAATTTTTCCACCACTATTTCCGACTCCGGCACGACTCCACGAATTTGACAAAGTCGTCATTTTGAAAAACCTTTGCATTCTCCCACACGGCTTTCGGCAACGGCAGTGAGAAGAACGACCGCACCTTGTGACGCAACCCTTCGAGCTTGATCACGATGCCGTCCTTCATCGCGTTATATGCTGGAGAGATGCAGAATGATGGAATTCACAAACTCCGTCTCGTCCGGAGTGATCGGCCGCTTTTTCACGTCGGCCGCGGAGTCAAGGACGCGCGCCAATTCAGGACGGGTGGAAAACTCCTTCCAAATTTCTCGGTGATTCGACGTGACGGTGAGCAGATTGGCAATCCTCTGTGTTTTAGCTCCCTTCCGAAGTGCGGTTGCCGTGAAGAAAAGGCCGCCGCCGCCGCCGGCGTTCAGCAGATTCACCCAATTGTCGGCTAGCTCCGCCCTGGCTGTCTATCTCGCCGCCGCCTCCCTTCTGGTCTGCCTTTGCGCCGGTTTCGTTCCTCCTCAGAAGTCGCTCCGGCTCGCCGGGCAACTCTCCTGGCACGCGCGCCTGGGCCTGGACGCGCTCACGCTGCTGAAAAACCGCGACCACCGGGTCATATTCATCCTGTTCTGGCCTCAATGCTGGACCAGCACAAAAGTGGGCGTCACGTAGTAAAATCCGGCAGGCTCCTGAAGCTCTTCGACTATCTCCTCGGAGACGTTGTTTCCATCGATCTTGCCTTCAACGTGGCTGTTGCGCTCGACGTACGTTGCCGTGCGAACCAGCCAGCTCCCATCTCGGGCATAGGTCACTTGCCAGCTTGGGCCCCTTTGCCAGCTTCTGCTGTAATGAGATCCGCTTGGGGGGTTCCACTCGCTGGATATGTAGACAGGCTTGTTTTGCTTCGGGATGACGGCTGGCGCCCAGGTCTTCTGGCCGAAAAAATAGGTGTACGTGTCTGTTCGAGCCACCCGCGGCCAGGCAATCTGCATCTTCATTGGCATATAGGATGGCAGCGGATAGCGGGACGAGGCCATGATCGCTTTGTCGATGTGATGCTCGGCCGCGAATTGCTGTGCTTCCTCTTTGCGCCTCTCTGACATGAGCAAAGACCAGTGATACCATTGGGTGTATGGAAGATTCTTCGGATTGGAGAGAAGTTTGTCCGCGAACGCCTGGGCCTTCTCCGGGTCCTGAACACTCAGCCGCGTGAGCACTCCTTCCTCGACCGGGCCAGCCTCCCAGTTGGTCCGCCACTGATCGGCGTAGGTCCGCAAGAAAACAAGCTGTGTCTCCGAGCTTGGAACGGAGGCGTATTCTGCGGCGAAGAGGCGCCCGACCTCTGGGTTTGCCGGCTTCTTTGACAGGAATCTTGTGGGATTCCAATCCAGCGTCGCACAGACTATGGCGAAGTTGCGGACTTGGTTCGTATCCTTGAACGGCTGGGCGGCGCGGATGCTTGCCAGCTCAGGATGCGGATCTCTTCCAAGCTGAAACGCCTGGTAATCCAGGTCCATGACCTGGTTGCCATTCAACGCCAGCAGCGAGGCAAGAAGTGCGAGGATGTGTTGCACAGGTTGGTGTCAGTAAACGAGGTTTCCAGGCAGCCCGTTGTGCTCCATGATTTCCTTCGGCTTGGTCATAATCTCGAGCGCTTCGATATCCTTGGGGGATTTCTTGCCAACGTAATCGTGGACGAGCCTTTGGATCTCCTGCAGCCTTTTTGCCACCTCCGGCTGCTCGTTGGCTTCGGTGATCAGTTGCTCCAGCCGAAGTATCCTGTTGGGGTCCTTTTGCTTAAGGGCGATGAATGTCTTGATGGCCGCTTGAAATTCGGCTTGGGCCTTCTCAGGGAGCATCGATCTGGGTTGGCTGACCAGGTTTGTGCCTGGCGGAAGGGCCGGGCGGCTCCTGACGCTGTTGGTGTAGGGAATGACCTTCCCGTTGGAGATGACGAAGGATGGCTGCAGATTATCGGTGACGACGATCCTTCCGTTCGGCCCCATCATGTAAACCTTGTTCTTGTCCTGGTCGGGTGTCACCTGCAGCCTTGGAAGGGGCTGAAATTCATTGGTGGATTGGTTCACATTTGCGGGCTGGGCGATGGCCGGCAGCGAACAAATGAGCAAAAGGCCGAGTGCAAGGCGGTTGATGGGCTTCGACATGCGTTATTGGGGTTTGTGGTTCGCGGCGGGGGAGTTCGTGGTGCTCGATGGTGCTGCTTTGACTTTAAAAGTCACTTGATAAATATTGGTGCTCTCATCCAGGATGTTGGCGTACTCCACGGCCGGCTGCGTTCTTGCGATCTTGACCCTGTATTCCATTTTTCCGTTTGCTGGAATGGTTTGGCCTTTTGAATCCACTGTGGTGCATCCGCAGGATGCTCCGTATCCCAGGATTTTTACGGTGTGGTCCGTCAGGTTGGTTCCCGTAAATGTGAGGACTTGCACCGCGTTTGTTTTAATAAGCTCGACGGTCACCTCACTGGGGAAGGCCAGCGGGATTTTGATGGCTGACTGAGCACCAGGCACGGCGGGTGGAATGTTAGAGGCGACTTGAGCAGTTGCTCCGAACCCGGTCAGGGCCAGCAGAATGAGCACGGTTTTCTTCAGGTTTATCATTGGTTTGTGATGGTTGTGTTTAGAGTGGGTGTCCCGCCGCCCTCGAAATTGGTGCAATTATTTGTGGATGGTGTGGAAACTGGAATTTGAAATGGCGGGGTGTTGTACACGTTGATTACGACGTCGATCGGCATCTCGTTGGTGGAGCAGAGCGTCGTGAGAAGGTTTGTGGTCGCAAAGGCGAGGGTGCTTGCAAGGTTCAGACTGTTCGTGCTGAGCGTGAAACTGTACTGACCCACCCCTTGTTCCCAGGGAGGTTGAACGATAAGCCCTGTGTTCTGGTTCCCGGGGTTAAGCGAAACCGTCACCGGAAAGTTCGTGATGATCAGCAAATAGCGGTCCGTGGCCGGTTCGCTTGCGATTGTTCCCCCTTGGGCGGCCGGGTTGATGGTGTAGGCGTTCGTCAGCGTGACGCCGATATTCAAGGGTTCTCCTATCATCGGCTGGGCATAAACGATGTAGGTTCCATTGCTCTGACCCATGCGTATGCCGGTCGTTTGAGTGCTGTAGGATGGAATCGGAAGCGTCTGATACGCATAAGTGCCGTCAGCGCTCACTGTCCCGATGAAGAGGTTCGTGATGGCGTGGTTAATGGTGATGATGGGGTCGCAGTTCGTATCCACTTCGAAGATGACGGTGGCGGGAATATTGGTCACGGCGGGATTGTAGTAGAGCCTCGTTGCAATCAATTCGGTTGGGTAGGCATTGTCCACGTTCGCAAATCCGATGGCGGTTCCGGGCCGGTTGGTGACGGAGTTTGTCAGCGTTCCGGCCTGGTTCAAGGAGGAAGTTACGATTTTGGGCACCGTTGTTGGGTCGAGGGGAGACACGGAAATGGTTGCAGCGTTGGTTGCCCAGACACCGTTGCCGGTCTCCTGCACAATAGTGATGCTTGCATTTGAGGTCGCCGTGCCGGCGATCAGGTTGGATCCTTGCCATTGGACGGCGATTGCACCCACATTAAACATGGTCACATTGGTGCTGAGTCCCCACATCGTCTCTTTTATGGGCCCGTCGTTGTTGTAAAATCCCGGCCAGTTTTCCGGCCAGCCTGGAGCGGCCGGCCACGGCGCCAGATCCCCTGTGTAAGGGTACCAGTGTTCGTTGAGGGATGCGTTCTGCAACATGTTAGTCCAGAATTTTACCGGGGCACCCAGCTGGTCGGTTGACGACGGGGTTAGCCAGGTGTCGAGGCTCAGTTGCGTGTTGTTGGTCCCCGCGGGCGCGCTGGCCGCCGTGTTGGTCCCCGCCGGAATGTCAAGTGCGGTTTGGTTGTTTCCTCCAAGAAAGATTGCAATCACTCCCGCGCTCAGGGGATCGTCCGGATTGAGAAAGTTGGGCCCCGGCTGGCTTGGATACGTAAAATTTGTGGAGGTGGGATCGCCCGGAAACATGGGCAGCATTGCCTCGAAAGTGATGTATTGGAACACCATGGCGTTGAGCAGCTGGGCCCAGTTGGTCACATATACGGTCGTATCGTTGTAAAGGACCGGCGGAAGGTTTGTAACCAGCGGCGTCTCCACAGTTATACGGGTTAAGAAGTTGGTCACAGTGGGCGACCAATTGCCCGGTTGGACCGTGTAGGCTTGCAATATCGTGTCGCGAACATCGTTGGTGATGAAGAGAGCAGGCCCGTAAAACGTGCCAGACATAAGGAGTGTCTGGCCCGGGACGCTCTGTTGACCCTGCGGCTCGGCATCTGAAGGATAATATTGCCAGTCAGCGGGCAGTGTTATTTGCGTTGGGGTGGTCACCATCGAAAACGCCGGATAGTTGAGCAAGGTTCCAATCTCCGTGGACTCTATGCCAGGTTCGCTGTACAGCGCGTAGGCCACGGGCGGGCTGTTCACATTGGTGGGGCTGTAGGCCGTATTGCTGATCATGTAGATCACTGTCCCCGGGTTGACGTAGCACGGATTAAAGGGGGAAAACTCCGCCGGGAGATAGATCTGGTCCGGTGTGGCATTTGGTGGAACCGGGACGCCGGGCGGCTGGTACATTGAATACACGAAAATCTGCGGCGGCAGGCTCTGCGGTATGTTCGTTGAAAAATTAGTCCATCCGCAGGGGCCTTGCACCACCAGGGTCAGGGGCCCCGAGTTGGTTGTTGAAGCCGTATAAGTTAGCGGAGACAGGGTGGGTGTCTGATACTCCCCATAGGCTATCTGTTGCTGGGCAAACAACGGAGTCGGTATGAGCACGGGCTGCTGGCCCGGGGGGTAGAGATAGTTGGTATTTTGATAGACCATGATCGTGACATTGTTGGGATCGCTGGTCGTGGTAATGTCCATTTGCCAGGTTGCCAAAACGGAGGTGTTTGTAATGGTGAGGTAGTTTGTCACCATGGTGACATTTGGCAGGCCCATTCCGCTTAACAGCAGCCTCGAAAGGGAATGCGCCACTCCACTGCAATCCACGCCCTGCACGGTTACCTCGACCGGCCCGGTCAAATCAAAATTGGTTGAGACGGTAACTTCCCCGGCGTACGCCACATTGGTTGGAAGGTATGGCTGGAGCGCCTGACTGGTGGTGGCCAGGGTTAGGTTGGTCATGCCAGATGAACTCCAAGTGAAGTCTATCGTCTGCAGCATGACGCTGCCGGTATCTTCGCATACGGTGCCGTCCAGGTTCAGCGCTCCATTGCCGCCCGTGGGTGTTGGAAACTGATAGACAATCGTAATGCAGGGGGATGAGGCGGGCAAGGGAACGGCTACTTGGTTTGCGGAGCTTATGGGTTGGACGTTTATCGGATAGTGCTCCATTCCGTACAGGAGCATCCCTGCCGTACTCATGCCGCTGTTTGGGCCGTTGGCTCCTGAAATGGCCAGGAGGTCGCTGGCATCGGCCACTTGCTGAGCCGCGCCGCCGGAGGGGATGCTTGCGCCGGACACTGGACCCGAAGAAAAGACCAGCCACGGGTATTGATTGTTGTCGTAGACGCAAGTTGCGTATCCTTGGGTAATTCCTCCATATAAGGTGAGGCTGGGGGATGACCAGGCAAACAACGGCGGATATCCCGGTGGCTGGCTTGGGACCTGTTGGATTTGCAGGTATTGGTCATAGTTGAGGTTGAGCCACTGCGGCACATCCAATGGGATAGTCTGCTGCCCAAACGTGCAGCCGCCCGCTCCGTTTGTCGTGCTGCCTTCTGGATTATTGGTCGGGTTGATGGGGTTGCCGTTGCCGGGAGTGCCATTGCCGGGAATGCCGGGGTAACCGGGCGGGTATATAGGTGGGTAGTAAGGAGGCGTTCCTGGTCCCGTTGGCGTTCCTGGTGTTCCTGGAGGCGTTCCCGGTGGATTTCCCGGCGTGCCGGGCGGGTTTGCGGGCGGAGGAGGGACGCGAATTGGAAAGATGGGAGGAACTGAGTTGGTTGGTGCAGTGGTTATGTACAGGATTGGGGCGTAAAACTCGATGGTCTGCCACGCGTCAGGGTAAATTTGGCCGGTGGCATAAATCGTGCCCCAGAGGCCGCTGTCGTCTCCGAACAAGCCAGCCCAAAGTCCATCGGGACAGTTTTCTCCCGTCGTGACGACGCACGGGCAAGACCACTCGGGTATGCCGCCAATACAGGTTGTAGAAGTAAGGTTGTGCCAAAGCACCCCCGCGTTGAGCATTGCGCAGGCGCTGGCGGCGGCGCCGGATCCCGGGTCGAACAAGTTCAATGACGATCCTGGATAATCTATTCTCGCGTGAATGACCGTGCCGTCCATCCCATCCGTAGTTACCGGGTTTGGAGTTCCGGCGTCAGTTCCGTGGCCCCATTGGTTCCACCACTGCCCCCAAAAGTAGGGAATGCACTCGACCGGATCAATCAAGTCGGCGTGGCTCGAAGTGACGTATTGCCCGGTTGCCCAAACGTAAGCGTATGAGGTATACTTGCAGTGCCGTTGGCCCATCACAGAAGTGGGAGTGTTTGCGGGAAATGATGTTGCGACTGTGCTTCCTGCCGGCGGCGTCCGCGGGCATGCGCCTCCAGTAAAATCCAGAACTTGAGTGGGGGTGTTTGGGCAGATCACGCCTGAAAAAGGATCAGGGCCGTCCTGGGCGCGCGCCTGGTTTGTGCCGAGTCCGGCGGCGATGAGTGCTAATAGGATGTGCTTACTGGCCATAGATCGGTAGGGGAGGTATCCCATTTGGAAGATAGTTGGTTATGCTGCTCATGTCGACTTCATACTGGCTGTTGAGCATCCACAGGTTGGTCGGCCCGCTCATGAGCGATTGTATCGCCATGCTTCCGCTCAAGCCGTTCAAGTCCGGCATCGGAAATGGTGCTGGGAACGGAACGTTTTGCGGGGCCGCGCTGTTTGTGGTGTAATAGACGTTCACATGCTGCGAGCTGTAATCTGGGCTGAGAAGAGCAATCAAGACTTGATTGTTGGTGGCAGAGCGGAACTGCATCGGTGCCAGGGTCCTGAACTTCATCGTAAAATAGTTTGTGGTGTTTGAATTTCCATTTGGAACCCAATAGCGAAGATTGATGCTGTCGCTGTTCTGGTACAGGTTGCCTGGAATCAGGTACATCGTCGAGTTGGTCGGATTCTGCAAGGGCGTCATATCAATGTAACCTGTGACATTCCCCTGGTTGTTCGTGACGATGGCCTGCAGCGGCAGATTGGTCCAGGCTTGTATCCACGTAGGTTTATAGAAGTAGACGTTGTCGGAAATATTCGTGTCGCCGGACACGGTCAGTCCAAGGTCATTGGTGCTGCCCGGGCTTGGGACGACGCTCCAGTCGAAGCGGGTGACGGTGACATAGGTTAAATTCGTCGGGCCATACGTTCCGATGAACACCGATTCGGATTCCTGGAACCACTTCACCACTTGATGGTATATGCCGTAAACGCCCGGGGTGGAGATCTGCAGCGAGTCTGAGGGGCTTGCCCCATTCATCCAGACGAGGTTCTCGTAGGAATAGGGCGG
>Ga0187871_10004080_pt1 | contig 11105 bp, 9 predicted proteins | sample June2016WEW_16_1_FD_132988 | JGI IMG/M metagenome (GOLD analysis project Ga0187871, IMG submission 132988) | Peatland microbial communities from SPRUCE experiment site at the Marcell Experimental Forest, Minnesota, USA - June2016WEW_16_10 | ecosystem: Environmental > Terrestrial > Soil >...
CGGGTCGACCGCCAGCTGCCGGATGGGCGGCAGCGGGGAGCCGGCCGGCTGCCGTCCGCGGGCGGTCGCCTCCACGATCCGGTCCCTTATCTGGTGGTAGATGGGCACCGGGCCGTCCGGTTCGATGCTGAGCAGCATCACGCCTCCAGGATCTCACTGACCGCCGCCGCGCTCATCGCTGGATCTCATCCCGGCAGGCGGCGCCCCGCCCGATGGCATATGTGACAGCAGTTATAGAACAAATTACGCTCTGCCGTCAAACGCTCTGCCGTCAAACGCTCTGCCGTCCCGCCCGGGCGCTTATGGCCGGCCGGCCGGCGGCCGCTCGCCCGAGGTAAGGCCGCAGCTTGACTGCAGCTCCATCTGTTCTATACGTTATATAACTGATGATGAACGTAGCGATCGCCACGCCGCCGTTCCCGGCAGGCAGGGAGGCGTCAATGACGGCCAGCATCGGGTCAGGAGACGGGCGGAAGTGAGCGGTGACCCTGCGGTGTATGAAGGCCTGGAGGAGACGGGAACGGCCCGCGCCGGGCAGGCTTCCCGAGCCGTGCCAGTGGCCATCGAGGTCAGCCACCTGACCAAGGTTTTCGGCGGGCGCACCGCCGTGTCCGACGTCTCGTTCAGTGTCGCGAGCGGTGAGGTGTTCGGGTTCCTGGGGCCGAACGGGGCGGGCAAGACCACGACCGTGCGGACGTTGGGGACGCTGATCGCGCCGAGTTCGGGGTCGGCGATCGTCGCCGGCATCCCCTTGAACGCGAAGAACGGCCCCGCGATCCGCTCGCGGATCTCGATCATGCCCGAGTCCCCGGGTCTGTATCTGCGTCTCACGGTGCTGGAGAACCTTGAGTGCTTCGCCGGGCCCTACGAACTGGATGACGTTCGCGGGCGCATCGGCCGGGCGCTGCGAGCGGTCGATCTCGAAGACCGCGCCCGTGATCTGTGCGGGTCGCTGTCGAAGGGGCTGCGTCAGCGGGTCGCGCTGGCCCGGGCGCTGCTCAGCGACCCGGCCGTGCTGTTTCTCGACGAGCCGACCTCCGGGCTTGACCCCGTGGCGACGCGCGAAGTCCACGACCTGCTCGCCTCGTTGCGCGGGCGCGGAGTGACGATCTTCCTTACCACGCACCGGCTGGAAGAGGCCGAACGGCTCTGCCACCGGGTGGCGATCCTCAACACCACCTTGCGGCTGATCGGCCGACCCGACGAGCTACGCCAGCAGCTGTTCAGCCGCTCCATGGACGTACGGCTGCGCGCGCCGCTCGACGATCCACAGGCGGTACTCGGCGCCGTGCCCGAGGTCGAAGGATGGGAGCAGACGCCATCCGGCTACACGCTGACCGTCTCGGACCCCGATCTCGCGGCTCCCGCCCTCGCGCGAGCCCTGGTCGCAGCCAACGCCGACATTCTGTCGCTCGCCGAGTCCCATCATTCGCTGGAGGACGTCTATCTCGAGCTGATCGACCAGGACGTGGAGGCCAGGAGCTGATGAGCTTCAGCTGGACTCGGATCGGCGCGATCCTCGTCAAGGAGCTGCGGGATTACCGGCGCAACCGCTTCGTGATCGGGACGATGGCAATGGTGCCGGTGCTCTTCATCATCCTGCCGATGATCCAGCTGATCGCAGCCAACGCGACGGGGAAGGAGCTCAGCGTTCGCGTTGGGCTCTCGCTCCTCTACATGCTGGTGATCCCGGTGATGATGCCGTCTGCCGTGTCCGCCTACTCGGTGGTCGGTGAGCGCGAGCAGGGCACGCTTGAGCCGGTCCTGACCACCCCGATCCGCCGCGAGGAGTTCCTCATCGGAAGGCGCTGGCCGCGTTCGTCCCGACGCTCGTGATCGCATATGCGGTCTTCGGGATCTTTCTCGCCGTTGCGGGGCTGTTCGCCAATCCTGTGATCGACTCGGCGATCTACGCGGGAACGCACGTGCTGGTCCAGTTGCTGTTCACGCCGCTGCTTGCGGGCTGGGCAATCTGGGTGGGGATCGCGGTCTCCGCCCGGTCCACGGATGTGCGCGCCGCACAGCAGCTGAGCGTGCTGGGCGGCGTGCCGCCGCTGGTCATCCTCGCCTTGATGTCGCTGAACGTGATCACCGTGTCGACCGCCCTCGCGCTCGGTCTCGCCGCCGCGCTGCTGGCCGTCGACCTGCTCGCCTGGCGTGTCGTGGCCCCGATGTTCGACCGTGAACGACTCGTGACCGGCAGACCCAGATGACCGTCGCCGGCACGTGGCGTCCGTCACTGAGCACTCAGAGAAACGCCATCCAAAACCAGAGGAGATCAGTAAATGTCCGCAACGCTGAAGCTGACGCACAAAACCATTGGAGTGGAAGTCCGCCGCGGCACGTACAACGCCATGGTCGACGGCGAGCGTGCCGGGTCCGTGGAGCTGAACGAGACCATCGACATACCGGTCGAACCCGGGCGGCACACCCTGCAAGTCCGCAACGGCCGAAACTCCAGCCGAACCACGACGTTCGACGCCGCCGAGGGTGAGATCGTCGCCTTCCTATGCGGCGGAAAGAGAATCTTGCCGATCTTTCTCCTGTCCTTCGTCGTTCCCAGCCTGGCACTCTCGCTCCATCGCGAGTAGCCCACCATGCGCGAGCCCACCGCCTCGCTCCGAGCCTGGCCCGCACCCCTCGCGCCCGGAACGTGAACCCGAGGAAGGTGAACTCCGCGCGCTCGTCAAAGCCGCGTCGCTTGCCGTCCTTGCAGTACACGATCCGGTCTGCCCGGACGCCGACCTGCTCCATCCGCTTCCGCAGCGCATCCAGCACGGCCTCGGGCATGGGGTTGGAGTCGGTTTCGTGGGCCGTCAAGCCTGGTAATGGCTCCTGAGTGACTCCGGACCAGCATCTGCCCTAGGCGGCAGGCAGCGTTTCTGCACGTCAGAGGGTGTACGACCTATCCGTCTGCCGGGGATCGACGTCGGCGCTGTAGCACATAGAGCAATGTGGCGATACGGGGTCGATCCCCCCTCTGCCTGGAACCCCTCCATCTGCGAGCGACTCTCGCCCGGCGGATGCGTTGGTCACAGGAAAATTTGACCCGCACACCCGGCGCGGAGCCGGGGCGTGAGGTCAACCGCAGGCCGGCGGCAGGTCCGTGAAAGGTTCATCAGTGGGCCGAGCGGTGCCGTGTCATTGTCCCGGGGCCTGGCACGCGGGGGTGCCAGAAAGTCCTGGCCGCGGGTGAGCGTGCCGGCGGTGCCGGCGGGCAGTCACCCGCCGGGCATGTGCGCCGGCCCTCCGTGCCCGCGCAGCCGCCGGCCTGCGCTCGGGCTGCCCGGTTCGGCCACCACCCATAGGTCGTCACACGACTCTCAGGCCGTCCGGGAAGCTCCACCCACAGGCAGTCGGTGGAGCCGACGGTCGTTACGGAGGGTCGCCGGAGGGCCAGACGGTAACGCGCGCAGTGCCGCCTGATTGAGACTTGGGGTAGGGCGTTGCGGTCCTGCCGTAGCGTTCGAGAGGTCCGATGGGCTGGCTCTCGAACCGCCTGCCGGCCGCTTGCGGTCTGGCTTTATAACGACGTGCCAGCCTGTCGGGTCTCGCCGTGGTGTGGCTCGAAAGAGGCGCGACGCCAGCAGATCCGAAATCAGGCATGCCCGCCACGGTCCTTCTCCCAGAGGATGACGAAGGAGCGGTTGATGGTGGCAGTGATGATCGGTGTCGATCCGCATAAGGGCTCGCACACGGCGGTGGCGATCGGCGTGGCCGAGGAGCCGCTGGGCGGCTTGCGGGTGCGCGCCTCGGCGGTCCAGGCGCAGCGCCTGGTGGCGTGGGCGGCTGGCTGGCCGGAGCGGACCTGGGCAGTGGAGGGTGCCGGCGGCCTGGGGCACTTGCTGGCCCAGCAGCTGGTTGCGGCGGGCGAGCGGGTGCTTGATGTGCAGCCCAAGCTCGGCGCCCGGGTGCGGCTGCTGACGGCCGGGGACACGAACAAGAATGACCCGAACGACGCCCGGTCGGTCGCGATTGCGGCGCTGCGCTCGGCGGCCCCGCGGGAGGTGGCGGCCGACGACGACCACGCAGCGGTGCTCAAGGTGTGGTCCAAGCGCCAGCGCGACCTGGGCCGGGCCCGGACCCAGGTCGCCTGCCGGCTCCACGCGGTGCTCTGCGAGCTGGTTCCTGGCGGCATCTCCAAGGAGATCACCGCAGCTCATGCGGCTCGTATCCTGGAGTCGGCCAAGCCATCCGGGGCCGTTGGGGCGGCCCGATGCGAGCTCGCTGCCGAGTTTCTCGGAGACCTGCGCCGTATCGACGCCCAGATGCTCGGCACCAAGAAGAAGCTGGCGGCCGCGGTCAGGGCCTCAGGCACAACGACCACCGAAATCTTCGGGGTTGGCCCGGTCGTCGCTGCCACCGTGGTCGGCTACGTCGTCGATGTGTCCCGCTTCGCCAGCCGGGACCACTTCGCCGCTTATAACGGCACGGCACCGATCGAGGTGTCCTCGGGGAACCGCAAGATCTACCGGCTGTCCCGGCGCGGGAACCGCCGCCCGGCCACGTCATTCACATGGCCGCGATCACCCAGATCCGCTACCGCCACAGCGGCGGCCGGGCCTACTACGACCGCAAGCTGGCCGAGGGCAAGACGCACAAAGAGGCACTCCGGTCCCTCAAGCGACGGGTCAGCGATGCCATCTACAGCCGCCTCCAAGCCGACGCGCGGCGCGCTGCTACCCGACCGGCTGCAGCGGGCCCGGGAGGCAACCGGGGAACGACTCTGACTCCAGCGCGGCCGGCTTGCACCCCGAACACCAGCTCTTCGGACAAGCCACTCCCGGACCCGAACCCACCCTACGACCCGCCACCCCGCGCATCCGTACCGTCGCACCGCAGCGAGCTTCAAGGAATGCCCGGAAGACCTCTTGACAACAAAGAGGCTTCGATATGGCGTGGGGTGGTTGATTTACGTGGCTGATCGTGACGCCCTCCAAGGGTAGTTATGTGCGGTCGGCCGTGTGGGGTGCGAGGTCGTGCAGGATGGTGTCGATGCGGCGCATCAGCGATAACTGGAGTCCTGCCGCGCCCGGGGGTCACCCTTCTGCGCCGGGCCCAGACGGAAGACGAGACCGGCGAGATCACCGGGACGCCGCGGGCGCGGGGCGCTGGCAGGCGTGACCGGGGCCTGGACACGGATCTGGGGGATTGCTGCTGGATGCGGCCGGCGCGATACTGGTCGGCAGAGTCGGCCGAACACGTCGGCGCTGGGGGTGGTTGTAATGGCGAAATACCTGGTTCTGTTCGGGCTGACCGGGGAGGCCACGAAGGGGTTCGTGGCCAAGCCCTCGGACCGGGTGATCGCGCTGCGTGCGTCGCTGGAGCCGCTGGGGGCCAGCCTCGAGTCGTACTACTGGATGTTCGGGCAGTACGACGGGATGGCCATCATCGAGACGCCCGACTCGCTGACGATGGCCGCGCTGAGCCTACGGGTCACGAGCACGGGCTCGTTCTCACGGTTCGAGTCGCACGAGCTGATCGAGGCCGGTGATCTGGCCGCGATCGCGGACCGGGCGAGGGGGGTCAGCTACCAGGCGCCTGGCGAGTGAGCAGGGCGCTGGGCCGCGCAGCCGCTCAGCGGGCCCGGCCGCCAGCACCGCATCGCAGTCGGGCCGCACTGGCAAGCGTGCAGCACTTCGCCAGGCCGCAGCTCCAGGCAGATAGACCTGATCTGCCTCGGTGAGTAGATCGACACTGAATTCCCCTTGACCGCGCCGAACGGCGGTTCGCGCGCTGCCACCGCCAGTTGACTACGTTCTGTGTTCATCGTTTGATCTGGGGGGCTGACCTTGCCCACTTGGTAGCCGACACCGCTGGTGCGCGCGTAGTGGTCCTGGACGTGGCCTAATTGCGGCATGAGCGCGCATCCAGGTGGGCTGGCGAGCATGGATAGATAATCATGCAACCAGCTCGATCTGATAGACGTCGAGGATCAGGCTGGAACAGCACTTTGGGCGCAAATAGCCGCCGTTATGCGCGGCCGCAGGTTCGGGATTCGCCTGGATGCCCGGCCTGCAGGTGGGCCAGTTATGTATGTGAGCTGAGCGTAGCGGCTGAGGACAGGATCGCCGTTTCGCTTGATTAGGTGAGGCTGTCTACCTGGTAGATGTCACGGGAGGCACGGCGGGCGCGGCGTGGTGGCCGCGGATTGGCTTTGTTCGTCTGGCCTGTCTCGCAGGCAGCAGGCCGTGCCTTCGGCGTTGCGGTCGTGCTTCTTGGTGAGGCGAATCGCTGGGCGGCCGGGGCCGGGCACCGGTGCTCGGCCCCGCTGGCTGCCGCGCATAGCTCAGGCGCCCTCGGCGAGCGGGTTGCGGCGGGCGGTGCGCGCCCGGTCCAGCAGCACCGCGATGGTCGCCGCCAGCAGCGCTGCCCCGATGGCGATCAGGGCGATCTGCCAGCCGGTCATCCCGGCCGCGACCACGGTGTGGACCTGGACCGGCGGCGGCGTCGTGACGCCGCCCCCAGAGCCACCAGGCGGCAGGGGCATGGCGAACGCGGCGGGCGCGGCGGCGGCGAGCCCGATCCAGGCGCAGGCCAGCCCGGCCAGGATGCCGGCGATACGGCGGATGCGGCGGATGGGAGTCATGACGATCTCCTTTCACTCTGGATGAGTTCAAAGCGACCGTACGGCGGCAGGCCTGCGCCGCGAATCGGGAGCCAATATCCAGGTTTCCCGCGGCGTTCCCTATATTTCTGCCGCGCCGGCCACGCCCAGCCGGGCGGCGTGCGCGGCGGCGGCCTCGCGGGTCGGGGTGCCGAGTTTGGCCAGCACGGCGGAGACGTGGTGGTCGACGGTCTTGGCGGAAAGGAACAGCTTGGCGGCGATCTCGGCGTTGCTGTGCCCGGCGCTGATCAGGTCGAGCACCTCACGTTCGCGCCGGGTCAGCCCGAGCGGATCGGCCCGGGTCGCGGTCCGCGGCCCGGCCGGGATCGAGCGGAAGCCGAGCTGGCGCATCTTGTGCCGGGTGAGCTGGGCAGCGGCCGGGGCGCCCAGGCCGGTGAAGATCTGCAGCGCCTGGCGCAGCGCCGCTTCCTCGCTGGCATCGTGCAGGGCCAGCGCGGCCTCATAGGGGCAGCCCAGGCCGGCCCACACCCGGGCGGATTCGGCCCACTCGCCGGCCACCTGCAGCCGGCAGGGCCCGGCCAGCTCCCCGCGCGCAGACCGGGGCGAACCGGTGCGCCGCAGCCAGGCGCCGATCTCGCCGCGGTCCCATTCATCCGAGCCAGCCGACACGTCATCGGCCAGCTCAGCCTCGCGGATGGCTTGCGCCGTCTGTCCCTGCAGCCAGTACGCTCCGGCGCGGGCCAGCCGTACCGGAATGATCCACTGTGGCTCAGCGCTGGCGTCCGCGGCCGCCGCCGCCTCATCGAGATACCCCCAGGCATCCGGCTGGCCGCGCCTGGCCCGGATTACGCCGAGCACGTGCAGCGGGTGGAGCCGGTACAGCGAAGACAGGTCGGCGCCGGCCAGCAGTTCGGTGCTGAGCGTTACCGCCTCATCCCAGCGCCCGGTCCGCTCCAGGGCAGCTGCCCGCTCTCCCCGCAGGAAGGCGGCGTGCGAACCGAGCTCGTGCTCCTCGCAGTGGGAGATGCCATCGGTGTAGTACCGCTCCGCCTCGGCGAATCGCCGCTGGTCGGCATACGAGCAGTAGAGGTTCGCGAAGGCCCGCCCCGTCTCGTTGTCAAGACCCGCGGCGAGCGCGATGTCCAGCGCCCGGCGCAGGTACCCGGTCCACTCGCCGCCCGTCCGGGCAACCGAGCAGCCCTGGGTATTGAGCGCATCGCTGAGCACATCGAGCGCGCCCAGCGGTTCGGCGATCGCCTGTGCCCACACCGCCAACTCGATCGCCGCAGGATGCTCGCTGAAACACATCCGCGTGCTGGCAAGGCGGGAATACGCATGCGCGAGCTCGGCCACGGGTCCGAGCGGCTCGAGGACCCTCACCGCGGCCTCGGCTGCGGCGACCGAATCAGGGCCCCGGCCCAGATGCTGCAAGGCGAAGGACAGGTTGCGCAACGTGTCGCCCTCGCGCAAACGGTCACCGGCCTGACGCCACAACGCCAGCGCCTGCTCGCCGGTGTCGACGGCGCCCTGGAACCGGCCGAGCAGCATCAGCTCGTAAGCAAGCCCGTCATAAAGCCCAGCGGTCACGCCCGGGCCGGCTTCGGCGGCACAGCGCAGGGCGCGCTCGAACTGCGCAGCCGCCTCCCGGTGCGAGGCCAGCCCGGCGGCCTGGCGCGCGGCGCGCGGCGCATGGTGCAACACCGCCGGCCGGTCGCCCGCGGCCTCGGCGTGAAACGCCATCCGGGCATCGTCGTCGCATCCCAGCGAACCAAGAGCAGCCAGGATCCGGGCGTGGACGGCGCTGCGGCGGTGCGCCGGGATCGCCTGTTCCACCGCGAGCCGGGCGATCTCATGGCGGAACCTCAGCCAGCCGCCATCCTCAGCGAGCAGCCCGGACGCGAGAATCTCATCCACGGCCGCCGGCGGACACGCCACGACAGACGTCAGCAGGTCCAGCTCCACGCGAGCGCCGATCAGCGCCGCCACGTCCAGCACCTCACGGGACCCGCCGCTCAGCCGCGCCGCCCGAGCCAGCACCGCATCGCGCGCCGACGAAGGGACGACGCCCAGTCCCGCCTGCACCACTTCAGTGACGTAGAAAGGGTTCCCGCCGGTCAGCCGGTACAAGGCGGCCGCCTCAAGACCGCTCCCGCCAGCCAGGATCCGCACCGCGTCCGCCGACAGCGGCGCCAGCTCCACCCGCCGGGTCGACCGCTGCGTGGCCAGGTCACCAAGCGCAATACGGAGCGGATCGTCCGCCGCCAGGCCATCGTCGCGGTAGGTGGCGATCAGCAGCACCGGCGCAGCCCGCAGCCGCCGGCCAAGGAACCGCAGCATGTCGACGGTCGCCTCATCCGCCCAGTGAACGTCCTCCACAACCATGATGTTCAGCGTTCCGGATTCGCTGACCTGGCGCAGCAGAGCGCGGAACAGATCCTCACGGGCCGCGCCGGCCCGGCAAAGATCTTCCAGTTCCCCGCCGAGGGTGCTGGCCAAGTCGAACAGCGGCCCGAGCGGGCTGGGGGTGAACAGGCCATCGCAGGCCCCCCACGACCAGCAGGCATCCGCCAGGTCATCGTGCAGCCGCTCCACCAGGGACGACTTGCCGACACCCGCCTCCCCGGCCACCAGGACCAGCCGCCCCTCGCCCCGCCGTGCCTCGCGCGCGTAGCCGGCCAGCGACGCCAGAGACGCCTCCCGCTCCAGCAACTGCATGCTCACAGTGTCCCCTCACCAGCGCCCAGTGCCAACCGGTGACCCCGGCGCAGCCGGCCAACGTGGCGGCTTCTGGAACCCGGACCCGCGGCGCGATGCTGAGCCAGCACCCTGCGCTCGGCACGAGTTATCCCGTCAGCCACACCGCCGTCACCCTGCTGGTCGTCGTTGCGCTCGCGATGGATCACCAGGCCCCGAATCCAGCCTTCCCAGCACCAATCGCACCCCAGGTAGTGAACGCACAGAACTCTCCATCTGCACCCAGCCATCTACCGCAGCGCGGCCCGCATCAGTCACACCTAATCGGCGTTCGGCGCGCATTAGCCCGGTTAACCACCACGTGATCGATCACTGCGCGTGATCACTGAGCCATGGGGGTTCAAGTCGGTTTTCATAGGGTTCGAGTCGGTTCCGCTGGCCGTCAAGCCTGGCTCTGGCCACTGAATCATTCCGGACCAGCAGCTGCCCTAGGCGGCAGGCAGCGTTTCTGCACGTCAGAGGGTGTACGACCTATCCGTCTGCCGGAGATCGACGTCGGCGCTGTAGCACATAGAGCAATGTGGGGATACGGGGTCGATCTCGGACACATTAATTCCCCATATCCGCGCGTTTCCGGGCATGCCGGACCGTCACCCGCGCGCAGACTCCCGCCGACGCCAGGCGATCGGCGTTCCGTGCTTCTTATCCTTCCTGGTCAGGGCTTTGCAGCCAGAGTTAGCTTGCCTTTACGGTGACGGTCTTGGCAGTCTCGGGGATGCGCGCCTGCAATGCATTGGCGGCCGGGTTCCAGGTGAGGGTGATCTCGTGCTCGCGCAGGTACCCGATCACCTCGCCTGGGCTTACCGTGCCCGTTACGTGGGCTCCGGCTCGGGTCCGGCGCCGGGCCCGCGTGGCGGGGGTGGTGAGAAACAGATGCAGGGCGGGCAGGTGCGGAAGCAGCTTGTCCTCGCGGATATAGGTGTTCTTCGGCCGGGACGGGTCGGGCGCCATGGCGCTGGTACGGCCGTGCCGACACCGGTACGCGGCTTTCCCGTTGGACCAGGCAGATTCCATCCGCCGCCCGCACAGCCCGCAGGCAAGCAGCCCGGCAAGCAGGTACCGGCGGAGCACGGGCTCATCTTGCGGTACCGGACCACGCGAGGCGTTGATGTCTTGCGCGGCGACGAAGTCGTCCTCGCTGACCAGGGCCGGGTGCGCGGGCCGGTGGGAGATGACCCATCCGTCGGGCAGGTTCCAACGCTGCACCGGCTTGTGCCCGAGGGTCACATTGGCGGGGTCGGCCAGCTCTGTGTCGGTGCGCTGCCGGTTCCACACCTGCCGGCCCGTGTACCGGGGATTCTCCAGGATCGTGGTGACCGTGCCGAGTGTCCAGCGCGCGCCGGTCCGGTGCGTGTTGCGGCCGGGGTCGGCCGCGGACGGGCACGGCACCCCGGCCTCGTTCAGTGCCCGCGCGATCCGCGCGACCGAGTGCCCGGCCAGCCGCTGCGCGAAGATCCATCGGACGGTCGGCGCGGTCGCCGGATCGGAGTCAAGGCGGTGCGCGCGGCGCCCCCACGCGGCGTGCGCCTTGTTCGGGTGCGGCCCGGCATCAGCGAGCCGGTACCCGTACGGCGGACGGCCACCGAGGTACCGGCCCTGCTCCCGGGTCTGCGCTGCCATCGCGGTGCGGACCCGGATGCTGGTCCTGGTGATCTCCCGTTTGGATGACAGGCCGAGCACGGTCATGGTCTTCTCGTCGTGCTCGGACTGGTAGTCGACCTGGCCTCCGGTCTCGGGCATCCACAGCTGAGTGCCGTAGTGCTCGAACAGCGGGGCCATCGCC
>Ga0187871_10004081_pt1 | contig 11101 bp, 14 predicted proteins | sample June2016WEW_16_1_FD_132988 | JGI IMG/M metagenome (GOLD analysis project Ga0187871, IMG submission 132988) | Peatland microbial communities from SPRUCE experiment site at the Marcell Experimental Forest, Minnesota, USA - June2016WEW_16_10 | ecosystem: Environmental > Terrestrial > Soil >...
CCTCCGCGCCGTGCGCATCCCATCCGCCCGCCTGACGGTCCCGGCGACGGACCACGGGTACTGGCACGGGTCGGCAAAACGGTAAACTTGCCGTCCAGGGCACATTCTGCGGCGCGGGCCGCAAAAACCGCAAGCACACCATCAGCTACTACCTGATATGCGGCGCGCCCCTGACTCCCATCGCGCACCTCGAGCAACTCTTCGCTGCATCAGCAACGGGCGGCGGATTCCAGCGCATGAAGGCCCTGGTCTTGCACAGCATCTAGTCGCCGATTCTGTCGGCCACCCGCGTGCGCGCCGATTCGCGGCGCCAGACCGCGGGCGGCGGAACGGGGCGGTGGCATCGGGCGGCGCATAGCGCGTTATGCCACCCAACTCGGGGCAGCCGGAAGTTGTCGCCCGACGCACCTGCGCCACCGCGGCGTGCAGGCTCGCGTCGGCGTCGCGGCGAAGTGGCCGCTCGCCGGCGTTCCCGGATTTACGGCGCAATGGTGCGCGATTCACCGGCCACAGCGTGCATATCGCGCCCATTAGCTCCCTTACAGTGATTCGTCTTACCCTCGCCTTAGTAGGCGGCACTGGCGCGAACATCAGCGAGCGGCTTCGAAAGGTCCGCGAGTAGTTCTGGGCCGACGACGGAGATAGGTGTTGACCCGTAGCACAAGAGCCGGTCATGGAAGTCGCGCAGCGAAGCGCCCGCGCCAGCCTTAGCCCGGTACTCCGACAGCAGTGCTTCGAGCTCCGCGCGACCTGCGGTGTACGCAATAACATAACCTGGTCCAAGGGCGATCCCGGCGACGGCCGCTTTCGCCTGCGCCGGCGAGAAGCCCGTCTCGTGCGCGAAGAACTCAATCGCTTGATCTATGCTCCAAGCGCCGCTGGCCAACTCCGGATCGACGATGGCCCGGGCGCCGCGCACGCGTTCCCACTGCGCAATGTAGTAGCGCGCATCGAGATCGTCGCCGTAGAGACCGAGTTGCACGAAGAGCTCTTCGCCGTAGAACGCCCAGCCTTCACTGAATTCACCACTGCCTTGGATTTTGCGGACGAAGTCCGGGTGGCGGCGGGCGATCGATAGTTGCAGAAAGTGGCCCGGCATGGCTTCGTGCGCGGCCGTCGAAAGGATGCGATCGCGGTCGAAGTCCTGATTGGCATCCAGATTCTTCGCCGCCTCCGCAAGCGATGTCGGAGGCGTTATGAAATAGAAGCCGGTGGTGCCTTTGCTGAACAACAGCGGCGAAAACATCGAAGCGCCCGGCGACACCGGCTGCAGAAACTTCGGCGTCTCGACGATGACCATCTCACCGAGCCAGGCCGGCACATCAACGACGTGATGCTGCGAGACGAACTCCCGCAGTTGAGCGATGCGCGCGCGATAGTAATCGATGAGCGCGGCACCCCCTGGAGCGAGGCCTCCACCATTTTCCGGCCCGATCGGCGTGCCGCGCTCGGCGGCGAGTTCTTCCACCCAGCACTGTACGGCCCATCCGTGCGCGAGCTCGTCGCGCGCCATGCGCTCAATGTCAACGGAGTTGAACGGCAGCAACTCCTCGTCGCGGAGCATCGCGTCGTAAGCGGCGCGCCCAATCGCGTAGTTCTCGGGCCACGATGCCACATGCGCGTCGATGTACTTCTTCGTCTGCTCTATCGCAGCGAGCGTCGCGTCGCGCGCCACGCCGAAGGCCGCGAAGCGATCGGCGGGCAATTGTTCCTTGGCGGCGTCCGTCAACGGCCCACCGAGGAAACTCGGCGCCCCTGCAAGCTGTTCGGCGCCGGTAACGCCGTAGAGGTGGCCCGGGTGGGTGACGAGCGCGTTGCCCGCCGCGATGTACGCGGGTGCGCCGGCGAGCCGGTCAATGATTTTCTGCCACGCAGTGGCGACGTCGGCCTTGGTAGCGCCCCCAGTGCCGGCGATCGGCAGGTGGAGAAACTGCGTGTAGATCGCGCCGATGATTGCCAATGATGGCGCGGATGGGTCCTTCTCATAAGTCTTGTAGGTGAGGTACTGTCGCTCATAGCCGACGAGTTGTGCACGGAGCAGCTTGGCGTCGTCCACGTCCCGGAGAGACGAGCCGTCAAGCGGTATTGACGCGAGATCCCTTTGCCAGCCGCGGATCATCGCGATATCGCGGGCATTCTCGGCGTCAGACGGGCTGTCGAGCTGGCCGTCTTCGTCGCTAAGGCCAAGGAATGTCGCAGTGAGCGGGTGCGATTTTGCCCAGCCGAAAGTAATCGATTGTGCAAGGGTTTGGAGCCGCTCAGTCGTCGGCGGTGCGGCTGCCGCGGGAAGGGCGCACGACGCGAGCAACCCAAACAGCAGCAAGGGCAGAGCAGAGTCAGAGCGCTGAAGATTTATAGACAGCAATGCAACCGCATGGGTGCTAAATCGCATAGTTCAAGAGGTTATCAAATGGGGAAAGCCTTGTAAAGAGGCGATGGCTGGCTCGACTTTAGCCGTCTTCACCGCCGAGTGCCCCGCGGGCACTACAACGTGCTTTAGAACCTCCTTCGAGGCGAGTTTTTGGGACAACCGTTGGTAATGGAGCAGTGCGTCTAAGGCGTTGCGTCGCATTGTCGATAGCGCTCGGCGTTTAATGGCCAGGTGGCCTCCGGCCTCAGCGACCTGACTTCGGATGGCAGTCATCGCAGTGCGCCCACTCGTCCTTGTGAGACTTCCACCAGGCTCGTGCCGCGAGCGTCTCTGGCGGTGGGTAGCTGCTCACACGCCGTTCGTGCTCAACGAACGCGGCCCGAAGCTTACGCCGGCCAACTCCCGTATGGCTTCTGTAGCCGCCATGCCACTCACGTTAACGCGCCGCCTTTCGCCCGCCGCGCATCCCCATCCGCACGCCGGCGATCGCGGCGATGGGCGGCGGGCGCCGGGGAGCGGGCTGCGCGAAGCGCGTTATGGCAACGCGGCCCCGCCGAGTTCGCCCATCCGGAGGTTGTCCCCAGGCGCAACCGCGCCGCGGGCGTGCAGACTGCGCGTCGGCATCCCGGTGACGTGGCCGTTTGCGGACGTTCTTGGATTGCGGCGCAATGGTCCGCCGACCGGTGCCGCGCCAAACATGGATGCGGCCGCCTCCCGCCCAGCGCGCATCCCCATCCGCGCGCGGGCGGGCGCGGCGACGGAGCACGGGCGGCGGGCGCCGGGACGGGCGGCTGGGAGCGGGCTGCACGAAGCGCGTTATGGCACCGCGCAACCCGAGTGCCGAAGACCAGCAGTGGATAGGGCAGTCGTATACGGACCCGGCGTCCTCACTTCTATCCACACGATAATGCCGCAACGCGCGCGGCTCAAGGATGGCCTTGATCCAACCACCGAAATGTGAATATCTCCTGCCACCCTCTGGCGCTTGCCGGCGGTAACAGAGTCAATGCGGGTTCGCATAAAGACCCTGCATATTTGTTTGCCAATGCGCACACCTGTTCCAGGCACTTTCGAACGTCGCCGAATGTTGGATGATCCGCTCCGAGATCCCGGCGGTCGGCGTGGGCAATGCGCCGGTCGGCGAAGGCCCGGATAAGGTGGGCAGTACGGTCGAGGTCATCAATGTCGGTTTGTATATCGGCGGCGGTGAGCCTGTTTCCGGCGATACCGGGGTCCGCTTGCAATTTCGTAAGCAGCCGCCTCAAGGAGATGCTTTTATTATCGCGATCAATCTGCCGTCTGACCGCCATTACGATTGAGTCCTTGAAGAGCATATTCACCCAGTAGAGAAAGACGTTCTGGGAATTTGCAAGCCTTTCGTTTTGGCGAATCATATCCTGGAATTGCCAAAACAGGACGTCTTGGAGGTAGGCGTCTCGGATATCGTCATGGATAGTATCCATCCATGTCGCGGCTTCAGCACGCGTCATCGTTGCCCCTTCGGCGCTTCGCCCTGGCCCCGCTGTTGGGCTGTTTTATGGGAATCCCTGATCTCCCGCAGTCTTCCCGGCCAATCGAACATGAACGGGAAGCGGTTGAACTGCCGCATCACGTCCGCCTGCCATGACGTGAGGTGGGCCAAGAAGCCGCCAAGAAAAGTGAGTTTGTCTCGCGGAGGTCTTCCCCGAAAGAGTAGGTCCATCGGCGTCTTCTCGATGGCGAGCTCCGGAGGAATCTCGCCAGTTAACAGGATGTCGTAGAACCGTTCGGCGATTGGGACGGTATCGTCAAGGCGAGCAGCCCAGAAATCGGGCATGTAGTCGAAATCCCTGTTCCGCAGCGTGTGTTTGAACTTCTCGATTTTCGGATCTTTCACCGTCACGAAGACATACGAATTGAACTCCAGGATGAACTCCAGTTGCGAGGCGGCGGCCAAAAAGTTCTCCGCTGTCCCGAAGTGCGACGGCCAAGCCTCCTGGATGCGTTCTCTCCAAAGCGCCCGGTTTCGCCCGCCTCTCATATCAGGCAAGCGCATGGAATCGGAAAAGGGCCAAAACAGCAAAGGCACCCAGAAATCCGATTGGTTATCGAACGTGAAGTACCGGACGTATTTCGGCAGAAGCGCTGCGAGGAAATGGAACCGCTTCCTCCGGACGGCATACGTCGCGAGCGTCCGCAGGCCCATATATATTTCGAATGCCGGTCGGCTGAACGGCAGGACGTCCGAACGGGCGCCCAACGCTCCTGATCGAAGCCTGTCAAGACGTCGGCATGTCTCGAACGCTTCGAGGAGGGTCTCTACGACCGTGACGAGCCATCCGATTGGGGCATCATATTTAATGACCTGAAGGCCTACTTCGACGGACGACTCCAACGAGGGAATAAACCCGTCGCGGTAAAACTCGGAGATTTCAGCGATCCACGCCCCGATATCATCCGGCAAGCTGGGTCCGTTCGTCTGATGCGCATCCCATCCCTCGCCTAACACCTCGTTGGCCATCTCGATCAGCATTTTCAGGCGGCCCGGATCGCCGCTGGATATGGTCGCTTCTGAGAAATCGCGCAAGTCCTTCCTGGAGCCGACCAGCAAGCTCCGAGTGGGAGTCGCGATGACTGGCTGGAGGGTCGGATGGCCGCCCAGTTCTTCCTGGAAGTGCTTGAACCTTCGTCGGGCTCGGTTCTCCGCCTCCCGATTGATGTGTTGCTCGTACATCATGTCAAGATCGGCCCGAGTTGCCAATTGAAGGCTCGTGCCTTTCTTTATCCAGATGTCGCCCTCTCGGAAGTGCGTTCGTTTGTCAGAGGTCCCTTCGCGCGCGGCAATTACCGGACGTGGCTGCTCCGGTGAAAAGACGAGCAGAACGAATGATCCACCTCCCTCAATCTGCAGGTTGTTGAAGACTTCGATCCGAGGCTGAGGTTCGAGATATTTCGCGAGGACCTGGAACAGCCGTGCGGCGTCAAACTCGTCGCTGTTCGCTACCGGGTAAAACTTCCGCTCCTGAGGGTCTGCCCGATGACGACAAACTTCTCGTCGCGCCCCTCGGAGTTTGCCATGCCCTGGATCAGCTTAATGAAGTCTAGTCTGTCAGCCAAGTTCTCGCGGACGATCGACGCGGTACGCTTCAGCTCGACGCCCGGGTGTTCGATGCCTTCGCCCACAATCCGCGCAATTTCAGCTCGATATTGCTCGACTCTCTTCCCCACCTCCAACGGTGATGGCTGCGCCGCTCCGGCTTCCTGCATTTCGACATTCCTCTTCATAGGGTATGTCATTGCGGCATCGGCTGCGACCTGTTGCTGCAGATCACGATCGTTTGGCACACCGGCGGGAATATCGGCGGTCAGGCACTGCGCAGATTTCCACAGGATGGCCGCGGGCAGACCGACGGCAATGCGACACTTAAGCCGGATTAATACCGGGAAGTCCGCTTCGATCCGGTGATGCGCGTCGCACCTGCGCGCAGGTTCCAGCCAAGGAACTGCAACCCAATGCCCGCAGTCTGGGGTGGCCTTCCATCATCGTCCTGGATGGTTAATGCAGGATGCTTTATGATAGGAGTCAAAGCAGGTCATGATCGTATGAGCAGGCCACTAGTAGACCCGTTTGACAGCAGTAAGGGCTATGGAGGCCCGTAGTACGGTGCTTTTGGGTTCGTGCTGCGTTGAAGCGCTCTCTCCATAATCCGATGGCGAAGTGGTAAGGTCGCCAGCGCTAAGGTCATAAAATGTTCAAACGGCACCAAGAACGGAACGAAGAACCGGAGCTTGAGGAACGCCGGGTAGAGGCCCTCTCAGCTATCGGAGGAGAACGCGCGAGCGTCGAGGCCATGGCTCAACGTCCACGGAGTGGCGACGATGTTCTTGATGTCGCACTGTTACAGACGGTGTTGAAGCGTCTCGACCAGATCGAAGCCAGTGCCAAACAAGCAACTCGCATCAGCGATCTTGACGACCTAACCGAAGATGCCGAGGTACAGGGCCAGTTCAGCGCCTATCTTTGCCCACGTGATGAAATAGATGGAGAAGGTGAGTTGGTGATTGATACGATCGAAGGGTGGGGCATCCCAAAGGCCGCGATCAAGAGGCTGCGTGATTTATTCGGCAAGAAGCTGGAAAAGGCGGATACAAACCCGGCAGCTGCCAGAAGTGCGTTACATTCGCTCTTTGTAGAACGGGATGCATGGTCAGATTATGTCGATGACTACGAAGATACGATGAGACCTTGGGCGAGAGGGCTCTTTTGCGCCGCGGTCTCCTTGCCGTTGCTTGCTACCCTCGCTTTTCATTTCGCCGCTCAATTTTCACCATTACTGATTTTAGGTTTGCTGCTGGCCGGAGCTGCGGGTAGTTCCGTCAGTGTCATGGCAAAGATGCCCGCGCTAGACGTCAGTCTGGCCGGCGAACTCGATGCTTATGGTCGCCGCGTCCTGAGCCGTATCGGCATCGGCGTAATCGCCAGTCTCATCGGTTCTGCTTCGCTGGCTTGGCTTCCCGTCTCGGTTCAAAATCAGACGTTCGCCGATGCCCTGAATTCCTGCGCGACGACAAGCGCAACGAGCATCAGAATACTCGTTATTCTGGGACTTCCGATGCTATTGGGGTTTAGCGAACGTTCGCTCACTTCTTTTGAGCAGCGGGTTTTCGGAAATCAGAGTAAGCTACAAAAGGGCTAAACCCTGCAAAGGCTCCAGTGCCGTTTAGTTCCGCTTTTTCGGGAAAACTCGAACGCGCGGCGGGCGACGGAACTGGCGGCCAGTCGTACCGGCACGGCGTCCCGGTGAAGTGGGCGCCCGCGGACGTCCCTGAACGCAACGTCCTTCCCCCCGCCACGCATCCGCATCCGTGCGCGGCGGTCGCGGCGACGGACCGCGTGCGGCGGGCGCCGGGACGGGTGGCCGGCAGTCTGCGCCAGCCATGCTGTTGGGCTGCGGGATGGCGGGTGGCGTTTGCGCCACGCCCAGTAAGCGCAGTTCTTGCCTGGAACATTTCGCCTTTGAAATGTTGTGGCTTATACGGTACCATGATCTTCGTCGGCATAGGCCGAAAGGGAGAACCATGACGCAATCGCAAATCGTTCAAGCATTGGCAGAGAAGTGCGAAGTGACCAAGAAAGTCTCGCAGGGCTTTCTCACCGCCCTGTCTGAGACGGCCATCAGTGAGGTCAAGAAGAATGGCGTATTTATCCTGCCCGGTATAGGCCGACTGGTCCGTGTGGATCGTAAGGCGCGCATGGGACGCAACCCGGCCACTGGGGAAGCAATCAAGATCGCCGCCAAGAAAGTGGTGAAGTTCCGGATCGCCAAGGCGGCGAAAGACGCCATCGTACCGCCAAAGAAGGCGAAAGCCTAAGAGAATACTGCGAACGATGCGCTGCCCACTGCGGCGCATTCAAATTTTGCACGTTCAGGGGTACAGGGGAGAGAACCAAAATGCCAAGGCGGGCACAGCCAACAGTAGACAACTCCATGCTGGAGATGGCCATCGTCGGTTATCAGAGCGAAGTGGAAAGGATCGGCTCCAAGATAGCTGACATCAAAGCGCAACTGGGTCAACGCGGTCCGGGCCGGCCAAAGGCCACGGCAGCCACGATAGCCGCGGCGGCCGGAACGGATCACGCGGGTCTGCAGAAGCGCCGCACGATGAGCAAGGCCGGCCGCGCCAGGATCGCCGCCGCACAAAGAGCCAGATGGGCCGCTCTGAAACGGCAAAAGACCCAACCGGAGCAGCCGGTGAAGCCCACGAAACGGAAGTTGTCGGCGGCAGGTTTGAAAGCCATACGGGAAGCCACGAAGAAGCGCTGGGCGGCTTACCGCAAGGCCCACAAATCTACTGCTTAACAGTCGTGGCTCCCCTCCTCTTGCTCGCAGTCGCGGCGACGGACCACGGGCTGCGACCGCAGGAATTGGCCCGCCGGCATCGCGCAGGATTATGCTGCCTATTGCGCGACCCAATCAAGCCGAGATGCGCGCGTACTTCGACAAGTATGTTATCCATCCCGCCGCAGAGAATCGGCAAGCCGTCGCCGGACGGCCCTGCAATCACGGGCAGAGTGGTGGAGCTATGGTCCCTTGGCCCGCCATTGCCAAGAGGTCTTGGCTCGCCCTGTTGAGCAAATCCTCCAACGACGTGGTGCCCAAGCCGGGAATCCGACTCGCGGTCGTGGGCGGAGGAAGTGTCCACGCGTTTAGGATGTCCTCGTAGGGGGCTTCCAGATATTGTATCGGCGCACTGCCGCACCCTCCCATACCTACTCCCATCGTCAGTCCACCGTAGTATGCGGCGGCGGGCGTCCCGTGGAAAAAGACGGTCAGCACGTCGTAGGCGGCCTCTTCCGTGGTCACTGGGGGGGTGCAAGTTGCAGTCGGACATCCTACCTTCTGGATGTTATTGCCGGTCGAAACGGGATGATCGAACTCGGCTCCGCCGAGCACGGGCGGCGGCGCCGGTGGTGGCAGCGATGGCTGCACCACCGTGAGCAGCTTCACGCCGCCAATGCCAATGCCAAGTTTGCTGTTTTTGGCCGTAACCGGGCTCGACGCTGTCATTCCACCGACCTGGGTGGCCTTTGCGTTGGGACCATCCGTGTAGTTGTAGAGGAAGTAGGACAGGATGTCCGTTTTCGCCGCGCAAGAAAACGGATAAGCCGCGCTCGCACAGTCAAGGTTATATAGAGCCTGGTTCAGGATCGTTGTCTGCAACTCGGGCAGGTAGTTGCCCGCATCCGGGCTGAGGGCCAGGGTCACGCCGAAAAAAATGGCTTCGTAATCGTCAATCGTTTGCGTCCAGGCGTCGACAAACGCCTGATCCGAGTTCCAATAAGTGCTGTCGCCGTCTGGAAAGGAATTTTGAATCAAGACGGGCCACGCCGTGTCTGCCGCAACACCTGGGAGGGGGCCCATGGACGAACCGTAGGCGGAGGTCGGAAGGATGATTTCGTCCGACGCACAGTTCGGACGCGCGACGGCGATGGAGACAAATGCGGGATTGCTGTTGCTGTTGTATCTGTCTTTGAGAAGCCCCAGAAAACTGTTCCACTGGGTCCTATAGACGGCGTTCCAGGGCAGCGGAAGCACGGTACCGTCGGCTCGCTGCTGTTGCTGGAAATTCTGGATGCTCACCTTCCCGCAACCGGGCTGAGACGTGCCATTACTGACCAAGAGTCCGTCGCAAGAGGGGATTTGCACCAACACCCACAGCGGCGTATCGACGCCTGGAGTAATGATCAGTTGTACGGTCCCGCCGTGCGCCTTGGCTACCGCAAAGGCGTCGTCCAGGTAGAACCAGTCCGTGCTAGCCAGGAAACAATTCTCCGGGATCGGGTCAAAACAGCCCGTGGAGGAGATCTGGATGTTGTCCCAGCGCTCTCCCACCGTCAGCCCCGAGATGGCCGTATTCAGGAACAGTTTCTCGTAGAGTTTGTGGAGGCAAGAATGGAAATCAGCCGTCCCGTCCTGATAGCCAGGACATCCTTTTTTCGCGTCTTCGATATCCACCTTGGCGTAGACGCCTGAGGGCTGGGCATATTTGGGCGCCTGTGCATGCGCCTGCGGCAGACTCGCGCCTGCCATGAGCAACATCCAACCTCCGTTAAGCGCAATTCGCTTGCAGGACATCATTGAACCTCGATCTTCGAAATTGTCCGCCGCAGGGAATGGCCGCGACAGGCTCACGGATAAGGTCGAGCGTCGGATAACGAGCTTCCCTTTGGGCCCCTGACGAGGATAGTCTACCTCAAATCAGGCACGGATTTTTTGGCTTCTGGAACGGGATGGTCACCTTGGTGGGTCGCGCGTTTCCGTCGCTTCCGTCCGGAACCGTCCCTGCCGGTCCTGCGGCACCAGCAGTTCCAGCCTTTCCACCCGGGTCACCAGCGTCCGCGGGTAATAGCCAATCCGGTATCCCAGCCGATGGGGCGCGCGCTCGCTCTTTTCAGTCGCCAACGTCTCGTCCATCTTCGCTTCCGGAACCTGCTGCACAATCTGCTCCGCCGACGAGCGGAGAAAAGTCTCCTGCTCCTTAACCGCTTTGGTCAAGGCTCTCCTTCCAATCCTGCTCTTTTGGCTTATCCTGGTTTAGGTTGCATAACCCGGAAGTATCGTGCAGCGTTACCCGCGCCACGGGCGTGCAGGCTGCGCGTCTGCATCCCGGCGAAGAACGATGCGGCATCCGCCGACCGACCCCGCGCTCATCATGGATGCTTCCGCCCGCCGCCCACGCCCATCCGCCCGCCGGCGGTCACGGCGACGGACGACGGGCGGCGGAACGGGCCGCCGGCGCCGACTTCGGCCATCCGGAAGGTATGGCCCGGTTCAACCGCGCCACGGGCGTGCCGGCTGCGCGTCGGCGTCCCGGCGAAGTGGCCGCGCGCCGGCGTTCCCGGATGCGCCGCAATGGTACGCGATCCACAGGCCAGCGCCGTACACGTCACGGATACGGCGCCCTTGACCACGGGCGGCGGGCGGCGGGAACCGGCCGCCGGGCATCGGGGGGCGTGAAGCGCGTTATGCCAGGCCCGGCGCCACCGCGTCACTGGCGTGCAGGCTGCGCGTCGGGGTCTCGGTGAAGTGGCCGCTCGCCGACCCGCCCTGCCCGACAATCATGCCCGCGCCGCCCTCCGCCCGCCGCGCATCCGCATCCGCTCGCGGCGGTCGCGGCGACGGACAACGGGCGCATGAACGGGCGACCGGCATCGGGCCGCGAAGCGCGTTATTGCAACGAGACCCCGCC
>Ga0187871_10004083_pt1 | contig 11097 bp, 10 predicted proteins | sample June2016WEW_16_1_FD_132988 | JGI IMG/M metagenome (GOLD analysis project Ga0187871, IMG submission 132988) | Peatland microbial communities from SPRUCE experiment site at the Marcell Experimental Forest, Minnesota, USA - June2016WEW_16_10 | ecosystem: Environmental > Terrestrial > Soil >...
ATCGCCGACTATTACAACTGCCGCATCCGGGAAGTCGGCGCGGCCACCGGCTTGATCGACACCGTCGCGGGCGGCGCCACCTGCGGTTTCAGCGGCGACGGCACGGCCACCGAGAATCTTCTCTACTATCCCACCGACGTTATTTCCGATGCAAACGGGAATTTGTTTATCGCCGACGCCAGCAATAATCTGCTGCGCTGGGTCAGTCCGGCCGGCGTGATGACCACCTTCGCCGGAACCCAAGGATCGGGGGCTTTCGGCGGCGATGGCGGGCCGGCCACCGCCGCGCAGTTCTACTATCCCACCGGGATCGCGCAGGACGCCTCCGGCAATTTTCTGGTGTCCGATCAGTATAATCTGCGCATCCGGAATATCTCCGCCTTCGCCGCATTGGGCACTTCCGCCGAGAGCCTGACTTTCGGGTTGGTCGCGGTAGGTTCCACCAGCCCGCCGGCGGCGCTTACGCTCAGCGGCGTGGGTCCGCTCACCATCGGCGCCATTTTGGTCTCGGGGCCGTTCGCGGAAGCGGATAACTGCGGCTCCAGCCTGCCCAACGGCCAGGCCTGCACCGTCTACGTGTACTTCAGGCCCACCGGTTCGGGAGCCGGAGTCGGAACTCTCACGGTCGAGAACAACGGCTACTTCAACGGCGCCACCGTCGTGAACCTGGAAGGAACCGGAACCGCCATCCTGGTCACGGGCGCGCCCGTGGCTTTCGGCAATCAGTTGGAGAAAACCACCAGCCCCGTCAACAGTGTGACCATCGCCAACAAGGGCCAGACTGGCGTGGTCATGGGCGCGATTACCCTGAGCGAGACTACCGACTTCGCCATCTCCTCAAACACCTGCCCGGCTTCGGGCAGCACCTTGGCGGCCGGCGCCGCGTGCGCCGTCGGTCTGACCTTCACGCCCAAAAGCACCGGAGCGAAAAAGGGGGTGCTCTCGATCGGCGATAGCGATCCCACCAGTCCGCAACTGGCCGGCATAAGCGGCACGGGCACCAGCAAAGTGAGTCTGGCTCCCGGCGCTGCGGCGTTCCCCGCCCAGGCCATCGGGACGGCCAGCGTCTCCACCCGCATCGTGCTCACCAATACCACCGGCGCAAGCATCGCCTTGGGCAATCCGCCGGTGTCGGTTTCAGGCCCGTTTCCGATCGCTGCCGGAACCACCTGCACCAAGGGCAAGGTCGTGGCGAATAAGGGCACTTGCCTGATCTACGTCGCATTCCTGCCCACCGCCCCCGGCTATGTCACCGGAACGTTGAGCGTGACGGACACGGATGCCAGCAGTCCGCAGACTGTGGCGCTTTCGGGAACCGGCACCGCCATCAAGTTCACGCCATCCGCCGTCAACTTCGGAACCGTCGGGATCGGGTTTCCGGTCTCCACCGCCATCACCGTTACGAATGTGGGCGCGCACACCGTCACTTTCGCGGCTGTAAACATATCCAGTTCGATCGCGGACTTCTCCACCAACGCGGGAGAACCCCCTTGCGGCGGCCCGCTGGCGCCCGCGGCCACCTGTACCTTCAGCGTGTTCTTCACGCCTTCCGTGGTGGCAAACGAATCGGCCACTCTGCAGTTGTTCGACAACAGCGCCTTCAGCCCGCAAACCCTGGCCCTCAGCGGGACCGGCTCCAATGCCTTTACCGCTGTGCCCGGCTTCAGCAACCCTTATCTGGCGAGCGCGCCGAATGGTACTCCATGCTGCGGCGGAGATACCGCTCCGGCGCAGTCTCCGGTTCTGGTAACAACCCCCTTCGTTCCCGGTGACTCGCTGACCTTCACGGCCGCCGGCAGCGTGAGTTTCGGGGGCGGCACGCCCACCGATCCGCCGGACGGCTCGGGTACGGTTGACAGCAGCTCTTCGCTCGGCATTGCGTCATATGCAGGACCGGTCGACGCGCTGGTCGGGGTCTTCCTGAACGGAGTCCCTCCCGTCACCGCGCCGGTCGGCCTGGACTTCACGTCCACGGGCCTGGGAACCAGCTTTACGTCGTTGTCTCCACTGCTGGCGCAGGTCTTCTTCATCGGAGATGGCTTGACGGGCAACGGAACGGGCACGGCACAGACCTTCGTGGTTCCCGCCGGCGCCACGGCCCTATACCTGGGCACTACGGATGGCTCGGGATGGTACAACAATAGCGGCAGTTTCGCGGTGACGGTCGCGGTAAAGACACCGTAGCCACGACATCCTGCTGTGCACGTCCGCAGGATGCGGAATGTTCGAGGGCGCGACACGGCGAGGGGGTCTGATCATTTGGGGTCTGCTGGCATTTCTGTTGATCCGCTTCGGCTTGTTGGCCTTCGCGGCTCAATGGATCTTCGCAAATCTCTTGTCCTATCCTCTGACGACCCAAGGGTCGGCGTGGTATGCGGGCATCAGTCTGGCCGGGATTCTGCTGTTGGCCGCGATGGCGTTCTACGGCTTCTACACTTCCCTGGGGGGCCGGCCGGCTTTCGGAGGCGCCGGTTTTGAGGAGTGAGTCAGCACCCCGTAAAAGTGGTCCATGCTGCCATCTGCTGGCAGTTAAGTCCTGGATCACGGCGCAACCGGAAGTTGGGAAAATGACCAGGCTGATGCCCCGTGGTCCCTAAGCCGCTTGTGGGAGGCTTGGCTGCATACTCTCCAAAAATCGCTGGCTTGGCCGTATCGCACTGGCGGCACACGAGATCGCACGCTCGCGAAGCGGAATAGAGGCCGGTATAGAGCGTCATAATGCCGCGGTCGCCTGGTGGATTACTTCCGAGTAATCCGCCCCTACCGGGCAGCGGGCCTCCCGGCACATCGCTCCGCCGTCGATGTACAATTAGCGAGATCTCCATCCCATGAAACAAGTCCTCAGGCGGCTCCTCGGCGCGCCACTGTTCACGATCCTTACCTTGACGACGCTCGCCATTGGGATCGGCGCCAATACCGCTGTGTTCAGCGTGCTGAACGGAATCCTGCTCAAGCCTCTCCCGTACCCCGATCCGGACCGCTTAGTCGCCATCTGGGAGACCTTCCGCAAGGATCCGCAGGAACACCCGTCTTCGCCCTCCGCCTACTTCACCTACCGCGAAGAGGGGCGGGTGTACCAGGATGTGGCTTTGTGGCACCTCGGCTTTGACAACATGACCGGCGCGGGGGAACCCGAGCAGGTGGATGCCCTCTACGTCACCGATGGGTTCCTGCCCCTTGTTGGCGTCCATCCCATCCTGGGCCGGTCGTTCTCGCGCCTGGACGATTCTCCCGGCAGCCCCCAGACTATCATCCTCATGAACGCGTATTGGCGCCGTAAATTCGCCGCCGATCCATCGGTGATCGGCCGCCGCATCATGGTCGATGGCGAATCCACTGAGGTTATCGGTGTCATGCCGCCACGGTTCCGTTTCATGGACACGCACATGGACGTCATGGCGCCCCCTCAGTTTAACCGGGCCAAGACTTTCGTCGGGGCTTTCGGCTACCAGGCCGTGGCCCGCCTCAAGCCGGGCGAGACGCTGGCAAGCGCGAGTGCGGATGTGGCGCGCATGCTTCCCATGATGATCGACAAGTTTCCGCCCGCTCCCGGCATGACCTCTCAGATGTACCGGGATTTCAATTTCGGACCGAGCGTGCGGCTGCTCAAGTCCGATCTGGTCGGTAACACTGCGAAGCTGTTATGGGTGCTCATGGCAACCCTGGGGGCCGTGCTGTTGATCGCCTGCGCCAACATCACCAACCTGATGCTGGTGCGCGCCGAAGGGCGCCAGCAGGAACTCGCTATCCGCTCGGCCCTCGGCGCTGGCTGGTGGGGCATCGCCAAGGGATTGCTGCTCGAAAGCGTTGTCCTTGGAGTCGCCGGCGGCGCGCTCGGCGTGGCTGTCGCCTATGCCGCGCTACGCGCCCTCGTCCTGATCAATCCCGGTAACTTGCCGCGCCTCGACGAGATCGCCATCGATCGAACGGTCCTGCTATTCAGTCTGTCGATTTCCCTGCTTTCGGGGGTTCTTTCCGGGTTGATACCCGTGTTCAAGTACACGGGGCCGCGCCTGGCGGGAGTGCTGCGGCAAGGCGGGCGCAGTACCAGTGAGGGCCGCGAGCGCCACCGCGCGCGCAACGTTCTGGTGGTCGTGCAAGTCGCGCTGGCCGTGGTCCTGCTCATCGGTTCCGGCCTCATGCTGCGCACCGCCTCGGCCCTGAAGCAGGTGCCCCCGGGCTTCACACAGCCCGGCCGGATACTCACCATGCAGATCTCCATACCCGACGCGGAGTTGCCCAAGCGGGAGGCGCTCGTGCCAGCCTTCTACGAGATTCTCGACAGGATCAAGACCATTCCCGGTGTGGAATCAGTGTGTATCTCAAACAGTATGACCATGGATGGCAGCATCGTGATGGGTCATGGCGGTTTCGTCTTTGTGGCCGGCCGAACGTACGTCGGTGGCGAGACTCCCCCCTTGCGCCGCTTCAAGTACGTCTCACCCGGCTACTTCAATACCATGGGGAATCCATTGCTGGCGGGCCGCGACCTGACCAGGGCCGATATTCAGGAAGCTCGTCCGGTGGTGGTGATCTCCGAGGCATTAGCGCGCGAGCTCTGGCACGAACCGGCGGCGGCGGCAGTAGGCAAGAGGATTCAGGAAGTCCCCAACGCGCCCTGGCGCGAGATCGTGGGTGTTGCCGGAAACGAGCATGACGACGGCCCCGACCATAAAGCCTCGGCCATTGCGTATTGGCCCATGCCTGTGCGGCATTTCTTCCAACAGGAACTCCTCATCGCGCGTGACCAGGTGTTCGGCATACGCAGCGTGCAAGCCGACTCAAAGAAGCTGTTGAACGACGTCCGGCAGGCTGTGTGGTCCGTCAACAGGAACATCCCTCTGGCGAGAGTGCGCACCATGCAGGAGATCTATGACAAGTCCATGGCGCGCCCCTCGTTCGCACTGGTGATGCTGACCATCGCCGCGGGCATGCCCCTCCTGCTAGGAGTGGTAGGCATCTATGGAGTCGTCTCTTACGCGGTATCGCAGCGCACTCGCGAGATCGGCATCCGTATGGCTCTGGGTGCGCCCCCGCAGTCCGTGTGCCTCCTGTTCGTGCGCGAGTGCTTGCTGCTCATAGTCGTTGGCCTCGTCTGCGGCGTGGCCGGCGCCGCGGCACTCTCTCGCCTTATGACCACCCTGCTATTCGAGGTGAGTCCGCTGGATCCGGCAACTTACCTAACCGTTTCGGCGTTACTGGCCGCCACAGCGCTGCTGGCCAGTTACATCCCGGCGCGCAGGGCCGCCAGGATTGAGCCGATGGAGGCGTTGCGGGCGGAGTAGCCGCGCGAATGCGTTGCGGCCAAGAATAGTGTCCGATAAGTGGCCTTATCAGGCAACTCTAAGAAAGGAAATGGCTTAGCGACGCACACCCAAAGTGTAGACAAGCACGGCGGCTTCGCGCCTGGACGTGCAGCGCGGCAGCACCCAGAGCGTGGGCGGCGCGAAACGCTGTGCGCCTCCAATGCTGGACCGCAGTCAAGAGCAGCATATGTTCCTGATCGATGAACACGGAGAACGGCCGGTCTGTACGGATTGCCGGAAGCGATTTGCGGCGACCGCGAAACAGATCGCAGCAGTTCGGCGCCAGTGGCCGGAAATCGTAGTGATCTGCAGGCCTTGCTATCGGAGGAGGCGCGCTCGGTTTGCGCCCCGGAAACATGCGGTCTAACGCTGCACCACAGCCCGTCTTACAGTTTGGCTAGGACCTCCGGTATCACCTAAGAGAATCCGTCCGGGCTGGGTCATGTTCAGTCAAGAAACAGCCGTCAAATTCTTTTGTGATGAAAGTATCATCAGAGAACTTGAGAGTAACTTTGTAGTTGAAGTTCCATTTGTTCCTTCTTTGCGGGTGGAGAGTCAGCTTAACGCTGCCGTTCGCGACTTCTCCTTTCGTCGGGCTGCCCTCGACTTGTAACGTGACGGTGTGGGTAGAATTCTTGTTCCAACGGCCTTCATTGCCTTCGGACTTGGCGACTTCATGCCCGTCACTGGTCTTGACGTAAACATCCAGTTTGGTTTGTTGATCCTTATTGTCTGTGGTCGTGTCAAACTTCGCTTCCACGGAAGTGAGGGTTGGCTCCTGGGCGAACGCGGCTGACGTGAACACTGCCAAAGCGACTAGCGCCAGGCAGCACATGATTGTTTTCATCTGAAATCTCCTTTCTGATTCCGAGCCGGCTAACCTGTAATGAATCACTCCTCTGATATTAGCAGGGATTTCCATTTTAGATCCGGATGCCTTTCAGCATACATCCAGCCGCCATCCATTGATCCTGCGAGTTGCATTTTCCTCCGGGGAGCTGTTTTCGCCCTTGCAAGGCGCAGTTGTCGCACTGCCGGAGAAATCCAGAACCGGGAAATCCGTTTTCCCTGCGCATTCCGAACGGCGAGCGGATTGACACCGGCATCGAGTTCAAAATGCCCGCAGGCCCGAAGCCGCTCAAGATGGAAAGCTGCCGAAGGACGTGCTGCGCAGCAATATCAGCCCGGCTGCGAAGTTAGTATTCGCGGCCATCGCCGCCGAGATGTACGACCGGAAAACGGCCGAAATGACGCATGCGGAGATTGGGGCGTGCTGCCATATCGCGGCGCGCCATGTGAAGCGAAGCATCAAAGTCCTTGTCGTAGAAGGGCTTGTAGAGCAGCGCCGTCTGTCGGCAGGCTGCGTCTACCAATACCGGCTGCTGCATCCGGAATTCGGCAGCCGGTCGAATCCCCAGCAACAAGGCGCTCAGGCGAATGTCGGGACGCCCATCGCTACTCCCGCTTGTGCGAAGTGTCATCTCCCGCGCCCGGCGGCTGTATCGTTCCGGTCTTTGCCGCGCGGGTGCACGGCAGAGATGAACCTGGCGGCGCACGTGCGCGCAGTGCGCGCGGAACTGGGGCCGGACGCCTCGCCCGAGCAGATAACCCAGCGCATGAAGGAAATCGCCGAAGGCCGGGGGCGGCGACGCTTGACGGCCCGCGTGCGGCGCGACTGATGCGCGTGCTGGAGAAGCGGCTGCGCCGCCTTGAGGAAGGGCTGCTGCCGCCGGCGGAAACGGAAGAGTCGCAACGTCTCCACGAGATCGTTATGGAAATACGGCGCCGCCGCGCGGCAAGGCTTGGTTTGCCCGAGCCAGAAGACGTCCCGGCGCCCGCATTTCGGCCCGGAATGTCCCTGGCCGAGGTGATAATAAACGCGCGCGTGCGCCGGCCCTTGCCCGAAGCGGCTGGCACGTTCGCGGACGCCAACGGGAGATCGCGACCATGACCAGCAAGCACCTCGCGCGGCGGCTGGAACGCCTTGAAGCCGACATCCTGCCGGCCGCCGAGGAAGAGCCGATGGTGCTGAGGATTATATCCGTCTCAGCGAACGGCGAGCGGGCCGACACTGGCATCGAGTTCATAGTGCCCGCAGGCCCGAAGCTGGCCAAGAGGAGGTGGCGGTGAAGGCCCTCGCCAGACGACTGCGTCGGCTTGAGGATCAATTTGCGTCTGCCGACGGGATGCCGCGCGACTATTTCCGCATCGTGCTTCGCCACTTGGACCGGTTGCCAGGCTTGGATGGCGCTACGTGCCGAAGGACGATGTGGCCGAACGGCACTGTGTCCGAGAGCGTAGTGATGGGAACGAGTCGCGACGGGCGCGAACCAACCAGGGAAGAACTGGACCGCTGGGTTGCCAGCTTCCCTATCGAGCCATTTTCAACGAAGCTTTGCATCATTCCTTTGCCCAGCGACACGCAACGCGCCAGCGAAGGCGGCCCGCAGGAGTCGTGAGATCCGTGGTATCCAGACTGAGGCGACTGGAACGGCTTAGCCGGCTGAGCAGGGCGCGCCGCAACGTTTTCGACGCCGTTGGCCTGCAACGGCCTACGATCATGCGGCACTGCGTTTGCGACTCCGGGGGGCCGTCGTGCGGGGGGCTGAGCCATTTCTTGTAGAAGGGGTCTCGAACCCAAGCCTTGTAGTACCGGTCATGCCGTCCAGTCATGATTAGCCACCCAGTGATCCCGCAGAGGACCGCAGCGACTGTTGAGATGATCTTGACGAGAAGGCCGCCCTGCCATTCCATACGTGTATCCTACTCCCCCGGCAAAAGCAGCGTATGTTCCTGATCGACGAACACGGAGAACGTCCGATCTGTACCGACTGCCGGAAGCCATTTGAGGCGACGGCGAAACAGATCGCAGCGATTTGGCGCCAGTGGCCCGGAAATCGTGGTGATTTGCCGGCTCTGCTATCGGAGGAGGCGCGCACGCTTTGCGCGGTGCAGGCATGCCGTCTAACGCGCCACCACAGCCCGTCTTACAGTCTTATAAAGAAACCCGGTCAAATTGTCCGGACCATCCGGACAAATTGTCCGGACCTCCTGCCACGATAAGGGGCTGGGCCAAGCTGCCGAAGGACGTCCTGCGCAGCGATCTGCCGCCGGCAGCGAAGCTGGTGTTTGCCGCCCTGGCCGCCGAGCTTTTCCACCGGGATACGGTCGAGATGACCCACGCGGAAATCGGCTTGTGCTGCGGAGTCGGCGAACGCCAGGTACGACGGAGCTTGCGAGCACTGGTGGCTAAGGGCCTCATCGAGCAGCGGCGGCTGTCGGCGGGGCGCGTCTTTCAGTATCGGCTTTTGCATCAGGAGTTCGGTCGCCAGTCGAACCCACCGCAGCGATCCTCTGTAGCATGTGCCGAGACGCCCGTCGCGGCGCCTGCGTCGGCCACCACGCCGGTTGCGCACATTGCCATCTCCCGCGTAGGCGGGTGTTTCGTTCTGGCATTTGCCGTGGCTGCAAGGCGGATTCCGACCTGGCGGCGCGCGTGCGCGAAGTGCAGGCGGAATTGGGGCCGGATGCATCGCCCGAGCAGGTAGCCGAGCGGATGAAGGAAATCGCAGAACAACGTGGGAAACGGCGCTTCACGGCGCGGGTGCGCCGGGTGATGGGAGCGGTAGCCTGATGCGCGTGCTTGGAGAAGCGCCTGCGCCGGCTTGAGGACCAGCTTGCGTCTGCGAACGGGAAGCCGCGGAAGGTTTTTCGCACAAATGTTGCGCCCGGACTGCGCAAGCTTAGAGGGGGCCTCGTGCTCTCGGACTCTCTGCCAAGACGGCACTGTTTCCGAGAGCATCGTGCTGGGCCTGAGCGGCACTGGCCGCGGGATAACCGACGACGAGCTGGAACAATGGATCTTCCGCTTTCCCATCGAAGTGCCGGACGGCCGCATACATGTCAGGCACATACCGCCGCCCAGCGACTTTACCCAGCGATAGTAACGAACAACGCCGGCCTGGACACGCATTCACGGTACTGCGGCTTACGTGGTATCCGATGCAAATAGAATGAAAATCTTTCGCGATTTTACGCATTACCGTGTGGATGGATTTGAGTTCATCCGAACTGCCGCCCGGATGCGGGAAGGCCAAGCAGTCTTGATGGCTTCCAGCACCCTGAGATGGCTGCATTACACACGTAGGAGATTCTTATGACGAAAATATCGCAATGGCAAAGGATCGCGCTGCTCGCAGCCGGCATTTCGGCGAGCGTCGTTCCCATGGCTTGGAGCCAAGAGCTCTATCAGACGCATACGGATGGATCGATCTGGGAATATACGGGGGTCCCGTGCAAAGGGACCGCCTGTTCCGGCTGGCTCGAACTCGATAACAACCCGGATCTCAAAATGATTGCCTCTGGTGAAGGCTTGCTCTTTGAGCTACACAAGGACGGCTCGATCTGGTGGTATGTGGGGCCGGCGTGCAGCGGGGGGTATTGTCCTGGATGGGTGGAGCTCAATAACAATCCCCTCGCTGTGACAATCGGGGCTGGGCCCAACGGACTTTATGAGGTTAACACCGACGGTACGCTCTGGGCGTGGAACGGGGTGATCTGTAACGGGAGCTTCTGTCCCGGCTGGACCCAGTGGACCGAGCCTCAAACAGATCCTACTCCGCTGTATGCCGCCAACTCAACGGTGTTGGTGGCGGATGACGGGGCGCCGGGGATCTTCATATACATGGGGACACCCTTCAGCTGGCCGCAAATCGATGATGCCGGTGCCCTTTCTGTTGCGGTCGACGGGATAGGTGGCATTTACGCGCTCGATCAGGATGGCACGATCTTGACGCGAGGATACTACGGCTTCTATGCGATCAGCCAGGATAAGGTCACCGAAAGCATTGCCGCTGGGGGAAACTCCGCTGGGGGAAGCTTGTACAAGCAACAAAAGAATCATTCGATCTGGCAACTCACCATATGCAACGACGATTGCTATTGGCAGGAAATCGACGACCATGCGACGTCAGGAGTGCCGGTCGCCGGGTCCAATACGGTTTATCAGATTCGAAAGACCCCAACCTCAACCTCGATCTGGCAGTATACCGGGACGCCCTGCAGCGGTACGGTCTGTTCCGGCTGGGTGAAGTTGGACGACAATCCGACAACTCTTAGCATCGTGGCCGGCCCACAGGTATTCTAAGAGTCGGCCTGGAGACAACAACAAGGAGACAAAACGGGTTACGGGTTTGTCTCCTGCACGACGTTAGGAGAGTCGAGGGGCGACCGGGTTGCGAGTCGCGCCAGGGTGTCGCGGTAGTTCCGCGGCATCCCCGCCGATGGGTTTTGGTTCACTTCCTCCGCGGGCCGCTGCGATCCGTGCCCGCATCCGCGTATTGAGCGCGCCACAGTTGCTACCGATATTGGCGGACATCGTTCCGGCCTCGCTGCTGCCGCGCCAAACTTCCGCCATCCAATGTTGACCCCGTTTTCCGCGGTTCGCGCATTTGATGAGTGGAGGGAGACCTTGAGACTTTTAGTATCCGGGTTTTTCGGTGCTGGACACCGATACGCCGAGGGGCTTACCCTAGAAGGCATGCCCTTTCGATGTGCGCGATTTGCGATTGTGCTCTTGGTGGCGTCCTGCGGCTGGGCGCAGGATGTCGCCTGGATGGAACAGGTGATCCAGGCCCACACTGCTAACCAGCGATTTATGGGAGCGGTACTGGTAGCGAAGGGCACAGAGGTCGTGCTGAACAAGGGGTACGGGTCGGCCAACCTGGAATGGGACGCGCCGAACTCACCGACGACGAAATTCCGGCTAGGGTCGATCACCAAGCAGTTTACG
>Ga0187871_10004084_pt1 | contig 11096 bp, 11 predicted proteins | sample June2016WEW_16_1_FD_132988 | JGI IMG/M metagenome (GOLD analysis project Ga0187871, IMG submission 132988) | Peatland microbial communities from SPRUCE experiment site at the Marcell Experimental Forest, Minnesota, USA - June2016WEW_16_10 | ecosystem: Environmental > Terrestrial > Soil >...
AATGGTTCACGCGAACGATGAAGCCGATGGCGGCCGTCGCTGTCGTAGTCAGTGCAATGGCGCTGAGCGCGTGCGACGGTTCCGCGAAGACGTCAGCGATCGTGCGCTCGACCGACTGCCGGGTGGTCGTCACGAACCCGGACCTCGCCGGGTGCGATCTGGCCCATCGGAACCTGAGCGGCCAAGACTTGCAGGCGGACAATCTCCGAGGGGCCGACCTCGCTGGAGTGAATCTCGACGGCGCGAATATTCAAGGGGTTCGTCTCAAGGGTGCCGTCACGACGGGCGTCCACACCAATGCCCGTACGGTGTGCGTCAATGCCGAGTACGGCCCGTGCTCGAAGCCGGGCCTGCGCTCACCGCGGACGACGAACGCGGCACAGGGCCATTAGGTCCCGCCCCGTGCGGCGTGTTCCGGCTGTCGGGCCCCGGAGGCCAACGGCCACCCCTTGGGTCGGTCCGTCGAGGCGCAGCCGCGTTCACCGTTCGCGGCGTCCCTCGAACACCGAGCCGGCGGCGACGGGTTCCTGGAGTAGGGTCCGTGGTTGTTGGGCTGCGCCTGCCGAGAGGGCGCCGCGCCGCGTTCGGGGGATCTCGCAAGTGAGTGAGTTGGCCAGAGGCACGAGAGTCGCGACATGAGTTACGTCACGACCAACTGGGGCTATCCCTGGGTCGCCGTCGTGGCCGCGCTGGCCGTACTCGTGCACGAGCGGGGGCTGCGTTCGATGAACGCGCGCTCGACGCCCGCGCACGCGCGACGTCGGCGCCGGCAGATCTGGTACAGCTACGCCGGCATAGGCGTCCTGGCGCTCAGTGTCGTGTCGCCGCTGCAGTTCTGGGCGATGCAGTACTTCTGGGTCCATATGCTCCAGCACGTCACCGTCATGCTGGCCGCCCCGGCCCTGTACGTCGCGGGCGCGCCGTGGCTGTCGCTGGTGCACGCGATTCCGGTGCGCGCGAGGCGCCGACTCCTGCGCCGGGTCTTCGTGCGCGCGACCCGCCACCCGCTACGACGGGTCGTGGCCCTGCTCGTGTCGCCCGCCTTCGCCGTCATCTTCTTCAACGTCGTCATGGTTGTGTGGATGGTGCCGAGCTTCTTCGACCCGATCATGACCCGACCCGACCTGCACATCGGGCTCATGCTCTCGTCCTTCTTCGTGTCCGGGCTGCTCTTTTGGCTGCAATTCATCCCGTCGGCCCCGCTGCGTCCCAAGCTCTCGGCCTTCGCCCAGGTCGCCTCGCTGCTCGTGACCAACCTGATCATGACGATCATCGCGATCGCCCTGAGCTTCCTCGTGTCGGGCGCCTCGTACAACTTCGGGGCGATGATGATGAACATGGCGAACATGTCGATGCCGGTGATCACGATGAACCGGTTCGCCGACCAGCAGATCGGTGCCGCCATCCTGTGGGTGTGCGGTGACTTCTGGTGCTTTCCCGCCCTCTACGTGGCGTTTCGTCGATCGATGAAGGAAGAGTCGGGTCCCCCGATGGTGGACCGCTTCTTCGGGGGCCATCGCACCATCAGCGGCGAGGAGTTCCGGGCCGCCCGCTCGAGGTCGCTCACGGGCGCACCGGGCGTGAGCGACGAAACGGGCCCACCCTCCTTGACGTGACGGCTTAAGCGGCGAGCGATTGAGACCCTGCGCGGCCCGTCACGGCGTCCGCTCCTCGTCGCGGCTCAGGTCGGCCCCGTCGTCGGGCCTTCCGTGCACGGCCGACAGGTAGTTGTTGAACGCGACGAGTTTGGGGTCGTCCTCAACGTCGGGCGCCGGGGCCGGACCGGGCGAGCGCTCCTCCCGGAGGAGCCGGCGCCACATGTAGAGCGCGTAGGCCGCGAATAGGGGCCATTCCACGACGTAGGCCCACGATAACGTGTTGCCGCCCAGGGCGCGGTGAAGTTCAATGTAGAAGGCCGCACCGCAGAGCAGCTCAGCGAAGACCAGTCCTGCGTAAATCCAAAGAACTTTCTTACTTTTATCGATCACCAAACTCAACAATAGTGAACCAAGCGGTTACTGTCGGTGGTGAGTCTCACGGGGAATATCAAGTCATGGGGGAGCGAACTATGTCAATGAGGGGGAGACTGACACTGGTCGTGGCTCTCTTTCTGGTCGGCGTCGGTCTGGTGGTCCTGAGCGTGGCCGTGTTCCTCAAACCTGGCACGCCCGGAGGGGTGACGAACTTCACGAAGAGCCAAGCACCGGGCCAGACGGTCCATCTGACGGCGCAGACCGTCGGATCGATCGGGTTTGGGCCCCATCCCACGTGGGTTTCCTACATGGTGAAGAACCCCACCACCGGCAAGTGGGTCCAGGACACGACCTGGGAGCTGCCCGCGCACACCAAGATCGACGTCACGATCCTGCAGTTCGACAGTGGCAGCCCGATCCGTAACCAGGAGTGGGGCCAGGTCCAGGGCACCATCGGTCGATCGATGACGCTGAACGGCAAGAAGGTCAGCGCCTACAACTCCTACACGGGAAACGGCATCGGCCACACCTTCGCCGTGCCGACACTCGGCATCAGCGTTCCTCTGGTCGGCGTCAGTCCGACCGCGTCGAACGTCTGCGGCGAGGGACCGTGCAGCTTGAAGTTGCCGCACGAATTGATCAAGTTCAGTTTCATGACTCCGGGGCCGGGTAACTACCCGTGGCAGTGCTTCGTGCCGTGCGGCCTTGGGTTCCTGTACGGCAATGGGGGGCCGATGTCGACGCAAAACTACATGGGTGGCTTCTTGGACGTGGTGAGTTCGTAATGACCGACGAGAATCCAAAGCCCGGCGCCATGAGTCACCTGCGTCGCATCACGTACCTGTGGTTGGTGATTTCGGTCGTCGTCGACCTGGTGTACTGGTTCGCGCTGGGCCCGCACATGGCGCCCGGTCGCATGACGAGTACCGCCCGGTCCGACCAGTTCGACTTCAACTTCCTGATGATCATCGCCCTCCCCGTGATGATCGCCGTCTGGACATTCCTCGGCTACTCGATCCGAACGTGGAACGCCAAGAAGAAGGGCGTCCCCGAACCGGTCGGCGGCGAAGCGGCCCGCGGCAATCGCACGGCCCAGGTGGCCTGGATCGTCGTCACGTCGGTGATCGTGCTCTTCCTCGCCGGGTTCGGGACCGTGGCGCTCGTCACGACCCACGGTTCAGGCGGGGGCGAGGGCCCCAACCCGCTGTGGTCGCCCGCGGGAGCGTCGGCTGCGGAGACGGCCGCTTTGACCTCGAACGATTCATGGTCGCCCAAGGACGTTCTCGTCGTGCAGGTCATCGCCCAACAGTGGAAGTTCACGTACCGTTATCCCCAGTTCGGCGGGTTCGAGACGTCGCAGTTGGTGCTGCCCAACAACACGAACATCGCCTTCAACGTCACGTCCCTCGACGTCATCCACAGCTTCTGGGCCTACCAGCTCGGCGTCAAGGCCGACGCCAACCCCATGGAGAACAACGTGGCCTTCACCGAGACCCAGCAGATGGGCAAGTTCGTGGTGCGCTGCAGTGAGCTCTGCGGCCTGTGGCACGGGGCGATGTTCGACTACGGTCACGTCGTCGCGGCGTCGGACTTCACCTCGTGGGCGACGGCCACCGAGGCGGCCAACGCCAAGAACACCAAGTACCTGGCACCGTTCGCGTGGACCTACGTGCCCGACGCGAACGGCGCCGCCGGCGGCTACTACATCGACGCCAACGTGACGCCCTACAGCAAGTCCGAACTCTACGGCGCGAAGCCCGGATCATGACGATGAGTCCACTCACGCCGACTAGTGCGACCATAGAAACGGAGTGCGATCGATGACACTTACCGCCGACCGACCGATTGCCGAATCGGCCAGTAGCGTCACGCCCCCCGCCTCGGGCGCCGGGGCCACGAGGGCACAGCGTCCCGGGTGGATGAGCCAGCACGTCGGTACGGCACTGGTCTGCGCCGCGGTGGGCTACTTCGTCGGCCACTGGTTCGGCAACTACCTCGGTAGCGACTACATCAACATCGCCAACAGCGGCACCAATACCATTGCCGCCACCCTGGGCCTCGGTTTCGGTTCCATCGGATGGCTGGCGGGGATCGGGGCGCTCAACTACCCCCTGGCCAAGATGATGGGCAAGGAGCCCGAGGAGAAGCCGACCGCCACCAACTGGACCAAGTACTTCCGCTTCAGCACCGACCACAAGGTCGTGGGACTGCAGTACGTGGTCGGCGTGCTGCTCTTCTTATTCACCGGCGGACTGCTGGCGATGGCGATCCGCACGGAGTTGCTGAGCCCCACGACCCACGTGTTCGGCCCAGGCACCTACATCGAGATCGTCAGCGAGCACGGGACCATCATGATGATGATGGCGTCGTCGCTGGTCGTCGGACCGCTCGGCAACTACTTCGTGCCGCTCATGATCGGCGCCCGGCGTACGGCCTTCCCGAGGATCGAGGCGTTCAGCTTCTGGGTCTTCATGGCCGGTTACGGCGTGATCGTGTCGGCCCTGCCCTACGGGGGGTTCCCCACCGGCTGGACCGGGTACGCCCCCCTGCAGACCCAGGCCGGGGTCGGGATGATCTCGTACCTGCTGGGTTTCGCCATCATTGGAGTGGGCATGATGGCCGCCGGGTTCAACATCCTGGTCACGATCGTGCACTATCGAGCGCCGGGCATGACCTGGAGCCGCATTCCGATCTTCGTCTGGTCCATCCTCGCCACGGCGGCGCTGTTGACGTTGGCGACGCCCGTGCTGTTCGCGGCCGGCATGTTCGGGGTGCTCGACAAGACCGTGCAGACGGCCTTCTACGTGAGCGAGCACGGGGGCAGTTCGTTCCTGTGGCAGAACCTCTTCTGGTTCTTCGGCCATCCCGAGGTCTACATCATGGCCTTGCCGGGATTCGGCATCGTGGCGGAACTGATGCCGGTCTTTACGAGGAAACCGCTCTTCGCCTACAAGGTGGCGGCCGCCGGCATGATCGGCGTGGCGCTGCTCTCCTTCTTCGTCTGGCAGCACCACCTGTTCCAGAGCGGGATCGACCCCGACATGCGGCCGCTGTTCATGCTGACCACGGAGTTGATCTCGATCCCGACCGGGTTCATCTTCCTGGTGGGGATGGGGACGCTCTATAAATCGAAGATCAGGTTCGAACTGCCGATGCTGTTCGTGATGGCGGTCTTCTTCAACTTCCTGATCGGTGGCATCAGCGGCGTCTTCTTGTCTGACGTGCCCGTCGACGTGACGGTCCACGGAGGATTCTTCGTGCTCTCGCACTTCCACTACACCATCATGGGCGGCCTGGTGTTCGCCTTCATGGCCGGCATCTACTACTGGATGCCCAAGATGACGGGCAAGATGATGAACAAGAAGCTGGGCCTGGTCCACTTCTGGGGAATGTTCATCTTCTTCAACCTGACGTTCTTCCCGATGTTCATCATCGGACTCCTCGGTCAGCCCCGGCGCGTCTTCACCTACGCCAAGAGCCTGCAGGGCCTCAACGACTTCTCGTCGGTGTGCGCGTTCCTGCTGGGCCTCTCCTTCCTGGTGTTCCTCATCAACCTGGTGTACTCGCTGTACATCAACCCGGAGAAGGCGTCGTCCAACCCCTGGGACTCGCTGGGCCTGGAGTGGCAGACGGCCACGCCCATTCCGCCGCACAACTTCGACCGGATCCCCGTGATCATGAGCGACCCGTATCACTACAGCGAGGCCGACGCGCCGCCGCTCGCGGACTTTGGCGAGAAGGCGCCGGCGCCGGCGACGAGTTCTACGACGGCCGGCCCCTCGGCCTGGTCGAGCGACGAGTAGAGGGCGAGATATGTCAGACACCGTGGATAAGTCATCGGGCTACAGCGAGACTCCCGAAGAGAAGGAGTTCGAACTCCGCGCCCAGGTCGGTTCGCTCTGGACGGGCGGGCGCCTGGCTATCGGCATGTACACCTTCCTGCTGGCGTCGGAGGCCTTCGCCTACTTCTATCTGCGTTCGAGCAACAACGGCCAGCTGTGGCGGCCCGACCACGTCACGGCGCCCACGGCCTACGGGTGGGCGATCTACTCACTCGAAGTGCTTGCCGCGCTGCTGTTGTTCTTCGGACAACTTCGTCTGCGCAAGGGCGAGGTGCTGGACTGGCAGGTGGCGGGCTGGACGGCCCTGGGGGCGGTGCTGCTCGCGCTGTTCCTTCAGATATGGGAGTACACCAGGCTGCCCTTCTTCCCGGGGTCGAGCGGCTACGCCTCGACGTTCATTGGCTGGTCGGTGATCAGCATCATGACCCTGCTGTTCGGTGCCTACTGGATAGAGACGGTCCTCGCCAGGTCGATCCGTCTGCACAAGGAGACCGGCAGCAAGTTCGCCGAATTGACCATGGAGCCCACCGCCCAGCTGTTCCGCGCGAACATCGCCTCGTTGACCTACTTCTGGGGCTTCGTGGCCGTCAGCGGGTTGCTCTTTTTCGCCATGTTCTATCTGCTCTAGGGGGCCTGGCTACATTTGTTGAAGAGGTTGAGTGGTTCGCAGTAAGACCCTCCAATGGTTGAAGGGTCGATGAGACGCAGGCGGTTGATATGGACTTCGGTGCTCAGGTTCTCACGTTGGTAGTCCTGCTCGGCACGTTCATGGGCGTGTGCATCTGGGGCTTCTTTCAGCGTCAACACTTCAAGTGATCCCTGGGACAACGGCGGAGCACACACCATCTCGCGGCGTCGCGTTTCGGTTCATCCTGGTCCTGACGGGCGTGGCACTCTGGATCCTGTGCCTCGTGCCGCCCCTGTCGCAGTGGTCACGCCAGTACCAGTACGTCGAGTCGATCCAGTACTGTCTCTTCGCCATCTCGATTCCGGCGCTGCTGGTGGCCGGGGCGCCGTGGCGGCGCATCGGCCTGGCCTCACGCTCGACGTACCAGTTCAACGCCGACGGCATCTCGGCGCCGGCGACCAGGGCCCTCTGGCTCGACCGCGTGGCCATGTCGCGCGTCGGTCGACCGGCGGTGCACCGGGCCTACGTGCTCGGGACGCTGTTCTGCCTCAGCGCCATCATGTGGCGGACGGTGCCGGCGGTGAACGCGCTGGTGCACCATCCGTGGCTGGCGCCCGTGGAGTCGGTGATGCTCGTGGGCGTGGGCGTGGCCCTCTGGCTCGACCTGGTGGAGTCGGCGCCGTTGCGCCCGGGCACCACGCGGCCGTACCGGATTGGCATGTCGGCGATGGCGATGTGGACGATCTGGGTGCTGGCCTACCTGTCGGCGATGTCGGCGCGACCCTGGTACGGCGCCTTCGCGCACGTCGCGGGCCACCACCTCTCGAGCGACATCGACCAGCAGATCAGCGCCGGCTGCATGTGGTTCCTGTCGGCCGGAGCCTTCCTGCCGGTGATCTTCTGGAACCTGGTCCACTGGCTGCAGTCCGAGGAGGACCCCGATGACGAGTTGTACCGCCTGATGCGCAACCAGCGCATCTTCGGCGGAGTAGAGAACGGCGAGTGAGCGAAGGCCGCTAGCGGCGTCGCGGCGGCGGCGAATCGGCGCTCGGCCCCGGACGGGCCGCACGTTGGCCAGGTCCTAGGTGCTGAGCGTGCGCAGCACGGGGATGGCTGGCCTGGTCAATTTCGTGCCCAGGGCCGCTTCGGCCGCGCTGAAGTCGGCCTGGATCGTGGCGCCGTCGCGGCGCAGGAGCTTCTCCTGCTTCGCGAGGTTCTGGATCTTCGCGCCGTCGTGGGGGTGCTCGAAGAGGTACTGGATGTCCTCGATGGCGGCCAGCGCGTCCGAGGTGGTCCACAGCACGATCGCGCCGAGCATGTCGTTGACGTGGGTGCCGGCCGCGGTCATGTTGATGTCGATGTTGTTCGTCAGGTCGTAGATGCCCTCGCTCGCGAAGGAGCAGACCGTCTGGTCGCCGACGAGCAGCTCGGGCACCTGGGAGAGGTCCGAGGAGGTCAGGCGGCCGTCGACCTGCTCCTGGTAGAAGTTGAAGCTCTCCTTGACGCCGTAGACGCAGGGCGCGATGTCGGTGTTGATCTCGTCAATGTACGCGTTCTGCTCCGCCGCGTCCTGGGCCGGGGACATGTGGCTCGGCAGGTCGGTGACGATGGACACGCCCAGCACGACCACCACGCCCAGGGTGATCAGGAACCAGGGTCGCTTGTACCACGCCGTGGCACCCGTCGAGAGCGAGGAGAGCGCCATGGAACCGGGGTCGTAGGGATTACGAGGCTCGCCACCAGGGTCATCAGTCATTTCACGAGACTATCGGCTACCCGAGAAATTCCCTGGGCGAACCGACGGATGTCCGCGGCGCTCAGCCCCACGACGCCGGAGCCGTTTTCGTTGGCGAAGGGATCGACCTGCACGCGAAGACGACCCCGGGGATCGATGAAGTACATGATGTTGTTGTGGGAGACGTCGCCGGGCTTGGTGCCGACCTCGATGGAGATTCCGTAGTGGATCCACACGGGATCGATCCGCGCGAGCGGGCCCGTGACGAAGCGCACGTCGGACGCGCCCAGCAGTCCCGGGACGCTCAGCGCCCGTGGCGTGGACGAGACCTTGAGGTCGTGCGGGTCGGTGTTGACGATGACGAAATCGACCCGAGAGCCGTCGGCGCCGAGCAGCGCCCGGGCCCCACTGATCTCGGCCCCGACCACGGGGCAGATGTCGTTGCAGATGGCGTTGTAGAACGCGAGCACCACTACCTTGCCGCGGTCGTCACGAAGTCTCCACCGGTGATCTGATTGGGTCACGAGGGCGATTCCCGGCGCCTGCTGGGAGCCGATGTCCTTGAGTCCCATGAACTCATCGAGGGGCGACTCCTGCAGCGGCTGGGGCGCGAGGGTCGTCGACGTCGACGGCGCCAGGGTCGACGTGGGGATGCCCAGATTGCCGTCGAAGTGCTGAAGCAGGGCCCCGCCCAGCCCGAGGACCGCGAAGGCGGCAATGGCCCACAGGATGAACTTGGGTGAGACCGGCGTGCGGCCCTCGCGAAGCGCCGCCGCTCGATCGACGGCCGGGGGATCGGTTGGCGTGGGGTGCGTCGACCGGTCCGCGCCGTCGTGGCTGCCTTCTACGTCGTTGCTCATTGACACACCAGTCTGGACTCAGTCTGTCACGACTCTAGTGACGCGGCTCCGGTCAACTTCGTCCGTCACCACCAGTCGCGCCGATGGTGGCGGCCCTGGGGCGCGGTGACGTCGTCGCGGGGCGCAGGAACGGGAGCGGCGAACGCCACAACTAGGGTGAACACGTGAGCGACGTGCAGGGAGTCGATTCAGTACCGCCCCACGAGCCACGGCCCCGCCGCCTCAGCGGTCTGGACGCGCTGAAGTTGCACCTGACCCTCGCGTCGGGTCTGGCGCTGTGCGCGGTGGCGTTCTGGTTCGAGTTGGGACGGGCCGAAGGGGGCAACAGCCTCAGTTGGGCCTACGTCTTCGAGTGGCCGCTGCTCGGTCTCTTTGGTGTCTACATGTGGTGGAACCTGCTCCACGGTGGTACGAGCGCCCTGCGCCGGCGCAAGGCCAAGCCCGACGTCGCGCCGGAGTTCACGGGCATGCTCGCTGCCTGGCAGGAGTACCAGCGGGACCTGCACGCCTCGCCGCAGGGGCCCACGAGCGACGGCGAGGCGACCGAGCCACCACCGCACGACAACTAGTCGTCGCGAGCGGTTGAGGACGAGCGGGTGGCTCTGCTACCGTGGGGTGCGAACGTCGTGAAGCGGGTCCCGTGAGGCCCGTACGGCAGGAGACAGATGAGTACGAACGAGCAACGTCAGGCGCGGCTACGCGGCCTGACGTTTTTAGCGAAGAGCCAGCTCATGAGCGCCGAGGACGTCACCCGGGCCCTGCGGCGCATCGCCCACGAGATCGTCGAGCGCAACCACGCCGTCGAGAGTCTGTCGCTGATCGGCCTGCAGAAGGGTGGCGAGCCGTTCGCCCGGACGCTGGCCGCCCTGGTGGGTGACATCGTCGGCGATCCGGTGCCGCTCGGACTCTTGGACGTCTCGTTCTACCGCGACGACCTGTCGCTCAACCCGATGCCCGATTCGGCCCTCACGGACATCGATCACGACCTCTCGGACCGCACGGTGGTGCTGGTCGACGACGTGCTCTTCACCGGGCGCACCATTCGCGCGGCCCTCAACGCGCTCTCGGACTGGGGCCGGCCCCAGTCGGTGCAGTTGGCGGTGATGGTCGACCGGGGCCACCGCGAGTTGCCGATCCGCCCCGACTTCGTCGGCAAGAACCTGCCCACGTCGCGCAGCGAGGCGATCGTGGCCACGCTGGAGGGCGTGTGGATCGGGACCCGCGAGGCGCCGTGATCGACTCGATCCGCGGTGAGAACCTCCTGTCGCTCGACGACCTGTCCAAGGACGCGATCGTCGAGGTGCTCGACACGGCCGAGTCCTTCGTCGAGGTCAATCGGCGCGCCATCAAGAAGGTGCCGGCCCTCAAGGGTCGGGTCGTCGCGTCGCTCTTCTTCGAAGAGTCGACCCGGACCCGACTGAGCTTCGAGACGGCCGCCAAACGCCTGAGCGCCGACGTGCTCTCGTTGGCGGTCGCGTCGAGCAGCGTGAAGAAGGGCGAGTCGCTGCGCGACACCATCGCCACCATCGACGCACTCGGCATCGACGCGGTGGTGATGCGCCACCAATCGAGCGGGGCGTCCGAGCAGGTCAGCCGCTACGTGCCCCACGTGCGCGTGATCAACGCCGGCGACGGCTTGCACCAGCATCCCACCCAGGGCCTGCTCGACGCCTTCACCGTGCGCCAGGTGCTCAGCGAGCGCCGCGGCACGTCCGGTCCCGAGACGGGCGCGGAGCTCTTCGAGGGGCTGCGCGTGGTGATCGTGGGCGACATCCGTCACAGCCGCGTCGCACGCAGCGACATCGCGGCCTACGTGGCCCTGGGGGCGAGCGTGCGCGTCGCGGCGCCGGCCACCCTCCTGCCCGAGGACGTCGCGAGCTGGCCGGTGAGCGTGGCCGACGACTTCGACGAGGCGCTCGCGGGGGCCGACGTGGTCGCGCTGCTGCGCCTGCAGAAGGAGCGCGGCACGGGCAGCTTCGTGCCGAGCCTCGCGGAGTTCACGGCGACCTACGGGCTGACCCTGGAGCGGGCCCGCCAGCTGCGCCCCACGACGCTGAT
>Ga0187871_10004085_pt1 | contig 11093 bp, 7 predicted proteins | sample June2016WEW_16_1_FD_132988 | JGI IMG/M metagenome (GOLD analysis project Ga0187871, IMG submission 132988) | Peatland microbial communities from SPRUCE experiment site at the Marcell Experimental Forest, Minnesota, USA - June2016WEW_16_10 | ecosystem: Environmental > Terrestrial > Soil >...
CTGCGCAAGAGCCCCGGCTTCACCGCGGTTGCAGTGCTGGTGCTCGCACTCGGTATTGGGGCGAATACGGCGATCTTCAGCGTCGTGAATGCGGTGCTGCTTCGCCCGTTGCCGTTCGATCAGCCTGACCGGCTGGTGCAGCTCTATCACGTGCCGCCGCAGGCAGAGTTTCCTGGAATTCCGCTGTTCACGGTTTCCCCCGCCAATTTCCTCGATTGGCGCGCGCAGGCCCACAGCTTCGAAGGTATGTCGGCGTATGGATTCGGAAACTACACGCTGACCGGCAAGGGTGAACCGCAGGCGATTCGTACGGTTGCGGTGACTCACGGCTTCTTCTCGATCATGCACGAACAGCCGCTTCTCGGCCGCACCTTCGCTGAGGGTGAAGATCAGGCAGGCCGCGATCACGAAGTGGTCCTGAGCTACAACTTCTGGCGCTCGCATTTCGGCGAGAACCCCGGCATCGTCGGACAGAACATTCAGCTGAACGACGAAGCCTACACCGTGATCGGCGTAATGCGGCCCGGTTTCGAATATCCCATCTATCCCGGTTATGTTCCGCAGATGTGGAAACCGCAGAACTGGACGGCGCAGGAACGCGCCATCCGCGACAACCACAACTACGGCGTGATCGCGCGGTTGAAGCCCGGTATCACCTTGCAGCAGGCGAAGGCCGAACTGAATACCATCTCCGGCCGGCTGGCGCAGCAGTATCCGAAGGAAGACAAAGGTTGGGGCGCAACCGCGATTCCCGTGCGCGAAGACCTGGTGGGTGATGTTCGTCCGGCATTGCTGATTCTGCTGGGCGCGGTTGCGTTCGTTCTGCTGATCGCCTGCGCCAACGTTGCCAACCTGGTGCTGGCGAAAACCCTTTCGCGACGCAAGGATGTTGCGATCCGCGCCGCGCTGGGCGCAAGCCGCCGCCGCCTGTTGCAGCAGGTGCTGGCGGAAACCGTGTTATTGGCGATCGCCGGCGGCGCGCTCGGCCTGGTCTTCGCGCATTACGGAACCATGCTGATCGTGAAGTTCCTTGCCGGTCAGTTGCCGCGGGCGCAGGGCATCGGACTCGATGGCCCGGTGCTGGCCTTCACCTTCGCGGTCTCCTTGCTGGCTGGAATCTTCGCCGGATGGTTACCGGCACTGCGTCTGACCAAAGCTGATGTCAACGAGGCGCTTAAGCAAGGGCAAGGCCGTACGGTCTCCGATTCCGGCGGGAACCGCACGCGCGAGGCGCTGGTCGTCGGCGAAGTGGCGCTGTCGCTGATGCTGCTCATCGGCGCCGGCCTGCTGATTCGCAGTCTATGGATGCTGCACAGCGTCAATCCCGGCTTCGATCCCGAACACGTGTTGACCATGCACTTGTCGGTTCCATCCACAAAATTTACCCAGCCGGAGCAACAGAGCGCTTTCTTCGACCGTGTCCTGCGCCGGGTTCGCGCTTTGCCCGGCGTGCAATCTGCCGGCCTGATTGACGCCCTGCCCCTTAGCGGCGATGGCTCGCATCAGCCGGTGCAAGTCGAGGGACAGCCGGTGGTCGCCATGGCCGATCAGCCCGAAATCGATGTGCGGATGGTCAGCACCGGATATACGAACGCGATGCACATCCGGCTGCTGCGCGGACGCGACTTCGACGACTCCGATGTCGCGGGACGCCCCGGAGCGGTGCTGATCAGCCAGTCCATGGCGAAGCAGTTCTGGCCGAAGGATGACCCGATCGGGAAGCACATTAAGCTGCATTTCTTTCCCGCGTTCGCCCCGGTCGTGGTTGGCGTGGTCGGCGATGTAAAGGACGATGCCCTGAGCCAGACGCGCTCCGCGTCCGCGTTGTACTTGCCGCTGGCGCAACTTACGTCGGGCGGAAGTGGGCCGTTCCAATCCTTTGGGATGACGCTCGCGGTGCGCACGAACACCGATCCGCTGAGCGCGGTTTCGGCGGTCACCGGTGCAGTTCATGAGATCGATCCGGAAATCCCGGTGCTGGACGTGAAGACCATGCAGGAGACGGTGGACGCATCGCTGTCACAGCAGCGCTTCACCATGCTGCTGCTGGCTGGCTTTGCGGGCCTCGCCGTGTTGCTCGCCGCAGTGGGAATCTACAGTGTGCTGGCTTACGCGCTCCGCCGTCGCATGCGTGAGATCGGTATCCGCCTGGCGCTGGGCGCGCAGATTCGCGATGTGCTGCGAATGGTGGTGATCGAAGGAATGAAGCCGACGCTGCTTGGCGTAGTAATCGGACTGATCGGCGCGCTGGCGTTGGGACGGCTGCTGTCCAGCGTGATCTACGGCGTGAGCGCGCGCGACCTGGCGACCTTCGCGTCGGTCGCCGTACTCATGACTGCCGTCGGCTTGCTGGCGAGCACCGTGCCCGCCTATCGCGCCACGCGCGTAGATCCGATGAAGACGCTGCGCGAGGAATGAGCGGCCGCTTTTTTTCGCCGACGTTCAGAGACTGTGTCGCGAGCGGCAATCAAATTTGTGGTGGGACAAACAGTTCGAAAACGTACCGCGCCAGCCGCGCAGCGGCGGGATGGGTTTAGCCTGGCGCGTAAGCACCGGGTCCGAGTGGAAGATGGACCAAGCCGCGGCAGCGGCGACACCGCGGATTGGGAGGACATGAGTCAGGGCACGACCTTGGTCGTGCCGACACCCGTTCTCTTTATTGATTCCGAGCCGACTTCAGTCGGCGGCACTCCCCGCCGCGGCAGCGGCGACACCCACCGACAACTGACGAATCCCGAAACGTGTCGCCGCTCTGCGGCTCGCTTACGCCTCATAAGGGATAGGCGTATCGAACGTTTCGCGGGGCGTTCTTTCTCCTGACATCCGTTTCCAACCGCGCCGCTCCCGAACTCACCTCTTCCCGCGAGGTAGAGCAGGCCTTCAGGCCTGCGTCTCGAAGCGTACCTAACGACTGCGGCTGCGCAATAATAGTGACATCATCGTACGGCCGATCCGATCCTGAGTATGAAATTGGCTTTTGAAGTATTCGCCCGACTTTGTGGGGGTCCTCGAACGGAAGATACAAGCGACGCGATTGCACTTTTCCCTATTTCAAGGCTTGGTCTCGGCGAGTTCAGTGGCTACGACTTTCAGTGAAGGCGCCGCATCAGGAGAGGACGAGCGACTATGCGAGAAATGATCTCGGATAAAACGAAACGAAAAGCAAAAGAGAAGGCGGTTGTCGAGTTCAAGAGATTCGTGGTAATCGCGTTGTATCTTTGGGTGCTGTTCAGTCTGTTCGAGCTCCACCGCTATGCCGTTCTGCGACAGTTTCACCTAGTCTCGTTGTCCGGTTACAGAATCGGTTTTGCGGCATTAAACGCGCTAATCATGGCGAAAGTGATCCTCGCTGGACAAGCATTGCATGTGGGCGAGCAGCTCAGCGAAAGACGGATTGTATTCTCTGTTTTGTTTATGTCTGCTTGCTTTGCAGTGTTGGTGGTTTTGTTTGACGTTGTCGAGGAGGTGATTGTCGGCTGGTTTCACGGCAGGTCGATCGCTGCGAGCATTCCCAAGGCCGCTGGAGGAGGCGTGGAAGGCATTGCTATCGTCGCCCTGATGGTCTTCGTAGTATTGATTCCCTTCTTCCTCTTCCTCGAAGTGCAGAAAGTGATAGGCAGGGAAAAGTTAATAGCCATGATTTTCCAGAAACGAGTAAAGGCAGGAGCGGCGTCGTAAGTAACTATCTCGAAGCACTTTACAAAACCTTCAGGCTTGAGGTAATCGGCCTGAGCGCATGAACCTTACCATTCCTTTCGGAACGCCGGTCTGAGGGCCGGCTCTACCTGTCAGTACTTGTAGAACCCGCGCCCCGATTTCCTCCCGAGCCAGCCCGCGTCCACCATCTTGATCAGCAGCGGGCACGGCCGGTACTTGGGATCGCCCAGGCCCGATTGCAGCACGCGCATGATGTCGAGGCAGACATCGAGCCCGATGAAGTCGGCCAGCGTCAGCGGCCCCATGGGATGCGCCATGCCCAGCTTGAACACTTCGTCGACAGCTTCCGGCGTGGCCACGCCCTCCATCACCGCGTACATGGCCTCGTTAAGCAGCGGCATCAGCACGCGATTCGACACGAAGCCGGGAGCGTCGTTCACCTCCACGGGGGTCTTCTCCAGCTTCTCCGCCAACGCCTTGACCGTCGCGTAGGTTTCGTCCGATGTCGCCAGCCCGCGGATCACTTCGACGAGCTTCATCACCGGCACGGGATTGAAAAAGTGCATGCCGATAATTTTGTCGGGACGCTTGGTGACCGCCGCGAGTTTCGTAATCGAGATCGACGAGGTGTTGGAGCTGAGGATGACCTCGGGCCGGCACATCGCATCGAGCTCGCGGAAGAGCTCGGCCTTGATGTCGAAGCGCTCGCTGGCGGCTTCGACGATGAAGTCGCACGCGGCCAGATCCTTGCGATTCGTCACGCCGCGAATGTTCTTGAGCGCCTGATCGCGCTGCTCGGCGGTAAGCTTGGCCTTCGAGACCTCGCGCTCCAGGTTTTTCTTGATCGTATCCAGGCCGCGATCGACGAAGCGCTGCTCGACATCGAGCAGCACCACCGAGCAGCCGCCTTTGGCGAACACGTGAGCGATGCCGTTGCCCATCGTGCCCGCGCCGACGACGCCAACTGTTTTGATTTCCATGATTACGTTCCGATCACCACGCCGCCATCCACGCTAATCACGGTGCCATGAATGAAGCTGGCCTGGTCGGACGCGAGCCACAGGTACGTATTGGCCACGTCCTCCGGCGTGCCGGCGCGCCCCAGCGGCGTACGCGCAATCATCGATTGCAACACCTTCTCCGGCATCGCACGCACCATATCGGTGGCGATGAATCCCGGCGCCACGGCGTTCACCCGGATGTTGTACCGGCCCAGCTCGCGCGCCCACGTGCGGGTCATGCCGATGACACCGGCCTTCGACGCAACATAGTTGGTCTGGCCGAAATTGCCCCACAAGCCAACCACCGACGCCGCGGAAATGATGACGCCGCTGCGCTGCCTTATCATCTGCGGCACCACCGCGCGGGTCGCCAGAAAGACGCCCTTCAGGTTGACGTTGACGACAGCGTCCCAGTTCTCTTCCGTCATCATGGACTCGGGCCCGTTGCCGTTCCACTTCACCAGTTGCGCGTCGCGCACGATGCCGGCGTTGTTGATCAGCACGTCGATACGCTGCCAGCGGTCCAGCACCTCTTCGGCTGCCGATTTCACTTCGTCGGCGCTGGTGACGTTGACCGCCTGAAAACACCCCTCGCCGCCCGCCCAGCGAATGGCCGACTCCAATTGGGTCGCCGCCTGCGCTGAAACGTCCCAGGCCGCGATGCGCGCGCCCTCTTCGGCAAAGCGCATGGCAGTGGCGCGCCCGATGCCCGCGCTGGCGCCGGTGATCACGACCACTTTGTCGCGCAGCCCGCTATCGCGCACCGGCTTCCGCTTCTCGTGAATGCCGGGAAGTTCGTCGGCTGTGTTGTCCAATGGTTCGGGAATACTTGTGGCGGGGGTTGCGGGTGTGAGTTCTTCGGTTTCGGCTGTGCTGTTTCTCACAGCGTCTTTAGTGTGCGGCATCGGGGCTCCAATGTATCGGATGCTTGCTCGGGGGGCGCAGTCGCTCGGCAGGGGGCATGTGCAGTACTGAACAGGTCAAATTTCAACCGCCAGACGGAACAGAGTAGAACCTTTGCCGCAGTGCGTCAAGAGTTGCGGCGAAAAGTAGTGGGCTAATGTGAATCCGTACTGACCATCTGGGTGCCCCAGAGCCTGCCCTGAGCTTGCCGAAGGGTCTGGCGATTTTCCAGACCTGGGTACTCGCTTAGTACTTCACCCAGGTCTCGAACACCGCGAGACCTGGGGCACCCTAGTCAAAGTCGCCAACAGTTAGAGACTGATTCATATAGACCGGCCGATTACCGCCGACTCTTCTTCTTCCTCGCCTTCTTCGCTGGCTTTCGCCGCGACAGCGTGGCCTCCAGCTCTTCAACCCTTCGCCGCAGTTCCACCACCTCCGGGCTCTGCTCTGGCTGCGGCGGTCCCGCCGGAGTGCCCGGGTTTGTCGCGGGAGCTTGCGGCGCACCGTTCGTGCCTTTCTCCTGCCCCCACATGGCCGGCATGAACGCGGTCAGCGGCGACGGCATGGCGCGATAGGCGTTCTGATACATCTCCATCATCGCCTTCATGTAGCGCACCGCGCTCTCCTGCGTAACCTTGCCCGAGGCCACGATCATCTGCCGCAACACGTCCAGCGGGAATACGGAGTTGGGCAACTTGGCGTCGTCGAGCACGATCTGCGCCATCACCAGGCGGGTGATGTCCTCGCCGGTGGCAGCGTCGATGACGCTCACGTCGTGGCCCTCGCGCACCAGTTGCGCCACCTGCTCCTGGTTGATGTACTGGCTGGTGACGGTGTTGTAGAGGCGGCGGTTCTCGTATTTCTTGATGATCAGGGGCGGGGTTTTACTTTTCATTTTTCGTAATACCAATTCAGCGAGCCCAGCAAAGCAGGCCAACTCCGATGCTTTTGGCGACGTTCATGCGCGTGCTATCTATTTAGGAGTCATTAAGCATCCGCTTCGTAACAAGGCACGACTCCAGTCGTGCCGGACAAGATGGTCATACGAGCCGGGCTTCAACCCCTGTGCCGCGGCAGCGGCGGGGGTCGCCGACTGAAGTCGGCTCAGAATAAATCTTAAGAGCGCGTATCGGCACGACTGAAGTCGTGCCCTGTTACAAAGCGGGCTGCCTTACAAGGCGACCTGCCGTTACCAATCAGCAGTGCCGGATCAGGTCGCCGCACGCAGTGTCTCGTCTCCCACTCCCCCGTAACGCTTTGGTTCCTTCGACTTGCGTGCTTGATGCAAAACTTCACTTTTTTCCCTTGACATCCGTCCCAGCAAGAGCGAAACTTAGTTATGTTGCAGTGCAGCATAAATCGCAACATGAATTTCTTAGCCAGCAAGGAGCAGATCATGCCGAATACCTCAAAGTCAAGCAAGAAGACCAATGGCGCCGCCGCCACCAAGACGACGGAAGTCACCGACGTTTTCGCGCCATTTTACGTAAGCGCCGTCAGCCGCGTTGCCGAGCTGCAGAAGAGCTCGCTCGACGCCGTTGCCGAGCAGACCAACGAGTTTGTTGCCGCCTGGAAGAAAGCTGCCGGCTACTTCCCGGTACCCACCCCGACCTTCTTCTTCGACGTCTTCGGGCAGGCCGTGCAGACAGCGGTTGAGACGCAGAAGAGCGCCATCGACCTCGCCGTCGAGCAGACCGAGGCCGTGGCCGAGATTACCAAGCAGCGCGCCAACGCCTACGCCGAAATCACCGAGACCGCCACGGAAGCCTTCAAGACAACCGTGAGCCGCTCAGTGGAAGCGCAAAAGAAGGTGCTGGAGTTCGCCGCCCAGCAGAACAAGGCCGTGTGGGAAGCCACCAAGAAGCAGATCGGCAACGGTCCGGCCAGCATCATCGCCGACACCATCGAGCGCGGCACCAACACCGTGATCGAGGCGCAGAAGTCGATCCTCGAAGCTACCACCACTCCCTTTGTGGCATAACCGTGCCGAAATGGGGAGCGAGGCAGTCGCCCAGCTTTGCACCAGTAGGCTGGCGACTGTCTCAGGGTGTATTGTCATAAACAGAGGGTAAGAAATGGCCGACGAAGCGAACAAGAACAACAAGCCCTTCGATCCCATGGAACCCTGGCGCGGCATGCGCGACGCCTACATGGACGTTTGGGCCAAGACCATGGTGGACATGGTAAACAGCGAAGCCTATGCCCAGGCCTCGGGCCAGATGCTCGATACTTACCTGACCGTGTCAGCGCCCTTCCGCGAAGCCGTCGAAAAGGCCATGCTCAAAACGCTGGAGCAACTGGCCATGCCAACGCGCAACGACGTGATCTCCATCGCCGAGCGCATGACCAACATCGAGATGCGGCTCGACGACCTCGATGCCAAAATCGATGCGCTGCTGGCGCGCAGTGCGCAGCCGGCCAAGCCCGCCGCAAGCGCTTCCGCATCCGTGAGCCGAGCGCCACAAAAAGCTGCCAAGACGGCCGGCCGTTCCACAACAACTAATAAGAAGAGGAAGAAATAGGATGGTAGAAGCGCCGGTTATGACCGACCCGTTTACCGAAGCAGCGCAGCGGCTACAGACACTCACCAAGGTCATGACGACCAAGGCGCAGATCGCGCAAACTCCCAAGGAGTTGGTTTGGGCGCTCAACAAGGCCAAGCTCTATCGCTATGAGCCGGTGCTCCCTGCCGAGAAGCGTCATCCCATTCCGCTGCTGCTGGTCTTCGCAATCATGAACCGGCCCTACATACTCGACCTGCGCCCCGGGCACAGCTTCGTCGAGTTCATGGTGAACCAGGGCTACGACTTGTACCTGCTCGACTGGGGCGCGCCCGGGCCGGAAGACAAGAACCTGAAGTTCGACGACTACACGCTCGACTACATGCCGCGCGCCATCCGCAAGATGAAAGCGATCTCCGGCTCGGAAGAGTTCAGCCTGCTGGGCTGGTGCATCGGGGCGATTCTCAGTTCAATCTATTCTGCGCTGCGTCCCGATGACGGACTGCGCAACCTGATCCTGCTGACCGCGCCGCTCGATTTCTCCAACAAGCAGGGCATGACCTTCTCTAGATGGGTCGACGAGCGTTACTTCGACATCGACAAAGTGCTGGGCGCTTTCGGCAACATGCCGGGCGAGATGATCGACTACGGCGCCAAGGCGCTGAAGCCGGTGGAAAACTACGTCACCAACTACCTCAAGCTCTGGGACAACCTCGACGACCCGCGCGTAGTCGAAGCCTGGCACGCGATGAACACCTGGGTCACCGACAATGTGCCTCTTGCCGGCGGCGCCTTCCGCCAGCTCATCGTCGAGCTCTATCGCAATGACAAGCTGATGAAGGGCGAACTGATGATCCGCGGCGAGCGCGTCGATCTGCACAATATTCGCGCGAACCTGCTCACGGTGATTGCCGAGGCAGACCACATTACGCCGCCGTGCCAGTCGGAGCCGATCCTGGCGAAAGTCGCCAGCCGTGACAAAGAAGTGTTTCGCGTCAATGGCGGACACATTGGGATCATGGCCGGCAGCGGCGCGGCTAAGCTCACCTGGCCGCACATCAACGGCTGGCTTGGCCCGCGCTCGGAGTAACTGGGCGAAGTCAAAACCGCCCAACACGAGTCAGCAGCACAAAGAAGAAATCGCGTTGTGCAGCGGGCTTCTTTGGCGGTCGAATCATTTCCTTAGCACGAAAACCTTAGGCACGCGCCTTATCTGCAAATAAAATCGCTTGCTGGTTTGTTTAACAGTTATTTAATACTGCATCGTTGAATCCCTAGCTGGCACCGCTATACTTATAAGTAACGAGGCGAATCTTGTTGACACCTCCTTTGGCGTACAGCAGATACTTTTATAAAGAAGAAGAGGTCATCATCTCCGTCTGCAATTACTGCCTTGCCGTAGTCGCGGAATCGGATGACGACGCCGAACTGCAACTCTGCGAGAGCCGGCACGCATGTGCCGAAAAGGTGCGAGGGTTCGCGGCTTGAACTTTGCCGCTGCCGTGAACGCAATCGAACCAGTCCGAAAATCCTGGATTTACCGCTACAAGAGTTGCCTGTGACCCCGGTCGCTGGCACAATAGAAGGGCGTCACACCTCGGAGCGGCGACCGTCACAGGCCGCCAGCGGATCCCTAAAATAGGATTGCAGCAGTTATTCAACGGGGTCTTCGGTTCATCTCCGACAGAAAAGTAATAAAAAGTTTCCGCCGTTACTGCGCATTCATACCCAGATGAACAGAATTGCAAGGTGAGGCAGTCATGTTGCTAAAGCCTTTCGTCATTAACGCTCATGGACAGATTGTCTTTCCGGGAAATTTTTTTCCGGAGTTGGACTTCTCCGTCTTCCGGAGCCTGAAGCAGTTCGCCGCGGTCATCCGGCGCGACTTCGGCGAGAAAGCGCCGACGGATGGCGAGATCGCGGAGCGCCTGCAGGCCGGCGGATACAAAAGCCGCTATGAGCTTTGCCGCGACCTGGTATTGAACCGCTTCTGGGTGAACCGCTACACCCTGACCATGTACGAGAAGCGGCCGATTCGCTGGGCCGACCTGCCGCGCAACCGCGACGACGTCTTTCTTCCCGTGTACAAGCCGCGCGATTCGTCCGCGACGGTCAACGCCATTGAAGCGGGCTTCCACGAACTGCCGCCGTCATGGGACGAGGACATCGAGGACCGCAGCTTCGCCATTCTGCTGCACGTGCTGCACAACAAGTTGAGTTCCGGCGGGGAGCTTCGCCCCATTCGTCCTACGGTCGCCGAGGCGCTGGCCGATCCCACGAATCGCACGCGGCAGCTTCTGCGCTACCACCCCGATTACCAGCGCTACTCGCGTGAGGACGTCATCGACTGCCTGCATCCCGTGCCCGAGTTGGAAGCGCTGATGCGGCAGTGCATGATCCTGCAGAACCAGTATCCGTGGGACGCTTCGGCGAGCACGGTCGCGGAAATCGGCAAGCTGAAGGACGACGACTACGTGGTCGCGTTTCACCCGCGCACCCCCGAGGTCTTCGACTTCATCCAGCGGGTGAAGAGCGACGATGGCTCCGGGCCGCGCGTCCGGCAGATGCCACGACGTCCGATTGGTTCGGAAACCCTCGCGCTCAGCGAGCCCGTCCGGCCGTACCCGCCGGTGAATGTGAATGAGCGCTTCAAGGTACTGCCGCACATTGAGGCCATCGCGACCTATGAGGGCGAGGTGACATGCACCAACGCCGACCTCATCCGCAACCATGCCTACTGCTGGTCGCGCATGAGTGCGGCGGAGATTTGCGAGAAGACGGGCATCGAGTCGCGCTGCTACACCGAAAGGCCGCTGGAGGAGATGGCGCTGCTCGCGGCCAAAAAGGCGCTCTCGAAATCGAAACGAAAACCCGCCGAAATCGGAGCGGTGCTTTTTTGCAGTTGCACCAGCAGCAAGCTGATCCCGTCGGTGGCGACGTGGCTCTCCGGCGAGCTGGGCCTGATGCAGACGCACAACTCCTCGGACATCGTTGCGGCGTGCGCGGGCATGTCGTACGGCATCAGCGA
>Ga0187871_10004086_pt1 | contig 11085 bp, 10 predicted proteins | sample June2016WEW_16_1_FD_132988 | JGI IMG/M metagenome (GOLD analysis project Ga0187871, IMG submission 132988) | Peatland microbial communities from SPRUCE experiment site at the Marcell Experimental Forest, Minnesota, USA - June2016WEW_16_10 | ecosystem: Environmental > Terrestrial > Soil >...
AGCACTGAGCACGGACGCGAAGAAGCAGGAGCGGCGGCGCAAGGAACTGAAGCTTCGTTAAGCGGAGGCCCGCAAGGAGGATGAGTGCCGCCAGGCGGACTACCTGCACGAAGACGGGCTGGACGCTTTTCAACAAGGCGACATTCCAGCGGCCGCGCGTGTGTTGACGAAGGCGATCACACTCTGCCCGGAGCACGTGCCCGCCCTGGCCCTGCTGGGCCGCATCTATGGGGAGGCCGCACAGTTCGCCGCCGCACTCCCGCACTTGAAGCTGCTTTGCAGGTTGCGGCCGGACGAACCAGCGGTGTGGTATAACTGCGGCATTGCGCACGAGAAATTGGGCCGCCTTGCGGAGGCGTCGGCCGATTTTCAGAAATTCCTGGCGCTTACCGGGGATGCCAAACCCAGATGGAGAGCTCTGCGGCAATACGCGGAGCGCTTGCTGCAGTCGTCGAAAACGGCAGCCAAGGCCGAGCCGCCTCCCAAACCCACGCCTACGCCTCCGCCTCCGTCCCCGCCGCCGCCCGCCGTTGCGCCATCCGAACCCCCGCCTAAGCCGGAACCGCCTCGCGTGCGGGTAACCTTCCTGTCGCCATCGCCACCGCCTCCTTCCGCCGCCACCGGCTCGCTGGTGGATTACTTCCTGCGCCGGGGCCTGCGGGAATTGCGGCTGGCGCAGAGTTTCGAGGACCTGGTTTGCCTGCCCTCTTTGAACGGCGTGGACAGCTATGTCTACCAGCATGAAACCGTCCGCAAAGTGCTACGGCACTTCAAAGGCCGCGCCTTGCTGGCCGACGAAGTGGGTTTGGGCAAGACTATCGAAGCCTGTCTGGTCTTGAAAGAATATTGGGCGCGCGGCATGGTGCGTAAAGCGCTGGTGCTGGCTCCGCCTTCGCTGGTGACTCAATGGAAAGGCGAACTGGCGGAGAAGTTCGGGTTTACGCCCGTTTCGCCGGATCACCCGGAATCCCGGCGCGATCCCGAGCGTTTCTGGAAAAACGAGCCGCTGGTAGTTGCATCCATTGCCATGGCGCGCCTGGAACCGCACGCCACGGCGCTGGCCGGCACACCGTGGGATATGGTGATCGTGGACGAGGCGCATTGTCTGAAGAACCGCACCAGCGCTAACTGGAGGCTGGTCGATTCGCTGGAAAAGAAATTCATCCTGATGCTGACTGCCACGCCCGTGGAGAACAATCTGATCGAGCTGTATAACCTGATCACGCTGTTGAAGCCGGGCCTGCTGGCTACGGAAGCGGAATTCCGGAAGCTGCATGTGAATACGGCCAAGCCAAAATCCCCCAAGAATCCCGATCAATTGCGCGCGCTCCTGGCCGAAGTGATGATTCGCAATACGCGCTCGGCGGTGGATGTGCGCCTCCCGCACCGTGTCGCGGCGAGCGTAGTGGTCGCGCCATCCGCGGCCGAGGCGGAACTGTACGAGAAGGTGTCCGCCTATGTCGCCGCGCGCTACAAGACCCGCGAACATGCCGGTGTGATGGCGCTGGGCTGGATGCAGCGCCAGGCCGGGAGCAGTCCGCAGGCCTTGCACCGCTCAATCGTGCGCCGTCTCTCCGACCACAGCCACCCGGAGAGGCGCGACGTATCCGAACTGGAGGCCATCCTGGATCTGGCTTCCCGCGTAGGCGATGGATCAAAAGGCATCCAGCTTGGCGAGATGCTGGCGGCGCGCAAGGCCAAAACCGTGGTTTTCACCGAATTCGTGCCGACTTTGGAGCACCTGGCGGAAATCTGCCGGCGGCGGGGTATCCGGTATACGGTCTTCAGCGGCGATCTCTCCCGGGCGGATAAAGACGCGGCCATCGCCCGGTTTCGCGATGAAGGCGGCGTGCTGCTCTCGACGGGGGCCGGCGGGGAAGGCCGCAACTTACAGTTCGCCGATACCGTCATCAATTTCGATTTGCCCTGGAACCCCATGCGGCTGGAACAGCGCGTCGGCCGCGTACATCGCATCGGCCAGGAGCACGATGTATTTATCTTCAATTTCTGCCAGGCCGGCACGGTGGAGGAACATCTGCTGCGCGTGCTGCACGACAAAGTGAACATGTTCGAACTGGTAGTGGGGGAGATGGACGCCATCCTGGGCAGTCTGGACGATGCGCGCGATTTCGCGGAGCTGGTCATGGACCTGTGGCTTTCCGCGCGCGAGTCCGGCGGCGTGGAGCAGGTCTTCGAGGAATTAGGGAGGCGCCTGCTGGAGGCCAAGGCGGAGCACGCCAAAGTGAAGGAATTCGACGAGGCTTTATTCCATCGGGATTTCGAGGTGTGAGGTGATTCAGCCAGGCGATTGGGCGCGAGACGTGCTTCTTAGCCGCGGCGCCTTGGTAGAGAGCGAGGGTGAAGGCGTGCTGCGCGCCCTGGTGCCGCCGGAAGTTTCCGCCAGGTTGGCCGTGGGCGATTGGCTATCGCTCGATTTCGGCGCGCGTGGCGGCGCGGACGATCCCGGGGAATGGATGGAGCGGCTCGGCGCGCTACTGCCTCCGTCGCCAGCCGTAGCCGGCGCGCGCCTGCGCATGCAAACGCCCACGGCGCGCATCGCCGCCGATGCCATCCTGAACCGCGAATTGGTTGTGCAGAACGGCATCTGGCATCTGGTGGAAGACTATGCCGGCGCCATGCCATATTACCTCTTCTCGTTTCAGCACACGGTCGAGTCGGACGAGCGCACCATCGGCTACGGCGGCGTTTGCCTGAACGGCGCGGTGCGTGCGATGGCCGAACATCCCGAACTCCTGCTGCGTTCCGTGCGCGATGGCCTGGAGGACGATCCCGCGTTTAATTTGCCGGGCGCCGAACTGCGCGCGCTCTATCCGCTGGCCGCGCGCGCCGCCGAAGCCGAGGTGCGCGCCCGTCTCGCTTTTATCGAGCAAAGCGCGAATCGCCGCCTGGCCCGGGATTGGGCGCGCATGGAATCGTACTACGGCGGGCTGCTGGCCCAGCTTGAAAAGCGCGCCGCCCGCCACACCGCTGGGCCGGAAGCCGCGGAGAAGGACCGCGGCCGCATCCAAGCCACGCAGCTTGACCGTGCCGCGAAGCTGGAGGATCTTGTCCGCAAGTATTCCCTGCGCGTACAACTCGAGTTGACCGACGTGCTGGTTATGTCTCTGCCGGTGCGGACGATTTCTGTCCGGCTGATCCGCAAGAAGGAGGAGCGCGCCGTGACTTTGGCCTGGAATGCGGTCCTGCGCACGCTCGATACGCCGCTTTGCGAAGCCTGCGCCGGGCGCGCCCGCCCCTTATATCTCTGCGACAAAGTACACTTGCTCTGCGGCGCTTGCTTGAGCCCGTGTCCGTCGTGCGCGCGTGTGTTTTGCCGGGCGTGCCAGGCGAAGTGCAAGTGCCAGGCTGCCGCATCGCGCTAAACGCCCTCGCCGCATTTGGACCGCTACCAGATAAACTCTTTGGCCGCCTTCCGCTTATCGTACCCGTCCAAAACGTGCACCACGCGGATCTTCTTCAGTGCCACCGGGGAGAGTTGGCCGATCGGTATATAGACGATCGTCCGCCCGAAGCGCGCGGCGATACCGCGGAATACCGACCGCGGCGGTTTGGCGGCCACGTACACCACGAACCGTTCGAGCGAATAATCCAGGCCGGCGAGCAGCAGGCGCTCAGGCTTGCTCTCGGCGAAATCGTAGTCCGGGTCCTGCCATACGTCGAACATGCGGCGCGCGGGCAGGCTCATCAGGAAGCCGCCGTACTCGCCGCGTCCGATGCCCGGCCCCACCAGGTTGTCGAACGGAAACGTCGAGTAGAACGCCATGTCCGATTCGTTCTGGTGCTCACCGAGCCAGGTGGTCATGTAATAGTAGCGGTTGTCGCGATCCTCGTCGAAGATCACGATTACGGAGCCCACTTCGCCCGCGATCTTCTGGAACTGCCGCACGTAGATCTTGCCCTCGTGCCAATTGCGGATGGTCTCGCGCAGGTCGATGCCGTCCAGTAGTGAGGTCGTGAACGGCTCGGTGCGCGCGCGTTCCTCCGACAGGATGCCCTTGCCTTTCTTCTTCAAGAAGCGCCCGTAGTCCTCGATTACCAGATCTTCCGGCGGGTAGGAGCAGATGCTATTGCTATCCAGGCTGCCGGCCCATTCGCCGGGAAACTTCTCCTTCTTGCGCGGCTTCAATCCCACGGGCCGCAGCCGCCGTTTGACGCTGGGCAACCTGCGCCGCAGCCGGATCCGCTTGGTGTCGAGCCACACTTCCTCGCCCGAGATCTGCACGGTTTCCAGATCGCTAGCGGTCTTCTGCGGCGGATAGCGGCCGGCCGTTTCCCAGACTTCCCAGCCGAAATTATCGTCCACGATGCTGCGCGCGGCTACGGTGAGGTCGAATATGCCGGGCATGAGTGCGTGATCGACCAACGCCAGATTGCGCGCATAACGCGCGAGCAGGCGGCGCTGCCAGTGCTGCAGCCGCTCGCCGGTGTTCACTTCGTAGCTCTTCTCCGCCTCGCGGAAGAGCGCGAGTTGCGCGTAGCGCCGGTCGATGAGATGGACGTCCGTCGGCAGGGTCCGGAATTGCTCGTAACGGTGCTGGAGGTACGGATATTCGATGGTAATCTCGGCGAGCGAATCCGGGTGTGGATTGAGTACATGCACGGCGTCGCGCCGCACACGGGACATGGGCTGAGCTTGCGGCTCGTCCATAGCGTCCAGTACGGGGTCCAGCAGATTCAGCGACAGCACCACCAGTACGCGCGCCTCCGGGTCGCAGCCTTGCAGCTTCCAGGCGATGCCGCCGGCGTGCCGCGCGATCTCGTCGTTAAGCTCCTGCGGATAGATGCGATAGGCTTCGACGTATTTTTCATAGCCGATATGCGGGATCGAATAAGGGTCGGGATAAGCGTCCTTCAGGTGGGGGCGCTCGCCCGAGTCGGGGTCGGCAAAGACGATTTCCGCGCCAATTTCCAGCGCGCCGCGGATGGCTTCGACAAAAGGATCGGCGGGCTCGACCGGCACATAAATAGCGCGCTCAGGGTCGGTATCGTCCGGATAGACGATGACGGAGATCTCCGGCAGCCGCGCGACCGCGCGCAGAAACTGCTGCTGCAGTGTGACGGGCAGTTCCAGCGCGACCACCTGCGGTTTCTCGCGGAGGATCGCCCGGCGCACTTCAATGGCAAATTCCAGCCGCCCCGGCGCGACCGGCAGGTAAGTGAACCGGCCGCGCCGCAGACTGCCCGGGTCGGGCAGATCAGGAAGGTCGATTTCCCCGGGCATAGCGCAGGGCTTCCTCTCCAAGCGTTTGCAGAATGGCCGTTTCGAGCGCCTGGGTTTCGTGCGTCCGCTCGGTGGCCAGGCTCTTCAGCTTGATCGCAAACCGCCCGATATTGATGCCGTCGCGCACCGTATAGCGCTCGTCGGCGGCGTGCGCCTGCTGCAGAAACTCGGTCACGTAAGCGAGGATACGCTCCTCGGCAAACGGCAGGTTCTCTTTCAGAATCTGATACTCTTCGTCGCGCTCCGGAAAATCGATCAGGATCTGGGGTTGCAAGCGCGAGTGAATGTATTCGGGCAGCTCGAACGTGGAAGCATCGTCATTCATGGTGGTCACGATGCGAAACTGCGCGTGCGCCTTGATTTTAATGCCCGCCACAATGGACTCCACGTACCTCCTGTTGTCGAGCAGCGGCGCGAGGCTGGCCCAACTTTTCTCGCTCATGCGATTGCCTTCGTCCAGGATGGCGATGCCGCCGCGGATCATCGCCGTCACCAGCGGCGAGGCCACGTAGCGGAGGCGCCCCTGGCCTTCGATCACCGGGGTTACCAGCAAATCCTCCGGGCGCGTATCCATGGTGGCCTGCAGGATGTAGACATCGCGGCCCATGCGCTTGGCCGCGGCATAAGCCAGCGTGGTCTTACCCACACCGGGCTTGCCCAGCAGCCGCGGATGCATGGGCAGATCCTGTTCGCTCACCACCAGCCACGCCGCCAGCAACTGGCGCATGAGTTCCTCCTGGCCCACCCAGCGGACGGGCAATTCGTCCGGGTGCGCCAGGTGCAGGGTCACGCCTTCGATGTCTACTGTCATATTCAGCTATATTAAAACGGTGCTGGGGTCCGGTTGCTGGATGCTTTTATGTTAGCGCTTGACGGGCGGCGCCGCCGGCGTACGTCCAAGAAGCGACCGTTTGTAGTTGTTTCCGGGAGTAGGGTTGCTTCTCGGGGTGAGAAAGCAAGTGGGCGAGAGCCGGCCGCGGCCAAGTGTCCGGAGGCCCTCCTCGCCGGCTCGTCGCCGAATCTGCAGCAAAAGGCCAGGTATCCACGTTGAGATATGCCGTTCGTATCGGGCGTCGGTATGGTGCCAGGGATGCGCTTCTCATTGGCGGTGGATCGGCTTCCACGTGGCCTACAGCAAGCTGCTTACGCTGCGGGCTATGAGGCGCAATGCGGACGCGCGTTCGTCCGGTGCGATGCCGCTGGCGCCAGGGCCTACTCCCGAGTAGAGAAGGCCACTCCCCTGGCGTTTTTTCCAGCATCGACGCGGCGCGTCAGTAATGCCGGCGGGCGCGGCTTGAGTCTTGTCCCATTCCGGTTTCGTGCTGCCCAGGGCTCCGTCAGGGGCGATCTCAGAACGTCTGAGCCGTTCCTTCGTCTCGAGCGAGAACGACGCGAAGGGGATTTTGATGGCGGCCCGCACATCGCCTTTGCAGAGGATGGCGATGAGAACAGTGACGCTACATAGCGTAAGGGCTATGAGTGCCGCAATCGTGCGTGGGGTCACGGGTCACTTCCTTCCCTTCTTCGCAGCCTCGGCCTGTTCGGCTTCTTTACGAATCGTGCGCACCCCGGCTGCCAACTCTTCCGCCTCGATGGTCGTCGCCTTGATCTTCTCGGTGGTGTCCACGGACTGGCTGATCAGCCTGTCGAAGAGATCGGGTAGCTTGCCCACGCTCTCAACACACATCCAGCGCGGCGCGTCATTGAACGGCCAGACCTGTTCACTGTGCTGGTCCACTTGATAGTTGCCGCTTGCGGTCCTGAGGGCTATTCGCCACTGGTCGCCGATTCGGGTGTATCCGATGTCCCGGCTCCAGTAGGAACCATCATCATCTTCAGAGCCGGCAATTTCGTACCAGGCAGATACGCCCAGGTTGAGGCTCCTGAGTGCGGCTTCGAGGCTGCCGACAGCCCGCCCTAACTCCTTGGCGGCATCATTGAGTTCTGTGGAAACGGCGGCGAGTTGCTTGAAGGACGAGGCGATCCTCTCCTTCGGAAGGATTTCTCTTCCTGCATGGGAGTAAACTCCTGATCTGATGCCGTTACTAAAGCCTCATCAAGCCAACTGCGGACTAGAACCACGCGGTGCACGCGCCGCTCAGCGAGTCGGTCCCGAGCGGTTATACTAAGGGTATGAAGACTGCGGTTTCGATTCCGAGCGATCTGTTTGAAGGGGCGGAGCGGCTGGCGAAGCGGACGCGGAAATCGCGCAGCCAATTGTATAGCGACGCGGTCAGGGAGTATCTGGCAAGGCATGCGCCCGACGCAGTGACCGAGGCCATGGATAGGGTGTGCGCCGAGGCTGGCGCGGGGGGCGACCCGTTCATTTCATTGGCATCCTCTCGCATCCTTGAGCGCAGCGAATGGTAATCTCCCAAGGCGAGATCTGGTGGGCCGACCTGCCTGCGCCTATCGGGTCAGGTCCCGGTTTCAGACGGCCTGTGGTCATCGTGCAAGGAGATTCTCTCAACCAGAGCCGTATCGCGACGGTCGTTTGCATTCCCCTGACGAGCAACCTCCACTGGGCGGCCGCGCCTGGGAATGTCCCGATTTCATCGAGTATTAGCGGCTTGCCAAAAGACTCGGTGGCAAATGTCTCGCAGATTGTAGCTCTCGACCGGGATCTACTGACCGAGCGTGTAGGCAAGCTTCCGCGCAGCAAGGTCATTCTCATCTTGGCCGGGATCGACATGGTCTTGGGCAAGTAACCCCAGCGGTATCAGCGGAACACGGGCTCCGTTGGGTTAGCGGCCTCCGGCTGGTTCTGGTAGTAGCGCCTGACACGCCGCGCGGCGGCCCGGCCGGCCACGGCGGCAAGCTCCTCTTCGTTCGCGGCCCGCACCAGTTCGGAACTGCCGAAATGCTTCAGGAGTTTTTGGACGGTCTTCTCGCCGACGCCTTCGATCCGATCCAACTCGGATGTCAAGTCTCGCGCATTGCGGCGCGTGCGATGGAACGTCACCGCGAAACGATGGGCTTCATCTCGAATCGACTGCACCAGGTGCAGGATCGGCGAGAAGCGGTCGAGCACGATGGGCTCGTCTTCCTGCCCCAGGACGTAGATGATCTCCTCGCGTTTGGCGATAGACGCCAGCGGCTGATTGATGATGCCGATGGCCTCCAGCGCGTCCGCCGCGGCGTGCAGTTGGCCGATGCCGCCGTCGATGAGCACCAGTCCGGGCATCGGCTGGCCCTCCAGTTGCAAGCGCGAATAGCGCCGCGTGACCACCTCGCGCATGCTGGCGAAATCGTCGTTGCCCACCACCGTGCGGATGATGAATTTGCGGTAATCGGACTTCTTCATGCGTCCGTCTTCCCACACCACCATGCTGGCCACCTTATCGGTGCCCTGGATGTGCGAGATATCGAAACACTCGATGCGCCTCGGCGGTTCAGGCAGGTTAAGCGCATCCTGCACGGCTTCCTGAATGGCTTGCGAAGATGGTTTCAGCACGCGGAAGCGGGCATCGAAGCTGTGTTTGGCGTTGGTCTCCACCAGGTTGAGCATGGCCTTTTTCTGGCCGCGCTGCGGCGTGTGAATTTCCACCTTGCGATTGCGCTTTTCCGAGAGCAGTTCCTCCAGGGCTTCGCGATCTTCAAAATCCACGGGTACATGGATAATGGCAGGCACGTAACGTTCGTCGAGATAGATTTGCTTCAGCAGGGCGGAGAAGAACTGCGGCTCGTCGAACTCTTCCTGGTCCTCCCAGAAGTATTCGCGGCGGTCCACGATCTGGCCATTGCGCAGGTGGAAGACGTTGAGGGCTACCAGCGGGGGTTCCGCGTAACTGGCGAAGATATCGATATCGTCGCCCTTAGCCGCGGCCATTTTTTGACGCTCGTCGAGTTCTTCCACGGTGGCCAGCAGGTCCCGTAGCGAGCCGGCCTCTTCGAAACGCATGGCTTGCGACGCGCTCTCCATGCGCGCACGCAAAGCAGCAGCCAAGTCGCCATGGCGTCCCTCCAGGAACAGGCGGACGTCGCGCACCGCGCGGGCGTAGGCATCGTCGGTGGTCAGCCCCTCCACGCACGGCCCCAGGCAGCGATGGATGTGATATTGCAAACAAGGCTTGGGATGGTAGCGCGTCAAATCTACCTTGCAGGACGGCACCAGGAAATGGCGGTGAATGAAGTGCACCAGGCGATGCGCCAGGTTGCCAGGGAAGTAAGGGCCGTAGTAAGTGGCGCCATCCTTGCGCAGCCGGCGCGTGACGTAAACGCGCGGGTATTTTTCGGCGGTCAGCTTGATGTACGGATACGTTTTGTCGTCGCGCAGCAGGATGTTGAAGCGCGGCTTCCATTGCTTGATGAGGTTGTTCTCAAGCGCCAGCGCCTCTTTGTTGTTATCGACCAGAATGTAGTCGACATCGGCGGCTTCGGCGATGAGGGTACCGGTCTTGGTATCGGCCAGGCGGTCGTCGTTGAAGTAGCTGCGTACGCGGAGGCGCAGGCTCTTGGCCTTGCCGACGTAGATGACGCGCCCGCCGGCATCCTTGTACATATACACGCCGGGCGAGAGGGGCAACTGGGCCGCTTTGTCACGCAGATCCATCGGGGTGGAAGGCTATAATTTAATTATGTCACGCCGGGTCCTCGCTCTGCTTTTTTCAAGCCTGATGGCGCTCTGTGCGGCGCAGGACCAGCCCAAAGAGGCTCCCAAGGCGCCGGACGCGCCCGCCGCGCAGGAGCAGGAGCCTCCCGAGGAAGACGCGAATCTGAAGCCCAAGGTATACGCTTTCAATCCATTGCAGGCCAATAAGGAGCTGCAGGTGGGCGTTGAATACTTCAAGAAGCATAGCTACAAAGCGGCGGCCGGACGTTTTCGCGAAGCGACCCGATGGAATCCCAACCTGGCGGAAGCCTGGCTGCGGCTGGGTGAAGCGGAAGAAAAACGCAAGAATCGCCCGGACGCAAAGGACGCTTACGCCAAGTACCTGGAACTGCAACCGGACGCCAAGGATGCGGCGGAGATCCGGAAGAAGGTTGCCAGCCTGCGTTAACGGCCCGTCGCAAAGGCCAGCCTTGCCAAATTGTCCAAATCGCATCCGCTAGAATAGATCCAGTGACTGGGAAAGCTTTCTATATCGAAACCTTCGGCTGCCAGATGAATGCCCACGATTCCGAAAAAGTCGTCGGCACGCTGCTGGCCCAGGGTTACAACCAGGTGGAAACGCCGGAAGCGGCCGACCTGGTGCTTTACAACACCTGCAGCATTCGCGACAAGGCGGAGCAAAAAGTCTTCAGCCGCCTGCAGAATTTCAAGCGCGCGGCGGGCAAAGGCAAGGTCTTCGGCGTGCTGGGATGCGTGGCGCAGCAGGAGGGGGAAAAGATCTTCGAGCGCGCGCCGCACGTCAGCCTGGTGGCCGGTTCCGCCAGCTATACGCGGCTGCCTGAAATGTTGGTGCAGCTGGAAGCCGGCAACCGCCACGTGACGGGACTGAGCCTGGATACGGACGAAACCTTCGATACGCCGTTCACGCGCCGCGACAATCCGCATCGCGCCTACATCACGATCATCGAAGGCTGCGACAAATCCTGCGCTTATTGCGTGGTGCCCTTCACGCGCGGGCCCGAACGCAGCCGGACCAGCGAAAGCGTGATGGCCGAAGCACGCCGCCTGGCCGAATCCGGGTATACCGAAATCCAGCTTCTGGGCCAGAACGTGAACAGCTACCGCGACCCTTCGCCCGCCGGCTGGGACTTTGCCACGCTGCTGGCGCGCACCGGCGAGATCCCGGGCATTCGCCGGGTGCGATACACCACGTCCCATCCGCGCGATTTCACCAAGGCCATCGTGGACGCCATGGACGCCAATCCTGTGCTCTGCAATCACGTGCACCTGC
>Ga0187871_10004088_pt1 | contig 11084 bp, 9 predicted proteins | sample June2016WEW_16_1_FD_132988 | JGI IMG/M metagenome (GOLD analysis project Ga0187871, IMG submission 132988) | Peatland microbial communities from SPRUCE experiment site at the Marcell Experimental Forest, Minnesota, USA - June2016WEW_16_10 | ecosystem: Environmental > Terrestrial > Soil >...
CCCTTTGAGAGACGCCGCCCGGACGTTATCCGGCACACCGCTCTGTGGAGTTCGGACTTTCCTCTGCGAGCTCGCGCCCGCGGCGACCGTCCGGCCCAGCAGCTAACAGTACCATTATAGATGGCCCGGCCGGCGACCAGCATTCTAGTCGAGACGGCGGTTCAGCGTGGACATGGGCTGTCCAATAACGTACGCCCGGCCCGACCCTGACAGATATTCGTCACCGACAGGACTCGATTTTTCAAGGAATAGCACTGCGGGTCTGCTATCGACATTTGGCGCAACAATTGCGAAGCTTATGCTGACCGAGCTTTTGCCCACTTGCGACACTGCCGGGAGGCGCCGGGACATGGCGATCCTACTTCAAGATCTCCGTTATGCTCTACGGGTACTGCGCAAATCTCCCGGGTTCGCCATTGCGGCAGTCCTGACGCTGGCCCTGGCCATTGGCGCAAACGCGGTAGTGTTCAGCGTGATGAACGCGCTGATCTTACGTCCACTGAACGTGCCTCAGGGAGAGAGCCTCTACGGACTTTGGCGCTCACCTGACGAAGACATGCACGAGTCCTATCCCGATTACCTCGATCTCCGCGACCGTAACCGCAGCTTTGATGGCCTGGCGGCATTCAACATGTTTGAGGGCGCCCTGAATACCGGCAAAGACGCTGCCAATGTTTGGGTCTACGAAACCAGCGGGAACTACTTCGATGCCTTACGCCTGCAGCCGTATCTTGGGCGTTTCTTCCATGCCTCCGATGAGAATGGCTCTAATAGCGCTCCTTATGCCGTCCTTACTTATGCGTGCTGGCACGCGCGCTTCCAGAATGATGCTCAAGTTGTGGGTCGCACGGTCCAACTGGACAAGCATCCCTTCACCATCATCGGTGTAGCGCCGCCGGAGTTTCACGGCACCATACAATTCTTCAATCCGGATTTCTTTGTTCCCATCGTGAACCATGGGCAGTTGAGCACGGACGACTTAAACTCGCGTAAGTCCCGTTGGATATTCATGGTGCTGGGCCACCTAAAGGCGGGGGTCACGCCCGCACAAGCTGCCGCCGATCTCGACTCGATTGGCACCTACCTGGAACGAAGCTATCCGAGAGATGATGGCAAAGTTTACTTCAGGTTGGTGCGTCCCGGCCTATACGGCGATTTCCTGGGCCGCCCAGCACGGGCATTCATGACCGCGCTGATGCTGCTGTCGGGACTGATTCTGCTGGCCGCCTGCGCCAACCTGGGCAGCCTGTTTGCTGCCCGCGCAGCCGATCGCTCTCGTGAAGTTGCGTTGCGCCTAGCGCTGGGATCGACACGCCTGCGCATCGTGCGACAACTCTTTACCGAGGCCCTGCTGATTGCCGTCGCCGGAGGCGCGCTCGGACTGTGGGCTAGCGTATTGCTCCTGCACGGGCTGAGCGTTTGGCAGCCCATAGCCAGATATCCCATCTATATGCCCGTCAATCCGGACATCCATGTCTACGCAGTGGCGCTGCTTTTGACTGTGGTAAGTGGATTTCTCTTTGGCGCGCTTCCGGTAAGGCAGACACTCCGCACCAGTCCCTATGAAGTCGTCAAGTCCGGGCCGACCGCCAGAATGGGCCGGCGGCTTTCGGGTCGCGAGGTGTTGCTGGTGGTGCAGATTGCCATCTGCGCCGTGCTGATCACTGCCTCGATGGTTGCGGTGCGTGGGCTGGCGCGCTCGCTGCATAATGACTTTGGTTTCGCGCTCGAAAACACGATGCTGGTGGAGACCGATCTTGCTATGGCCGGTTACACGGGCGATCGAGTGGCTCCCATGCAAAAGCGCGTGATCAATGCTGTGGCGAGCATTCCGGGTGTCGAGTCGGTGGGATTGGCGGACGCCGTGCCCTTAGCTGAGGGCGCGAGCGACGCAAATGTTTACCCTGACGATGCCCCCGATCTGCGGCCGTCGAACGCCGTCGCCGATGCCAACCTGTACCGCGTTTCTCCCGAATACTTTTCCGCCGCCGGCACTACTTTGCTCGCGGGTAGAAATTTCACCTGGCATGACGACAAGGGTGCGCCACGAGTTGCAGTGGTGAACCGCGAATTCGCTCGCCGAATGTTCGGTTCAGCCGAAAATGCGATCGGCCGCTATTTCAAAATACCCGATGGCAGCCGGCTGCAGGTGATCGGAATCGCCGAGGAGGGGAAATACAACAGCCTCACCGAAAATCCGCAGACGGCCATGTTTGTTCCCATCCTGCAATCGTCCTCCACTTCGACCTTGCTGGTGGTGCGCTACGAGCGCGATCCGCAGCAACTGGCGGCAGCGATCAGGACAGCGCTGCGGCAGCTTGATTCGGGACTGCCGGCCTTTATCCAGACGCGGTTGAAGGGACTGGACATAGTTATGTTTGGTCCGCGTATGGCGACGATTTCCCTGGGTGTGCTGGGCTTTATGGGCGCGATGCTGGCGATCACCGGCATCTTCGGCATGGCGGCCTACTCGGTCAGCAAGCGGATGAAGGAGCTGGGCATTCGTATCGCCTTGGGCGCGCAACGGCGCGAGGTTCTACAAGCAGCCCTGGCACGCGCGTTCAAGTTGCTGGCCTTTGGTTCGGCGGCGGGACTGGTCCTGGGAATTCTAGCCAGCCGAGTGCTGGCCTTGATCGTGTATCAGGCAACTCCCCGCGATCCGTTCGTATTGTCGGGTGCGGTGCTGGCCATGGCGCTGCTGGGACTGGTGGCTGCCTGGATTCCGGCGCGGCGCGCGCTGAAGATCGATCCAGTGGTGCTGCTACGCGAAGAATGACGCTGCCGCGCTAACCGGTGCCCACATGCTCGCCATCAACGGCCCTCTGACCGGCCCGGACAAGCGCCGTTCTTGCGCGTTGCAGGGTGATTGAGGCCACCGCCCGGACGTTACCCGGCACACCGCTCTGCGGAGTTCGGACTTTCCTCTGCGAGCTCACGCTCGCAGCGACCGTCCGGCCCAGCAGCTAACACAGTTATTATAAATTGCACCCGGCGAGGCTTACTGCTTCGGCAGAATGTAATCGGTCAACAGCCGCTCCGTCTGCTCGTGCATATCTTTCGCGTTGTAGTTCGTACTGGTAATGACGACCACCATATCGAGTTGGGGAAAGACCGCGGCCTTGTTGCCCCCATTGCCCGACATGAAGTACGCCGGCCAATTGTGCTCCCCCGCTTTGAAGTCCTTCAGCCACCAGAGATAGCCATACCGGGTCTGCTCATCGATCTGCGCGTGCGGCGTGGTGGAGGTTTTCACCCACTGCTCCGATACGACACGTTTTCCCATCCAGCTTCCGCCATTCAGATAAAGCTGTCCGAGCTTCAGAAGGTCGCGGCTGCTCAGCCGCAAGCCCCCGCCACCCATCGCCAAACCCATCGGCGAATACGGCCATTGCGCGTGCTGAATCCCCAACGGCTGAAACAGGTTGGCAGCGGCGAAATCAGCCAGCTTCGAGCCCGTGGCCTTTTCCAGCACGGCGCCGAGCGTCGTTACCCCTGCCGTGCAATAGCTGAAGCCGCGTCCATACGGCGAGTCGGCGGGCTTGGTCGCCCACGCCGGATAGCCCTTGATGGGCAGGTCGAGGAAAAACTTTACGTAATCCTCGATCAGGTACATGCGTTCCTCGTTGCCGCGCGAGAAATCGTTCCAGTCGTCGCACTCCATCAGCGAGCTCATGGTGAGCACATCTTCCACGCTGATCGCCGCTTTGCGCGGATCGGGATTAGCCAGCGGCTGCTTCTCGGGAAAGTAGCTGAGCACCCTTGCGTCCAAGCCGGGCAACCGATGCTGCTCCAGAGCGATGCCGGTGAGCATGCTGGTGACGGTCTTGGTGGCCGACCGGGTGTCGCGCAGCGTGTCGGCCTGGCCATCGAAGTACGCCTCGTAGACGAGCTTTCCGTGACGCGCCACCAATACGCTGGTGATTTTCTTGAACTCGCCGCCGCGGACCGCTTCCTCCATGCGCGATAGCGCCACGCGATCGAGCCCTGACGAGCCTGCGTCGTCCGTGGCCCAGCCATCGAACGTCGCTTCGGGCGCAAAGTTGTCGTGCGGCTTCGAAGTTTGTGCCACCGCAGTCAGGGCCAACGTAAGAGCTGCAACAAGGGTGGTCGGAATGGAGGCGCGCATAACGGTGGCATACGCGCTCTGACCGTCGGATGTTCCTTCCGTCAGGCGCTTTCTTTCAGGAGCAGCTGATCGGCCGGCGAGAAGACGTAGCTGCGAATCATCATCGTGCTCAGCAGGGAAGTGAGCCCCGACGACGCCAGGATCATCGCGATCACCACGAATTGATAGATGGCGGCGTAGAGCGGGTCGGCGCCGGAGAGCAGCATGCCGGTCATCAGGCCGGGAATCCACACGATGCCCAGCGAACGCAGGTTGTCGATAGCGGGGATGAGCGAGGAATGGATGCTGGCCTCGGTGTAGCCGGCGACGGTGCGCTCGGGCGCTGCGCCCAGTGCGAGCGCGGTCTCGATCTCGCCCGCGTGCGCCAGCACCTCCGAGCGAAATAGGTTGAGCGCGAGCCCGTTGGTATTCATCGCATTGGCAATGATCATGCTGCCGACGGGAATCAGTGAGGTGATGGCTGTGTCGATCACGCCGGCCCACGTCATCACGGCGGTGACAACGCCCGCACCCGCGGCGATGGAGTACGTCGAGACCTTGCGCGCGCCGGGAATGTTCTTGGCGCGCCTGGCAGAGATCGAGCCCGCGGCGACAATCATCCCCGCCAGCAGAAACACGCTGGTCCAGCGCGGCGCCTTCAGCAGCAGCACCAGCGCGGAGCCGACTACCACGATCTGCACGATGCCGCGTAGCAGCGCGATGGCGGTGTCGCTCTCCAGGTGGATGTTGCGCCGCCGCGCCAGTAGGATCACCAGCAGCGCCAGCACCGAGGCGATTGCTGCCTGCGCGAATCCCAGCGTTATCTGTGAATGAAAGATCGACTTGAGCACGCAGCACCTCCTGGGTGGAAGGGCATGGCTTCAGCCGTGCCGAAAGAGGCTCGCGTAAGAGCATCGGGCTCTAGCCCTGGCTCTCCGAGGCTAAAGCCTTTCTTTCTCGTGCACGGTATCGCCGGGCTGAAGCCCGGCGCTTCCACCACTCAATACCTCCTGCACCGTACCGAGTTGCACCAGACGGCCCGCTTCCATGATCGCGACGCGGTGACACAAGCGGCGCGCCTGATCGAGATCGTGCGTCACCAGCACGAACGTCAACCGACCCCCAACCACCAGATCGCGGATGAGCTCTTCGATTCCGGTCTTGGTCTTCTCGTCCAGCGCGGATGTCGGCTCGTCGAGCAGCAGGACCTCCGGCCGATTGGCTAAAGCGCGCGCCAACGATACTCGCTGCTGCTCGCCGCCGGAGAGATTAGCGACGTTGCGCGTAGCGAATCCGGGCAGGCCAACCCGATCCAGTAGGCCTGCAATTTCAGCATCGGCGAGGGTTTCGCCGCGCTGCGCAGGCCCAAAGCGCAGGTTCGCAGCCACATCCCCCAGAAAAAGAAACGGTCGCTGGGTGACCATGCCCACGCGGCGCCGCAGCCCGCGCGGCTCGATCTGGCGATAGTCCAGCCCCTCGAGAAACACCGTGCCGCCGGTAGGCTCGTCGAGGCGATTCAGCAGGCGCAGGAACGAACTTTTGCCGGCGCCGCTCGGCCCGACTACGCCGAGCAACTCTCCGCGCTCGACGCTGAGAGAAATATTGTCGACGATGTGGAGCTCGCCGACGCGCCGCGACAGATTATCGGTGCGCAAGATGACTGCGCCGCCGTCGGCGTTCATCGGTCGAGATGTCCGTAGTAGATTTTCGTGTCGTACTCGAGAACCACGCGGTCATCGACCGCATGCCCGGAGAACAAATTCGGAAGCGCCTGCATCATGGCCTCGTATCGCTCGCCGCTTTTGGGAATGTACGACGAAGACACGAGCCGTCCGCGCAATCCGTCGAAGTCAAGATGCTGCCGATTGTGCTGCTTGATCAGCTTCATCTCGTTGGGTGCGAAGAAGTCTTGGATGGCGCTGTAGCCGGCCACCCACTTATGCGAAACCTGTTCGTAGTCGATCGCATGTTGCCGGACGAATTGCTCGTAGGCGCGCAGAAAGGGGGTCGAATCGATATCGCGGTCGTGCCAGACCAGCACCGCCCATCCGCCGGGCTTCAGGACGCGGGTGAATTCGGTGCGCGCCTCAGGCGGCCGGAACCAGTGGAATGCCTGTCCGGCGACGACGAAATCGATGCTGGCCGCCGGCAATGTCGTGGACTCCGCGCTCCCGGCAACCATGCTGAAGTTCGGGTACGCTGCCAGATACTGCTCGCCCGCGACGCGCATCTCGCGGTTGATCTCGACGCCGATCACACGATTGCCGTTCTCCAGGAAGATTTCGGCCAGCAGCCCGGGGCCGCAACCGACGTCGGCAATCAGATGTTCCGGACGGAGATCGCACGCCTGCTGCAACGCGTGTACCACATCGTGGGAGTAGTGGGGCCGGTACCTGGCGTAGTCTTCCGCCCGGTCAGAGAAGCGGGTTGCGGGGTCGCGAAGGGATTCGGGCATCGGAGAAATGATATCGTAGTAGCTAGCAACTAGCAGGTAGCAACTAGCAGCTTTGAGTAACGCTGTTAACAGATTAGGGTCTCGGTAGAATCCATATGCGCCGCATTGCTGCTGCCGGTGAGTGAGCGGTCGTTAGTCGCTAATTGCTAGTTGCTAATTGCTGGTTGCTCGCATGGGTCGTCCCGGCAACAACGCACCACTCGTCACGGCCATCGCTGCTGCCATCCGCAAGGTCCCGCACGGACGCGTGAGCTCCTACGGCGCGATCGCCAGAGCTGCCGGGTACCCGCGCTGCGCGCGCCATGTCAGCCGGGTGCTGAAGCAGGTCAAGGGCTTGCCGTGGCAGCGCATTCTGGGCTCGGGCGGGCGCATTTCGTTGCGCGGCGAAGCCGCCCTGGAGCAGCGCTTTCTGCTTGAAGCTGAGGGCGTGCGCTTCCGCGGGCGCCGCGTCAATTTGCGAGAGTTCGAACACCGGTTCGCGAGAACGACGAAGAAACGCGAGCGCGCCGGGTAGAGCGGCGCCCTTCGGCTGCGCTCTACTCGGTTTAGTTCTTGTTGTGTTTTCGCGTCTTTGCCCAAAGTTGTAGTTCAGACCCTTGTGCCTATCTTTCCGCCCGTTTAGCGCTAGCGTAAAATAGGGATGATTTCGAGACAGGGGCCATGTTCAAGCTGTTTTCCGTTCGAATGTTTGTTGCTGCGATGCTGTTGGGCGGAACGCTTTTCGCGCAGCATTATCAGGGTCGCGACCACACAGTGTTTCATCCTGCCGCCCCGGCACCGGCCAAACACGCAACCACCGCGCCGGGAACAACCCCGTCGGGCGCTCGCACCTCCGACTCCGCCAAGCGCCATGATGTGACCTATAGCAGCTCGACCACGCCGCATACGCCACAGCCGCCGCAAAGTTCGCCGCGCCCCAAATAGTTCGACCCAACTCCGCGGGTCAGGCACAATAAGGGCATGGAGATCTATTTTCTGCGCCACGCGAATGCCGGCGAACAAAAGCTAAATCCGGCGAAGGACGAGCAACGGCCGCTCGACAAGCTTGGAATTGAGCAGTCCCACGCTGTAGGCCGCACCCTGGCCGCGCTGAAGCTCAAGCTGGACGCGATCATCTCCAGCCCGCTGGTCCGCGCTCATCAGACGGCCTCGATTGTCGCCGACGAAATTGGCCACCGGGAGGCCATCATCACGAATAACGCGCTGCGGCCCGACTCGACATACCAGCAATTTGAGCAACTGTTGGCGCACTACGGTGACAAGGAAGCGATCATGATTGTCGGCCATCGTCCCAGCCAGACCGAGTTTCTGAACCGCCTGGTGGCCGGCGGGGACGCCGGGCCAATTGACTTTAAGAAGGGCGCCATCGCGCGCGTCGACAGAGAGGGCAGCCAGCCTGCCGTTCTCAAGTGGCTGATGCCGCCGAAGCTGGTGCGCGCCATTCAGCAGGACTCCGCCAAGAGCTCGCGTCCGAAGACCGTTTCGAAATAGTTTTTTTCCTGCTCCACCGCCCACAGCTCCAAGTCAATTCCTTCCGGCGGCCGCGGTTTCAGCATTAGCCGCACCCGTCCGTCCTGATGGATGCGGACCGTCAACTCACCCACTGCGGCGCGGCGGCCCTGGTCGAGTGCCCGCGCCAGCCGCAGCAGCGCGACCGCCTTGGAGACGTGGATTTGCTCAACTCCGGGAAGAATTCGCATCACGCGATCGCTAGGCGACGGCAGCGACTTGCCTACATACCGCGCGATGGCGCCGATGATGCGTCGCTGCAACGGCGTGTAGCCGAAGATCTCTGAGTTCGAAATGACGTAGTAGGTGTGGCGGCGGCGTCCGGAGCGATTAATGAACGCGCCGACTTCGTGCAACATGGCTGCGGCTTCCAGCCAGTCTGCGTACTCAGGCGCCAATTGATGCACCGACTGCAAACGGCGAAACAGACCCAGCGCAAGATCGCGAATGCGCTGCGCAAATTGCAGGTCAGCGCCGTAGTGCCGGGCGGCGGCCAACAGCGCGTCGTGGCGCTCCGATTCCACGCGCTCGCGCATGGCGGCGCTGGCGTGGTAGTCGGCCATCATCTGCGCCAGCAGTCCGTCGCGCAGTCCCAGCGGCAGGTAACGGAAGCTGCGCAGTTTGCACAACTGCGTCAGTTCGGCGAAGACCATCGCGCCAGCGATGATGATCTCAGCCCGCCGCGGACCAATGCCATGCAGGGCGCGACGTTGCGACAGATTGCGCCGGCTGAGTTCCTCGGCAAGCGATACTACGGCGCTCTGCGGAACCGTCTGCGGCTTGCTCTCGTCGTAGCCGCGCCGCTTGGCGGCGTACAAACTCGACAGTGCCGCGGGCGTGCCCGAGGTGGCGATGGTCACCTGCAGTTTCGCATCGATGATGCGCTTTTTGATGCGCGAGACTTCGCGCTGAATGACGGCGCGCATCTGCTCGAGCTCGGTCCGCCAGGGCGGGTCGTGATGCACGAAGGTCTGCGTGAGACGCACCGCCCCTATCGGCAGGCTCACCATATCGTCAATGTGGCCGTTCATGGAGAGCGTCAGCTCGCAACTGCCGCCGCCCAGGTCGATGAGCAGAGCGCGCGCATTGGCGAGGCGCGCGTGTGCAAGCACGCCCAAATGGATCAGGCGGCCCTCTTCGAGCCCGGAGATGACCTCAACCTTCCAACCGGTCGCAGTGCGCACCCAATCGACAAACGCTCGCGTGTTGCGGGCGTCGCGCAGGGCGCTGGTGGCGACCACGCGCACCCGGTCGGCGCTGTAGGTTTGCGTTGCGCGATGGAAGCGGCGCAGCACGCGCAAAGTGTGCGCCATGGCCTGCGGATCGAGCGCGCCCTCGGCGAAGACGCTTTCGCCCAGGCGCGTGACCTCGCGGTCTTCGTGCAAGGTTTCCAGGCGTCCGCGCGTTACCTTCGCGATTTTCAGCCGCACCGAGTTGGAGCCGATATCGATGGCAGCAAAGGTGGGCATGGGAGATGAAACGGACGGACTTGGCCGCGCCGTCAACCACTCGATAATACCTTGACGGTCGCCGGGGATCGCATATTCAACTGCTATATTCCAATTGATGGCGTCGTCTAACGTGACCCAGGTGCCGCACGCGAGCGGGCGGACAGCCAGCGCGAACGGCTCTCCGATTTACGAGAGTTCGCTTGCACTCCTGAGTGTCGTGCTGCTGGGTACGGTCTTGCGGCTCGTCGCCCTGGGGCACAAGAGTTTCTGGCTGGATGAGATCGCCAGCGTCGCCATCTCGCGCCGGCCGGGCCCGGTGTTCTGGCGCTTCCTCTGGCACGATGAAGGCAACATGGCGTTGTACTACGTGCTGCTGAAGCCGTGGCTGCATTTCGGATACGGCGAAGCGACGGTGCGCCTGCTGTCAGTAATAACCGGCGCCGTGGCGATCCCGATTATGTATGGGTTGGGCTCTCGGCTTTTCGGACGGAGAGTTGGGATTCTGAGCGCCGGATTGCTTGCCGTGAATGCCTGCGCGGTTGCCGTGTCACAAGAGGCGCGGGCGTACAGCTTTGTCGTGCTGTTCGTTCTGCTTTCAACTTATCTCTTCGTGCGGCTTATCGAGGAGCCGAGCAGCTGTGCGGTATTGCTGTATGCATTTGTGGCCGGGCTGACGTGCTACTTCCATTACTACGGCGTGCTCGTTCCCGCGGCGCACGCGGTCTCCATCATGGCGATTCCTGCAACCCGGCGGCGCTGGAAGCCGCTCTTGTTGGCGTGGACAGTCATCGCGCTGCTCGCGGCGCCCATTCTGTGGCTCATTCATGCGCAGGACGTGGGGCACATCTCCTGGCTGCAGCCACCCTCCTGGCTGGAGCTTTACCACCTCGGCGTCTTTCTTGCCGCTGACGGCGGCAAGGCCATCGGCGGAGTTCTGTTAGGGCTTGAATTGATACTCGCCGGGTTCTTCGTCGCGGCATGCAGGAGCGCTTGGCGCGCCGCAGGCGATGACCTGCTTCGCTGGCGCTACGCGCTGGTAGCCAGCGCGGTAGTAATGCCCATCCTGCTCACCTTGCTGGTATCGATTGTCAGGCCGGCGTTCTATCACCGCTTCCTCATCATCTGCCTGCCGGGGTGGCTGCTGACGATCGCCGTGGGTGCGCTGCACATTCGTGTTGGAGCATGGCGCGTCGTGGCGATTGCCTGCGTTTGCATTCTGTCGCTGTTCAGCATGGTGCGTCTCTACTCCTCCGTAACGGAAGACTGGCGAAGCGCGGTGATGTATCTCGTCGCTCACGCGCGTCCCGATGACCGCGTGCTCTATTACCAATCGGTTGGCCAGTTTGCCGGAGAGAGCTACCGCGATTGGCTGTTGCCGCCAGATGCGGCACGTCCCCTGTCCACGGGAATCCATCCCGCGAATTCAGATTGGCAGCGCGAGATCGATCACGCTCCTCGAGTCTGGCTGGTGCTCTATCGCACCGAACCGGGAGACGCGGAAGCGCACGCCATCGAGCGCGAGTTGAGCCAGCACTATGAGTTGGGAAGGGAAGAGAACTTTCCC
>Ga0187871_10004091_pt1 | contig 11081 bp, 8 predicted proteins | sample June2016WEW_16_1_FD_132988 | JGI IMG/M metagenome (GOLD analysis project Ga0187871, IMG submission 132988) | Peatland microbial communities from SPRUCE experiment site at the Marcell Experimental Forest, Minnesota, USA - June2016WEW_16_10 | ecosystem: Environmental > Terrestrial > Soil >...
CCGCAATCAGACCAATTGCGACTCCGTACACCGCTCGCGACACCCACTTAGGAACCGCTGTCCGTAAGGCGCGTCTTTGCGTACTCTGCACGATGTAAAAGACCCAAAGAAAAAGCACGGCGGCAAACATGACATCAATGTACGTAGATAGTGCAAAGGCAACAAACAAGAACACTGCAAATGGAAAATACTTCTCACGCCACTCAACCTTCATCGCCGTGACAAGGCAGAACAGCAAGAACGGCGTCGCTATAAGTTGTCCAAAGCCACCCTCCATCGCTACCGAAACGATATTTACGTTCACGGCACAAAGAAAAATGGCAACAATCTTTAGATCCATTCTGAGTGCGACATCCTTCATGATCAATGTCGCGAGGATCGCTACCAAGATCCCCGAAATAGCCATCAGCGCAACAGTGGAGAAATAGAGAGAATTGACTCCCACGATTTTGCAAACGCCAGCTTGCATGGCGGGTATCCCATATCGATGAGCACCAACCAGGAACTCCGCGTCGGCCTGCTCGGTGAATGACGGAATCCTGTCAATAGACGTCAATGGGTATTTGGCCGCGTCCCTAAATGCCAGTAACACGTTAGGGATGCCCAATTGACTACGTATTGAATTTGATAAGTGCGCAATGCTCTGTTTCCCGCAAAGATATTTGGCGGATGATACCCACGAAGCAAGATCAGGCCCCGCTAGAAACGAAAGACGACCTCTTATCAGCTGATCGTTCTGTAAAACTATGTAGCTCGCCCCTGACGCAATGATTGTTGACAGGTAGACAGCGAACTTCTTGATACTTCCAAATTCTTCCCGTAGTCCTATTCGTCCAAGTTTCTGTCCCGTCAGAAATATGTAGGCATACGCAATGGATGCTCCTGTGGCAAGCACCGGGATCAGCCACACTAAATCAATTGACATGGCCGCGAGCCAAGAACCGCAAATAATCGTCATTGCAAGGCCAGTAAGTATTGCAATGAATAGCTTCATTGCATCGATCGTTCCAAGAGCGATTCGAACTACGGGCATTCCGATCGCCAGGAAGAACAGAATCATCCCGAAGGCATAAAGAATGTCAATAATCATGTTCGTCGATCGAAGTTACTAACGGCATTCTTGTGCATGGAATCAGATTGTCCAATCATTACGCGTTACGAATATTCTCAAATCTCATCTTGTTCAATTCAATCAGGTGGATGAACGCGATCTGTCACATGCAGCAACCTCGCCGAGCTCCTTTGCAAAGATCATTAAGTCATGGGACTGCCCAGGAGAGTTGGACACGTGGCCCTCGTCGATGCCTCTTGTACTCGACATCGCGCTGCGCCAATCCTGGCCCGAGACCGACCATTGCCTCTGCGCGCTTCAATCCCCACCCGCGAGAAAGCACGACCCTATTAGAACGCCTGCGAATCCTGTTAGGCGAAGTACGAGGATGGCGCGGTCAGTCGGCAAGTGCTCTCCAAAGACCAACATGCCGACCGCAACCAAGTAGGTGCTGGCCACAACGCTTGATACCGAGCCCATGACGGCGATCCGACTCCGCTGAAGGCCGATCTGAAAGACGAGCAGCGCGAAAACCATTCCCACGGCGGTCACATACGGATAGGCGGAGACGAATATCTTCGGCACGCTGGCGACCAGCCCATAGCGGGTAACGAGCGTAGAGGCGCCCTTCATTCCCAGGGCGGCAATTCCGTACAGCAATCCGGATGCTGTGCCATACAGGAATGCTGTGCTGCCTCCGTGCCGGCGAATCAATACGAAAATGAGAACGACCACCGCCACCGTGGGTACCACGGCGTATAAGAGGTCAATCCACGACCCTCCCAGCCCGACCGAGTTGTCGGATCCGCGGAGTGAAGCGGACACGAACACCACGGCAATTACCACCACCACAAGGCCCACGACGTCGTTGCGCCGCAATGGTTCGTGAAGGTGCAGTCGAGAAACGACCACCATTAAAACGATGCCACTCGAGGCGATGGACTGCGCAACCGCAATCGGAGCGAGAGAGAGCGCCAGCACGAGCAGACCCACTCCCGCGACCGACAGTAATAATCCGAGTAACCACTGCCGCGAGGTAAGCAGACTACGGATCATTCGAGCAGGGTGCCGGGCGTAGATGCTCGGCATACGATTAACGGCGAGTTTCTGCACGACATTGCCCGTACTGGCGCACATGGCGGAAAGGAAGCTGAAGATTACGCCGGCGAGCATCTCAGGTCAACGCTGGGTTGAGAATTTCGTTCACAGTCGCAGGCATTCTGACTCGATACAACTCGGGAAGCGCCACTTCAGCGTGGCGGAACGACAAACTCGTGATACCGCCGTCATCACTTTCTATGCCGCCACATTAAACACGCCGGCAACGGACTCGGAACGCGGCCGTCACTATGGCTTTGTCCGACAATCAAACCCGACAACGGACAGCGCGGTGTCGAACGTGGGGCTATGAGATCTCGCAACGCTTCCGAACTCACCGGAGGCATCCTTCGGCTAGGTACGATTGAAGGGTGAAGAGGAAAGATCGAATCACTGTTGAGACGTTCGATTTCGTGCAAGGTTGTCTTGATCTTCTAATTCTACTTTTGCCACCATTCCTGCGACGAGCTATCTATCGGATCACGTTTAAAGAATTTGGGAGAAACATATACATTGGCCCAAAGTGTTTCTTTAGATATCCGTGGAAGATCCTCATCGGATCAAATTCGAGTATTGGTCGAGGCTGCCAGATATATCCGAGTTTCCAGAATAAGGATGCTTTCGTAACCATTGGCAACGACGTTCTAATCGGTCCTAATTTGTGTATCTATGGAGCAGGACATCCAGTTGAATCGCCAATTGATGAACACGTTGGTGAGAGTGTCATCATTGGAGACAGTGTCTACATTGGCGGAAATGTTTTGATTCGTTATGGGGTGACAATAGGAGCAAATTCGATAGTAGCGATGGGTAGCGTTGTTGTCTCAGATATAGAACCATTCTCCGTCTATGGAGGCAACCCAGCGAAGCTGCTGAAGCGAATCGCGTAGCGTCCCGAGATATGGCTCGCAGACGTCTGATTTCTGAGGAAGAATGACTTCATAGGACAACATGAGATGGGCCAGAGTGTGAATTGAAAGCCGTTATATTGGCTGGAGGTCGAGGAACTCGACTGACCGAAGAAACAACATTTCGGCCAAAGCCGATGGTTGAAGTAGGTGGGCGTCCACTCCTCTGGCATATTTGCAAGACATACGCCGCCTATGGCGTGACCGACTTCATCATTTGCTGTGGGTACAAGGGGTACATGATTAAGGAGTACTTCGCCAACTACTTCCTTCACACTTCTGACATAACGTTCAATCTGAGCGACAACACACTTGAGGTCCACCAAACAGCGACAGAGCCTTGGCGGATCACGCTCGTTGATACGGGAATCGATACTCAGACCGGAGGCCGGCTCAAGAGAGTTACTCGATACATCGGAGATGAAGATTTCTGCCTGACGTACGGCGACGGCATCGCAAACATCGACGTCGCGCGGCTGATCGAATTCCATCGTTCTCAAGGTCGCCTGGCAACCATAACGGCGGTTCAGCCGCCTGGTCGATTCGGCGCGCTGAGACTTGAAGGCAATATGGCATCAGCATTCTTGGAGAAGCCAACTGGCGATGGTGGCTGGATCAACGGCGGCTATTTCGTGATGTCGCCAGAAATACTCGACGGGATTGCGGGCGATGACACAGTTCTCGAACAGGGCCCGCTGGTCGAGTTGGCGAAGAACGGCCAACTATCAGCATATTGTCACGAAGGATTCTTTCAGCCTGTCGATACAATCCGTGAACTTCAGCTACTTGAAGAGATTTGGTCGAGCGGTTCCGCACCTTGGAAGGTCTGGTGATCACGCACAATCAAATTCGGTCGATCGAAATGACCTGCTGCGCTTTGAGTAGGGCGCCAGAACTAGAACTGTTCGTCGTTCACGAGATCAATAATCATGTTGTCCAGCAGTTCCTCTCGAGAGAGGAACGGAGATAAGTCTTCCAATGGTGGAGACACGATGCGTCCATCTGGCAACTGCTTCGATCCAAGTTTGGGAGCAAACACGACATTTTCGTCGAGCATCACCTCGCACACGGCGGGACCATCTATTGCCAATGTCGAGGCGATTACCTCGGCCATGGTCCCGTGATGAGAGCAGCGTTGGAACGGAATGCCGAACGCCTCGCTAACGCGTCCATAATCTGGAAATGTAACTCCACTCTTGGAGCCGCCACCGACTTCAACGCCACCAAAAAAGTTGCGGTGGGTCTGGAAGATTGACACATACCCGCCGTTGTTGAGGATGAAGACTTTGATTGGAAGATTATTTCCGGCGATGGTTTCGAGCTCCTGCAGGTTCATCATGATGCTTCCGTCACCAGCCAAGCAGACGACAGGCCCATCTCCGGAAGCCCGGCAAGCACCGATCGCGGCGGGCAGATCGTAACCCATAGTGGCACAGCCAGAGTTTGTCCATAATCGCTGTCCCGGCTTCAGATCTGCGGCCTGGAAGCTCACTACACAAGCCGTCCCGTTTCCCGTGACGATCGTCTGTCCTTCAGGCAACTGTTTGAATAACTCCTGCATGAAGCAATATGGATTTACAAGCGTGTTCTCCCAATACTCCGGAAGGACTACTGGGAAGCGATGTTGTCGCTCTTTGCACCACTTCAGCCACTCCAAATGTTCCTCGGTCGCCCCTGAGTAGTTTTGGGCGACGAGCGAGGGCATCAAATCGGCGAGGTCGGCATGTACCGGCATGTCCGCCGTAACCGTGGGCTTTTTCAACTCAGTTTCGTCAATGTCAACCCATATCTTGTACGCCGAACGAGCAAAGGAGCTCCAGTTGTAGCTGACTTGGCGAATGTTCAGGCGGCTCCCGAGAATGAGAAGAAGGTCGGCATTCTGAACTGCAAAGTTACCGCCGCGATCCCCAATTGTCCCCGGACGCCCCACGTACTGTGGATGTGCGTTCCAAATCACATCGTGGGCGTTCCAACCGGTCACGACCGGTATGCCAAGTTTTTCGACCAACGCAATAAACGTCTCATGCTGGCCACTAAGGCGAACGCCTCCCCCGGCAAATACGAGGGGGCGCTTTGCTGAGGCAATCTTTTCCAAAATGACACGGCTTACAGAGTCGAGATCAGTTCGCTTCCAGGGCTCGCTAATTTCTGATGGGTCGAACCCGATCAGAGTGTTCGGATCTATTTGGGCGGCCTGCACGTCGAGTGGTATATCGAGCCAACACGGTCCCGGACGACCCGTAGTTGCAAGATAGAACGCCTTTTCGAGGTGGTATCGAATGGACTCAGGTTCTGTCACCATTACGCAATATTTGGTAATCGGGCCAACCATTTTCTCGATATCAAGTTCTTGGTCGCCGTACTGTCGGAGCGGCAAGCCAGTACTTCGAACCGTGGTCTCCCGTTTCACTTGACCAGACAGAATGACCATTGCGATCGAATCAACAAACGCTCCGTACACTCCGGTGAGAGAGTTAGTGCATCCCGGACCGGAAGTGACATTGACCAAGGGCAGTCTGTTTGTGAGTCGATAGTACGATTCGGCGCCTATGGCGCATGCTTGCTCGTGATGATTGAAGACGCACTCGATTTCTTCGTGCGTGCCAAGGGAGTGGTTGAGGTGCATTGCACCACCACCCGTAACCATGAACACATGCGTTACACCTTGTTCGACTGCCTTCTCCGCCACATAATCCGATAGCTTCACGATTCAGTTTCCATTCCAACCGTTCCAAAGTGCCGTTCTTAGAATCGCATCGTCCAGGGACACGGTTTTGTAAAGCCCGAGTTCCCTGCCAATGCGGTCTGTTTCTGGAACATAACGCCCAGGGTTCCATCCGTCATCTTCTTGACCTAATACGCGGTATTCACCATCGGCCAATAATTGAGCCGTACGCTCCGCCAAACTGCCGATTGATATTGACTCATCAGAGCCAACGTTATAGGGCCGTAGGGGTTCCGATCTCGCGAGCAGATGCAACAGCCAAATAGTGAGATCCGTAGCGTACAGATATGAGCGGCATGGCAATCCGTTGCCCCTGACTATGACCGGTCTGCCTTGAATGGCGTCACGAATGAAATTGCCCGCTGCGAAGTGGATACCTAAATCGAGACGAGGACCGAGCAACGCGAAAATACGCGCCACGCCCACGTGAACACCAAACTGCTTGTTATAGATTGCGCACAACATCTCTGCGGCGCGTTTACCTTCAGCGTAAGCAGTCCGAGGATCTGTGCAGTCAGGTGATCCAATCCAATCTTCCGGTACTCTCTCCAATTCCCACGGCTGCCGACCGTAGACCGCACCAGAGCTTAGGAAGAGCATTCGCTGAATTGATTTCTCGACCGCAACATCAAGAACCCTGCGTGTCCCTTGCACAATCGTTTCGAACATTTGTCGAGGATTCGATTCATTGAGAGACGCGCTTGCATCTGTTGCGCCGTGTATTAAATGAGTAAAGGCCCCGGACGGCGAATCAAAACTGCTTACGTCACCACTGACAAAATCGAAACCGGGATAGTTGGCGAGGTGAGGTAGCTTGCTCTGAAATCTCCGAGGGTCCCTCGTGAGGACCGTTGCATGAATTCCCAAACTCAGGCGTTCATCGGCAAGACGGAGGCTTTCAAGTAGCCAGCTTCCGATGAAGCCCGTCCCCCCAGTGATAAATATCCGGGCACCATTGAGCGTGGGCCAGATATCTGCAGTTTGCGAGAAGATGAATTCGAAATCTTGCTGAATGGACCAATCGGCCGAACTGTATGAGCTTTCGCTCATTCGACTCCCCTCCACACACTCAACAATCTTTCGAGATGTTTGGTGCAATGTTATAGCCGCGTTCGTAATAACCGGTGAGGCAGTTCACAACGATCTCTAATCTGAGGCAGTCTTCGAGGACTTATCGATTCTTCATACCTTCTCAATCTTAAGAAAGTCCCTGTACCAATCCTCCGTTCGAGACAGACCTTCCTTGATCGAATACTCAGGTGTCCAGCCAAGCTTCTCTCGGGCTTTGTTGCTCGACAGATACTGACTTTGAATCTCGTGCGTAGCCGTATTCAACACGTCCGGCTCTACGAACTTGCCTTCTAGCGACTCGCACACTTGTGCGTATATCTCAAGGACGGTCATTGGCTCTTCTCTCGAGAAGTTGAACGCTTCACCCGCTATCCCCGAATCGTCGAGACCTTTCGCCATGCATAGATAGGCAGATACGACGTCTTCCACATAGATATAGTCACGAACTGAAAGTCCGTTGCTCCTGATTTGAGGTCGTTCTCCGAGTAACAGGCTCCGAATCGTGCCCGGGACTATCCGATTCCAATTGAGATCCCCGCCTCCGTAAATGTTCCCACATCGAGCTATAACGAGAGGAACTCCGTACGTTTTTGCATAGGTTGTCGACAGCAAATCGGCACACGACTTCGAGACATCGTACGGACTATCGCCCTGAAGAGGCATGCCCTCGTGATACGGCAACGTGTCAACAGAGCCATACGCCTTGTCACTCGAAGCGATCAGTACTTTACTGACGAGTCCTCCAGAAGTCCTGGCCGCCTCCAATACGTTCCAGGTACCTTGAATATTCGACTCAAATGTCTCTACGGGGTCCAAAAGGGCGGTACCTACGATGGTCTGAGCGCCCAAGTGAAAAATTGTCGAGCACCCGTTTTGATAAACCGCTCTCCTAACCGCCGTGAGATCTGAGAGATTGCCAGCAATTATTGAGACTTCGTCGATATCGCCGCTCCTGATCAGTTCACTTCGGGAATCGAAATCAAGGATTAGGCACGTAACATTGGCACCATCTTTCAAGAGCCGTTTGACAAGCCACGACCCGACCAAACCAGTGCCGCCAGTCACGAGAACCGAATTCCCGTACCAGTAGTTACCCGTTGTAACTTTCACGGCGCTCCTGTCTTAGTTAGTTCACGCATTGAATACTGTCGCTGGATTGATTCGCACAATGATACTGATGCGGGGAACGTCGAGAGCAGTCCGTCTACTAAGACTCGAAGATCAATCCTTGAACTACTTCGGGATGGCCGAGATTTGAAACCATCGGCTGCGGATGATCAACGTGCCGCCTTCCAGGAATCGTTCCGGTAGACCAGAAGATTCTTCGTGTTGTCAATACGCGTCAGATCGGTTTGCTTGTTAAGCCAATCGTATTGACCGACATCGAAATTCTTCGCTACAACGACGTACTTGATGTTCAAATGATCCAAATTCACGCCGATATTGTGCACCGATGGTCCAACGGGAAGGATGTGATTGTTGACATAGAGACTCGTTGGCGTGTTGAACTCAGTGTAGACGCCCGCAATCTGAATGTCGTTACCTTGAATGGTGGGTTTATCAAAGAAGCTCGTGGCTGGATTGTAAATGACATCACTTGTAAAGCTGAAACTCAGATACATGTGCCATGGGAGAAACAGCACCTGAAAGTTTGACTTATCCGAGTCGAGTTGACTGTTAACTGCATACCAATCGGAGGGGTAGTTGGTCGGCTTCAATTGGCCTTCAAAGCCCCACATTTCGATTGGGTTATACACAATTGGTGAAATCATGATGACGAGAGGTAGAAGGATCCCGCCTATTACTTCTCCAGTGCCCCCCCGCAATCGACGTTTCGCGAAGTTCGCGATCCAAGACGCCCCGATGGCACCCAGGAAGCAGTACGTCATCACCAACAGTCCGATGAATACTTCTGATTCGCGGTCTCCCTTGAAGAACGGAACGTGGTTAAAGAGAAAGTAAAAAATATGGGCAAATGGTGGATAAGCAGCACCCACGCCAAGGACGAACGCGACCAACCCCGTTATTGAGAGTATCCAGGTAAAGACACGTCGCCTCTCCGCAACCAAGCCAATGAATGCCAGCACAATGAAGAGAATCGCCAGTATCGGCCATATCCCGACATCGCTCTTCGGAAGAATGTAATGACCGAGTCTGTCTACCCAAAAGCCGTACATTGCGGCGGCGTTAAACAAAAGTCCGTATCGCGGATCACCTACGGTTTCAAAAGCTCGAACCATTTGCGTATTAAAACTTTGAATCCAGGTAGCCGTACTGCTCGTACCAAAAAGTAGGGGAAGAAGCCAGTAACTCGACAGCACGATCCACGCGAGAATCAACGAAGACCCCCACTTCAGTAGTGGACGAATTTCAATTTTCCCTGTCACGATGAAGCCTACGACCGATACGACTGACAACAGTGCCATCACGAAGATCGAATGAAGATCGACGATACTCACGGCTAACGTCCAAAGCAGGAGCCGTGCGGATGAACGTATATCAGGGATGGTAAGAAAATTCCACAATGCTGCAACGAACCACGGAATAAGCGCATACGCCAACAAGATCAAATATTGCCCAGCCAAAAACCTGCTGTAGGCAAATGGGCTGAATAAGTAAAGAATGCCGGCGAAGTAGCATGCCCATGTCTCTGAAGTTCCCCAAGTCTTTACGAGCCGGTGCATTCCACTAGCCGCGAGCCAAAGTATTCCAAACAGCAGAAACTTTTCAATCAACTGACTCGCGACAACGTACTTGATCAAGTGGAGAACAAGAAACAGTAAGAAGTAATTGTTCGTGATTCCCTGCACAGGAATATTTGGTGTCCAGGATAGATCCAAGGCCAAGAGATAACCCGGCCGGAACAGAGGCAGCATGATCGCAACGGCTAAAAGAAAATAAAACGCACCCGAAGTACGCTCCCCGGTTCGAAACCAAGTAAGTAACTTTGCCATAAGTCCAATTTCGTAAATGTCGGAGCGACAGTTGACACGTGCTATCTCTCGGAGTCGATTGAGCTTGAACTCAGATCCTGAGATGACTCAATCAAAACCACCTCTTCTCAGCAGTGGACCCCCTCAAATGAGGGGGTCCACTGCTGAGAAGAGGTACCGAAATTACTTCACTAAGTAATTGACCTTGCAAGACTTCCCGTCTGGCTCCCTGATCGTGAGCGTGTACCAGCCCTTGGGTGAACCGAACGGAATCGTTACCTTCACGATGAGTACATTGCCATAGTCGTGTTCGACGCCAACGGTTGTACCGGGCTCGTTGCTGGTCACCTTGGGGTGCCCGTAGAACCCGCCACCCGTAATAGCGAACCGAACACTCCTGCCCACTATCGCGTATCCATGCGCCTTGCGTCCAAACAGGTGCTTACGCCCAGGCGCGGCTGTCGTCGTTGTCACGGGTGCGGTTGTGGTTGAGGTTGGCGTCGTAGTCGTAGTCGTGCTCGTAGTCGTAGTCGTGGTGGTCGTTCCACCGCCGCCACCGCCGCCACCGCCACCTACAGTCGTCGTCGTCGTCGGAGGACAGACCTGGTATCCGTAGCCGAATCCAAATTGGTGACTCAGGTTGTAGCCGTAGCCGTGTCCAATCCCTGTGCCATAGCCGAAGCCACCACCACTGGCGTTATAACCGTATCCGCAACCCGTGTAGTAGTCAGCGGTCGCATTCGGTGTGGAAACGATGCTAAAAATTAATCCGGAGAGCAGTGCCATCGCGAAGAGTCCCGGAACGAACTTCGCTCGTTGCTTGGAGATCTTCTCCCGGATTTGCTCGACCATAATTCCCCTCCAATGCGAAGATTTCACATTCACTCAACAATCAACCCTACCAGGGTTGCCCTTTGTAACCCTTCGTTCTACCCAGAAACTAACGTCGTGATACGGGCCCGGTTGTTTCCCTTTTGTGAACTTTGCATCTAGGGGTTGTATCTAGCTCTGAGCGGCGAATTCGTAGTGCGAACTGCCTGCTTAAGTCCCTCCCCAAACGTCAATCGGCCAATTGAGGAGGCGCAAGTGGGAATGAACCGAAACGCCAACTGGGACGCCCGCTGAGAAGATTTTCAGTCGAGATGCGGGAAGAAGATCTCAATTTCGCGTTGCGCCGACGACGCTGAGTCCGAACCGTGTACGAGGTTCTCCCGGTGGCCGATCGCGAGATCACCCCGGATCGTCCCCGGCGCAGCGTCCTTTGCGTTCGTGGCACCCATGAGGCCTCGCACGAC
>Ga0187871_10004097_pt1 | contig 11063 bp, 8 predicted proteins | sample June2016WEW_16_1_FD_132988 | JGI IMG/M metagenome (GOLD analysis project Ga0187871, IMG submission 132988) | Peatland microbial communities from SPRUCE experiment site at the Marcell Experimental Forest, Minnesota, USA - June2016WEW_16_10 | ecosystem: Environmental > Terrestrial > Soil >...
GCCTACTCCGTAGATCCAGACGTTGCGCCTGAGAATCGCAGCCGAATTGGCCGCACGGAACTTGACTCCTTTAAGCGCCAAGGGTATGAGGGCCACGATCACGAGGGCGTTAAAGATCACGGCCGACAGCACGGCGCTCTGGGGGCTGTGCAGCCTCATGATGTTGAGCGTGTGCAGCTGGGGATAGGCGACCACGAACAGCGCCGGGATGATGGCGAAGTACTTGGCGATGTCGTTGGCGATAGAGAAGGTGGTGAGCGACCCGCGCGTAATGAGCAGCTGCTTACCGATCTCGACAATGTCGAGCAGCTTGGTCGGATTGGAGTCCAAATCGACCATGTTGCCCGCTTCCTTGGCGGCGGTCGTGCCGGTGTTCATCGCCACCCCGACGTCGGCCTGGGCGAGGGCCGGTGCGTCGTTGGTGCCGTCGCCCGTCATGGCGACCAGCTTGCCGCCCTCCTGCTCTTGCTTGATGAGGGCCATCTTGGCCTCCGGTGTGGCCTCGGCGAGGAAGTCGTCGACGCCGGCCTCTTGGGCGATCGCGGCCGCCGTGAGTGGGTTGTCGCCGGTGATCATGACCGTGCGGATGCCCATCGCGCGCATCTCGTCGAACTTCTCGCGGATGCCCTGCTTGACGACGTCCTTCAGCTCGATGACGCCCAGGATGTCGGGTCCGTCGGCGACCACGAGCGGCGTCGAACCGGCGCGCGACACGCGCTCAACGATCTCATCGAGATCGGCGGGAATGGCCCCGCCCTGCTCGCTCGCCCAGCGCTTGACCGAATCGCCCGCGCCCTTTCGGATCCGACGCTCTCCGATGTCGAGTCCCGACATGCGCGTCGTCGCCGTGAAGGGCACGAACACGTGGCCGCTCTCGAGGTGGCGCTCGCGGATGTCGAAGAGCTTCTTGGCGAGGACCACGATGGAACGGCCCTCGGGCGTCTCATCGGCGAGCGACGCCAGCTGCGCGACGTCGGCGACTTCCCGCTCGTTGTGTCCCGCTACGGGAAAGAAATTTGCGGCCATGCGGTTGCCCAGCGTGATGGTACCGGTCTTGTCGAGCAGCAACGTCTGCACGTCACCGGCGGCCTCGACGGCGCGCCCGCTCATCGCGAGCACGTTGCGCTGGACCAGGCGGTCCATTCCCGCGATACCGATCGCCGACAGCAGGGCGCCGATGGTCGTGGGAATAAGGCAGACCAGGAGAGCCACGAGGACTACGACCGAGACCGATCCGTGGGCGAAGTTCGCGAAGGGCACCAGGGTCACGACCACGGGGATGAAGACGATCGTGAGCACCGCCAGGAGGATCGTCAGGGCGATCTCGTTGGGCGTCTTCTGGCGATTGGCCCCCTCGACCAGGGTGATCATCCGGTCGATGAAGGTCTGGCCCCGCTCCGCCGTGATGCGCACCACGATCCGGTCCGACAGCACCTTGGTGCCTCCGGTGACCGCGCTGCGGTCGCCGCCAGACTCTCGGATGACCGGAGCGGATTCACCGGTGATCGCCGATTCGTCGACCGAGGCAATTCCTTCGGTGATCTCACCATCGGAGGGAATGATGTCGTTGGCCTCGCAGACCACGAGGTCGCCCTTGACGAGCAAGGCGGCGGAAACCAATTCCTCGGTCCCGTCGGGCAGCAGGCGGCGCGCCTCGGTCTCGGAACGCATCTTGCGCAGCGTCTCGGCTTGGGCCTTGCCTCGGCCCTCGGCCATCGCCTCAGCGAAGTTCGCAAAGAGCACCGTCAAGAAGAGCCATATCGTGATCGACCACGTGAAGGTGCCCGGGTGGGCGATGGCCTCGAACAGGGTGATGATCGAACCCACGAGAACCACGAACATCACGGGGTTCTTGACCTGGACCAATGGATTCAACTTGGTGAAGGAAGCCTTCAGCGCCTGACGCACGATCGGTCCGTCGAAGAGGCCACGAGCTTCGGCGACGCCGTGCGGGCCTGAGCTCGTCGGCATCTGGTCGATTACAGTCATTAGAAGAACCTCAAGTGGGTAAGGGCCTCCACGATGGGGCCGAGAGATATTGCCGGGAAGAACGTCAGCCCGCCGATGATCAGAATCACGCCGATTACGAGTCCGACGAACATCCCGTTGTCAGTGCGGAAGGTCCCCAGGCCCGCCGGCACCACTTCCTTCTCAGCGAGGATTCCTCCGAGGGCCAAAGCAGGTATGAGGATCCCGAATCGACCGATCAGCATGTCGATGCCACCGATGATGTTGTAGAAGGGGGTGTTGCCCGTAAGTCCACCGAAGGCCGAGCCGTTGTTGTTACCCTGGGAGGTCAGCGCGTAGAGGATCTCGCTGAATCCGTGCGGGCCGGCGTTGAGCGGTCCCGCTCGCCCGACCGCGAGGGACACGGCGAGCGCCGTCACGATCAGGACGGTGATCGGCATCACCAGGGCTGCCAGGCCCGCGAGTTTGACCTCCCTCGCTTGAATCTTCTTGCCAAGATATTCCGGCGTCCGTCCGATCATTAACCCGCCGATGAAGACCGCGATGATCGCGTAGATGAGCAGCGTGTACAGCCCGCTGCCCGTACCGCCCGGGGTGACTTCGCCCATCATCATGCCCGTCAAAAGGCCCATACCGCCGATGGGCGTGAACGAGTCATAGGCGGCGTCAGCCGATCCCGTGGATGTATTGGTCGAGGCGACGCCGAAGAGGGCCGTCGACGTGTCGCCGAAGCGCACTTCCTTGCCCTCGGTGTTGCCCACCGTCGAGGTGATGCCGGCCGCCGCGACGGCCGGGTTGTTCTGGTGCTCGGCGTAGCTCGTAAAGGCCACCCACGAGCCGAAGAGGATCACCACGACTGCCAGCAGCGCGGCACCGTGCTTGATGCTGCCGACCATCTTTCCGAAGGTGTAGGTGAGCGCCACTGGTATCGACAGGAGAAGAAACATCGATAGCCAGTTGGTGAGACCCGTCGGGTTCTCGCCGGTGGTCGCCGAGTTGGCGTTGAGGAAACCGCCGCCGTTCGTTCCGAGCTGCTTGATCGCCTCCATGAAGCCAATCGGTCCTCGAGCCATGGTCTGGGAGACACCGTTCATCGCGTCGTGGAAGCTCACGGTGCCGGCCAGAGTCTCCACCGCGCCCTGGCCCACGAAGATGATGCCCGATACGAACGCGATCGGCAGCAAGATGTAGAACAAGCAGCGGGTCATGTCGACCCAGAAGTTCCCGATCGTCGGGGACTTGCGCCGAGAGAACCCCCGCACCAGCACGATCGCGGCGGCGATGCCCACGGCCGGGCTGACGAACTGCTGGACGGTCAACGAACCGATCTGGGAGAAGTACGACATCGTCGTCTCTCCGCCGTAGTTCTGCCAGTTCGTGTTGGTGATGAACGAGGAGGCGGTGTTGAAGCTCAGCGCCGGTCCTACGGCGTCCAAGTGCTGGGGATTGAGCGGCAACGAGCCCTGGATTCGAAGAATCACGTACGTGAAGACGAGCGACACGAACGTGAAGACCATCATGGCCCCGGCGTAGCGCTTCCAGGTTTGCTCCTGCTCAGGGCCCGTTCGCAGCAGCCGGTAGATCGGCCGCTCGATGAAGCCCAGGAAGTGCACCCGCCCGTCGAAGACGGCGGCCATGTACGAGCCGAGATAGCGCCAGGCGAGACCCAGCGCGATGACGAGTGTGACGATCGTGAAGAAGAAGCCCATTTAGAACTTCTCCGGCTTGAACATGGCGTAGCCCACGTAGAAGAACATCACGACGGCGACGATGAACAAAATGATCTGGCTGAGACTCATACGCGCTCCAGTGCCCAGATGTAGCCGAGCGCCAATAAGGTGAACCCGATGAAAGCCAGTAGTGTGTAGATATCTGCCATGAGATGATTCTGCTGGCGAAGTTCTGAACAGTTCCTTAAAAATCCTTCACGGAACTTCATAATCTCTTCCTTTCGTCGTTCGGCTCCGGGCCCACGATTTTCGTAGAAGAATGCAATCGTGAAGAGACGCCTCGCTGGTTCAGCGATTGGAATCGCGTGCGCGATCGCCCTGGGCGGTGCGATGTTGCCGCTTCGCTCGCACCTCAGCGTCTCGACCGCGGCCCTGGTGCTGGTCATTCCCGTGGTGCTCGGCGTGGTCGCCGGAGGATTCTTCGCCGGTACCGTCAGCGTGATCGCGGGATTCCTGATCTACGACTACGAATTCATCCCGCCCTACCGCACCCTCAACGTCGGCACGGCCCAGAACTGGACGGCGCTGATCGTCTACGTCGTGGTGATGCTGCTCGTCGCCCAGGTCGTCGCGCGCGTCGACAAGGCGCGCACCGAGGCCAAGCGCTCGGGCGAGGCGATGAGGCGCCTCTACGAGCTCTCCGAACTCCTCGTCCAGGATCAGTCCGTCGAGGAGCTCTTGAAGAAGATCGTCTCGGCCGCGCGCACCCTGTTCGACGTGCCGGGCGTCTCACTGCTCGTGCTCGAAGAGGGTCGCCTCAACATTGCCGCCACGTCCGGGGAACCCCTCACGGACGAGGAGCTGCGCCGGCTCGACCCCGAATCGGGCCTGCCCGTCAGCGTGGGCACCACCGCCCGCTCGCCCAGTGAGCTGCGCACCATCGCCCTCTCGGCGTCGGGTAGGCCGGTGGGAATCCTGGCGATGCACGGCCTGCCCATCTCCGAGACCGACCGGGCGATTCTCAACACCTTCGCCAATGACGCGGCGCTCGCCCTGGAACGCGCGCAGCTTCGCGAACAGGCGCTGCGAACCCACCTGCTCGAAGAGGTCGACCGGCTGCGCCACGGCCTTATGGGAGCCATCTCGCACGACCTTCGCACCCCGCTCGCCACCATCAAGGTCGCCTCGTCGACGCTCGCGAACCGCGCCAACCTGCTCTCGCTAGAGGACACCCGCGAGCTGCACCACCTCATCGAGGTCGAGTCCGACTGCCTCACGCGCCTGGTGACGAACCTGCTCGACATGACCCGCATCGAGGCCGGCGTCTTCAGCGTGCATCGCTCGGCGACGTCAGTCGCAGAACTCGTCAACGACGCGCTGAGCGCCCTGGGCCCCGCCCTGAGCGGGCGTTCCGTCGAGATCCACGTTCCCGCGTCCCTGCCCAAGGTGAACGTCGACCCTCTTATCATGGGCCAGGTGCTCATCAACCTGCTCGACAACGCCGACCGTCACGGCCCCGGCGACGGAACGATCACCGTCACGGGCGAGGTCGTGGACGACGAAGTGCGCCTCAGCGTTGCGGACCAGGGGCCGGGCGTCGCGCTGGCCCATCGCGAGTCGGTCTTCGACCGCTTCAACCAGTTCGACACCGGCGGGCGCGCTGGCCTGGGGCTCACGATCGCGCGAACCTTCGTCGAGGCCCACGGCGAGCGCATCTGGTACGAGGAAGCCGAAGGCGGCGGGGCCCGATTCGTCTTCTCCATGGGCCGGGCCCTCGACGCCGAGGACAACTGAGCGCCGTGGCGAAGGTACTCGTCATCGACGACGACCAGTCATTGCTTCGCGCCCTGCGCCTCGGGCTCAAGGCCGGGGGCCACCAGGTCACGACCGCGACCAACGGCGAAGGGGGGCTCACCCAGGCGGCTCTCACGTCCCCGGAGGTCATCGTGCTCGACATCGGACTGCCCGATATCGACGGACTGAGCGTCTGCCAGCAGATCCGCCAATGGAGCGAGGTGCCGATCATCATCCTGTCGGCCCTCGACACCGAGGACCGAAAGATCGCCGCATTGAACGGTGGGGCCAACGACTACGTCACCAAGCCCTTCAGTATGGCCGAGCTGGAGGCGCGCATCCGCGCGGTGATGCGCCACCGGCCCTCGGAGGCCGAGGACCAGATGCCGGCGTCGCTCGCGCTCGGCGGGCTCGAGCTCGACTTCGTGCACCACGAGGCCCGGCTCGACGGCAAGGTCGTCGAGCTGACCTCCAAGGAGTTCAAGCTGCTCTCATTCCTGGCGCGCCACGCCGGGCACACGTGCACCCAGCGGATGATCCTCAGCGCCGTGTGGGGCCCGGGCTACGACGACGAGACCCAGTACGTACACGCCTACGTGCACCGCCTTCGACAGAAATTGAACGACGAAGAGGGCACGCTCATCCAGAATTCACCCGGCGTCGGTTACAGCCTCCACCCCGACATGACCAACGACGGGACGCCAGCCTGACCATCCAAGGCGGTGACAGTGACGGTAAACGATTATTGGATGCGGTGAACCCTTGCCCCCACCGCATCCAATAATCAGAAAATGTGCTCCCCTAGATGGTCAACTCGTGCTCGATGGCCGCCAACTCCTCCGCCGAACCCTGAACCTTTGGACCCTTGAACCACTTGCGCGCCGAGACCGCGTACCAGATCCCAGCGAATCCGATGACGGCCACCACGGCGATTGGTGTGTAGTTAAAGGTGTCGGCGTTGATTGGCTTGGCCGCCGGGAGCATGAAGAGGATGCAGATAAAGACGACCCAGACAATGGCGACCCAACCGAACACGGGACCCCACCTACCCAACTTCCACGGACCCGGGTGGAATGCGCTCGGGTTGATTCGACGCAGGAAGACCGGGATGAGGTAAGCCACGTAGAGGCCAATGACCGCGATCGACGTCACGGCGGCGTAGGCCGTCGATCCGCTCGAACCGGGCAGCAGCGCGGGACAGGTCAAGATGAACGCCCCCACCGCGCCGAACCAGGCCGAGCGCACCGGAACACGGCTGCGCTTGCTGACGTGGTGCCAGAAATTCGAGGCCGGCACCGCGCCGTCTCGGGAGAAGGCGTAGAGCATACGGGAGTTGGCGGTGACCGAGGCGATCCCGCAGAAGAACTGCGCTCCGATCACGACCAGCACCAAGAGTTCACCTATCACCTTGCCCGTGGCGTAGACGAAGATGTTGCCCCACGGAACCCCACCGGAGAACTGCGAGTAGCTCGTGTAGTTGGTTCCGGCGATGGTGACCGAGAAACCGTGAACGAAGTGAGGGATGGCGACGCTCACGCCGATCAAGAGGATGAAGCCAGCGATCCAGGAGACCCAGATCGAGGTCACGATTCCCTTGGGGCCGGAGACCGAAGCTTCCAGGGTCTCTTCAGTCACGTGGGCCGACGCGTCGTACCCGGTGAAGGTGTACTGGGCGACCAACAATCCGAGCAGGAAGACGTAGAACGGAACCGAAAAGCCCGACAGCCCCTTGAACGCGTCAAAGCCCTGCGATCCAAAGAGGAAACTTCCGCTCTGGTGTGAGTGGGAGTGAGGCGCAATGAAGAGCAGCACGACAATGACCGCCACCCCCGTGAGGTGCCACCACACTGAGACTCGGTTGAACAGGGAGACGATATTGACCCCGAAGGTGTTGATCATGCCTTGGATCAGGAGCAGAATGGCCGTCAAGAGGACCACGTGACGGTTGTCGGTCCACAGCGAGTTGCCCGAGACGAGGTAGATGAACTCGCCGATGGAGTATCCACACCCGAAGGTGATACCGGCGGTGACCGCGACCTGACCCAGCAGATTGAACCATCCCGTAAACCACGACCAGACCGGTCCACTGTTGCCGGGCGCCAGTTTGGCCGACCAGTAGTAGAGTCCGCCCGCCGTCGGGAAGGCCGAACAGATCTCGGCCATCGAGAGGCCCGCCATGAGGACCAGCAGGCCAACGACGGCCCATCCCCAGATCATGGTAGGAGGACCACCGTGGGTCAGCCCGTAACTGTAGAGCGTCAGGCAGCCCGACAGAATCGAGATGATGGTGAAGGAAATGGCGAAGTTGGAGAACCGACTGAGTCCTCGATGCAGTTCCTGGGCGTAGCCCATCTGGTGGAGCCGCTCGGTGTCGCTCAGGGCGACCGCCGGTGGACTGTTCGTTTGATCGGACATTACGACCCCCCCAAGAGCGCAAATGGTGAAACTGCGTTGCGGCGAGCATATTGGTTCGCCCCCCCTCTCGCAAGTTGGATTCAGACTGGAAGTGCGACTGTTCTCACCTCAGTCGCGACCACGGGCGCGGATGCGACATCCGTTAGCGAGGGCCGAACAACGGCGGCGGCGGCGGGCCCTTCGCCGCCCCTTTCGAACGACGGCGCGGAGGTCCCGCCACCCAAGATGTGTCCAAAGACACTGTTGAGGAGCTCCAAGGCGATGCGACGATGGCCTTGGACGTCTGGACAGGGCGCCCGAAGGGAGGTTCCCATGTTTGAGAAGATATTGGTTGCCCTCGACGAGTCCGATCACGCGCAGGATGTGCTCAAGGAAGTCGGCGAAATCGCCACCAAGTTCGGTTCCGAAGTTCGCATCGTGCACGTGCTCGAAACGTCCTTCGTGGGCGGGGCCGGCATGATCAACCTGGAGGATTCGGACGTGGCGAACAGGTTTGTCAGCGACGCGATGGGTACGCTTCGCTCGCACGACGTGGTCGCCAGCGGAGCGGTGCGGTCGTCACTGCACAGCGGAGTGGCCGTCGAGATCGACGAGGAGGCCATGCTGGCCGGAGCGGACGTCATCGTCACCGGTTCGAAGGGAGTGGGCGACCTCAAGGGACTGATCTTGGGCAGCACCGTGCACAAGCTCTTGCACGTGACCAAGCTGCCGGTTCTCATCATCCGTTAAGGACCGGCCCGTCTCCGCCGACACTTTCGTCCGGGTGAACGGGCTGGCGTCGACTCCTGAGATTGCACAACTTCGGTAGTATCGGCGGCGAGCCCACCACGGTTGTCAATCCGCAGCGAGGAGATGAAGTGACTACTTTGACCCCGGGTCGCTTGACCCACGACGAACTCCTCGCCCAGATCAGCGCCGGGACGATCGACACGCTGGTGATCGCCATCACGGACATGCAGGGCCGGCTGCAGGGAAAGCGTCTCGACGCCTCGTTCTTCGCCGACGACATCGGCAACGCGGCCGTCGACGGCTGCAGTTACCTGCTCGCGTCCGACGTCGACATGCACACGGTCGACGGCTTCGCGCTCACCTCGTGGGAGCGCGGCTACGGTGACCTGGCGTTCCGAGCCGACTTCACCACCATCCGCAGCGTCCCCTGGCACGAAAAAACGGCCATCGTCTTCGCCGACGTCGAGACGATGACCGGCGAACCGGTGGCGCCCTCCCCGCGACAGATACTTCAACAGCAGGTGGCGCGATTGGCCGAACGAGGCTGGACCGGGCTAACCGGCACCGAACTCGAGTTCATCGTCTTCGAGGACACCTACGAGGAGGCCTGGCACTCGGGCTACCGCAACCTCACGCCGGTCAACCTCTACAACGTCGACTACTCGCTCCAGGGCACGTCGCGGATCGAGCCGCTGCTCGGTCGCATCCGCCGTTCGATGCGCGGCGCCGGCATGGTCGTGGAGTCAGTGAAGGGTGAGTGCAACTTCGGCCAGCACGAGGTGGCCTTTAAGTACAACACGCTCGTCGACAAGTGCGACGAGCACAGCCTCTTCAAACTGGGCGCCAAGGAGATCGCCTCTCAGGAGGGCTACAGCCTCACTTTCATGGCCAAGTACGACGAGCGCGAGGGCAACTCCTGCCACATCCACCTCTCGCTGCGTGACGAGAGCAACGAGCCCGTCTTCGCCGGCGACGGACCCCACGGCTTCTCCAAGGTCTTCGAGAACTTCCTCGCCGGCCAGCTCGCCTACTCGCGCGAGCTCTCCTTGTTCCTGGCCCCCAACATCAACAGCTACAAGCGCTTCGTCGCGGGCTCCTTCGCGCCGACGGCCCTGCTGTGGGGCCTCGACAACCGCACCTGCGCCTTCCGCGTCGTCGGCCACGGCCCCTCGATCCGCCTGGAGTGCCGCACGCCCGGCGGCGACGTCAATCCCTACCTCGCCATCGCGGCCCTCGTGGGCGCCGGACTTCGCGGCGTCGAAGAGCAGCTCCCGCTGGCGCCGGCCTTCGCCGGCAACGCCTACGTGGCCGACGCGCCCCGTGTACCGACGTCGCTCGACGAGGCGCTGCGACTCTTCGACGAGAGCGCCATCGCGCGCGACATCTTCGGTGACGAGGTCGTCGACCACTACGTGCGCGCGGCCCAGGTCGAGGTCGCCGCGCACGGCGCCGCCGTGACCGACTGGGAGCGCTACCGCGGGTTCGAACGACTGTGAGCCGCGCCCTCGCGGTGATCAACCCCGCCACCGAGCAGCCCGTGACGACGATCGACATGTTCGATCAAGACGAGGCCGACCGGGCCATCGACACGGCGCAGCGCCGCGCGCCGGCGTGGCGCGCGGTCACCCCGGCCGACCGGGCGAGGCTGTTGCGCCGGTTCGCTGAAGTGGTCGACGACCACAACGAGGAACTGGCTTTGCTCGAGGTGGCCAACTCCGGCCACACCATCGCCAACGCCCGGTGGGAAGCGGGCAACGTCCGCGACGTCCTCGCCTACTACTCCGGAGCACCGGAGCGCCACAGCGGGCGCCAGATACCGGTGGCCGGCGGGGTCGACCTGACCTTCTACGAGCCCCTGGGCGTCGTCGGCATCATCGCGCCCTGGAACTTCCCGATGCCCATCGCCGGCTGGGGCCTCGCGCCGGCCCTCGCGGCCGGCAACACCGTCGTCTTGAAGCCGGCCACCCTGACGCCGCTGACGGCCCTGCGCCTCGCCGAGCTCGGCCTCGAGGCCGGCCTGCCCGAGGGCGTCTTCCAGGTGCTGCCCGGTGACGGGGCGACCGTCGGCTACCGCCTGGTAACCCATCCGGCGGTGCGCAAGGTCTGCTTCACCGGTTCGAACAGCGCCGGGCGCACCATCATGGCCGGCTGCGCCGAACAGGTGAAGCGGGTCACGCTCGAACTGGGCGGCAAGAGCGCCAACATCATCTTCGCCGACGCCGACTTAGAGCGCGCCGCCGCGGCCGCCCCCTACGCCGTCTTCGACAACGCGGGTCAGGACTGCTGCGCGCGCTCGCGCATACTCGTCGAGGCGTCGGCCTACGAACGCTTCATGGGGCTCTTCGAGGTCGCCGTGCGGGCGGTGCGCGTGCTCGACCCCGCCGACGAGTCGAGCGAGATGGGTCCGCTCATCACCGGCGCCCACCGCGACAGCGTCGCCGCCTACGTCGACGAGTCCAACGTCGCCTTCCGCGGAGCCAAGCCCGA